>Ga0172382_10012621_pt1 | contig 10991 bp, 15 predicted proteins | sample Leawel138RmetaG_FD_122245 | JGI IMG/M metagenome (GOLD analysis project Ga0172382, IMG submission 122245) | Leachate microbial communities from a municipal landfill in Southern Ontario, Canada - Leachate well 138R metaG | ecosystem: Engineered > Solid waste > Landfill > Unclassified | place...
GAGGAGCTGGAGCAAAAAACGCGGGAGGTTGCGGACGAGGCACGGAAGGCCGCCGCGATTTTTGCGCTGTGGGCCTTTGCCTCCATGTTGTTGGGCGCCTTCGTGGCAAGTTTTGCCGCCACGCGCGGCGGCCGGGCCAGGGATTTATAATTCCGCTTGCCCAATAGCCGAGAGAGCTGCCCGCCGGGGCAGCTCTTTTCATCCGCGGCCAGAAGCCTGAGTGGGCGCAGCGTTTCGGACGCTTCAAATACCCACCCATTGCGGATAAATGCATTGATCAGAAATATAGCGGGCGTGTTACGATTTTTCCCACTTCTTATTTAATCGCCTAAATAGCAATCAGCCTATTCTTCATGACTGACGGCGAGTTCCTTTCCTATGTTCCTCATTTTTCCAGACCCCGCTTCCATTGCTGATTATGTCAGCGCTGTCCTGGTCGACAAAATCAACAACAAACCTGACGTCGTTCTGGGGCTGGCCACGGGCGGCACGATGGAGCCGGTCTATGCCCGCTTCGTTGAACAGGCGCGCCGCCAACAGCTGGACGTGTCTCGCCTGACCTCGTTCAATCTGGATGAATACGTAGGCTTGAGCGCTCATCACCCGCAAAGCTATGGCGCCTATATGCAACAGCACTTGTTCGGCCAGTTGCCGTTCGATGCGTCCCGGCTTCATCTGCCCGACGGGTTGGCGGCTGACCTGGATGCGCATTGCCAGCGTTACGCTGAGAACATCCGGCAATGCGGCGGGATCGCCTTGCAACTGCTCGGGGTGGGCGGCAATGGGCATATTGGGTTCAATGAGCCGGGTACGCCTTTCAATAGTCGTTGCCACGTTGTGCAGCTCTCTGAAGGCACGCGTCAGGATAACAGCCGTTTTTTTGACGAACCGGCCACCGTGCCCGCTTCGGCGATCACCATGGGCATGCAGGACATCATGGAAGCGAGCGAAATTCTGCTGATCGCCACGGGTGAAAAGAAAGCGCCGATCGTGGCCGAGTTTCACCGGCAATCGGCCACCGAGGCCCTGCCGATGAGCATGCTGAAACAGCATCCGCGTGCCCGTATCATTCTTGATGACGCCGCTGCCAGCTTGCTGCCGGACGAGATCCGCCACCAACGGCTGGCGGCAAATGGATGAGCGTGGGGCATCAGGCTGTCCTCGGGTGTAACTTGCTTTTACTCGCTCAACCGTATAGAATCTTTTTTCTTCGTGAGGCGCGATAGCAAAGCGGTTATGCACCGGATTGCAAATCCGTAGAGCCCGGTTCGACTCCGGGTCGCGCCTCCAATATTCATGCGGGTTTGCGGCGAGTTTCTTGTTAGAACTTGCTCGCAAAAACGGCCTTGCTTCGCAAAACGTGATTCACCACGTTGGCGGCACCTTCCTCCTCCAGCCTGTTCTGACATACTGAGTCGTGGTTCTGACGCGCGTGTGCCCAGTTGATTCTGCGCTGATTCAATTCTCGCTTGATCGTTTTTTCCCCTTGCCGCCTTCGCCCGGAGATTGCAAAATTGGAAGGATTCGGATCGACCTTTTCCTGGCGCCGCAACAGAGCGACTGACTGATGAAAAAGGAACAAGAGCGCGGATTTTTTGATAAGCATTTTTCCGTGGGAATCCGCCCCGCATGCCCAAAATGCGGTCACCAAGGCTTTATTGTCCTGCATGACGACGCGGTTGTGAATGCGGACAAAGCGATTGCCATCGTTGCTTGCGCCTCTAAAAGTTGTCATGCTGCGATCGGTGTTCTTCCGGCCAATGCGGTTTGGGAGGAGTAACAGCCCTCGGGCTTTTTTCTGCTCCACGGCCTTGTTAAGAGGGCCCATGACGCTGCGGAAGGGGTGTACGATTCACCAAACAACCGTGGGAGACTGACATGGCATACGATTTGGTGGATTGGGAGCAGGCGCCCGCTTTGGCGCGATGGTGGGCAATGGACGCAAATGGCCATGCCTATTGGCACTGCCAGCCCGACGTGGCCGCATTTACCGACTTTTGGATGCCCGATCAGATTGAGGCGCCGCATTTCGGGTTTACCGGGGATTGGAAAAAATCCCTGACTGAGCGGCCCGCTTAAAAGCGCAGGCCGCAGTTGCAGGGGCATATACTGCGTCAGACTTCGCATAAATAATTATATTTTCTCCAATGGCCTGGCTGATTCAGCCGGGCAAGCCTAACCCGTTGACAATACGTTTTGGGGCGGCTACGCAGGTTATTTCCAAGACCTGGATGGTCAGGTGTGGGAGGCTGTTTGGAATCCTGCTTGGGAGGGGTAGGGTGAGTTCGCCCGGGTCTTGATCAAGCGCGTGGAGGCAGCGCCACCCTATGACGAGAATACACTGGCGTTGCCCCGCATGCCATCTCGATAGGGTCTATCTGCGCAATAGAAGCCATTGCATGTGTCTGGAAACCCCTGGCATTGCCTCGATCAATAGCTCTCAAAACATGATGGATGTTCCAAATGTTTAATTGCATTGACCTATGGATTCAAACCCAGTGCAATGTGTAGGGGGGTATACCCAACGCAGCATTCACGGATAGGAGAGAGATGATGGGCTCACTTGATCAGAAGGCGGCTGAAGTTTGGCGTGAGCGTTACCCTGAGGACGCGCAGCTTTCAAACGAAGATATTTTCAACGTGTACGCCGGTACTTATGAGTTTGTTGAAGCCAAGTTCATGGCCTGGCTAAAACCGGTTTTTGCGTCTGTTTCAACAAATCCTCCCAAGGACAGTGACAGGCTATGAAACAAGAGAAGCAGAACAAGTAAAAAAGCTCCGCAAAGCCGGAGCTTTTTTGTCTCCAGCCTCCCTCGGTCAGTGTCAAGGCGACGCGGAGATGCGGCGGCTCCAACAATGAGAAGGCAGTCTGAGTGTCTGACTGCCGCCCGGAGAGAATCATGGACGAGCAGTATTGCATCGAGATCAATGAAACGATAGCCGGTAGAGTGTGTGTGCTGCGGGCCATCTCGCCGGACAAGGGCCTTACCTGGGTGGGCACTTTTTCATTGGTCGAGCTGGGCGCGGAGGGGGAGGGAGAAGTCACTGATTGCAGGTCAAGCGACGAGGCGATCGAGTCAGCGCGACAAGCTGCAAGACTGGTATTGAGCGCTGCCCGAAAAGTGTAGCGATAATTATGTGTCCGGCGTCGGCTGTGGAAACGGTTCGGCCAGAGGAGCGTTGCATGTCAAGAAAACGTGAAAATGTCATTGGTGAAACTGTCGTCATCACCGGCGCTTCGAGCGGATTCGGCCGCGGCGTGGCACTCGAACTCGCAGCAATGGGCGCGAATGTTGTCCTGGCCGCCCGCAGGACCGATGAGCTCGAAGCCTTGGCCTTGGAAATCAACACCGAGGGAGGAACGGCGTTGCCGGTAACGGCCGATGTCAGCGCGGCAGGCGATGTAGCCCGTTTAGCCACAGCGGCAATCGAGCGGTTCGGACGCATTGATGTCTGGATCAACAACGTTGGTGTTGGCGCGCTTGGGCTGTTCTGGGATATTCCGATTGACGATCATGCCCGAGTAATCGACGTCAATCTCAAGGGACTGATTTACGGCGCGCATGAAGCCCTTCGCCGCTTCCTCGCACAGGGCTTCGGGACACTTGTCAATATTGGCTCGATAGACAGTCAAGTGCCGCTGGCCTATCAGGCTTCCTATGCTGCAAGCAAGGCTGCTGTGCTCAGCTTGAGCCGTTCACTGAATGAAGAGCTCAGGCTCGTAGGCAATACTGATATAAAGGTAGGCACGATAATGCCGTGGGCAGTGGATACGCCTTGGTGGACGCACGCGGCCAACTACAGCGGCCACGCTCCGCGCATGGCGGCGATGGACGATCCCAAGGTCGTTATTGATGCCATCGTTGCGGCCTGTCTCAACCCGAAAGAAGAGCAGCCGGTTGGCTGGAAAGCGCATGCCTCCAATGTCTCTCATCACTTATTTCCGGACATGACCGAGCGGATGACGGCGCGGATCGCCGACAGGGAGGTGCATAAGGCTTCTCTTCTTCCCAACACGGCTGGCGCCATCCATGAGCCCATGTCGGGCACGGCCACAATAAGCGGCGGCATCCGCGAAAGAATGCGGCGTGAAGATGAGGAAAAGTCCTAAATGGCGCAGGCGCTGGTAAAAGGACACAAGATCACACAAGGGGAAGCTTGCTAAGCAAGCGGCGGACTTGTCACCATGGACACTACAACCCGAACAAGGAGTGTCTATGCATTTATCACCCAAAACCTTTCTTGGCGCAGCCCTTATTGCGGCGGGACTTGCCGCCGCCCCCGTCATGGCGCAACAGGTAACCCCCGCACCAGCCCCCGCTCCCACTCAGCCCTCCGCGCCCGCCGTGCAGCCGTCTGACGCGCAATTGCAAAAATTCGTTCAAGCATCGGAGAAGGTTGCCGTGGTTGCTGAAGAATATCAGCCGAAGCTGCTTTCATCGCCGGATGACAATACACGCCAGCAGATTATTCAAGAAGCGGATCAAAAAATGATTCAACTGGTCACCGCGGATGGCCTGACCGTTGAGGAATATATTGGTATCAGCGAGGCGGTCCAGCAGGATCCTCAGCTTCGCCAGCGCGTCATGAACTTGGCAAATAGGCCGGGCGGTTAAGCCAATGCCATCCCCTAAGCAAGAACGTCATTGATTTTTGCGGGGCATGAGGAAACACAAGCCCCAGACATTAGGTGCTGGGGCTTTTTATTTGCGCAGCGCAAGAGAGAGCGCGATAGCGAGAGCAATGCCGATGCCAATACCGCCCGCAATATTATCCATCGCGGCGCCGATGGCAACACCGATTGCGACTCCAATGGCGATCATTGATCCGGGTTTCATGGAACCACCATAGCACGTGAATCGGTTGGCGCAGGCAAACTTGGACTCTTGCCCGATCATCCGGATCGAATCACAATAAACCGGTAGCTTATAACGGTGTCAACGTAATGCCATTTGGACTGATCAAGCAATGACCAAGAAGGCTGACAAACCGCCCCGTCTATTGTCGGGCGGGAATCCACAGATTCCGCTGGGATACGGCAATGAGCCGGTCCAGGCTTATATTGATGCCATGCCGGATTGGAAAAGCGGCGTGGGCCGCCGCATTGACGCGCTGGTGGAAAAGACCGTGCCGGGCGTGGTCAAGGCGGTGAAGTGGAATTCGCCGTTTTACGGCAATGAAACCGATGTCTGGTTTCTCAGCCTGCATTGCTTCACCAAATACATCAAGATCGCCTTCTTCCGGGGCGCGCTGCTGCAACCCATGCCGCCGGTGGCGTCGAAGTCAGGAGAAGTCCGCTACCTGCATGTTTACGAAGACGGTTTTGACGAGACCCAGTTCACGGATTGGCTTCGGCAGGCCAGCGCATTGCCCGGCGAGCGGATGTAGGCAGGCTGCACCTATTCCACGTACTGGGACAGCGACGGCGCCCGGCGAGGGGCGTTTCTGAAATGCCTCCCAATCACTGGAACGGGGCCACCAAAACCCGTTCCAGGTAGAGCAGGGTGAGTTCAGCCACGCTATCCGGGCGAATGAAACCCTGGGCGATCACTTTGAGCATGGCTTCATTTCTCCACACGTACTTCAAACCAGGCTTCAAATTCCCCCAGATCACGGAATCCGTCATTGCGTGCCCGCGTTGCGGCGTTGATCCATCGTTTGGCCAGTTCGATATCCTCCGTTGCCATCTCGGACGCTGCCGTGTCCTCGGCGGCTTGCCAGGCGCGGTAGGCCGCGAGAACCTCATCGGGCCCGCCCAGGGCTCTCTCCAGCGTGCGTTGGTAGCGGCGTTCAGCCTCTTGCTTGGCGCGTTCGGGAAGGTCAGCAGGGGTGTCTTGAAGGGTGATCGTGTACATGGCGGCTCCAAATTAAAATACTGTGCATTTATACAGTATTCGGCATTTTTCAAGCAAGCGGATAATTTTTAACCTGTCATCGCCGCGTCATCTGTGCTGCCTAGACTGCATAACAGTCCTGCTTGTGTTCGTTAATGCTGCCCAAAGGTGAGTCCCTTGCTACAGGCCCCCGATGCAGAAGTCCTGCTGGAAAACATCGTCCAGCGCTACGGGTCAACCACGGTGCTGAATCAGTTGTCGCTGTCGCTTGAGCGCGGCAAAGTGCTGGCTTTGCTGGGCCCCTCAGGCTGCGGGAAGACCACCTTGCTGAAGCTGCTGGCCGGGCTCAATCAGCCGACCGAAGGGCAAGTGTGGATCGGCGGCCGGATGGTCGCGGGTCCACGGACCTTTGTGCCGCCGGAAAAACGTGAGCTCGGCATGGTGTTCCAGGACTACGCCTTGTGGCCGCATATGACCGTGCTTGAGAACGTGGCCTTTCCGCTGGCGGTCAGAAAGGTGGAGCGCACGGCGCGCAAAAAGCGCGCGCAGGAAACGCTGGAATTGGTGGGTCTGGGGCATCTGGGTGACCGGACGCCGGGCCAACTGTCCGGTGGCCAGCAGCAGCGGGTCGCACTGGCGCGGGCCGTCGTGGCCAAGCCCCGTCTGCTGCTGTTCGATGAGCCCTTATCGAATCTGGACCGTGATTTGCGCGAGAACCTGTGCAGCGAGATCGGCATGCTGCTGCATGAACTGGGTACAACGGCCGTCTATGTGACGCACGATCATGAAGAGGCGTTTTCTTTGGCGGACGACGTGGCGGTCATGCGCGCGGGCCGTATTGAGCAACTGGCGGCGCCCGCCGACCTGATCCATCGGCCCGCCAGTGTGACCGTGGCGGAGTTCCTGAAGCTCGGCAGCATTCAGCCCGCCAAGAAAATCGATGGCACCTGGTTTCTTCCCAATGGCGTGGCGCTGGGCGCGGCGCAGGTTCAGCACAGCGATGCCGCTTCGGTTTTCGTGCCGCACAGCGCGCTGAGGCTGGCAGCGGGCACGGGCCTCAAGGGACGGGTTTGTTCCCAGCAATGGCGGGCGGGCCGGTATCACACGGTTGTTCAACTCCTGGGCTATGACGAACATGCCCGGACCGAGCTGGTGATGCATACCGACCATGCGCTGGCGGCCAATGATGCGATTGATCTGGAAATTGATACGGACCGGTTGCGTTGGTATCCGCAAGAGGCCGTTTGATTGTTGCCGCTGAAGACTTCTTTTTTTACCTTTGATGGATAGCGTTACGATGAGAATCAAGCCTTTGATGTTGGCTGCCGCAGTGGCTGCCGTTTTTGCAAGCCCGGGCGCTCAGGCCCTGACCGTCTATACCGCGGGGCCGGGCGGGTTGATCAAGAACCTGGCCGCGGGCTTTGAAAAGCAGACTGGCGTCAACGTAGAGGTGTTCCAGGCGGATACGGGCAAGGTGATGGCCCGTCTTGAGGCCGAAGCGTCGAATCCCCGCGCGGATGTGGTGATTTCCGCGTCGTGGGACAGCGCGCTGGACCTGGACAAGCGCGGGCAGTTGCTGGCCTACGCCAGCCCGAATGCGGCAGCGGTGCCTGCCGAGTACAAAGGTCCCAGCTATGTCGCGCAGGGCCTGTCCGCCTTGGGCATTGCGTGGAATACGAAAAGCGGCACGCCGCGGCCCACGGACTGGAGTGACCTGGCCAAGCCCGAGTACAAAGACCTTGTCAACATGCCGGATCCGGCCCGTTCCGGGACGGCGTTGGAGCTGGTCTCCGGCTTGAATACTTTTGATTCGGCAAAAACCTGGAGCCTGTTCGGTAGCCTGAAGGGCAACGGCATGGCGATTGCCGGGGCCAATGCGCAAGCGCTGAACCCGGTGTTGCAGGGTGCCAAGGCCGCCGTGTTCGGCGCGGTGGATTACATCACCTTCGGTGCGCAAGCCAAGGGTGAAACGATTGAAGTGATCTTCCCGAGCAGCGGCACGGTAGTGGCGGCGCGTCCGATGATGATTCTGTCATCAAGCAAGGCTCAGGAAGAGGCCAAGAAATTCATTGACTACGTCCTCTCCGACGAAGGCCAGGCGCTGGTGGCGGACACTTATTTGATCCCGGCCCGCACCGACGTCAAGGCCAAGCGTCCGGTGCCGGGCGAGTTCAAGGCATTCCCACTTGCTACGGAAGCCGAGCGTGCGGGCAGCGCCGCGCTGCTGAAGCAATTCTCCACGCTGTTCAGCGGCAAATAACAACAACGACTTTGAGGACGCGAAGCATTGCCGCGCCAGACCGGGCCGGTTCGGCTTCGCGCTGTTGAACAATCGTGCCTTTAGGACGATGGGGATCGATGCGCAAGCAGGGGTATTTGTTGTGGGCCGCGGTGGCGGCTCTTTTTGTTCTGGTGGTCATGCCATTGGCCTTCGTCGGCTTGCAAGCGGTGTTCCCGCGACTGGCGGAAGGGAGCCTGGCCCAGCCGTTTTCGCATTTCATCACGACCTTCAATGATCCCGAGCTGATCGCGCTGACGTGGAACACCCTTCGATTGGGCATGGCGGTGGTCTTGGCCGCCGCGCTGATCGGCATTCCGCTGGGCGCTTTGAGAGGACTTTTTTCAACACCGATGGCGCGCTTGTGGGACGTCATGATGTTGATTCCCTTCATGATTCCTCCGTATATCTCGGCGCTGGGCTGGATCACGGTCTTGCAGCCCAATGGCTATTTACAGCGTCTGTTGGGCGTGAACGCGGGGGCTTTCCTGTTCTCGTTCTGGGGCGTGGTCTTCGTGATGACCCTGAACGTGCTGCCGGTGGTGTATTTTGCCGTATCCCGTGGCATGGAAGCGGCCGGAGGCAGGCTGGCGGCAGTGGGACGCGTATGCGGGGCAGGGGCTTGGCGCAGCTTTTTCTCCATCACCTTGCCCTTGGCAATTCCCAGCGTCGCGGCCAGCTTGCTGCTGGTTTTTGCGATGGCGATCGAAGAGTATGGAACGCCCGCGGCCTTGGCCGCGAATGCCGGTTTCTACGTGTTGGTGACAGGTATCGAGCAACGGTTCAACGAATGGCCAATCGATCTGCCCGGCGCGTCCCTGTTGTCCTTGATTCTGGTGTTCCTGGCCGCACTGGCTTTTTTCCTGCAACGCAGTCTGGCGATGCGCCGCAATGTTGAGATCACCACCGGCAAGCCGATGCTGGCGGAGAAAGCGGCGCTGGGCCGGTGGCGCTGGCCGGTGGTGGGGGTGTTTGCCGCCGTTGTTGGCATCACCACTTTGCTCCCCTTGTTTGCGATTGCCGCCACGTCATTCAGCCGCACCCTGAGCGGCGGACTGACGTGGGAAAATATGGGACTGACGCATTATCAGGCTATTTTCCGGGTGGGCGGCGATGCGTGGAGCGCGCTGGCCACCAGTATCAGTCTGGGAGTCGGCGCCGCCTTGTTGACCGGCCTGGTTGGCATGGTGGTGGCTTACAGCGTGGTCAAGACGCGAGCAAGGGGCCGGGCGCTGCTGGACGCGTTTTCAATGCTGCCGAACACCATGCCAGGTATTGTGGTGGCAGTGGGTCTGATTCTGCTGTGGAACCAGATGTTCTGGCCGGTCACGCCGTACAACACCTGGGTGATTCTGCTGCTGGCCTACAGCTGCCTGCTGTTGCCTTATCCGGTGCGCTATGCGGTGGCCGCGTTGCAGCAAGTCAGCGACAGCCTGGAGGACGCGGCACGCGTGCATGGCGCATCGAGCGTGCGCGTCTTGTTTCAGATCTTGATTCCGGTGCTGGCGCCAAGCTTGATTGCCGCCATGCTGCTGGTGTTTGCCGTGGCTTCGCGTGAGTTGGTGGCCTCTTTGTTGCTGTCGCCCACCGGGGTACAGACGGTGTCGCAGTTCATCTGGCGCCAGTTTGAGCAGGGATCGGTCGGGCAGGGGATGGCAATGAGCATGATCACAGTAATGGTGACCACGAGCATCATGATTCTTGTGACGCTGTGGATGCAGAAAAAACGCGGCGCGGCTGGATGATTCTGTCCGGGCGAGGTGCTTTTCCTTGACCGGGTCAAGGAAAATGGCGGCTTTGACTGTGTGTGCAGATCATGACGAATGGCCCGTTTTCCTGGCCGCCAAAACCCGGCCGCTTCGAGCAGTGGTGGTATGCGCCAACGGCCGCGCAATGGCTTGCCCTGCCTTATCATGCCGCGCCGCGCCTGGCCCTGCTTGATCAATGGCTGCACGGTTTTCAACAGGCGCCAGCCAGCCGGAAAGGCGCTTGGCTTGAACGTCTGGTCGATGTGTGTGAGGAAGACCCGCATCATGACCCCCTCACGTTGTTGACGCGTTTTGTGAAGCGGATGCTGCACGCGCCTGGCGGGGTGGATGCCTTGTTGGACATGCGCTGCTTGTTGCTGGAGACCTGCTTGAGCAAGCGTTTGGCCTGGGTGGTGGAGGACGTGCTGGCGCTGCTGTTCAATTCCCAGGCTCTGCGGGTTGAGGCGTTGCGTGACGCCCTGTGCCGCTTGCAGTGGCCGGTGTATTTTGGGCAAGCGGCCCTGCCTGCTTACCTGGCGCAGCCGAGCACGGACCTGCTTGTCTGGCAGTTCGTTCATCCGCTGCTTCAACGGCCGGTGCTCTGGCTGCCGCTGGTCCGGCGCGGCCATACGTCGGCACGGCTTCAAGAAGTGCGTTTCACGCACCCTGGCTTGGTGGGCTTTCATGGCGCGGGCGGCTTCATCCACTCACTTTATCAAGCGCTGGAAGCGCAGCTTTCAATCCAGCCGGTACTGGGCGCTGAAGTGCGGCTGTCCGCGTCGGCCTTCCCCTCGGACGCTGCTGACGTGGGGTGGATCAAGCGCCAGCCCCTGCTGGTTTGGCATATTCGTCAAGGCGCGCAAATGGGGCGGATCGAGAGACGGGGAGGCACCGTGCATTGCCCGCTACGCTATGAGTGTGAGCGGCTGGCATTCGTGCAGAGCGAGTGGGTAATGGGGCGGGTCGTGCGGGCGTGAGAACAGCTGGGCAGGGCGATTTTGAGGCTGGCGGACCGCGTCCTTCCCGGTAAAACAGCAGACAGGAATCGGGGGATATGCGACAATGATGCCCGTGCGCCCGTGACGAAATTGGTAGACGTAGCGGACTTCTAGAAATTGGAGTGCCCCAGGC
>Ga0172382_10012622_pt1 | contig 10990 bp, 10 predicted proteins | sample Leawel138RmetaG_FD_122245 | JGI IMG/M metagenome (GOLD analysis project Ga0172382, IMG submission 122245) | Leachate microbial communities from a municipal landfill in Southern Ontario, Canada - Leachate well 138R metaG | ecosystem: Engineered > Solid waste > Landfill > Unclassified | place...
CTAGTTTTTCCATTTGAGAAAATTGTAAAGAACTAATTGATATTCTTCAGCAATTCCAGTAAATTCATCAGCACGTTTTTTAAGAATTTGTCGAGTAGGTTAGATGAAAATTACTCATCTATATTATTTTTAATGGAAGTTTATCCCCTGGTAATAATTTTTTTTCTTCATTTCTTTATCTATTTCATTCATAACTACTAGTTTTTTTAAACTCCAAATTGGGGCTATCAAATCCTCCCTTGGTGCATCACCATTAACTCGATGAACTACTACCGTATCTTTTAAAATAGATAATTGATCAGATACTATATCAACATATTCTTTTAGAGTTAATAATGGGAATGGATTATTTTGGTAAATATTTCCTAATATAGTATTTTTAGTGATGTAAAGCGAATGAATTTTTATTCCTTGAATATCTAGTTTGTTTAAATGGTTAACCGTTTCTAACATCATAGATTTTGTTTCATTTGGAAAGCCATTTATTATATGGGCAATTACGTGAATATTACGTTGTCTTAAGTTTTTTACTGCTTCATCAAACTGATTTACACTGTATCCAACATTCATAAAATCTAAAGTTTTTTGATGAATTGATTGTAAGCCTAATTCTACCCATACAGGAATTCTATTGTTTAGTTCTTCTAGATAATCATATATTTCATTACTTATGCTATCACATCTTGTTGCAATACTTATTGCAACAATATTACTATGTAGTTTTATTGCTTTTTCAAACAAACTTTTAATTTTGTCTAAAGAACCATATGTATTAGTGTTTGCTTGAAAATAAACAATGTATAATGCGTTTGGCCATTTTTGATGTATTATGTTTGAAACAGAGTTGAATTGATTTTCTAATGTATCTTCTTTATTACCTGCGAAATCACCACTCCCTTTTTCTGAACAAAATAAGCATCCATGTTTTTGAATGGAGCCATCTCTATTTGGACAATCAAAATCTCCATTTAATGCAACTTTGAAGACTTTTGATTTATATTCTTGCTTAAGGTATTGGTCTAAGGTATAATAACTGTGTTGTTTTGTAAATTTCATTTAAATCACCTAATTAAAGTATACTATAAATTGCAATAAAGGCAACAATAAAGTATATTAGCTTAATTAAGGTATTTTTAAATTATATGCAGTATAATATATATGTGAGGTAATTTATAATGAGTGTAAGAATTATTGTTGATAGTACATTTAATTTGGAAAAAAAATTTATTGAAGAAAATAATATTTTAGTTATTCCACTAAATGTAATAATTGACGGACAAAGTTTTCGTGATGGAATTGATGTTAGCTTTATGGAGGTTTTAGATAAAGCTGATCAAGGATCAACTGTTTCAACAAGTCAACCATCACCAATGTTATTTGAAGAGTATTTCAACAAGCTTAAAAATGAAGGTGCTACAGACATCATTTGTATGACTCTATCATCAACTTTATCAGGTACTTTTCAAGCGGCTAATATCGGTAAAGAAGAGGTTACTGGTGTTAACATTCACCTGATTGATACTTTATCAACAGCAATTGGTGCTGAAACCTTTGCTCATATCCTTGTTAGAGATTTAAAAGAAGGTATGAGTGTTACTGATACTGTAAATAAAATTGAGAAAATTAAACATAATGGCGGAATTTTAATGAGCATGGATAATTTAACTGCACTTAGAAAGTCAGGAAGAATTAATCGTATTAAAGCAACTATTGGTAATTTACTTAGAGTAAAACCGGTAATTGAATTTTTGAATGGAAAAGTAAATATCAATTCTAAGGCTAGAACTGAAAAAGCTGTAGCTGAAATAATTGTTGAAAAAATGAAGGAACTTTTAGCTGGTGTTAAGGGTAAAATTCATATTTCAATTGCTTATGTTCAATTTATAGAAAAAATTACTCATGTTTTAAGAAGAGTTGAAGATGAATTTCCTAATGTTTTAATCAAAGTTAGAGATGGAATTACTCCAGTTATTGCTGTAAACTTAGGTTATGGTGGGTTTGGAATCTCTTGGTGTTATGAATAGTATTGGTTTATACCAATACTTTTTTTTATGAAAATGATGTAAATTTGATATTTAATTGACAACTATTAATTTATACCGTATACTATAATTGAACCTGGAAAGTGCGTGATTTTACTAATATGCGAACCGAACAATATTACTACGGAGATTGAGGTACCTCAGTGTTGAACGCTTGATCACTCAAGAATCCTAATGAGGATACAACAGAGATTTCCATTTTTGTGAAATGAAGGTTTCACATGGTGATAACGGCTTTCTGGGCTTATTTATATGAAAAGTGATGAAAATCACTTTTTTATTTTGAAAATTTTTCATATATATGGTATAATAAACATAAAGTGAGAGGTGAATTATGAAAGTAAGAAAAGCAGTAATTCCAGCTGCAGGTTATGGTACGAGATTTTTACCAGCTACTAAATCACAACCTAAAGAAATGTTGACTATAATTGATAAGCCAACAATTCAATATATTGTTGAAGAAGCTGTTGCTGCAGGAATAACAGATATTTTAATTATTACTAATCATCAAAAAGCATCAATTGAAAATCATTTTGACCGTTCATTAGAACTAGAACATTTTTTAGAAAAGAAAAACAATATTAAAGATTTAGAACTTATTAGAGGTATTAGTGAAATGGCTAATATTTATTCAGTTCGCCAAAAAGAACAAAAAGGCTTAGGTCATGCAATTGCATGTGCTAAGAGTTTTGTAGGTAACGAACCTTTCGCAATCCTACTTGGTGATGATGTTGTTATAAGTGATTATCCAGCGATTAAGCAATTGTGCGATGTTTACGATAAAACTAATTCATCCGTAGTCGGCGTTCAAGAAGTATCGCTTGAAGATACAAAAAAATATGGGATTGTAACCCCATTAAGTTCAAATGCTAAGTTAACAAAAATTTCAGATATGGTTGAAAAACCAAACCCAGAACTAGCCCCTAGTAGATTAGCAGTTTTAGGTAGATATGTGTTAAATCCAGAAATATTTGACTTGTTAGAAAACCAAACACCGGGAAGTGGCGGTGAAATTCAATTAACTGACGCTATTAAACGTTTGATTGGATCTCAAGAAGTATATGCATATAATTTTGATGGTAAAAGATATGATGTTGGCAATAAAATGGGCTATTTAGAAGCAACCGTTGATTTTGCATTATCAAGAGAAGATTTGAAAGAGGATTTTTTAGAATTAATTAAGAAAAAGGTGAAATAAATGATTAAGAAAATACTAGATGACTTAAAAATAGATTTATACGAAATACTTAAATCATTAGGAGTAAATGAAGATGTTGAAATTTTCTTTGAAGTTCCTCAGGATACAAACTTTGGTGACTTTTCAACAAACATAGCAATGAGACTTGCAAAAACCTTAAGAAAAAGTCCGGTTATGATTGCTAAGGATATAATTAGTAGAATTGATGTTGCTAAGAATCATATTATAAAAGTTGATGTTGCTGGTGCAGGATTTATTAATTTTTTCTTTGACCGAAAATTTTTATCTGAAGTAATATTTGAAGTTTTAAAAGAAAAAGAAAACTTTGGTAATATTAAAATTAGTGATGAAAAAGTCAATATTGAATTCGTTAGTGCAAACCCTACTGGATATTTACATATTGCTCATGGACGAGGAGCCAGTTATGGTGATTCGTTATCAAGAATTTTAAAGAAATCAGGTTACAATGTTACAAAAGAGCATTATGTTAATGATGGCGGTAATCAAATTAACAATTTAGGTTTTTCGATTCAACAAAGATACTTTGAACTTTTTGGTAGAGATGCAAAAATGGAAGATGGTTATTACCATGGAAAAGAAATAATTGAAATTGCTAAGATGATCAAAGAAGAAGTTGGTGATAAATATCTTGATAATGATGGATATGAATACTTCCGTCAAAGAGGTATGGATTATTTACTTCAAGGTCTTAAAGATGATTTGAAAGACTTTAATGTTGAATTTGATGTATGGTTTAGTGAGAAAAGCCTATATGACAATGGTGAAGTAGAAAAGACATTAAACCAATTAATCAAAGATAATCATACATATGAACTTGATGGTGCTATTTGGCTTAAGACAACTGATTATAATGATGAAAAAGATCGTGTTTTGGTTAAAAGTGATAAGTCTCTAACATATTTAACACCTGATATTGCTTACCATAAAAATAAATTATCACGTGGATATGATCAATTAATCGATGTATTAGGAGCCGATCATCATGGTTATATAAATCGTCTTAAAGCCGCGATAGCTTGTGTTGGTGGAAATCCTGATAAAGTCCATATTGAAATTCTTCAAATGGTAAGAGTTATTCAAGATGGTGTTGAAGTTAAGATGAGTAAAAGAAGTGGTAAGTCAATAACCTTAAGAGATATTATGGATGAGGTTGGAAGTGATGCAATAAGATATATGTATTCAGCAAAAGCTTTATCTACACCAATGGATTTAGATTTAGATTTGGCTTTACGCCAAACTAATGAAAACCCAGTATATTATGTTCAATATGCTTATGCAAGAATTGCAAGTTTATTTAGAATGCTTAAAGAAAAAAATATTGAGTTTAAAGAAGTTAGTAGTTTTACCAACATAAATTTAGAAAAATGTGATAAAATAATAATGACCCTACTTCAATATCCGCTAGTTATTGAAGAAGCAGCTTTGAAGCGATTACCTCACAAAATAGCTCAGTATGCGTATTCTTTAGCAAGTGCTCTACATAGTTACTATAACGATGAAAAGATTATTACTGAGAATTCTTTAGAAACAAATGAAAAATTAACAATGATGAAGGCTGTTCAAATAGTATTAAAGGATAGTTTGAATCTGTTAGGGGTTAATGTAAAGGAGAAAATGTAATGAAAACAATCAAAAAGTATTTATGGTTATGGGAGTTTATTGGAGTTGCCTTAATAGTTATTGTTGGTGTTATTGCTAAATTTGTTCCAGGAGCATTATATGCAATTGTTGGTGCGGTAATTTTAGTTTTAGGAGCATTAAGAATCATTCCTTTAGTTAAAACTACTTTCGACAAGGTCTTAAAATGGGTATATACACTTGAAATATTAGCAAATATTATAATTGGAATATTACTTATATACTTTGCCTTTAATGGTGATAATATTAAGGAGATTTTTGGTTATTTAGTTGGTGCTGTTTTATATGCAAGAGGATTAATTTATTATTACTCAACCGCGCTTAGAAAAGAAGAAACGGATAAGCCTAAATTTATTGCTCATTTGATTTTCTTTACTTTAGGAACGGTAATAATTGCTCGTGGTGGATTTGATGAAGAGTATTTAGGATGGGTCGTATTTGCGATTTCTATGTTAACAGCCTTATTTGTTGGTTATGGTGGTTATAATAATTACCGTAATTATCGTAATGAATATGCAGCTAAGTCAATTTCTAAAAAAGTTAAGAAAACAGAAATTGAAGCTCCAACTGCTGATGAAATAAAAGTCCCTGAAGAAATAATTGAAGATAAAAAAGAAAATGAAATAAATGCATAGGTAGGTATAAATTGGAATTACTAAAAAAATTATCAGAAGTAAATGGCATAAGTGGTCATGAAAGACAAGTTAAAGATTTAGTGCTTGATGAAATAAAAGATTTCGTTAAAAAAGAAGAGATATCATATGATAATTTAGGATCTGTTATTGTTAAAAAAGGTAATAAAGGACCTAAAATAATGTTAGCTGGACATATGGATGAAGTTGGAATGATTGTTACTAAAATAACAGATGATGGTTATTTGAAGTTTCAAACAATTGGGGGATGGTGGAGTCAAGTTATGCTTGCTCAACAAATGACAATTACTACTTCAGATAAAAAGACATATCTAGGGGTTACAGGATCTAAACCTCCGCATATCTTAACTCCTGAGGAAAGAAAAAACCCGGTTAAAATTGAAGATATATATATTGATTTAGGTGTGACTTCTAAAGATGAAGTAGAAAAAATGGGAATTAAAATTGGAGATATGATTACTCCTAAAATTGATTTTGCCATTTTAAATAATAATGATTTCCTATTAGGAAAAGCATGGGATGATCGTATAGGTGTAGCAATTGTTATTGAGGTTTTAAGACTTCTAAAAGATGAAGAATTAAATAATACTGTATATGGTGTATTTACTGTTCAAGAAGAATTAGGATTAAGAGGTGCTAAAACATCAAGTAATATTGTCAATCCAGATATTTCTATTGCTCTTGATGTCGGAATTGCTAAAGACACTCCAGGAACTGATGGTTCTGTGAAAATGGGTAAAGGACCTTTGATTTTACTATACGATGGTGGTTTAGTTGGTCATACACCATTAAGAGAATTTATCGTAGAAGTTGCAAGAAAAAATGATATTGCAGTACAAATAGATTATTTGACTGGCGGGGCAACAGATGCAGGTGCTATGCATTTAGCACATGATGGGTCACCAGCAATTTCGTTATGTATAGCAAGTAGATACATTCACTCGCATACTTCAATGATTTCTAAAATTGACTTTGAAAATACTGTAAAATTAGTTGTTGCTACAATTAAAGCCTTGAATCAAGAAACTGTTAATGAAATTACTTACAATTAAACAAACACTGGTAATTACTATAAATTACCAGTTTTTCTTTTTTCTAAGTATTTGTTTGCAATTTTCATGAAAAAATAGTATAATATGATAAAGGTTATTGTATAAATTGAATGGAGGATTACTCGTGGATATTAAAGCTAAAGTGACTGAAATTAGAGATGAAATAGGTAAGTATGGCGACATAAAGCTTGTTGCTGCAACAAAGTATCTAAATATAGAACAAACAAAAGAACTTATTGCTGCAGGCATCAAGAACTTTGGGGAAAATCGTACTGATATGTTTCTTGAAAAGTATGAAGCTCTTAAAGAATATGATATTAAATGGCATTTTTTTGGAGTTGTTCAGTCTAGAAAAGTTAAAGATGTTGCCAATCGAATAGAGTGCCTACATTCACTTGATAGATTATCACTTGCTATGGAACTCGATAAAAGACTTGAAAAGCCTTTAGATTGTTACATTCAGATTAATATATCTGAAGAACCCAATAAGCAAGGCATACCTATTAGTAAAACTAAGTCTTTAGTTAAAAGCTTGTCGAAATGCAAGAATATCAGAATAATTGGATTAATGTGTATTGCCAAAATGACATGTGATGAAGATGTTCTAAATGAAGAATTCTCACAAATGAAAAAAATGCAATTAGAAATTGAAGCTATGAATTTAGAGCACGCGCCTTGTCATGAGTTATCAATGGGTATGAGTAACGATTATAAACTTGCACTTGAAGCTGGTGCTACATGTGTTCGTTTAGGCCGTATTTTTATAGAGTAAGGGAGTATAGATATGGGATTGTTTAGAAAAAAGAAAAGCAATTTAGAATTTACTGAATACAGTAATCCAGATAAATCAAAAGGATTATTGACAGCTTTTGATCGCATGGAATACTTCGTTATTCAAGAGGACTTTGAAAACGATATGTTTAAAGTTAGTGATACTATATTGAAGCAAAAAGCAGTACTAGCTAATTTTGATAAGGTTAAAGATGTAGATTGTAATTATATGTTGGCTTTTATTTCAGGTGTTGTTTACTCACTTGGTGGCGAAGTAATAACTCTTGGAGAAAGACTATTTTTGTTTGCCGGTAAATCAGAGTTTGAAGATGGATCACTACATCAATATGTTGAGGATATTAAATGAACACAATTTATTTAGCATTGTATTGGGCACTTCAAGTATTTAATGGTTTTATAGTTGTCAGTATTCTACTTAGTTGGGTTCCAACATTATATGAATATAAGATATTTCGTTTAATTAGATCGATAGCTGACTGGTATTTAAAACCATTTCGTGGAGTATTAGTAATCGGAATGTTTGATTTGACTCCTATAATTGGCATTGGCATTTATCAATTTATTGTTTCACAAATTCCAGTGTTATTTACATGATAGAAGAATATATAAAGAATGCTCAAAAAAAAGATTTATTAACCAAGTTTTTGTCAATAGAAGAACAAAAACAATTAAAAGGTGTAAATTATTTACTTTCGCCAATTGAAGGTGAACGAAAAAGAGCATATTTAAGCAAAGGTGAGATTTCAGATGTTGATTTTAATATTGATGTCTTAGAAATTAGTTACAACAAGAAATTCTATAATTTATCTCATTCACAAGTGTTAGGTTCATTGATGGGTCTTGGAATTGTTAGAGATTGTATCGGTGATATAATTATTGATGATAAGATATTAATAATTGTTGTAAATGAAATGTCAGAATTTATTATTAATAATTTAAATAAGATTGACAAAGCTAGCATCAATATTAAGAAAGTTGATGCTAATATTATAGAAACATTAAAACTAGACAATTATATTGATGATAATATAATTGTATCTTCGATGAGGTTAGATGTTATTGCTTGTGCAATAACCAAATTATCTCGCGAAAGAATTAAAGAATATATTAATTTAAAGAATATAAAAGTTAATGGTGTAGTTAATACTAACATTGACTATATTACTAAACCTGATGATTTAATATCAATCAGAAAATTTGGGAGAACAGTAATTAAAGAGATTGTTAAAACAACTAAAAAAAATCGAATTGTATTACATGTTTTAAGAACGAAATAGGAGAATGAATTATGAGTAAAGACTATAAAGATACGCTATTGATGATGAAAACTGATTTTAGTATGCGTGCAAACCTAGCAAATAAAGAACCCAGCCTAGTTGAGGAGTGGGATAAACAAGAATTATACAAAAAAGTATTAGAAAAGAATAAAGGTGGAAATAGTTTCATTTTACATGACGGTCCACCATATGCTAATGGTGATATTCATGTTGGTCACGCATTAAACAAGATATTAAAGGATTTTGTTGTCAGATTTAAAACGATGAGCGGACTTTATTCACCATATATACCTGGATGGGATACTCATGGTTTACCAATCGAGACTGCTCTAACTAAGAATAAAAAGATTAATCGTAAAGAGTTATCTATTTCTGAATTTAGAGATCTATGTCATGATTACGCTTTAAAACAAGTTGAAAAGCAAAAAGAACAGTTTAAACGCTTAGGAGTTTTAGGGGATTGGGATAATCCATACATTACTTTACAAAAGGAATATGAATCAAGACAAATAGAAGTATTTGCAAAAATGGTTGAAGATAATTATATTTTTAAAGGCCTTAAACCTGTTTATTGGTCACCTTCAAGCGAATCAGCTTTAGCTGAAGCTGAAATTGAATATAAAGATGTAACTTCTCCATCTATTCATTTGGCATTTAAAGTAGCTGATGGAAAAAATATTGTTTCAAATGACTGTGAACTTGTTATTTGGACAACAACTCCATGGACTATTCCAGCTAACTTAGCTGTTTCAGTAAACCCGCTTGAAAAGTATATCATTTTAAAGATTGAAGAAAGATTCTTTGTAATTGCTGACAAATTAAAAGACAAGTTTGTTGAAGCATTAGAGATTAAAAACTATAAGGTTATTCGAGATATTCAGGGAGAACAATTAGAAGGTATCACTTATTTTCATCCACTATATGATAGAGTATGTCCAGTTATATTAGGAGATCATGTCACAATGGATGCGGGTACAGGATTAGTACATACTGCACCTGGACATGGTGAGGATGACTTTATTGTTGGTAAAAAGTATGGATTAGATATATTGTGTCCAGTAGATTCTAGAGGACATATGACTGAAGAAGCAGGAAAATATCAAGGAATGTTTTACTTGGCTGCTAATCAAGTGATAATTGAAGATTTAAAAAATAGTAATAGTTTATTAAAACATGTTGAATTTAATCACTCTTATCCACATGATTGGAGAACTGGAAAACCAGTTATCTTTAGAGCAACACCACAATGGTTTGCATCTATTGATGGATTAAAAGAAAATATGTTAAAGTCTATCAAAAATGTTAAATGGATTCCTCAGTGGGGAGAATTAAGACTTGCAAATATGGTTAAGGATCGACAAGAATGGTGTATTTCTAGACAACGTGTTTGGGGTGTACCAATTCCGGTGTTTTATTGTGAAGATGAAACTCCAATCCTCGACAAAGAAATAATTTTACATGTTGCAAAAGTATTCAAAGAAGAAGGTTCTAGTGCTTGGTTTAAAAAAGAAGCTAAGGAATTATTACCTAGTGGATATACAAATCCGCACAGTCCAAATGGAATATTTACAAAAGAAACGGATATAATGGATGTTTGGTTTGATAGTGGAACAAGTCATTACGCTTGTTTAGCAGAACGTGGGTATCCATATCCATATGATTTATATTTAGAAGGTAGTGACCAATATAGAGGTTGGTTTAACTCGAGTTTATCGACTGGTGTTGCAATGACGAAGTCAGCTCCGTATAAAACTGTTTTATCACATGGTTTTGTTTTAGATGGTGCTGGAAATAAAATGAGTAAATCATTAAACAACACAATTGATCCACTAGCAATGTGTAATGAATTTGGAGCCGATATACTTCGTTTATGGGTTTCAAGTGTTGAATATACAGCTGATGTTAGAATTTCAAAAGAGATAATGAAACAATCTAGTGAAGCTTATCGTAAAATTAGAAACACATTTAGATTTTTACTAGGTAACTTATTTGATTATGATAATGAAGTTAACCGAGTTGCTTATAAAGAGATGCCTGAAATTGATCAATATATGATTAATTTATTAAATCAAATTATTGAGAAAACTCTAACATCGTATCAAAATTATCGATTTGATGAGGTTTTCAGAAATATTCTAACATATATGACAAATGATTTAAGTGCATTCTACTTAGACTTCACAAAAGATGTATTATACATTGAATCAAAGAATAATCTGGCTAGAAGAAGTATTCAAACGGTTTTATATGATAACTTAAGTGCCTTGGTTAAATTATTAACACCAATCATTCCATTTACTACTGAAGAAGTATATTC
>Ga0172382_10012624_pt1 | contig 10988 bp, 12 predicted proteins | sample Leawel138RmetaG_FD_122245 | JGI IMG/M metagenome (GOLD analysis project Ga0172382, IMG submission 122245) | Leachate microbial communities from a municipal landfill in Southern Ontario, Canada - Leachate well 138R metaG | ecosystem: Engineered > Solid waste > Landfill > Unclassified | place...
ATCAGCAGCTACCTGATGGGATATTACAATCAGGAGCGGCCCCATGCCTTCAATGGGGGGATCGCACCGGTAGTGGCAGAAGAAAAACTTAAAACAGTGTCCGGGATCAGTTGACCACTACATCCCGCAGTCAGCAATGCTACCGGCCCAAGTGGTGTCAACATCATCACGGCTCCCAGAACAGCAGCGCCAGCTTTCACGGTTACGGTTGCAGCCGTCGCACTTGCAGCAAAACTTGCCGACTGGACAAACATTTCCCGGGGCCAGTCATCACCTGCTGTAGAAGCATTTCTGATGTGGCCTACTCGACCGGTGAAATCAATGACAGCTATGCCATTGGTAAGAAACTTCGTGTGCTTGGTGAAACGTACTAACTGATGAGCATTCGTTTGATTCTGGACATACAGCTTGTTCGGACACCGACTACTGCCCGCGATATTGAGACCTCGCTGCGGATCTCTTAGCACCAACCCCCTCCGTGACTTCACGTCCGCCGTGATAAGCTGAATCGCATTATGGAAGACTCCCTGCAGCTTATTGAAAGCTGTTCTAACGGCCTTCTCACTCGAAGCGATTTGAAGCGGCGACCCGGTGAGCCTCGTTTGTCGGTATGCGATCAAAGCCTGCTCGTATCCTCCCACCTGCTTTTCAGCAAGTGCATACGCTCACCATATACACCTGCACCCGCGCTAAAGGTCGCAGCCATATGATCTTGCAAGCTTGCCAATATCTGTACGCCGTCGCTACCGAACTCTTCAGTCATCTGGGATAAGTCTGAAGTTGCATTTGATGCGGACAGGATACTGAGAACATCAAGATCTCCGGGCCGGACTTGATTGCCTACCATGTAGGGAGTGTTGGCCTGCAACATTATCGGTTGCCGATTCAGACTGTCGCGCAAAATAATATCAGGAGCGGAACAGATCAGCCCAGTCTCACGGGCGCTGATCGGGTAGCGGGGCAAGAGAACTTCGGGCATCGGATTTCCTTTTGAGCTTGTTCGTTTGAGATTGCTCTGCCAAACCGAACCTCGTCGATTTCCTTTGGCGCACCAGTCGGGGAATATAAACATGGTAGCAGTTGAGTGGCCGCATACTGCAGCAGCTGGCCAAGCTGGGCAATTACCTGCATCTGACGATGTGACGAGACTCACAAAGAGTAGCGCGTCCGCTATCAAAAGCCTGATCAGCTTCCGCGTCACCCTATCCCCCAGACGCTCTAGCGCGCCCTTTCAGGTACAATCACCCCCGCCGTAGTGTCGGATTCCCCGGTTCTCCATTGCTATAAGTCGTTCAATGTTCAGATCCTGTCGTCGTACCGTACTGGCTATTATTGCCTGTGTTTTCTATCTACCCGTGGTACTGGCCGCGCCCAGCAGTTTCGAGGCGGCCAAGGCGCTGGCTCGCCAGCAGGTGTATCACGACCGCACCCAGCAGGGCACCTTCTACTGTGGATGCCAATGGCAATGGGCGGGCCGTTCCGGCGGTGTGGTCAATCATGCAAGCTGCGGCTACCAGACCCGCGCGCAACCCAACCGGGCGGCGCGGATCGAGTGGGAGCATATTGTTCCGGCCTCCCTGTTCGGCCAGCAACGCCAGTGCTGGCAACAGGGCGGACGCAGCAACTGCAAGAACAGCGACCCGGTGTTCAATGTCATGGAAGCCAACCTGCATAACCTGGCGCCCAGCGTCGGCGAGATCAATGCCGACCGCAGTAACTACCGTTTTGGCATGCTACCGGCCACGCCCTACCGGCACGGCCAGTGCGATTTCAAGGTGGAATTCAAGGAGCGCGTGGCAGAGCCGCGTGATGCGGTGAAAGGGCAAATCGCGCGCGTCTGGTTCTATATGCATGACCATTACGACCTGCGCATGTCCGCCCAGCAACAACGTCTGCTGATGGCCTGGGACAAACAGTTCCCGGTCAGTGGTTGGGAGCAGGAGCGCGATAAACGTATCAGCCGCCTGATGGGCCATGGCAATCCCTTTGTCAGCGGGGCACGGCAATGGACATTGAATCACCGTAACAGCGCTGCGGGCCTGGTCAGCGCCCTACCCGCCCGCGCCCAGCCGCAGATGACGAAAAACCGCATCAAGGGCAACCAACGCAGCAAGGTCTATCACCTGCCGCAGGGCTGCCCGGGCTACAGCCAGGTAGGAGACAATAACGTCCACTGGTTTGACAGCGAAGCTCAGGCCCGACAGCAGGGTTATCGCAAGGCGGGCAACTGCCGCTGAACCGGCCGATCAGGGCGGCCTCAATCTTCCATTTCCCTGTCGCCCACATCCTTGCCCTCAACAGAGGCATGTTCGATGGTCGCGTTCAACTGCGCCCCCAGGAGCAATACGGCCGCTGAGATATAGAAGTACAGCAGCAGCACAATAATCGCCCCGATACTGCCGTAGGTGGCGTTGTAGTTGGCGAAATTCTGCACATAGATACCGAAGCCGACCGAGGCCGCCAGCCAGACAATGACCGCCACCACGGAGCCGGGAGTGATAAAGCGAAACTCCTGCTTCACATCCGGCGTGGCGTAGTAGATCAGCGCCACCGCCAGCATCAGCAGCAGGATTGCCAGCGGCCAGCGTATCCATGCCCAGAGCGTGACCAGTACCTGCTCCAAACCGATCTGCGCTGCCAGCCAACTCATGATCTGCGGCCCCAGCGTCATGAACCCTGCCGCCAACAGCATCATGATCGCCAGGCCTATGGTGTACGCCACCGAGAGGATGAACAGCTTCCAGGTTGGACGGCTATCTTCCACCTGATACACCTTGTTCATGGCATTCATCAGCGAGCGCACGCCGATGGAGGCAGTCCAGAGCGCCAGCACGATACCGACCGACATCAAGCCACCCTGACTCTGCTGCAACTGATCCAGCACCGGATCGACCTGCTGCATGGCTATCGGCGGTAACAGCAGCACAGCCTGCGCCCGCAGCCAGTCGAAGAAATCGGGCAGGTGCAGAAACCCCAGCAGTGCCATGAGAAAGAGTATGAAAGGAAAAACGGAGAATAACGCGCGATAAGCCAGGGCGGCGGCGTAGGTCGAGAGATCGTGCTCGCTGAATCCTCGAGCAGTCCGCTTGAGTACCTCCCAGACTCCGGCATTGCGCAATTGCATAAACGACATGGTATTCCTCACCCAATGCATCCATTGGGTGAGACGGCGCGCCCGGCTGAAAGTTTGACATTTCCAGCCTGGCAGAAATGCGCCGGTATTATCAGCGACTCACCAACCTGAGCGCTTCAAACCTCGCCACGAATGTATTGTTCCAGCTGACGGATCAGCGCTTCCTGCTCGGAAATGGTTTCCTTGACCAGGTCACCAATGGAAATCAGACCCACCAGCTGGCTTTCTTCCAGCACCGGCAAATGGCGCAGGTGACGGTCGGTAATCAGCGACAGGCATTCCTGCACACTCATCTTCGAATTCACGGTAATCGCCGGACTGCTCATGATTTCTCGCACCATGGTGCCCACCGATGCCCGGCCCTTGAGTACACATTTGCGCGCGTAGTCCCGCTCACTGACCACACCAACGACCTTGCCATTTTCGATAACCGGCAACGCACCGATGTTGAAATCCGCCATCATCTGCAACGCGTTAAGCACGGTGTCTTCCGCTTCCACTGTGTGTACCTGTTTGATCTGCTTGGTCTGGATTACCTGGGCCACGGTTCTCATTGAGCGCTCCTTTGTTTTATTAGGTCCGTAAATTTGATCAGCAATATCAATTAAAAGCATCCAGCAAAGCAAAGCAATAAGATTCATCGAATCTGATAACACATTCAGCGCTGCCAATAAACGCGCTTCTGACAGCTCAGCGGTCCGAACATATCAGTGCTGCTGTAGGTAGCATATTCCACACAGGATACCGGGAGCGCAACGCCATCGGTATGCGGCACATCAGCCAACCGCTGCCGCAGCTCTGCCGCTGGCACAGTCCGCCGATATAAGCCCAGTGTGAGGTGCGGTACATAAGCTGCCTGACGCACCTCACTGCAGCCCGCTGCCAAGGCCTGACGCCAGCGGGCCAGATACCCCTCAGGGTCTGCCACGGTCAATAACGCCGCACTGGCAAAGCTATCCACCGCACCTATCTGCAGCGTACAGGGCGATTGCTCCAGTGCTTCCAGCGCGACCATCTGCTGCTGCAACTGCGCAGTTGTGAAGTCGTCATTATACTGCCTGCACGGCTGTTCGAAGCCGCAGACAAACAGGGTGATGTGTGGCTGGCGGCGGCTGGGATGCAGCAGATCAGCCAACTCGCTGGCCACCCGCTCAATATGTGCCAGCAGATCCGGACACTGAATCGGCAGCATCCAGACCCCATAGCGCATCCGACCACGGTGCCACTCGGCATAGTCGCGCGGCTCTGCGACGAGGGTTTCATGGAAAGAACAAGGGGAAGTGGACAGCAGCATAGCAAGCACCATCTGGGGGTAACGGGCGGGCCGGCAGATGGCAACCCTGCTTGTGTTTGACGGCCTGTAAGCATACCATCGCCCCGCTATTTCATGCTGGTGCGCCTGTTGACTGCAGGCGTGAAACGGAAAGTCGGTGCGTTCCAGTCTTGCTGAACAATCCCGACACTGCCCCCGCAACGGTAATCGACCCCGATCATGGATCGGCGTCCGCTCAATGACCACTGTGCTACTCGCATGGGAAGGTGAGCGGATGGGCGTCGAGAGTCCGGAGGCCGGCCCGCATGCAATGTCGACTGGTGTTGCGGAGGGCATCACCGTCAAGTGCCGTGCCGGTTTGTCTCTTTTCGCCCCCGTCCGCACTTGCTTACCTGCCCTCCTCGAAAGTCTTACTGACCTTTTGAGGATTCAAAATGAAATTGTCCCGTCTTGCCCTGAGTATTGCCCTGCTGCCTGGATTGGCACTGGCTGACCAGCCTGCCTCCCAAGAGCAAGCGCTGAAACTCTCGAATACCCTTATAACTGCCAGCCGAGCGGTAGAACAACGCAGCGACAGCAGCGCAGCCAGCACCGTGTTTACCCGTGCCGACATCGAACGATTGCGCCCCGCCAGCGTGCCGCAATTATTGACTCAGGTACCTGGCGTGCAAGTCGCCAACTACGGTGGCCGCGGCGCTGTTTACGGCTTGTTTCTACGTGGCACCAGCACTGCACAGACATTGGTATTGATTGACGGCGTACGAGTGGATCTGGCGACCGGGGCCGGAGCCGTACTCCAGTTCCTGGATGTCAATCAGATCGAGCGGATCGAGGTTCTACGTGGCTCCCGTTCTGCGATTCACGGTGCCGATGCCATGGGCGGAGTCATCCAGATTTTCACGCGCCGTGGAGACAGCGACGGCCTGCGCCCCTACCTGCGCCTGGCCGGCGGGAGCAATAGCACGTTCGAGCGTACACTCGGCCTGTCCGGTGGCAACGAGCGCACCCGTTTCAACCTCTCTGCCGGGCTGGTCGAAACCGCCGGCATCGATCGTACTCGCACCTCTTATAACAGCGACGCGGATGACGATGCCTACCGCAACCGCTCCCTTGCACTGAGCCTCAGCCACAGATTCACGGACACCATCGAAGCCGGCTTTACCCTACTGGATCAGCGTGGCAAGACCGAAGTTGATAACCCCTTCGGCCACGAAGACCCGCCCGGTTCCTGGATCTACAATCCGGCCAAGCCTTATGACCATTACAGTCTGAGCAGCACCAGCACCTGGATTGCAGGCCGTATCAGCGATACCTGGAGTAGCCGCCTCGAGCTGGGCCACAGCGAGAACAAGCAAGAGAACCTCGACAAGTTATTCCCAGTAAGCACTGTCAACAATACTTTCCGTGACTCCGTCAACTGGCTCAACAGCCTGACCTTGAACGACGAGCATACGGTACGACTGGGCGCTGAGTACCTGAACGAAAAGGTGCGCAGCAGCAATGCGTTTGACGTTCGCAACAGGGATAACAAGGCGGTTTTCGCCCAGCACAATTATCAGGGCCAGCGCTTCGGCACTGAACTGGGCGTGCGCCGCGACGACAATCAGCAGTTTGGCGGCGAGACTACCTTCAACGGAGCGCTGAGCTACCGCGTCAATCCAGGCAACCAATTGATTTTGTCCTATTCCGAGGGGTTCCGCGTACCCACCTTCGCGGATCTGTACTGGCCGCTGTTCGACGGCTATCAAGGCAATCCGGACCTCGAACCAGAAAAATCACGCAGCTATGAGTTGCAATGGCGTAGTCAGATCAAACCGGGTACTGAGCTGGAAGCATCGCTGTATCGTACTGACATCCATGATCTGATCGCCACCGTCACCACCAACGACTTCCCTTGGGCCGGGACCTCGGCAAATATCAACCGCACGCGAGTCAACGGTTTTGAAACCTCGCTGAAGCACCAATTCCTGGGCTGGTACGGCGAACTGGGTGTCAGCATCACCGATCCGCGGGATCGTCAGACCGGACGTACCCTGCCCAACCGCGCCCGTCGAACCATGACCATGAACCTGGATCGCCAGTTTGGTGATATCGGCGTCGGTGCCACCTTCACCGCCGTCAGCAACAGCTACGCCAATGCCGCCAACACTTCCGAGCTGCCAGGTTACGGCTTGCTTGATCTACGCGCCAGCTGGCACGCCAGTGAGGAGCTGGCCTTCGACCTGAAGTTAGCCAACGTGCTGGACAAGGATTACAGTCGTCTGGTGTATACCTTCAGTGAGGACTGGCAAGAATACGGCTATCAGGAGTCGCCTTTCACTGCCATGATCGGGGTGACCTGGACACCTGGCCTGAAATAACGTGACCGCCTCCCCACGACGCCCACCTGCAACCCATCGCCGCGGCAGCGCCAGCGGGAGGGCCGTCGTGCTGCTCAACCTCATACTCGGTCTGGCCGCACTTCTGCTGCCAGCCTTTTCAGTGGCCATGAGCAGCAAAGAGGCGCCCAAGCGCATCGTCTCCCTCGACCTCTGCATGGACTGGATGCTGGCTCAGCATGCCGATCCGGCGCAGGTGGCGAGTCTTTCCCAGATGGTCAAGCTCTACCCAGTAGACTGGATTACCGGGCAATGGCCGCATCACGATGGCTCGCTGGAGCAGATAGTCCGATTGCAGCCCGACCTGGTACTGGCCGGTGAATACAGCGCCCTGATGCTACGTGAACGCCTGCGCACCCTCGGCTACCGCGTGGCGGTCATGTCCTTACCGACCACACTGAATGAAGTGGAAGCCCATGAACGCGAACTACTGACGCTGATTGGCCAAGACCCCGCGCAAGCCCGGTCGGCACCGGCTCATCGTTCCCCCGCGGCAAACGCAAAACGCCTGCTACTGCTGGATGCCAACGCCATCGGCACCGGCCGGGGCACCTTCGAACACCAGATCCTCGAGCAGGCTGGCTGGCGCAACTACCTGACCAGCTCCGGACTGGTACAACTGGATCTGGAACAGATCGTCCGCGACCCACCGGATGCGATCCTGTTCGCCGCACCCGAACATCAGGCGCTGGCCAATCGCTTTGCCGAGCATCCAGTATTGCGTCGCAGCATCCCCGCTGATGATTGGCTCAGCAGTGACTACTGGCGTTGGCAATGTCCCGGCCCGTGGACGTGGGATCTGATAAGGCAACTCAACCAATGGCTCGATTGATTACCCCCGCCCTGCTGGTTCTGCTACTGGCGACCTTGCTGCTGTCGCTGGCAGTCGGCTCGACCTCGGTAGCAGTGCTGCCAGGGCTTTACGATTTTTTCACCGGTAGCAGCAGCCTGAACGCCATGGTCATCGGTGAAATACGCCTGCCCCGCACCCTGCTGGCTCTCACTGTTGGCGCAGCATTGGGGCTGAGCGGCGCGGCATTGCAGGGGCTGTTACGTAACCCGCTGGCCGAGCCCAGCCTGACCGGCGCCAGCCAGGGTGCCGCATTGGGCGCAGCCTCCGTCTTCTATTTCGGGCTGTTCCCCAGCCTTGGTGCCGCTGCGCCTGGCGTAGCCGGTCTGATCGGCGCAGCAAGCGCACTGCTATTGATGCTGATGCTGGCCGGCTCGGCCCACTCGCACATGGTGATCATGGCTGGCCTGGCCATCTCCACCATCAGCGGTGCGGCATTGGCCACGGTTCTCAACTTCGCGCCCAACCCCTACGCCATGCAGGAACTGGTGTTCTGGTTACTCGGTTCAGTCTCTGAACGCGGCCTGGAACACCTGTGGTTACTGTTGCCGGCACTGGTGATTGGCGGCGCGCTGATCATCAGTCAGCGGCGGCTACTCAGCGGCCTGAGCCTCGGAGACCAGGTTGCCCGCAGCATGGGCCTCAACTATCGCTATGGCAGTATCATGCTGGTACTGGGTGCCTCTATCCTGGTCGGTTCCTCGGTCGCGGTCGCCGGCAGTATCGGTTTTGTCGGCCTACTGGTGCCGCACCTGCTGCGCCCGCTGGTACGCCACCGGCCTGATCGTTTGTTGATCCCCGCCGCATTGGCCGGTGCCATTCTGGTCTGTGTCGCTGATATCGGAGTACGTCTGCTACCCGCCGGACGCGAACTGAAACTCGGCGTACTGACCTCGCTGCTGGGCGCACCGCTGTTCATCTGGCTGGTCTGGAAGGAGCGCAAACGGTGGATCTGATCAATATCCAGCAGCTCAACGTCGACCAGCGGCTGATGGACATCAACCTGAATCTCGCTCCCAGTGAAATGCTCGGCATTATCGGCGCCAACGGCGCGGGCAAATCCACGCTGCTTCAATGCCTGGCCGGCATTCTCAGCTGCAAGGGCAACATACAGCTGAAAGGCAGGTCGCTGACGGCCCTGCCTGAACGCGAACGAGCCAGGCAGATCGGCTTCCTACCGCAGAGCAGCCAGAGCGCATGGGCCTTATCGGTGGCAGATGTCATCTCCCTGGGCCGCCTGCCCTGGGGCGATACCGATGCCCAGGCCATACAGCAGGCCGCCGAAGATGCTCAGGTGAGCGAATGGTTGCAGCGCAACGTGGATCAATTATCCGGTGGGCAACAGGCCAGGGTCTGGCTGGCCCGCGTACTGGCAGGTCGCCCCCAGGTGCTGCTGGCTGACGAGCCGGTAGCCAGTCTCGATCTGTTTCATCAGCAGCACGTACTGGGCCTGCTACGACGTTACGCCCAGGACGGGCGCGGTGTCATGCTATCGATCCATGACCTGTCGCTGGCGGCGCGCTATTGCGACCGCCTGTGCCTGCTGCATGAAGGCCGTCTGATTGCCCTTGGCACTCCCGCAGAGGTACTCACTCAGGCAAACCTCCGAACAGCCTTTCATATTGAGGCGCATATCGACCTCGGCAGCTATCCGCCGATTATCGTGCCAAAATAAGCCAGTCAGATGAATTTGAAGGGTTATCGATGCAAGCAACGATCAAGACGCTCCTGCTGCTGCTTTTCCTATCCGTGATAGCGGGATGCAGCACCGCGCCCAAATCCACCTCCACCGGCAAATGGGCGGGGCATACCGAAACAGGCAAGGCGTCCTACTATGCGGATAAATTCCAGAATAGAAAGACCGCCAGCGGAGAGCCCTATAAAGCCAGCCAGAAAACCGCAGCCCACCGCACCCTGCCCTTCGGCTCGAAGGTAAAAGTAACCAATGTACGCAACGGCAAAAGCGTTGTGGTGCGGATCAACGACCGGGGCCCCTTCGTTCGCGGCCGGGTCATCGACCTGTCCCGCTCGGCCTTCGCGAGTATCGGCAATACAGCCGATGGCTTGTTGAATGTACGCATCGAAGTTCTCAGGTAAAGTCCACGGCAGCTTTCACAGACAGTTTCATAAAGAACATTAAGCGGAGTAACCGTATGCGTATTTGTGGTATCGAATTGACCGGCAGTGACGCGGTAGTGTGTCTGCTCAACAAGGAGCAGGGCCTGTTCAGCCTGCCGGAAACCAGGGTTCGCAAGCTGTCATTGAAGAAGGATCACACCCGCGCAGACCTGCAGCGGTTTCAGGCGGAGCTGGTGGATTTTCTGCGTGAGCATGGCGTGGAGAAGGTGATCATCAAGGAGCGCCTACAGAAGGGCAAGTTTGCCGGAGGCGCGATCAGCTTCAAGCTGGAGGCAACCATTCAACTGATTGCCGAGCCGGGTATCGAGGTCGAGCTGCTATCAGCCACACAGATCAAGGCGATCCTGTCAAACAACCCGTTGCCGATTGCCTTTGCCGATACCGGTCTTAAGCAGTTCCAGGAGGCTGCGTTTACTGCGGCGTATGCGGGGCACTGTGCGAACAACCGGCTGGCATAAGGTTAATGTAACCCGTGGTGTTAAAGCCACCCAACCACACTTATTGATAACTGAGGGTGTAGGTAATCTGGCCGGTGATGCTGCCCGCCGTCACCGCGCTGTCGTTCTGGTAGTACTGGACGCTCAGCGGGATACCAGCGGGTGACTCGCCAACCGGGAACTGGTTGGTGTTACCTTGAACCGGGCTGTCCGGCCCGTACTGGACCACCTGCGGGCTGGCCCCGCGGGTGTGCAGGCGTAGCACCACACCACTGGCAGTGCTGCCAGATCCCGGTTCCAGATAGCCCTTGCTGGTGTCAGCGCTGTTGGTATCGGTCACCGTCACGTGAACATCTACACCCGACGGGCAGTCCAGGTCGATGTCGAACGGGGTATCTCCGGCGCTGCTGCCCATGCCATTCAAGGCGCCGGTGGCGATGGTCGGCAAGGTGACCTGCAGCCCGCGGGTGGTGACCGAACAGGTGAGCGGGCTGATAGTCGGGTGGGCCACGGTCGGCTGAATATAAACAGTCTCCAGGGGTGATACGCAGCTAAGGCCGCCTTCGCCGCCGCCGACGACGCTCAAATTGAAATCGCCTAGGGTCAGGGTACCGTTAACGAGTTATGGTGATTTCTGGTGTATGAAAGCAGGCTAAAGGGGTGGCGTATCCTGTTGGTTGATCACCGCGACGATCACAACCAACAGAGGAATGATACGCCATGTCCAAGTCTAACCTGCATGCTCTTTCACAGCCAGAGATGACTAGCAATGACCCGC
>Ga0172382_10012626_pt1 | contig 10988 bp, 8 predicted proteins | sample Leawel138RmetaG_FD_122245 | JGI IMG/M metagenome (GOLD analysis project Ga0172382, IMG submission 122245) | Leachate microbial communities from a municipal landfill in Southern Ontario, Canada - Leachate well 138R metaG | ecosystem: Engineered > Solid waste > Landfill > Unclassified | place...
CCGGTGATGCCCTGGCAGATTACCTTGGTGTTCTTGTCGATCAGGATGCTCATTACTTGCCCTCCGCCGCTTTGACGACCTGTACTGCAGCGTCGGTCAGACTGGTTGCTGCGATGATGTTCAAACCACTTTCAGCCAGTACCTTGGCACCCAGGTCGGCGTTGTTGCCTTCCAGGCGCACCACTACCGGCACCTTGACGCCTACATCCTTGACCGCACCGATGATGCCTTCGGCGATCATGTCGCAACGCACGATGCCACCGAAGATGTTGACCAGAACCGCGGCCACATTGCTGTCGGAGAGGATGATCTTGAACGCTTCAGTCACGCGCTCCTTGGTTGCACCGCCGCCGACGTCGAGGAAGTTGGCCGGCTTGCCGCCGTGCAGGTTGACGATGTCCATGGTACCCATGGCCAGACCGGCACCGTTGACCATGCAGCCGATGTTGCCTTCCAGCGCCACGTAGTTCAGTTCGAACTGGGCAGCATGCGCTTCACGGGCATCGTCCTGGGACGGATCGTGCATGGCGCGCAGCTTGGGTTGACGGTACAGGGCGTTGGCGTCGATGTTGATCTTGGCGTCCAGGCAGTGCAGGTTGCCGTCTTTCTTGATCACCAGCGGGTTGATTTCCAGCAGCGCCAGGTCGTAGTCGGCGAACAACTTGCCCAGACCGACGAAGATATTGGTGAACTGCTTGATCTGGTCGCCCTTCAGGCCCAGCTGGAAAGCCAGGTCACGGCCCTGGTAGGGCTGCGGACCGACCAGCGGATCGATGGTGGCCTTGAGGATTTTCTCGGGAGTTTCTTCAGCGACCTTCTCGATTTCAACGCCACCTTCGGTGGATGCCATGAAAACGATACGGCGGGTGGAACGATCCACGACGGCGCCCAGATAGAGTTCCTGGTCGATATCAGTGCAGGACTCTACCAGAATCTTGGTCACCGGCTGACCGTTGGCATCGGTCTGATAGGTTACCAGACGCTGACCCAGCCACTTCTCGGCAAAGGCCTTGGCGTCTTCCTTGTTCTTGACCAGCTTGACGCCACCAGCCTTGCCGCGGCCACCAGCGTGGACCTGGGCTTTGACTACCCACTCGGAACCACCGATGGTGTCACAGGCTTCGGCAGCTGCTTCAGGAGTGTCGACAGCAATACCTTTGGAGACAGGAAGGCCGTACTCAGCGAACAGCTGCTTCCCCTGATATTCGTGAAGATTCATTCATTTGTACCGTTGTTCATATGAATTTCATAACAGTGACGGTACTGCGCCACTGTCACCGATCAGGCTGCCGGACCAGAGTCCCTGCATACCCGAGTCACCCCCGGGGGTGATGGTCGATCCTTCGACCTTGCCTTGTGAATCGGCAACCAGGCCGCCGGCACATCCGCTGTGCGGAAGTGCCGGCGGTCCGGGGAGGATTACTTAACGCTTCTTGCGGTTGGCGATGTGAATCGCGTGGCCGTTCACTGCCAGAGCAGCTTCCTTCATCGCTTCCGACATGGTCGGGTGAGCGAAGACCATCATGCCCAGGTCTTCGGCACTGGTGCCGAATTCCATGGCGATAGCGCCCTGCTGTACCAGCTCGGCAGCGCTTGGCCCGATAACGTGTACGCCCAGTACACGGTCGCTCTTGGCGCAGGCGATGATCTTGACGAAGCCGGCAGTATCGTTGGCGGCCATGGCGCGACCACTGGCAGCGAAGGGGAACACGCCGACGTTGATTTCAACGCCTTCGGTTTTCAGCTGCTGCTCGTTCTTGCCAACCCAGGCGGCTTCCGGATGGGTATAGATGACCGACGGAATCAGGTCGTAGTTCATCTGCGCCTTGTGCCCGGCGATGCGCTCGGCCACCACGACACCCTCTTCCGAGGCCTTGTGGGCCAGCATCAGGCCGCGTACCACGTCACCGATGGCGTACACGCCCGGCACCGAAGTGGCACAGTGGTCGTCAACGAATACGTAGCCACGCTCGTCCAGGGTAACACCCGAGTCAGCGGCCAGCAGATCGGTGGTCACCGGACGGCGGCCAACAGCCACGATCAGCTTGTCGAACACCAGTTCCTGATCGCCCTTGGCGTCAGTGAACTTGACGGCAACTTCCTCGCCCTTGACTTCGCTACCGGTAACACGCGCACCCAGCAGCACATTCAGGCCCTGCTTGGTGTAGATTTTCAGCGCTTCCTTGGACAATTGCTCGTCGGCAGCTGGCAGGAACTTGTCCAGTGCTTCGATAACGGTCACTTCAGCACCCAGACGCGACCATACCGAGCCCAGCTCCAGACCGATCACGCCCGCGCCAATCACACCCAGACGCTTGGGAACGGACTCGAAGTCCAGCGCGCCGGTGGAGTCAACGATGACCTTCTGATCCACCGGAGCCGGGGGAATTTCGACCGGGCGCGAACCGGAGGCCAGAATCACGTTCTCAGCGGCCAGCACTTCGCTGCTGCCGTCTTCCTTGGTGACTTCGACCTGCTTGCCAGCCAGCAGTTTGCCGTGACCCTGGTAAACAGTAACGCCGTTGGCCTTGAGCAGGCCGGCAACACCGCCGGTGAGGTTCTTGACGATCTGATCCTTGCGACCAATCATGGTCGAGACGTCCATCGTCACGTCACCGGTGGAAATGCCGTGGACCTGGAATGCATCCTTTGCTTCATGGTATTTCCAAGAGCTGTCCAGCAATGCCTTGGAAGGAATGCAACCCACGTTCAGGCAGGTGCCGCCCAGTGCCAGCTTGCCATCCTTGCCCTGGTACTTCTCGATACAGGCTGTTTTCAGACCCAGCTGGGCAGCGCGGATGGCGGCTACATAGCCCCCCGGACCGGCACCGATGACCACTACATCAAATTTGTCGCTCATAAACCAATTCCTCTGTTTGCAGCTCTATATCCCAAACTGCCGGTACGACTACCGGCAGTCTGCCGCTTGACGCGTTAAAACCAGTTGCTGCGGTCAGATGTCCAACAGCATGCGAGCCGGATCTTCCAGCAGCTCCTTGATCGCGACCAGGAAGCTGACCGCTTCCTTGCCATCGATCAGGCGGTGGTCATAGGACAGCGCCAGATACATCATCGGCCGGATCACCACCTGGCCATCAACGGCCATCGGGCGCTCCTGGATCTTGTGCATGCCCAGAATGGCGGCCTGCGGGGGGTTTACGATCGGCGAAGACAGCAGCGAACCGAATACCCCGCCGTTGGAGATGGTGAAAGTACCACCAGTCATTTCCTCCATGGACAGCTTGCCATCGCGTGCCTTGCGGCCGAAGTCGCTGATGGTGCCTTCGATCTGGGCCAGGTTCATGAACTCGGTGTTGCGCAGCACCGGCACCACCAGACCACGGTCACTGGATACGGCCACACCGATATCCTGGTAGCCGTGATAGACGATGTCCTTGCCATCGATGGAGGCGTTGACCGCGGGGAAACGCTTCAGCGCTTCGGTAGCCGCCTTGACGAAGAAGGACATGAAGCCCAGGCGTACGCCATTGTGCTTCTTCTCGAACAGGTCCTTGTACTTCTTGCGCAGGTCCATGATCGGCTTCATGTCGACTTCGTTATAGGTCGTCAGCATGGCCATGCTCGACTGCGCCTCGACCAGACGCTCGGCAATGCGCGCACGCAGGCGGGTCATGGGTACGCGCTTCTCGACGCGGTCACCTTCGCTCAGCATGACCGAGGAGGCGCTGGCGGCAGCAGGCTTGGCGGCCGGTGCAGCGGCAGCAGCCGGAGCGGATTTCTTCGCCTCGATGGCGTTGAGCACGTCTTCCTTGGTGACGCGACCGCCCTTGCCGGTGCCCTCGATCTGGGCAGGATCCAGGCCACTTTCTTCGGCCAGCTTGCGCGCTGCCGGATTCAGCAGTTGCTCATCACCTGCTTCGGCTTCGGCGGCAGCGGCGGGAGCAGCAGTTGCTGCCGGTGCGGCCTCGGCCTTCGGTGCGGCAGTGGCGCCTTCGTTCAGCGTACCCAGTTTCTCGCCGCTGAGGACGGTATCGCCTTCGCCCTTGATGATATCGCCCAGCACGCCGTCGGCTTCGGCCAGAACTTCCAGAACAACCTTGTCGGTCTCGATGTCAACGATCAGGTCATCGCGCTTGACTGCGTCGCCGGGCTGCTTGTGCCAGGTGGCAACAGTGCCGTCCGCAACCGATTCGGGGAATGTAGGGGCCTTGATTTCAATCGCCATTGTCAATCCTTAAATAAACTGTGTTGTGCAGTGGCTCAAGCGTAGAGCGCGTCCTGCAGGAGTTTCGCTTGTTCTTCTGCATGAACGGAGGGGTAGCCACCAGCAGGTGCTGCGGAAGCCTCTCGTCCAGCGTAGTCCAGATACAGATTGCTGACGCTGTGCTGTGCCAGCACGCGGCGCATGTGATGCTGGCTGCAGTACCAGGCACCCTGGTTCATGGGCTCTTCCTGACACCAGACCACTTTCTTCAGTCCGCTGTAAGGGGCAAGAACCTCAGCCAGGTCGTCTTCCGGGAACGGGTACAGCTGTTCGATACGGACGATGGCGACATTCTCGAGCTCGTCGGCGCGACGCTTCTCCAGCAAATCGTAGTACACCTTGCCGCTGCACATGACCACCCGGTCCACCTTCGCCGGATCGATCGCGTCGGCTTCGGGAATCACGGTCTGGAAGGACCCTTCGGCCAGATCTTCCAGGGTGGAGATTGCCAGTTTATGACGCAGCAGGGATTTCGGTGTCAGTACCACCAGCGGCTTGCGCAGCGGGCGAATCACCTGACGGCGCAGCAGATGGTAGATCTGGGCCGGCGTGGTCGGTACGCAGACCTGGATGTTCTGCTCGGCGCACAGCTGCAGGAAGCGCTCCAGACGTGCGGAGGAGTGCTCCGGTCCCTGACCTTCATAGCCGTGCGGCAGCAGCATGGTCAGACCGCACAGGCGGCCCCACTTGTGCTCACCACTGGTGATGAACTGGTCGATCACCACCTGGGCACCGTTGGCGAAGTCGCCGAACTGCGCTTCCCAGATCACCAGCGCATTGGGCGTGGTGGTAGCGTAGCCGTATTCGAAGGCCAGCACCGCCTCTTCCGACAGCAGGGAGTCGTAGATATCCAGGCGTGGCTGGTTCTCGCTGAGGTTGGCCAGCGGAATGTAGGCGCCCTCGCCTTTCTGGTTGTGCAGCACCGCATGACGGTGGGAGAAGGTACCGCGTCCCACGTCCTGGCCGGTAATACGCACCGGATGCCCTTCGTGCAGCAGGGTGGCGTAGGCCATGGTTTCGGCGAAGCCCCAGTTCAGGGCCAGGCCGCCAGCGGCCATCTTCACCCGGTCCTCGATGATCTTGGCTACCTGGCGCTGTACCACCAGACCGTCCGGCAGGTTGGTCAGGCGGTTGGCCAGCTCCTGCAGGGTCTTGAGGTCGAAGCGGGTGTCATGGCGCGCAGTCCACTGGTGACCCAGGTAGGGTCTCCAGTCAACGAAGGAGTTGGAGTCAGGCTCCTTGACCAGGCTTTTCACCACGTGATCGCCATTGTCCAGGGCGGTACGGTACTCCTCGATTCGCTTCTGCACATCCTCTTCGGTCAGCGCGCCACCTTCGACCAGACGCTTGGCGTAGATCTCGCGGGTAGTCGGGTGCTTGCTGATCACCGCGTACATGCGCGGCTGGGTGCCGGACGGCTCGTCCGCTTCGTTGTGGCCGCGACGGCGGTAGCACACCAGGTCGATCACCACGTCACGCTTGAACTGCATGCGGTAGTCGACTGCCAACTGGGTGACGAACAGCACGGCTTCCGGATCATCCCCGTTGACGTGGAAGATCGGCGCCTGAATCATCTTGGCGATGTCGGTGCAGTACTCGGTGGAGCGGGCATCTTCCTGACGGCTGGTGGTAAAGCCTACCTGGTTGTTGACCACGATATGGATGGTGCCACCGGTCTTGTAGGCGCGGGTCTGGGACATCTGGAAGGTTTCCATGACCACGCCCTGGCCGGCAAAGGCAGCGTCGCCATGGATGCTGATCGGCAGCACCTTGTCACCGGAGGCATCCTTGCGGCGGTCCTGACGGGCACGCACCGAGCCTTCGACCACCGGAGAGACGATCTCCAGGTGCGAGGGGTTGAACGACAGCGCCAGATGCACTTCGCCGCCGGAGGTCATGACGTTGGACGAAAAGCCCTGGTGATATTTCACGTCACCGGAGCCCAGGTCGATCATCTTCTTGCCTTCGAACTCGTCGAACAGATCGCGCGGGTTCTTGCCCAGGGTGTTGACCAGCACGTTGAGACGGCCACGGTGAGCCATGCCCAGTACGACTTCGTTGACCCCATAGGAGCCGGAGCGCTGGATGATCTCGTCGAGCATGGGGATCAGGCTCTCGCCACCTTCCACACCGAAACGCTTGGTACCGGGGTACTTGGTGCCCAGGTACTTTTCCAGGCCTTCGGCGGCGGTCAGGCGCTCGAGCAGGTGACGTTTGCTTTCGGTCGAATGCTGCGGCTTGCCGCGCACGCTCTCCAGGCGCTGCTGGAACCAGCGGCGCTGGGCAGAATCGACGATATGCATGTATTCAGCCCCGAAGGTACCGCAATAGGTCGACTTCAGTGCTTCGAGAATTTCACGCAGGGGCGCCTCTTCCTTGCCGATGTTCAGCTCACCGGTACGGAACACGGTGTCCAGATCAGCGTCGGTCAGGCCATACTCGGCCAGCGTCAGATCAGCGATTTCTTCCCGCTCCCACAACCCCAGCGGATCGAGACTGGAAGCCTGGTGGCCACGCATGCGGTAGGCCTGAATCAGGCGCAGCACACCGACCTGCTTCTTGTCACGCTCGCTGCTGACCTGGCCACCGCTTACCGCCTGCGGACGGCGGTTGTTCTGCGCGAGCGACAGGAAATGCTCGCGGATGGTGGAATGGGAAATGTCCGAGCCGGTGGAGCCGGTGATCTGGGGCAGCTTGTCGAAATAGCTGCGCCATTCTTCGGCGACACTGTTCGGATCGTGCAGATAGAGCTCATAGAGCTCTTCAACGTAGGAGGCATTCCCACCGGATAGGTGAGATGTACTCCACAGCTGCTGCATTTCGCTGTCTGGCATTCTTGGTCACCCTCTATAAGGGGACACCACCTGGCGCAAAAGACCATTAATTGGCAATCAGATTGCCATCCGTGCAGAACAGTCAGATGGGGTCGCGGCATTGTCCCTGCCAATCGCCCTGCTCTGTCACATTCCGCGAAACCGGAATATTGCCGGCCCCGACAGATAGTTCGGGTGTTACCCGTTGCCCCTGTTGGTTTAGCTACATAATACAGACCGCTGCTTTGTGAGCGGCGGTCCGAATTCAATTACTGGCCGACCCCTGATGCAGGGGCCGGCGCAGACTCGTGCTCAAACAGAGCCCTACTCAAGTCCCGCTTTGCAGCAGCATGTTGCGGATATGTCCGATTGCCCGGGTCGGATTCAGACCCTTGGGGCAGACATTCACGCAGTTCATGATGCCACGGCAGCGGAACACGCTGAACGGATCATCCAGCGCTGCCAGGCGGTTCTCGGTCTCGGTGTCGCGGCTGTCCGCCAGGAAGCGGTAAGCCTGCAACAGACCCGCAGGACCAATGAACTTGTCCGGGTTCCACCAGAACGAAGGGCAGGACGTGGAGCAGCATGCACAGAGAATGCACTCGTACAGGCCATCCAGCTTTTCCCGCTCCTCCGGCGACTGCAGGCGCTCGATAGCCGGCGCCGGCGTGTCGTTCTGCAGATAAGGCTGAACCTTCTCGTATTGCTTATAGAAGATGCTCATATCCACGACCAGGTCACGGATTACCGGCAAACCCGGCAACGGACGCAGAACCAGCTTGTTGTTCTTCACTACACTTGACAGCGGAGTGATGCAAGCGAGCCCGTTCTTGCCGTTGATGTTCATGCCATCGGAACCGCACACACCTTCACGGCAGGCGCGGCGGAAACCCAGCCCAGCGTCCTGCTCCTTGGCCAACTGCAGAACGTCCAGCACCATCAGGTCCTTGCCCTCGGTGTCGACCTGGAAGTCCTGCATGTAGGGAGCCTTGTCGGTCTCAGGGTTGTAACGATAGATACTGACTTGCAACATATCGGATCCCCTTAATATGTGCGGACTTTGGGTTCGAACACCGGAACGGTCTTCGGCGCGAAGTTGACCGCACGCTTGGTCAGCTGCTTGGTCTGCGGATGGTACATGCTGTGGCACAGCCAGTTTTCGTCGTCACGCTCGGTGAAGTCTTCACGGGCATGCGCGCCACGGCTTTCAGTACGTGTGTCAGCGGCAATGGCGGTCGCCTCGGCCACTTCCAGCAGGTTCTGCAGTTCCAGCGCTTCGATCCGCGCGGTGTTGAACGCGTTGCTCTTGTCGTCGATCTTGACGTTGGCGATGCGCTCACGCAGGCCTTCCAGCTCCTTGATGCCCTTCTGCATGTATTCGCCGGTACGGAATACACCGAAGTAGTTCTGCATGCAGTTCTGCAGTTCCTTGCGCAGCGGAGCGACGTCTTCACCGGTAGTACGGGTGTTGATGCCGGACAGGCGGGACAGGGAGGCTTCGATGTCGGACTCGGAAGCGCCGCGGTAGTCGATACCTTCCTTCAGAGCGCTTTCCAGGTGCAGGCCAGCGGCGCGACCGAATACCACCAGGTCGAGCAGCGAGTTACCGCCCAGACGGTTGGCACCGTGTACCGATACACAGGCCACTTCGCCAACGGCGAACAGGCCTTCGATGATCTTGTCGTTGCCTTCGGCATCCTGGGCGATCGCCTGACCATGGATGTTGGTGGCAACACCACCCATCATGTAGTGACAGGTCGGCACTACCGGCACCGGGGCAGTGACCGGGTCGACATGGGCGAAGGTCTTGGACAGCTCACAGATACCCGGCAGGCGGCTGTGCAGCACTTCCTCGCCCAGGTGATCCAGCTTCAGCATGACGTGGTCGCCATCCGGGCCACAACCGTTGCCAGCCAGGATTTCCTTGACCATGGAGCGGGCCACGACGTCACGACCGGCAAGGTCCTTGGCGTTGGGAGCGTAACGCTCCATGAAGCGCTCGCCGTGCTTGTTGATCAGGTATCCACCTTCACCACGGCAACCTTCGGTAACCAGTACACCGGCACCGGCAATACCGGTCGGGTGGAACTGCCACATTTCCATATCCTGGACCGGCACGCCGGCGCGCAGCGCCATGCCGACACCGTCACCAGTGTTGATCAGGGCGTTGGTGGTCGAGGCGTAGATACGGCCTGCACCACCGGTGGCCAGAACGGTGGCCTTGGAACGGATGTAGACGGTTTCGCCGGTTTCGATGCAGATGGCGATGACGCCGACGATGGCGCCGTCCTGGTTCTTGACCAGATCGACCGCATACCACTCATTGAGGAAAGTGGTGTTGTGCTTGATATTACCCTGATACAGGGTGTGCAGCAGGGCGTGACCGGTACGGTCGGCGGCAGCGCAGGTACGCGCGGCCTGGCCACCGTTGCCATAGTCCTTGGACTGACCACCGAACGGACGCTGATAGATGCGGCCCTGCTCGGTACGGGAGAATGGCAGGCCCATGTGCTCGAGTTCGAATACCGCTTCAGGACCCACGGAACACATGTACTCGATTGCGTCCTGGTCACCGATATAGTCGGACCCCTTGACGGTGTCATACATGTGCCAGCGCCAATCGTCGTTCGGGTCGGCCGAGGCGATCGCACAGGTAATACCGCCCTGGGCGGAAACGGTGTGCGAACGGGTCGGGAATACCTTGGTTACGACGGCAGTCTTGTGACCGCCCTGAGCCAGTTGCAGCGCCGCGCGCATACCGGCACCACCACCACCAACGATGATGGCGTCAAATGTCAAAGTACGAATGTTAGCCATTAGTTAAAACCCCACAGAATCTGTACACCCCAGACGAACAGCACGAACATCGCCAGACCGCAGACCACCTGGAACAGGAAGCGCAGCACGGTAGCGGCTTTGCCGAAGGCCATGGGGGTGAGGTAGTCAGTGGAGATGGTCCACATGCCGACCCATGAATGCACGCTCAGCGCAACCAGCGTCAGCAGGCTGAAGATGCGCATGGCATTGTTGCTGAACAGACCCTGCCACTCGGCATAGGTCAGCCCGGGGTTGAGCAGCAGAAAGCCAAGCATAAACAGGGTATAGGCCGCCAGCAGCACAGCGGATACGCGCTGCGCCATCCAGTCATACAGACCGCTGCGCGACAGGTTGGTGACGTTGGTTACCATATCCATACCCCCAGAAGAACAATCAGAACAACGGCGATGACAATCACCAGCTTGGAACCCAGCCGGCCACTTTCCAGCCCCTCACCGATGCCGGCATCCATGATCAGATGGCGGATACCCGCTACCAGGTGATACAACAGGGCGGACAGAACACCCCAGAGCACCAGCTTGGCGAACGGATTTTGCAGGCATGCCTTGACTTGCTCGAAACCGCTTTCGGAACTCAGTGACGTGCTCAGCATCCAAAGCAGACCAGCAATGGCGATGAACAGAATGACTCCCGAAATTCGGTGAGCGATAGACGTATAGGCTGTGACAGGAAGTTTGATTGTCCTGAGATCTAGGTTGACAGGTCTTTTGCTATTCACGGCTATATTCACACTCATTACCCTGTGGACAGGGCTGGATTATAGAAAGGTGTGGTTCACACCCAAATGACGCGCGGCACAGCTTCAAGGAAGAAGCCGAATGGGTCACTTTGCCGGTCAAGGAGTATAGAGACTTGGCCGCCTGATTACAACGCGATAAAGCCCAGCCAGCAGCGCCCGCCGCCCTTGCAAGAACCCCCGCTGCGTCAAATGCGCGCATCCCGTTTTGTCAATGAAACCTTTGAATGGCAACGATTCAGAAACTCTATCGGTAGAATTGACAAACGGGTTTTTGACCTTATAGTGATGCGGGCCCTGCGTGGGGGGTCACACTTTCGATACAGCAAAATAGGAGGCCATCAATGGCTGACAAAAAAGCGCAGTTGATCATCGA
>Ga0172382_10012628_pt1 | contig 10986 bp, 9 predicted proteins | sample Leawel138RmetaG_FD_122245 | JGI IMG/M metagenome (GOLD analysis project Ga0172382, IMG submission 122245) | Leachate microbial communities from a municipal landfill in Southern Ontario, Canada - Leachate well 138R metaG | ecosystem: Engineered > Solid waste > Landfill > Unclassified | place...
GCGTAACGAATCATCCTTGAACCTCCTCCCTTTTCCCAATCCTGGCCCTAAGGCGGGAGCAAGCGGGCCGTTCCATCTTTGCTCACCACGATGTAAGTCCTAGTTTCAGGGGGCGGGCCTGGGAACTTCAAATGGGGGTTCAAAATTGGATCGGCCACTGTGAGGGCGGGGCCGCCCCCTCCTGGCAAAAGGATAGAGATCTCGCCGTGGTCAGAGACGACCAGTTTAAACCTTGGCTGCTTGCTCAAGCCTCGATTTCCCCAGTCGATGGCATCTTGTTTGGTCGGTCGTCCCCTTGCTCCTGGATGTTGACCATGATCGTCTCTGGAAGGTTGTTAGTTGTTCTAGTCGGGGCTGACCGTGGCGGCGTGCAGGACGCTAGCAGTGTCGCTACCAGCACCAGTTTGACCAACAACTTCCAGAAGGGCATCGAGTATGTTTTCACGCTTCGGCTAGGTGTCAATGATCCTCCACTCCCCATTCTGCGCGAGGGTTTGAACCTTGTACTCCTTGAAGCAGTAACTCTGGCAATTGAAAATGTAGATGTGGCGAAACGCACCGACTTTTCCCTCGGTAGATAGACTGCTGATTTTCACCGTCACGGAGTCTCCGCAAACCTCCACACGCGGGGCCCAAGAATCTTGGGAAAATTTCGAAAATCGCCACCCAGCCCAGAAGAGCCTGAGTCGATCCGGTGGTGACCAAGGTAAGTAGTACCACTTTTTAGACTTTAAGACTCTAGCAGCCAAATCACCTGGACTGGCAATGATGACTTCATCTCTTGATCCAACACGACTTAGTGTACGGTAAAGCAAGGCCGCCGCAAGGTAGGAACGTGGTGACATGTCTCCCCCTACGACTTGCAACACACTCTTTAAAAGCGACTGTCGAGCCTGCGCGATCCTTTCAGGCATCAGTTGCATTTCTCCGTTCAACCAAACCCAGCGAGGGTCTAGTCCTAGTGAAGCGAATGCAATCGGAGGCTGCCTTAAATGGCCTGCGAACAGCCGGAGAGAAAACACACTAAAAAGGAATAGGCCAGGGAAACTGGCGATGAACCTCTCCCCATCTATTTTCCATTCGTTTTCACCGGCCCTGTATGGTTCTCGATAGCTCCCTTTCCACGCAGGATAGGTCCGCTCTACGTGGGACCATGCGTCTTCAAGGCAAGCGTTCAGACTACCGGCATCGAATTTCGTGATACTTTTGAGACCTCGTTGCATCCGATCTTTGTCGCCATTCGTGAATTGCTGTTCCCTTGTCCTCATCAAAATTGCGCGGGTTCTAGACACAACGGGTGCCGTCAACCTGCCACGCACCTCTACGGCAGTGATTTAGCCGACGGCGGAGCGCATTGGTTACGACGCCGCCAAGTGACGGCTGTTGACAGATCCGTTCTAAGCAGTATTCCAGTTCGTCCAGGAAACGATCGCTCAAGCCATCTTCACGTTCTTGGTTTGCAGAAAAGCAAACGCACCCAGGAGAGGGACCTAAATCCCTTTCCTGGGTGCACGAGAACCTTTCGGAGTACCCAGATTTGAACTGGGGACCTCTTGCTCCCTAAGCAAGCACTCTAACCAAGCTGAGCTATACCCCGAAGCGGCTTTAAAGTAGCACAATTGGCGGCAGACTGGCAACCCCTCGGGCAAAAATTCAAGAATTTAGCTTCTATACCTCGGTAGGGGGGTGGCTTACTCGTCTGGAGGATAAAAGCCGCCGAGAAGACTCGTATTCTAACTGTAGAGAAAGCGAATACGAAAAGCGAAACGACACACGAATAGACTTAATCAGCCGTAAAAAGCTGGATGAGAAAAAGGCCCTGGGGCTTTATAACGACCCAGGGCCTTTGTTTTTTTTATATCCGGCTTAGTGCTGGTGGCCATCCGGGCCGTGGTCGCAGCCGGAGATGGGGATCCGAACGATCTTGTTTCCGTCGATCTGAGACTTGTAGAGGTGCTCTTGACCGGTCGACTTGAAGAGTTCCAGTCGTTCTTTCTCGATCAGCTTGTTGCTGGCGTACATATCCTCAATGCCGGCCATTTCCCGTAGGACGGTTTCGGCGTTGATCTCGGTGTGAACCCGATCGATGAGTTTGCCGCTGGCATCGAAGACCAGGTTGACTCCACCCTGAACGTCGGTGACTTTGTCTTCGAGGCCAGCCACGGTCACCGGGACTTCCTCTTTGTAGCGGTAGGAGACGAAGGTCTGGCCGCGGCCGTTCTTGGAGACGCTGTCAGGAGAGTACAGGGCGTCGGCCGGAAGTCCCAGCGCTTCTGTGTGGGCTTCCAAAAAGTCCACCGAGTTGGCGTTGCTCAGGCCTGCCGGTAGTTGCAGGTTGGGCACCGAGGCCCGGCGCGCTTCATCGGCGGCCAGGTCTTCGGGGGTGATGATCTTGCGGTCCAGGAAGACTTTTTTGATACCATCGGAGTACTTGCCATCATTTTGAGCCTTGTCGGCTGCGATCATCCCGAGGGCAATCTCCTTGAAGCGGGCGCGGCTGGTGGATCCGGACTCAATGGCTTGGGTCAGAAGCGGACCGGTGACCTGCTCGGCGGTTTTGAGAGCGTCTTTGGGGCACTGCTTGTCATCATAGATGGACTGCATGTAGACCGACTCAATGGTGTCGTAAAAGGCAGCCGAAAACAATCGGCTGAAGGAGTGAACCTCTCGCCCCAGGTTGTCGTCATCGCCGCGTCCCGGAGGGATCTGGCTGGGGTCCTTGTAGGTGAAGCTGTTGAGCGCTGTACGGAGCCAGATCTTGTGGTCGTCGGAGGGGTCGTCATTGTCGAAGGCTCGGGCCGCCCCAAACTCCTCAGCCAGCGATGAAATCACGTTGTGCTTGCGCAGACTTCCGCCGGTGGCTTCCATGACGTGGTCATGATTGACGGCGATACGAAGGCCCATCAGCATGGCGGCGCAGTCGCCGAAGGCTTCATGAAAAGCTCCGGTTTCAGCATCGTGGGTCCCGAAGTAACCGGGCCGCAAGCCGTCCAGGAGCGCGTGGCCTGTTTCGTGGGACACTACGTCGGTGGAGTTGGCGGTCTTCATAACGGTGTCAAGGCCGGGGGAGTGGCTGTAGAAATAGTTAGTGCCACCACCAAAACGACTGTAGTAGGCGTTTCGGCCTTCTTGTTTGTGAGGGGTCACAGAAATCTGGCTGCCCCGGGTGGCCCAGGGGATCTCCGAGCCGCGATACTCTTCAAACAGATTCAGGGTTTCATTGGTGAAGACCAGAGCGTTGACTTGAGAAATTCCGTCGCCGTGCTCGGCCAACAGGTAGTTGCCCTGGGCGTCCGGCTTGGCGTGTTCGCGGTTGTCTCGAATTTTCACGCGATCGCTCTGCAGGTTGTCTCCGACTTCGGCTTTGGGCACTTCCATGATGATGGGGCCGGAAACATAAGGGTCCTGGCTGTAAACCGCGACTTTAGCCTTGGCGGGATCCGCCGGTGGATTCTGCGGCGGATCCTGGGGCGGTTTCTCTTTGGGCGGTTCGTCCTTGGGAGGCTGAAAATTGCCCGAAATATTGAGACTTTCTTGAGGGGGCGCAGGGTGAGAGCAGCCACAATCACCTGCTACGGCCGCCGGCGAAGATGCTTTTTGGGGAGCGGGTTTCTGGATGATCTGAGGACTGGGTTTGATGGTCATGAGGACTCCTTCTAACATGGGGACCGTCGTGGCGCGGTCTCTTCTGACACAACTATCCTAAAAAATGCCTGAAAGCATGTTACCACGATGTAACAACCGGGTGGTCAGGAACCGATTTCCATCGCCTCCTCCATAATGGAGGCAAAATCTCGGCTGCTCTTGACGTAAAACTCGGGTATCTTCCGGAGCAGATAAGGGGGAAGTTCATACTGTTCCATGACCAGAGAGATCCGGGGACGGCTGGACTTCTCCACTGCCTTCACTTCGTGTCTGAGGTCTCCACGAAATTCAAATAAAAGCCCGGTTTGAGGCGTGATCCGGGGGCGATGGAAGGCCAGCAGTGGAGGGTATAAAAAGAGAGTACCCCCTTCCAGGTCTTCGGCCACGTCAAGATATAGAACGCTGACTTTGATCGGATAAGGGGGCAACTCAGGCCTGGTCCAGGTATTCAGACTGCGATCCACGTGAGGGGCCACGTGGGCCCCCTGGGCGATGCACAGTGGGTTGATAAAGAAGGCATTGGCCCGATCCGGGCTGGTCATTTCCAAAAAGTCGTGAAACAGCGGAAAATTGGCTTTGAGCCGGGGCACCCCGCTGCGGGTCAGAGCGATCGAGAAGCCTTCAGTCCCACTGAAACGAGCATTGAGGGTGGTTCCGGCCAGCAGATGATGGCCTTTGACAAAGGTTGCCATCTTTTCCACGAACTCGGAATCGAAGCTGTCGTGGCTGATCCGATATAGAGACCGGAATCGGCCCGGTTCAAATGGGGCTCTCACCCCTTCTTCTTCGAAGGGAGAGAGCCCCGATCCTAGCGGTAGACCCGCGGTGATTCCATCTGGAGTTCGTCGTACCAGGGTGAGTGGGACTCCAGGGAGTAGCCGTCTTGCGTTTTGTGGTACTGGAAGGTCCCTTTGGCAGCCAGGAGCTTATTGTCCATGAAGTCCCGAGTCTTCTCCTGCACCTCGCTGGGCAGCGATGCCAATTCCGAGGGGTACGCCCCGTGCCCCAGGCGATACCGCTCCAACTCGGTCATGATGAGCAGCGCCGACATGGTGGAGTGGAGGTGGCAGAACTCCAGTGCCATCCTTCTGAAGTTTGGTGAAAAACTGCCGGAGGTCACGTTCATAGGGTTGAACTCCACCTCGTGGTAGGGGTTGGAGAGGGCGGTCCAGTTGGACGAGCCCGCCAGTTCGTAGTTCCAGTAAGCCTTCCGTTCACTTTCCCAATAACTGAGTGGGAGTACGGACATAATTGGAGGTAAGCCGATCATGTCGAGTTCACTCCAACTAACTCGGCCATCGCTCATCAGTTCCACAAAGGCGGTGTCCGTCAGGACCATTTCTCTCTTCATAACATCGCTCAGTTCATGGCTCGGGGGAAGAGCCTCAGTCAGGACGGAGGAGAGCTTGTTCAACTGGCTCTGGGAGAATATCCCTTCGGCGAGCGGCCTTTCCAGGTCCGCAACGGCGATGTGAAGGAGGGTGAGCTTCATCACTCCCTGTAAACTGGAGCCGGGCTCTCCTTTGGCGGCCCAGCGCACTCCCAGGATCACGTAGTCCAGGAACCCATCGGTATCCCCGTTTGCCAGCGCTTCCTGCGCCAAGAGACTCAGCCCATAAGAGACCGCGCGATAGGTGAGGAAGGATGAGTTTAGAGTTTGATGACGGAAGCCACCCACCCCAACCTCACTGTAATAAGGTAATTTCAGGGCTTCTTCGAGTCGGGGAAGTTGAATCAGGAAGTCAACCTTTTGGGCCTGAAACAGAGCTTCTCGTGTTTTGTCCAATGCGCGGTAGCTATCAGGGCCCTTTTCATGAAACTCCGCCAGGGAACGTAACACCTGGTCCTTCTCGTGCGGGCGGAGATAGGCGTAGCCGTTGAGTTCGGCCGGGATGGCGGACTGGGCAGCACTCCAGGCTTGGACATCCTTTAGGATGAATTCATACGAGGGGTCTTTGATTTCCCTTGTCAGATGAGCTTGGTAGAACAGTGCCATAGCGATGGCGATTGGTCCCACGCTGAGGAGTAAACTCTGCAAGAACGCCTTCCCTGCTGTGCCCAGGCTGGGTGGGTTAAGGACCGCTGGTGAGTTTCGATAGACAACATAAATCACCAGAGTCCAGACTACCGCGATGGATATCATCGCCGGGAGAAAGGTCAGCTCCCACTGGAAGGGCTGGTAGTTGCTCCGAAATCGAGTGGCGCTGGAGTCAATGCATTCCGAGACCAGATAGGCCAAACCCAGGAAGCCTGCTGCGTGTACCGATTGGAAAAGGATAAGTTTCCCAAGGTTGGCGGCTCGGGCCCGGCAGGCTTTCCACAGGGGCATCAAGGCCTTGACCAGAAGAACCACCGTGCCTGCGGCCACCAGAAGCTGGAGGCCGGTCAGCATTCCACCGTCCTGTTCTCGGAAGCTTACGCTGAATCGGGCCAGGACGCCCAGCAAACTCGCTGCCAGCACGGCCGCCGCTCCCACGGCGAGGGCCGGAATCACGTAGAAAAGGGAGTTTGCCGCTCGAGCCCGATGGGGGGCCAGTTGCTCAAACTCTAAAAAGAAGTCACCGTTATTTTGCTCTCGGAGGAGCCACAGTGCAGAAAAGGCCAGGAGCAGAACTCCGTAGACTCCCAGTGCCTTCATGCTGAGGGCGGCAATTCCGCCTCCCAGACCCACCAGGGCCAGTCCCTTGGCAAGTCCTGAGGGCTTGAACAGCGGGTCCAGCAGTTGGACCCGACTCTTGTCAATCCATCTGTCAAACACCGGTAGCTCTTTCAGGCGCGAAGTCGCCATTTCGGCGGTCTGTCGGGCGAAGTCGCTGGGAAGAGCCACCGTTTGGGTGTCTTCTTGCAGGACCTGACGAAGGTCCACCAGCAGTTGTTGGTCGGCAGTGAGAGTGAAGTTTTCCAGGGACTCACCCTCATCAAGCAGTTCACAAAAGATATTGAATTCTGGAGTTTGGGTCATGAGTTTTGCTCCTTGCGGTAGGATTTGATGAAGCGTTGCCTGGCCTTGGCCAGTCTCGAGCGAACGGTGCCCACGGGGATGCTCAGAACTTGAGACATTTCTTGGTAGCTCAGACTACAGATCTCGCGGAGAGCCAGGGCTTGCCGGTCCTGGTCGGGGAGTTTGTCGAAAGTTGAGCGGAGCAGTTCTCGGTTGGGAACCTCCCGGGATGGGTCGCCTGGTTCGGAGGCACCGATCAGATCGTTGCGCTCCTCTAGATCGGTCTCGATCTCTTGACCTCGCTTGCGAATGATGTCGTGACAGCAACTGCTCACGATGCGAAAGAGCCATCCTTTGAAGGCAGCCGGTTCTCGTAGCTGGCCGATTCTCCGGAAGACCAGAAAATAGGCGTCTTGCAGAGCATCCTTGCTGAGTTCAGGGTCTTTGATGATGGAGAGAGCCAGATGGAAACAGGCTTTCTCCGTTTTTTGGATGAGCGCTTCGAGCGCTCCGTCTTGTCCTCGTCGCAGCGCTTCGACACAACTCTCCAGGCTACCTGAAGTTGAAGTTGCGCCTTTCTGCGTATCGTTGACGGGAATCTGGGTCATCTGGATTGATATTGTCGCCACATTGTGCCTCCTGGCCTCGTTCGGTCCGGACTTTCGAGGTTTTCAGAGATCAGACGGACGGCCGCTGGAAAAAGTTCGCGGTCGCTCAAAAAATTTTCTACCGATCCCAAATGTAACATTTCGAAAGGTTCTCCGGGGAGGGAGGCGGGCGTGAGACAAAAACTTTGCCTGAATGCCACATAGATATGAGATTGAGTTTGTGGTGCTAAGTTTTGAGGGACCCGATCAGTATTCGCTGATCGGTGGTTTGGGGGTGCGCGTTACAGAGCTCACCCGAACGATGTGCGAAATGGGTTATTCCACTCGCCTATTTTTCGTGGGCGATCCCGACGAACCGGATTATCAGGTTGAAAATGGGAAGCTCCACTATCACCGCTGGTCCCGTTGGCTGAGCCGGCGTTATCCCAACGGCGTGTACCACGGTGAAGTCGCCAAGGTGGAAGACTACGAAAAGAGTCTGCCCCAGTTTCTGGTCTCTCAGATCATCGCCAAGAATGCTGCAGCCGGAGTCTTGACCGTGGTGCTGGGCGAGGACTGGCACACCGCCAGCGCCATGAGTCGAATCGCGGACCTGCTGAAGGAACAAGGCCTGACAAATCAAGCTCTACTCTTCTGGAACGCCAACAACGTCTTCGGCTTCGATGCCATCGATTTTCCCCGGCTCTCTTCCACCACTCAGTTGCTGACCATCAGCCGCTATATGAAAGAGCGTATGCGGTCCCTCAAGCTACAGACGCAAGTGGTTGGAAACGGTATCCCCCCGAGGTTTTGGAACCGGATCGATAAGGCCCTGGGTAATGAGCTGAGGCGGATTTTTCCCGGGGCGCTCCTGACCAAGGTGGGTCGCTACCACACCGACAAGCGCTGGCTCATGGCAGTGGAATCGATGAAGCATCTGCGGGAGATGGGCGGGGAGCCGAAACTGATCGTGCGCGGGGGCCGGGAGGAGCACGGGGAGAAGGTGCGGGAGCGGGCCGGGCAGTTGGGTTTGAAATGGGCCCGCATCAACCCGCCTGATTCAGAGGATCAGACTCTCTTGCGGGTTTTGGAAGAGCACAAGGAAGCGGATATCTTGGAATTGGATTTCTTCGTGCCGGAAAAACTGTTGCGCACCCTTTACTGGGCTAGCAGCGCGGTCCTTGCCAATTCTGAACACGAGCCGTTTGGGCTGGTGGGTCTGGAGGTCATGGCCTGCGGAGGACTGGCCGTCACCGGATCCACCGGAGAAGAGTATCTTCATCATTTCCACAACGGGATAGCTTTGAGTAGCAACGACCCCAGGGAGATCGCGCTCTACGTTCAGGAACTTCAGCAGAACCCCGAAAAAGCCGACGAACTCAGGCGCAGCGGGCGCAAGACCGCCAAGCGATATGGTTGGCCGACGGTGGTGGAAGATTTCATCCGCAAGATCGAACTGGCCTCCTGGGCGAAGGGCCTCACCCTGCAAAAAACCTGATCGAGGTGTAACATAACTCGAGCCTGGGCATTATGGAGGCCAGTAATAGATTTTAGGCTCCGAGACGGTGCCTTAGGAGGATTTATGAGCGCGACTCAAACTAAAAACCACATCGCCGCCCGTAGCGAGCGATTCAAAGATCTGCAAAAAACCCTGGTGTTGGTGAAGCCCGACGCCGTGACTCGCGGACTGATCGGCAACATCGTCGGTCGTTTTGAAACCCGAGGTCTGGCTATCAAAGGCATGAAACTGATCCAAATGGATGCCGGCTTGGCCGGTAAGCTGTACGCCCCCCACGAAGGCAAGCCTTTCTACAATGACCTGGTCTCCTACATGACCAGTGGTCCCATCGTGTGTCTGTGCTTGGAAGGGGTCAACGCCATCTCCATCGTGCGTACCATGATGGGCGCGACCAACCCCGCGGAAGCGGCACCCGGCACCATTCGCGGCGATTTTTCCCAGCGCCTGGACTGCAACTGCGTGCACGGATCGGATAGCCCCGAGAGCGCGACCCGTGAACTCCCCATCTTCTTCGGGGAAGGCGAAATCCTGGACTACGACCCCTGCCACACCCACAGCCTGTAGAGCCCGGGCTTTACCTGGTGGCCACGCCGCTGGGTAACCTGGGTGATTTAAGCGAAAGGGCCCGGGAGGTATTATCCCGGGTTTCTTTTCTGGCCGGCGAGAGCAGCCAGGCGGTTTTGCGTTGGATAGAGATCCTTCGTAAGACCGCCCCTGACGGCTGGTCTCCCCCAGGGGTTCTCTCCTACCGAGAATCGAGCCGGGAGAAAGACACCGGCATCATCCTGGAAAAGCTCGCCCAGGGCCTGGCGGTGGCGCTTATTTCCGACGCTGGAACACCCGGTATCTCGGACCCCGGCTGGTTTCTGGTCCGGCAAACCCGGCTTCAGGGCACCTCCATCTGGCCCGTCCCGGGGCCCTGCGCTGCGGTGGCTGCCCTTTCGGTGTGCCCTTTTCCCACCCGGAGATTTCACTTTGAGGGCTTTCTGCCCCATTCGGGCAAGCAGCGAAAAGAGGCCCTCTCCCGGGTGCGGGAGTGCTCCGACACGGTGGTCTTGTACGAAAGCCCCCATCGACTGGAGAAAACTCTGGAAGAACTGGGTGCCCTCGCTCCTTCCCGCGAGCTCTTCGTGATTCGGGAGATGACCAAGAAGTTCGAAGAGTCGTGGTGGGGCGAGTCGAGAGAGGCCGCTGGGGCCTGGGCCGATAAGACCGTGAAGGGAGAATTTACCCTGGTTCTGGCTCCTCTCGCCCGGGAAACTGAAGAGGAAGAACTCTCCCCCGAAACCATCGACTTTTTAAAGGGACTGGGTCTTCCCGCGAAGACTGCAGCGGGGATCGTGCGGCATTTCCATCCGGGTCTTTCCAAAAAAGTGGTGTATCACCACTTCGCCAACGACTGACGATGACTCAAACTGGCTTCCGGTTCACAATCCCAATTGATTTAAGAACCCGTAGAGAGGCAGGATGATGGCCAGCACGATGGAGCCCACCAGGACCGACACGAAGACCAGCATCAGGGGCTCCAGGGCGGCCCCCAGGGCTTCCACCCGATAGGCCACTTCGTCTTCGTAAAAGGCGGCCAGTCGGGCGCACATGGAAGATAGATTTGAGGATTCTTCCCCCGCTGTCAGCATTTGTCGCACCGTCGAGAGATAGATATCGGGCTTTTCATTCATGGCCGCGGTCATCGACTCACCGTCTCGGATGCGGGCCACCAGGCGCTCGGAATCGTATTCCATGATGGGATCGCCGCTAGCTCGACCCGCCAATTGCAGGCTCACCAGTAGGTCCATGCCTGAGTCCAGCAGAGTCCCCAGCACCGCCGCGTAGCGGGCCGTACCGGAGAGAATCAGGATGTCTCCGACTAAGGGGATGGTGTGGAGCGTCCCGTGGATCATACGCGCACCGTGGGGTCGGCGATAAAAATCTCGAATAGAGAAAACGAGTAAAAGAGCGACCCCGATAAAAGCGAGCCAGAAGCCGGGATTGGTCACGGCGTGGGTGATCCAAACCACGATTCGAGTCAGAAGCGGGAGTTCCATGCCCTTTTCTTCAAACATCTCCACAAATCCCGGAATCACCGTTAAAAACAAGATGATGGTGAGCAGGCAGGCCACCACGAAGACAATGATGGGGTAGGTGAAAGCGGCTCTCACTTTGCCGATCAACTGGCCTTCCCGATCTCCCCAATCGGCCAGTTTTCCCAGGCTATCGGCCAGGTTACCGGTCCGTTCGCCGGTGGTGATGAGGGCGACGTGGATGGGGGAGAAGAGTCGGGGAAACCAGGCGAA
>Ga0172382_10012630_pt1 | contig 10985 bp, 10 predicted proteins | sample Leawel138RmetaG_FD_122245 | JGI IMG/M metagenome (GOLD analysis project Ga0172382, IMG submission 122245) | Leachate microbial communities from a municipal landfill in Southern Ontario, Canada - Leachate well 138R metaG | ecosystem: Engineered > Solid waste > Landfill > Unclassified | place...
AATCATTGCTCCATTCAAAGCGCCTACCGAAGTGCCTGCCACTGCAATTATTTGTGTTTTAAGCTCTATGAGTGCTTTCCATACTCCTATCTCGTAGGAACCTCTTGCACCTCCCCCTCCCAGTACTAAGCCGTATTTTTTCATGCATCATACCCCCTATAATGCCGTACTTTTTGTAACAACTCTAAAAGTATACCTGTTTATCTTATTTTACTTTATTATTGGCTTGTTTTTAAGCAATAATTAAAAAAAAGTTCAATTCCGAACTCCATAAAATTCAAATTTGAACCTTTTACTTCAAATTATTCATTGTTTCAATCAACTGCAGCTATTTGCTGCATTATTTGGATTAAAAACCACAACCTTATTTTTTCTCTCTTTTGCTTTATATAGAGCACTATCAGCTAAACACACTATTTCTTCCAGGCTTGTATTACCATCTGTTACTGCAACACCAATGCTGATTGTTATAGGCGGTTTAAAACTTTGGTTTTCAACCGTCTTTCTTAGTCTTTCTGCTACGGCACCGGAAGCATTCAAATCTTTCTCATGAAGTAAGATCACAAATTCTTCACCGCCCCATCTGGATACTATATCTGTTTCCCTTATTTCAGCTTTAAGTATTTTAGCAAATTTCACAAGGACAATATCACCGTATTTATGACCGTAAGTATCGTTTACCGTTTTAAAATCATCAATATCTATGAATAAAAGGCTAATAGAAGAATCATATCTTCTTGCTCTTTTAAGCTCTATATCAAGCAATTCTGAAAAATATCTGCGATTAAACAAACCTGTTAAAGAATCTTTATAAGATAATTCTTTGTATCTTTCAATTCTAACACCAAATAAATACCATATTATAGAATTCATAATGACTAATAAAGCACATTTATAGTTATTGTGACTTAAAAAGGCATATTTATTAATAACGTTACATAAGAACGATAATATAAAACCTATGCACCCCAAAATAACCGGCATAGGTTTGAATATAAAATATTTTTTCATGTTGCCCCCAAATACCAAAACTGCTAAACCTATGTGTTATATATAGTGTTTAAAATTATCTAACAATATCGCTAAAGTTTTTAGCTTTATTACAAGAATTATAGCATATATAAATACCTTTTACTATAATCAAATAACGACAGTATTCTACAAATCAGACGATTGGTTATTGCTCGTACCTCTTTCACCCAAAAACCCCTGCTAATAGCAGGGGTTTTGTTATTCTTTTTTCCATTTAAGAATTAAATTCCTAGCCGCCTTCACTTCATCTATTCTTCTTACCGGCGTATTATGAGGTGCTTCTTTTAGAATATCCGGATTTTCTTTTGCTTCCTTGGCAATTTCAATCATAGCATCAATAAAACCGTCGAGAGTTTCTATGCTTTCTGTTTCCGTAGGTTCAACCATTATTGCATTATCTATTATAAGTGGAAAATATACTGTAGGCGGATGATATCCATAATCTAAAAGTCTTTTAGCCACATCTAAAGTTGCAATATCATGGATGTTGTCTTTTAATCCTCCCAATACAAACTCATGCATGCATATTTGTTCAATTGGAAGATTATAATCATCTTTCAACTTATTCATCATATAATTTGCATTTAGCACCGCTTTTTGGCTTGCTTCCTTTAATCCTTTTGCCCCCATTGAAAGAATATAAGCATAAGACTTTATCATAACATCAAAATGTCCGTAAAAGTTTTTCATTTTACCAATAGAATTTGGTTTATCATAATTTAAGTAATACTTATCTCCGTTCTTTTCTACTGTTGGAACAGGCAAGAATTCCACAAGCTCTTTTTTAACTCCCACAGGCCCGCTTCCGGGACCGCCACCACCGTGAGGTGTTGAAAAGGTCTTGTGAAGATTATAATGCATAACATCAAAACCCATATCACCTGGTCTGGAAATACCCATGATAGCATTCATATTTGCGCCATCATAATATAAAAGTCCTCCGGCTTCATGAACCAAATCAGCAATCTTTTTAATGTTTGATTCAAATAAGCCAAGAGTACTGGGATTTGTCAGCATTAAACCGGCTATCTCATCACTGAGCACCGATTTTAGACTTTCCAAATCCACAGCCCCCATTTTATCCGACTTAACTTCAACTATATCAAAACCGGCAACAGCGGCAGTGGCAGGATTAGTACCGTGCGCAGAATCCGGAACGATTATTTTAGTTCGCTTAAAATCTTTATTTTTATCATGATATGCTTTAATTATCATAAGCCCGGTCAATTCACCATGGGCACCTGCGGCCGGCTGTAAAGTCATTTTCTCCATCCCTGCTATTTCCGACAACATGCTATCCAGCTCATACATAAGTCTTAAAGCTCCCTGAACCGTTTCTTCAGATTGATTTGGATGAATTCCGGACAAACTGCTTAACTCTGACATATCTTCATTTATTTTTGGATTATACTTCATTGTGCAAGACCCCAAAGGATAAAATCCTGTATCCACTCCGTAGTTCTTATTTGATAAAAGTGTGTAATGTCTTATAACATCTACTTCACTAACTTCAGGTAAATCAATTTCTCTATCGGATAATAATTCTTTGGGTATTATGCTTTCTATTGAGATACCTTCTATATCAGATTTGGGTAAGCTATATGCGAATCTGCCTTCCCTGGAAACTTCAAATATCAGTTTATTATAGCCCTTCATTATAACACCTCCAATGCAGAGGATAATTCATCGATTTCTTTTTTAGTCCTTTTTTCCGTTACGCAAAGCAAGAAATTTTTATCCATATTTTCATAATCTTTGCTCAAATCATAACCACCAAGTATATTGTGTTTCAACAGCTCTTTATTTAAATCTGAAACATCATTATTCCCCACCAAAGCAAATTCTTTGAAAAATGGTTTATCAAAAGCTAATTTATACTTACCCGTTTCAATAATTTTATTAGCCGCGTAATGTGATTTTTGTGCGCATTGCATGGCAACTTCTTTAATACCTTTCTTACCCATTGTAACCATATAAATGGATGCTATTAAGGCATTTAATGCTTGATTGGAGCAAATATTGGATGTAGCTTTATATCTTCTTATATGTTGCTCTCTAGCTTGGAGGGTTAAGACAAATGCTCTTTTGCCATCGGCATCAACTGATTGACCTACAATCCTGCCGGGCATTTTCCTAACTAATTTTGAATTTGCAGCCATAAAACCTAAATATGCCCCGCCATAATTTAAGCTGTTTCCAAGTGGTTGACCATCACCTACAGCAATATCAACACCTAGTTCTCCGGGAGTTTTTAAAAGTCCTAAAGAAATTGGATCCACATAGCTTATCAATAAGGATTTGTTGCTATGTATTAATCTTTCTATTTCCTCAAATTCCTCAATTATACCAAAAAAATTAGGATTTTGAAGTATTAATGCAGCCGTGTCTTTATCCATTGCATCTTTTAGTATATCTATATCAATTACACCATCAGCCATCTTTATTTCTTTTACATTTATTTTTCTGAATCCCATATATGTCTTAATCACTTTTCTGACTTCAGGCGATAAAGTCTCAGAAACTAATATAGTATTTCTCCTTGTATTATCGACAGCCATTAAAGCCGCCTCGACACTAGCTGTTGCCCCGTCATACACAGAAGCATTGCTGACATCCATATCCGTTAAATTACAAATCATAGTTTGATATTCAAATATTGCTTGTAAAGTTCCTTGACTGATTTCCGGCTGATATGGAGTATATGCAGTATAAAACTCGGATCTTTTCGCTAAATGCCTTATAATAGACGGAATATAATGATCATATGCACCTGCACCGAGAAAGCATGTCAATTCGTTAATGCTTTTATTCTTACTGCCGATCTCCGCAAAATGCTTTTTGATTTCGATCTCTGACATAGCATCTTCAAAATCTAATTCTCTATTAAAAATCAATTCTTTAGGTATAACCGAAAACAGATCATCAATAGATTCTACATTCATGCTTTGAAGCATATTCTTAGAATCAGCCTCAGTATTAGGTATATACCTATGCATGTTATTCCTCCTTTTCACAAAATTCTTTGTATTCCACCTCATCCATTAAATCATCAAGCTCTAATTTATCCAACATTTCTACTACTGCTATCCAATTTTCGTAAGGGTCTTCATTTACTAGTTGTGGGGAATCCTCTAAACTCTCATTAACTTCCACAATTTTACCCGAAATCGGCAGATAAACATCTGACGCCGCTTTAACCGACTCAACAACACTGAATACATCTCCGGCTTCAAATTCCTCATCTAATTCAGGCAACTCAACATATACTATTTCGCCCAAAGCGTGTTGAGCGTAATCCGTGATTCCTACATAGGCTTTTTCTTCTTCCACTTTAACCCACTCATGATCATTTGAGTAGTATAAACCTTCTAAAATTTTCATGCTTTTCTTTCCTCCTCATATTTTAGATGTTATTTATTTAATATATATTTCCCATGTTTTTGATTTTTAGCATTTACTTATTGTGTTTAACTAAAAACTTTTTATTCACTACTGTTGCTTTAGCAATCTTTTTTCTTATTTGTATTTCCAGTTCAGTCTCTAAAGCTGTGTGAGCACCATCAATTAAAGCAAATCCGATATTCTTTTTAAGTGTTGGTGAGTGATAACCTGTCGTTACAATTCCTATTTTCTTTCCATCTTTTAAAACATCGTATCCATGTCTGGGAATACCGTTTCCCACCATTTCAAATGCGACAAGTTTTCTTTTTAAGCCCTCTTCTTTTTGTTTAAGCAAAGACTCTCTCCCTATAAAATCTCCTTTATCAAATTTTATGAAAAAGCCGAGTCCCGCTTCTAAGGGTGTTATGTCTTGTGAAATTTCATTTCCGTACAATGGCATGGAGGCTTCAAATCTCAATGTATCTCTAGCGCCTAAACCTACGGGTTTCAGACCTTCTTCTTCTCCCGCTTCAATTAGCTTTTCCCAAACAATCGGAGCCGCATCATTAGTCAAATAAATTTCAAAACCATCTTCGCCTGTATAACCGGTTCTTGATATCATGCTATTAAAACCCGAGACTTCTACATCACGTTTAAGATAAAACGGTTTAATCTCCGAAAGATCTGTGACGGTTAATTTTTGAAGAATTTTTTTGGCATTGGGACCTTGAATAGCCATTTCTGAAACCTCTTTGGAAATATTGATTATTTGGACATTGTAATCCTCTTTGTTTTCTATCATCCATTTATAATCCTTTTCCATATTAGATGCATTTACTACCAGCAGATAATAATCCGACGCATATCTGTACACCAACAAGTCATCTACAACACCGCCATGAGGATAACACATAAAACTGTAAAGTATTTGATTATCTTTCATAGTTTCAAAATTATTTGTAAGCAAATATTGAAGATACTTTAGTGCATCTTCACCCTTCACTTCAATTTCTCCCATATGTGATACATCAAATAAACCTGCGGCATTTCTTACAGCCTCATGTTCTTGGATTAATCCTTCGAATTGTACAGGCATAGCCCAACCGGCATAGTCAACAATTTTACCTCCATACTTTTCATATATAGGAAACAGAGAAGTTTTTTTTAAGTTATCCATATTATACCTCCTTTTTTATTAATTTTAATGTTATGTACTCTGTATAATGTCTCTTTTTATCTTGTATTTATGAAAAGATTTGTAAAAAATAGCTCCCAGTAAATTCTAAAGTTATGGAAGCAGTTAAAACCGTTTCATGATAGTATTGTAATAACTTACTTACCATTCTATTCTATCATTCAAAAATTTTCAAGTTTCGTTAAAAGTTTAACCCGTAGATAACAGGACGCAACCTTGCACAGCATTAATACCGCTGTCTTTTAAAACTTGAAACACTTCTTTACCAAAGGATCCGGGCTGAAACCAAATGTTTTCTATCCCCAGTTCTTTCGCTTCCTCAATAAAGGCTTTACCAATATCGGGTGACACCACCATATTAATTACATCAGGAGTTACCGGTAATTCTGATAACCTTGGATAGCAGATATCGCCTTCTATATCTTTATACTTTGGATTGACCGGGTATACTTCGTAACCTGTGTTTTTCAATCTTTTATATATTTTATTTCCGAATTTTTCTGTATTAATATTAGCTCCGACAACAGCCCAAACCTTTTTTTTAAGCATTTCTTCTTTAGACATAATATTTGCACCTCCTCAATAATATACCAAGGCATGAATTCAATATATCAACTTTATCACAAATGTCGCACAGTATATCATCCTTCGCTATTTATGAGCTTGTTAATCTCCTGGCTATTTTTTGTGCTTCATACATTACTTTTTCCGCATCAATGCTAAGCACTTCTCCCTTTTCCATTATGATTTTACCATCAACTATAACTGTCTCCACATCACTTGAGTTGCTTGAATAAACAATAGAAGATTTTATATTATATTTAGGATAATAGCGAGGTTTATTTATATCAAAAATGATTATATCTGCTGCATATCCTTTTTTGAGCATGCCTGTGTCCGTAAACCCCAATGCTTTTGCACCATTTATTGTTGCAATTTTTATAGCTTCGTCTGCATTTATCACAGTTGGATCCTCCAAAATACATTTTTGTAAATACGATGCAAACCTCATCTCCTTTAACATATCCAAATTATTATTACTGGATGCCCCGTCTGTACCTAAAGCAACATTAATTCCTATATTAATCATTTTGTTTATAGGAGCAATTCCACTGCCAAGTTTCATATTGCTGCTGGGATTATGAACAATATTTACATCCCTGCTTTTCAATATATCAATGTCCTCTCCATTAACTGCGACACAATGAGCGGCTATTGTTTTACCGCTTAGTAAACCTACTTCATCCGCAACTTTTATTGGCGTCATTTTATATTTTTCTAAACATTGACTTACCTCGTCCTTAGTTTCGGAAAGATGGATTTGTATTTCAGCATCAATATCACGCGCTGCCTCGGTAATTTGTTTCAAGTAGGCCGGTGTGCAAGTATAAACAGAATGGGGTGCCAGATTAATCCTTATTCGACCGTCACCTTTACCATGATAATTATTATATAAATTCAAACCTTCTTTTAACCTGTTACCGTCATCATTAAAGTCACCCTGTAAACCTCTTCCCAGAGCTGCTTTAATACCGGAATACATCACCGTTTCCGCTGTCCTGTCCATAAACATATACATATCGCAAAAAGTTGTAGTCCCCGATTTAATCATTTCCAGAATTCCCAGCATAGAACCCCAATATATGTCTTCCTCCTTGAGTTTTTCTTCCATGGGGAATATCTTATTAAAAAGCCAGTCCATCAATTTCATATCATCAGCATAATTTCTTAATAAGGTCATAGCGACATGATTATGTGCATTAACAAAGCCCGGCATGGCTGCTTTACCTTTTAAATCTAAAACCCTATTATATTTGGCTTCTATGCCTTTATAATAATCCCCTATGTAATCAATTTGTTTTCCTGTAATCCCAATACTACCATCGCATATAATACTTCCGGTTTCATCGGCGGTTATTACATAAAGGTTTTTAAGCAAAAGGCTCATCATTCTCCCCAGCCTTTCAAATATTTTTCTTGCTCTTCGGTAAGAGTATCAATATCGATATTCATGCCTTTTAATTTCATATAAGCCACCTTATTATCTATTTCCTCGGGCACATTATAAACTTTTTTCTCTAAATTTTTATAATTATCATTAATAAACCTAGCACAAAAAGCCTGTAAAGCAAAACTCATATCCATTATTTCGGCAGGATGACCATCGCCGGCAGCTAAATTTACCAATCTGCCTTCCCCAAGTAAATTGATAAGCCTACCGTCATCCATCAAATATCCCATAATATTTTTTCTCATTATTTTCTTTTCTGCTGCAATTAATTCTAAATCCGGTTTGCATATTTCCACATCAAAATGTCCCGCATTAGCCAATACTGCACCATCTTTCATTAGTTCAAAATTTTCCTTTTTTAAAACTTTACTGCAACCTGTAACGGTAACAAATATATCCCCTAATGGTGAGGCATCTATAAGCGGCATTATCCTAAAACCATCCATATATGCTTCAATAGCTTTGATGGGATTAACCTCACATACTATAACATTCGCCCCTAATCCCTTTGCTTTATTTGCAACACCTTTTCCGCACCAGCCATAGCCTACTACCACCACAGTTTTACCTGCTATAATCAAATTTGTTGTTCTCATTATCCCATCCCACACAGACTGTCCGGTACCATATCTATTATCAAACAAATACTTACATCTGGCATCGTTAACAGATATCATGGGAAATAAAAGCTGTTTTTCTTTTTCTCTTGCCCTTAGCCTCATAACTCCCGTTGTAGTTTCTTCACAACCGCCAAATATATCACTCAGCAGCTCTTTTCTAGTACTGTGCAGGAGATGCACCAAATCTCCGCCGTCATCTATTACAATATTAGGCTTAATATCCAAAGTCCCGTTTAAATGCCCGTAGTACTCTTCATCAGTGGCACCGTGCCATGCATATACATAGAAACCATCTTCAACTAATGCCGCAGCTATATCGTCTTGTGTGGATAAAGGATTGCTGCCCGTTACAGAAACCTCCGCACCGGCTGATTTTAATACTTTTGCCAAATATGCTGTTTTCGCCTCTAAATGTATTGACATTGCAATCCTTCTCCCTGCTAAAGGTCTATCTTTTTCAAAACTTTTTTCTATGGAAGAAAGTACAGGCATATTTCTCTTTACCCATTCAATTTTTTTATGACCCAATGATGCTTGGTTTATATCTTTTATCATATTTTTTTTCATATAATACCTCCAAAATGCAACTTTCATATAATACTTACATTATACTTTATATTTTCCAATAATTCATGTTCCGATTAGATAAAATTTTGAGATGTATATCATATAGATTACAGTTCACCTATTCCTCCGCTATCGCTCAGCAATCGTAGTAAATAGAACAAGCTGCCTGTCAAAATTAGTTAAGGTATGAACGGTAACTATATGGATAGGCCATTTGACTTCATATTTTAAATGATTTACTATTTAAATATACTTTTAATATATAGTAGGTGAAATGATTGCTAAAAAACTTGTTCGTCTCATTTTTTAAAATCGGCTTATTTACGATAGGCGGAGGATATGCCATGATTCCTGTTATTCAAAGAGAGGTAGTGGATACCAAGAAGTGGATATCTCAAGAAGAATTCTTGGATGCCATTGCTGTTACAAATAGTCTCCCGGGGCCGTTAGCCACAAATGCCGCAACTTATGTAGGATATAAATTAGCCGGGCCTTTAGGTTCATTTGCAGCTGTTTTTGCTACAGCATTACCGTCCTTCTTGATAATACTTGTAATAGTTATCTTCTTTTCTACTATAAAAGACAGCATAATAGTACAAAATATATTTAATGGAATCAGGCCGGCTGTTTCTGCTTTAATTTTTTTTGCCGTTATCAACTTAACAAAATTCTTGGGTTTTAATAAAATTAATATTCTGATTGCACTTGGTTCATTTATTGCAATATCTATTTTAAACATTCATCCTTTTATAACTATTCTTATTTCAGGAGCAATTGGATTCTTTTTCTCGAGAAGGGGGAGAATCAAATGACTCTGCTGATAAATATATTTTTATCCTTTCTTAAAGTTGGAGCTTTTAGCTTTGGCGGAGGATATGCGATTGTATCATTTATCCAAAAAGAAATAATTCAAAACAAGGGTTGGATAGATTTAAAAGAATTTATAGATATTGTAGCTATAGCCGAAATGACTCCGGGTCCCATAGCTGTGAATTCTTCTACCTATATAGGATATAAGGTTGCAGGTTTTTGGGGGTCAATTCTAGGCACCGTAGGAGTATTGCTTATTCCATCTTTGTTAGCCCTTATCTTATCCATTTATTTTAATAAGTTTAAAAGCCAAAAATGGGTTAAATGGGCTTTAAATGGCATGAGACCGGCAGTATTAGGTATAATTGCCTCCGCCGGCTTCACCATTGGCAAGGTAGCCTTTGCTGATTATATAAGTGTAATAATAGGTTCTTTAGCATTTATCGGAGTTTATAAACTTAAAATAAATCCTTTTTTAGTGATTATCTTATCCGGGGTCTTAGGATTAATACTATATTCCGTTATTATTTGATAGCACACATACAATATATAAGATTATTTAAAGTTTAAAACACTCCTCCATAGTCAATAATACTAACTATGGAGGAGTGCTTTTTATGAAAAAAATAGGCATACCAAGAGGACTGTATTATTATAAATATTACCCTTTTACAAAATCTTTTTTAACGGAACTTGGTGCGGAAGCTGTGCTTTCCCCTGAAACCAATAAAGAGATACTGGATATAGGTTCCAAATACTGTATAGATGATGCCTGCTTACCTGTTAAAGTCTATCATGGTCATGTGTATTTCCTTAAAGATAAAGTTGATCATGTTTTAATACCTCGATTTACAAGCATATCCGCAAAAGAATATATTTGTCCGAAATTCGGTGGTCTGCCGGAAATGGTGAAATACTCCATACCCATGAATAACCCAATTATAGATATAGAAATAAACCTATATAAAAACAAGTTAAATCTTTATAAATCATTGTTCAGTCTTGGTAATATGCTTGGGGCAAATCCCATTAAAATTAAAAGAGCAATCAATAAAGCCTTTAAAATTCATTATGCATATAAAAGAGATTTATTAAACGGAAACTTACCTGCAATCCTGATTGAAGATAAAAAACCCGTAAGAATCAAAACAAAAAGCATAATAGGCATTGTTTCTCATCCTTATCTGCTATATGACAGTTTTATAAATATGAATCTTTTAAACAAACTATCAAACAGAAGTATTAAATTCATAACACCGGAAATGATTGATTCCCAAATGATTGATAATATGTGCAGTGAGCTGGAAAAAAGAATATTTTGGAGCGGCAGCAAAGAACTTATCGGAAGTGCATTATATATGATGAATAT
>Ga0172382_10012631_pt1 | contig 10985 bp, 6 predicted proteins | sample Leawel138RmetaG_FD_122245 | JGI IMG/M metagenome (GOLD analysis project Ga0172382, IMG submission 122245) | Leachate microbial communities from a municipal landfill in Southern Ontario, Canada - Leachate well 138R metaG | ecosystem: Engineered > Solid waste > Landfill > Unclassified | place...
GATGTGTCAGTGAAAAAACTTGTTAGTCCTGTAAAAAAGGCGTTTTTTTCTAATCCAAATATTTTTTTATTTTCATCCATTATATCGCTCGCTGGTGTCATTTTTTAATGTTGCCTAACGTTTGGCGGTATGGTTAGTTGCCGATTTCGAAGCACTTACCTATCAAGTTACAACTACTTTTGATACGAGCTGTGCCGCTCGAATACCCACTGCACCGGCAATTAACTATACCGCGTGTTGGCAACTGGTGGTCATTCATATCCGTCTGTATGTCATTTATTTAGCTTTATTTTCTTGTCATTGTCAATCTGCACTAACCTATCCACGAAGCACAAATTTATTTTGTTTTTTTGAGCGTGGGCAATCCTAAAACCGTCCTGAAAGGCGGTTACGTGGGTTGGAAAGGCGGAAGCTCTTTTGCAAGCCTTTGGTTTGAGCGTTGGCTCGTGTGGGCTTGCAAATGTGCTTACGACTGTGGGGTGGCTAAAAATCGAAATCATCATTTTTATCTATCCAGTTCTCTACAAGATTAATGGTTTTATTATCTGGTTCATTTTCTTTAGGTATTTTATTTATTTGTATTATTGCTGGAATTTGTGCTGCTATACCAGTAAAGACACATGCTCCAGTTGGTAGAATGGGCAATGCCTCATGAGAGACCTTGTCTAAAAATGATATTGACTTCCCCATAGCTTCAATATCTCTTTCATTTACCAAACGATGAACGAAGTAATTGTGTAATTGAGAAATAATTGTAGAAGAAATATCTGATGGTCTTTGACTAGCAATTGTAAGAAATACACCAAATTTTCTGCCTTCTTTTATTATTTCCTCAAAGGTTTCTAACCTATAATCTTTCCAAGTCTCACTTTCACGTTGAGATGAATGTGATAAAATATTGTGGGCTTCATCAATTATAATATTTAAGGACTTATCACCTTTTTTATTTTGTTCTTTATGCTCCTTATAGATTTTATGAGAAACAAGTAATGGCAGCATTTTTCTTATCTTAATATTTACATTATCAAAATTTAAAACTACAAAATTGCTTTCGCTAAATAATGACTTATCATCTTTGTTGGTGCTTATTACCTTATCAAAATCTGTTTGAAATATTTGAAGTTTACTAATTGCTGGTGCTATATGTTCATTTTGAGCTCTACTATTAAAAACCTCTTGTATCAAAATTACATATGCAATGTCAATAAAATTAGTAATGAAATTATCGGAAAAACTATAAGTATCAATTGCACCATATAAATCAGTTTCAATAATATTACTCTCGTTATTTTTAAGGTATTTATTATCTGAAATTGGTTTAATAAAAAAACCTCTATTCTCTTTATCACACCAATCAATGTCATCCGTTAATCTTTCTTCAAATGTTTTCTCTTTTAATAAAATTGCTTTTAAATAATCAACAAGTAAATGAGCCTTAACTTTATCTGTCATAGAGAATACATCGACAACCTTATTTTTGAGTATCTTTTTAAAATAAGATTCTCGATTATCCTTTTTACTGATTTTCTTATATTGATTTATTACTTTATCTAAAAAAGGCTTTTGAGTTTTATCTGTTGCACTCGCCATTATTGATATTAATTCAATATCTAGTAAATCTTTTTCAGAAAGTGGTATTTTATTTTCTCCCTCCTTTTTTCTAGTATTTAGATTATAAACTGATTTGTTTGGAATTATTGTTTTTCCTTGATTGTATTCGCCATTGAAATCAATTAAAACAAATTTTGCATTCTTTTTAAAGTTTACACTGTCTTTAAATTTCAAAAAAAGTTGTCTGTAAATTTGAGCCAAAGTATATGATTTACCACTACCGGTATTTCCAAATATTCCAATATGACTAGCAAACAAACTATTAATTCCAACTTCAATAATTTGACTTCTTTCGTAGGCTAAAGTTCCAATTTCAATTGGAGTATCTTCACCATTTTTTATAAATTTGTGTACAAGAATAAATTCTGCTTTATCAAGTAAAAAACAGTGGTTATCAATTAGTGGTAACTCTTTAATTCCTTTTTCAAATTGACCATTTTCAATGTAACCAAGTAATTGAACGATTAATATTCGATTAATTTTATTTTCTTCTTTGTTATATTCGTTATTATAGTATTTTTCCTCTTTTATGTACTCTCCATTAACTTTTGCAACAATGGATGTAAAGCCCTTTGCTATCTTAAGATAACCACCTACTGAAATATTTTTTAATAGTTCACCTTTATATAAAAGATGTGAAGAATTTTTTTCCTTATCAACCTTTATTTTTATTTCTAAACCATCTACAGAAAAAACTTTGCCAATTCTAAAAATAGAATTTTTCTGAGTGATTTCGCTTGTTTTATTTATCTGTAAATCAATCATAATCTAACTGTTTGAGATCGACTTAACCATTTTTGATAATGCAGAAAAAATCTCATGATTAATGGCAGAACAATCAAAATAATCTAGTCGACTTTTTAACTTTTTTTTCTCTTCATCGTCAAGTCCACAATTTTCTATGAAATTAGTCGGTGTAAGTACTGTAATATTGCCATTGTTAAATGTTCCTAGATTGCTTAGAATCACATCACTAGCATCGTCATTATATGCAAAAATAATAATCTGTAATGTTGGGTTTGAATTTGCAGCTCTTATTGTTATGTTTCTAATGTGCTCATCCGCAAAAGAAAAACCCATAACAAATAAAAGTGAATTTACTTTTTCTAAAGAATTTGCATATATTCTCATCATCTCATAATACTGTTCTTCTAATACAGTTTCTTTGAATTTTGCTTTTGTCGGATTAACTATAACGAGCTCTTCATATTTTTTAAAAAAATTGTCAAAAGTATTTAAATCCATATCCTCAAGAAGATTAGGTAAATCAGCTCTTTCTAGTAAAATAGACAAAGTTACCGTTTCATTAGCGTCTGTCTTATCGGTCGATATAAAATGCTTTGCATCAATTTCGTCAATTGCATCTTTTATAGGTCTGAGAATTTGAATAATATTTTGAAAAAGAGTAACCGCATTAGTGCCATTTTGTCTCCAGTTTATAGACCCATGCACTTTTAGAAGGTTAAAAACGGGTATTTCCGAAATGTTATCATAATGTAAGCTTGTTTTGGAATATGATTTCTGAAAGTTTGTTAAATCGTATACTGGGTCCAATCTTCCTTTAAAACCATCATTAAATTCTAGTTTTGCTTTCTCTAATGACTTCTCAATAAATAAGTCAATATTTGTTGTAAATAGATTAATCTGTTTAGTTAGAAGAGAATTGTATCTGTGAAGAACAATGCTGTTGAGATGCAACAACAACTCCATATAATTATTGATAGTTATCTCAAAATCAGCATGCCTTTTTATTATTTCCTTTTTAGTATTCGGATAAATTACATTAGTAAAATATGCTTTGAAAATTGAAGCTTTAACTATATTATAGATTTTTTCATCTATTTCTTCTTTTGCCTTTTCTAATTCTGTTAACCAATTCTCAATGTCACCTAGTGTTTCTAAATATGGTTTTGAAATGCCAGAACCTATCAATAGATTTATGTTACAAGACTGAATTATGTTTTTAAGATGTTCTATTTTCATATTTTCAATTTAAAAAGTCATTGTTGGTTAAGCGTTGGATAGCAAACTTTTGTAAACATTTTGTTTGAGAATATGCACTTGTTGGATTACAAATGTGCTTAATACTGTGCATTGAGTGTTCATAATTGACCTCCAACTCCCTTAAATTTCTCTACAAACGAAACTAGTTTTTGAAAAACACTCTGCTTTTTAGTCAAATACTGAGGGTTTAAAGGACTCATTTTCGGCAAAAGTGCATTAAGTTCTGTTCCATTTTCACTTGCATATTCTCTTTTTAAAGAAGCTGTTATATATCGCTTTGCTGCTTCTTCATTTAAATTTTCTTCTACTATTAAATCTAATGCTTCCGCTCTTTGTTTGCTTTGAGCGTATGTAAAAAATGAATCAATAACATTTTCTTTATCTTGAAGGGCATCAAGGTTAGTCTCATTTATGAAATCAACAATTAAACTCTCTTTTGCTCTGTTCCCAATACTTGCACGAATAACCCTGCGTATTTCATTAATTAAAGTGTCTTTGTCTTTTATTTTCTTGTTATGCTCAAAAATCAATTCAAGAATATAATCAAGGTTTATTTCTTGTGATTTTAATAGGTCAACCTCAAACACAACATCGTCCCAGTCGATTGTAGATTCTTCTGATTCTTTGCCACTTTTCTCACGTCTCAACCAGTCACGTATATCATTATAAGTTGAACGGTAATCCTGAACTGTCCTTTCTTTGAGCAATTCAATTTTTTGCATTGCGGCAATATCCTCATCTGTCACAAAATGAGCTTTTTTAAATTCTTCAATAGCGTCTGGTTCATTTTTGTCTAATGCCTGAAATGCTTTGAGGTGGTTAAATTCATCGTAATTCTGGAGTATGTTTTCTACTCGTAAATATTCTCCGAATAGTTTTGCGAATTCCTTTTTGTCTTTCTCTTTTACAATTTCGTCAGGATTAGGGAATTTCTCATTTAACTCTTTTACGACATCAACATAACCTCTGCGTGCTTCACCTGTAACAATGTCTGTAAAGCCTTCTAAATATTCTTTGTAGCTCTTTTCAAGAACTACATTTTTGGTGTTGCTGTCACCGAAAAGAGTAATAGCGTCAATAGTTGCTTTTTCTAAATCTCTAAACGTAACAATATTGCCAAATGTCTTTGTAGCATCATAAATACGGTTGGTTCTTGAAAAGGCTTGAATTAATCCGTGATAACGCAGATTTTTATCAACAAATATCGTATTTAGAGTAGGTGCATCAAACCCGGTAAGAAACATGCCGACTACAATTATTAGGTCAATCTCTTTATTCTTTAAACGTTTTGCAAGGTCTCGATAATAATTTTGAAACTCGTTGCTGTCAACTCCATAACTGGTTTTGAACATTGAATTGTAGTCATTAATGGCCTTAGTCAAAAACTCCTTGGCACTGCTATCTAATGCCGAAGGTTCAAAACTTTCATCTACTATTTCACCGATTGCACTTTGTTCTTCATTGGCTGCAAAGGAGAAGATTGTCGCAATCTTCAAAGGTTTATCGCTAACCTTTTGCAAATTGTTTAATTCCTCGTAATAGCATTTGGCGGCATCAACACTACTTACGGCAAACATGGCATTGAAGCCTTTGTTACTTCCTTGGGTTCTGTGCGTTTTAATCCTAAAATTCTGTAAGATGTATTGAGATATTTCATTTATTCGAGCAGGATGGAGTAAAGCCTTTTTGTTTTCAGCCGCACTTAGTTTCTTCTCATCAATTTCTGTTTCAATACTCTTAAACTGTGGTCGAACATCATTGTAATCAACTTTAAATTTCAGTACTTTTTCATCTCTTATGGCATCAGTAATTACGTATGAGTGTAGTTCACGACCGAAGACACTTGCTGTAGTTTCCGCACCTAAAGCATTTTGTGGAAAGATTGGCGTTCCTGTAAAACCAAATTGGTAGAATTTCTTGAACTTCTTTTTCAGGTTTTTTTGAGCTTCACCAAATTGAGAACGATGTGCTTCATCAAAAATGAAAACTACTTGCCTTTGATAAATAGCTAAATCACCCTCAGATTTCATGAGGTTATTTAGTTTCTGAATAGTTGTTACTATAATTTTATTATCATCTTTTTCAATGTTTCTCTTTAAACCTGCGGTACTATCTGAACCGTTCACACTATCGGGTGAGAATCTTTGATATTCCTTCATCGTTTGAAAGTCCAAATCTTTACGGTCAACTACAAAGAATACCTTATCAATGAAATCAAGTTGCGTTGCTAATCTAGCTGCTTTAAAACTGGTTAGTGTTTTTCCAGAACCTGTGGTGTGCCAAATATAACCGCCACCATCTGTGGTTGACCATTTTTTTGATAGATAAGAACTTTCAATCTTCCACAACATTCTTTCTGTTGCTGCAATTTGATAGGGTCTCATGACGAGCAATGTATCACTTGTATCAAAAACAGAATAAGTAAGTAATACTTTTAAAAGAGTATGTTTCTGAAAAAAGGTAGTCGTAAAATCTTTAAGGTCTTTAATCAACGTATTGTCAGCCTTTGCCCAGTTCATGGTAAAGTCAAAACTGTTTTTATCTCGCTCAACGGTGTTTGCAAAATAACGGCTGTCAGTACCATTGGATATGACAAAAATCTGTACGTATTTAAAGAGAGAATTGCTGCTATTAAAACTCTCTTTGGTATAACGATGCACTTGATTAAAGGCTTCACGGATAGCAACCCCACGTTTTTTTAGTTCGACCTGTACTAAAGGTAAACCATTAACTAAAATAGTTACATCATAACGATTTGCATACGTTCCTTTTTGTTCAATTTGTGAGATTACCTGCACTTTATTACGGGCAATATTCTTTTTGTCAACTAAGTAGATGTTTTGAATATGTCCATCGTCAAATACGAAATCGTAAATGTAATTCTCATGTATTTTCCGTGATTTCTCAACAAGGTTATCACTTGGCTTATCTAAATACTCTTCTACAAAACGAGTCCATTCTCCATCCGAAAATGCCATATTGTTAAGCGATTGAAGTTGTATCCTTGCATTAGATAACAATGTTTCAGGTGTATTTAGGTTTAATGGATTTTCATAACCTTGATTGATTAGGTCTTGAATAAATTCATGCTCAAGTGCAGCCTCTGTTTGATAGACAGCAGGTGCCTCATTCACTTCCAAATACTTGGTGAATTTGTCAAGTACAATGAAGTTATTTGATTCTGCTATGGTTTTATACTGTGACATCTTCTTGTTGTGTTGGTGGTACTGCTGTTGCTGCTATTTCTTCTTTCCAATATTTACTGTTTACTAAATGTTCCAACAGTAGTTTTACTGTTTGCTTTTCAGGACCTGTGGGTTCGGGAACTACCTCATTAGATAACGTTGAATGGCTTGTAAATTGAATTATTCTATTATAGTAAAGCCGTTTGTCTCCAGGTAATAAATCCGACCATTGGGGATAACCTAAAAAGTTTGCAGTTTTTTCATAAAGATTACGTAGGAGTGTAAAATGATATTTTTGAACAGCATTATTTTTAATGGCCTCTTCAATTGTGTCTTTTAAAAACAAATGATAAGAAAAACTTTTATTTGAGTCTCCTTTCTTTTCTATTAGTTCAAATGTTCCATCGTCATTTTTATTTAATAAGTAACTTACCTCCTTTTTCGCTTTAAGATTCAGCTCATTATAAAGTACATTGTAAAAAAGTGGACTGTGAGTTGTTATCACATATTTCAAGCCATTTGATTTTTTAATGAGAATAGCTAGATTAACCGCTAATTCTATTAAGTGATTATCATCCAATGAGCTAACAGGGTCGTCAATAAAAACATATTTTAAATCATTGAACTTATCTGTTGAACGATTCTCAGGTTCAGGAATATTTAATTGCTCAACGACCTGTTCAAGTAAACTATAAAATACACACCAAATCAAATTGCTTTCTTCTGCCTTTGAAATCTTAATATTTGGGATGCTCTCTTGATTGCCACCTTCTATTGAGAATGTAATTTCAGAATAAGCCTTTACCGTAATATCCCTATCATTCTCATCTTTGATTGTATATTCCTCATTAAATCGAGGCGTTACTTTGTCACTCGTGAAGTGCTGAAAATTTGATATGATGTTTCCGTCAAGCCCTTGGTCTTTAAGGAATTCAAGAACCATATTTGTAAAACCGTTGGGGCGAATAAGTAGTTTTCTGTTTACATCAGCATCCAAATCATTGTCCCAGTAAAAAAGGTCTTCCGTAAATGCATTATAATAAAGAACTTTAATGCCTGTTTCTTCTTCATCTTCTTCATCTTTTGGCGCAACCAAAAGCCTGAACTCACGTGATAATCTAGTTTTACCAATGCCATTAAATGCATAGATTAACTGTGCTTTTTTATCAGAATTTCTAAGAGTATCAGATATTTGAATTAACGATTGTCCCATTTTACGATTCTATATTATTTTTAGGAAAGGTTAGTAATAAATCACGGTAATATTCATACTGCTTTTTCCTTAATTCAATCTCTTTCGGAAGTCCTTCACTAATTGAAGTAGTTAGTATGTCGAATTTATCAAGGATTGAAACAATACGTTCTTGTTCTTCTGGGGATGGCACAGGGATTAAAACCTTTTCTAAACCTCTTGCATTAATAGCCGAAATTTTACCAGAAGAAATATGTTTTTTTATTTGGTCATGGAATTGTTTAGTCCGTGTAAAATAGGCAACGTATTTAGGGTTTAATGGGCTTCTGAAAGAAAAACAAGCATCGTGAATTACAACGCCTTCATCGCCTAACCAAGCAGTTCCCATTCCAATATCTTCAATGGTTTCTCCAGCAGCTACAATAACAACATCACCTTTTTCGGCAATCCTAAGATTTTTCCTTTCTACTAAATCTTCACTTAGAAATGATTTGCTTTTGTCTGCCCAAGTGCCGTAATAGGTGTAAATCTCACCATAATGAATACAAGGCACACCTTCTGAAATTATATCATCCTTTACAAATCGTTTTCCTCTTTGAAATTCTCCAATTACTCCTAATAATTCTCTTTTAGCCTCTACTTCATTAAAATTAAAAAACTGTTCTTTATAAAAGATATACTGTTTTTTACGAGCTGTAAGCTCCGCTGTAAGCTCCGCTGTAAGCTCCGTGAAATTGTCTAGAATACGAACAATCTCTTTCTGAATTTCCAGAGGTGGGATTGGGATTTGTTTATTGGAATAATTACTTATCCATTGTCTTTTATGGTCTCCATTAACCAATCCACTAGGCAAAGTATTAAGCCAATAAAAAATATATTTTAATAATGCTTTCGATTCATCCTTTGAAGTTATCATCTTCATTGCTGAAGATTTCGCCTTAAAATCAAAATCAACCCACTTGTTAGCTGTAGTAAAATCGTCAAAAATTATTACTGGGTTTTTGGATGCTTCATAAATACCATCATTTTCATCAGTATATCCAAGAATAAATGTCTTCCCAGCAGTCAAGACTGGAGTATTATATTTGTCGTTATAATTATTGGACTTCACAAGGTATTTGGTTGGCTGTTCATAATCAGCAAAATCACCCAAAATGCCCCATTCAAGCTGAACACCTTCTAATAATTTGTCTAAATAGCTCATGCTTCTATTTCCTTAATTATTAAATCAATATCCGCACGAAGTTTATCTATCTTTTCCACAGTTTTTGAAACTTCATCGTTCAACACATTTATATCAAATTTGTCACGTGTATCTCTTGTTTCCACATAAGAACTAACAGATAGGTTATAATCGTTTTCAGCTATTTTAGAATTGTCGATTGTCTTAGACACATACTCAATATCCTCTTTACTGTCGAAAATTCCCAGAATCTTTTTTATATGGGCATCAGTAAGCTCATTGTTGTTGGTTACTTTTTTAAAGAAATCCTCACCGCTTGCATCAATAAACTGAGTTTTATTTTCTGTCTTGTGTTTTGATAGCACAAGAATATTAACAGCTATTGGCGTACCATAGAATAAGTTGGGTGCTAATGAAATTATAGTCTCTACAAAATTATTGTCCACCAGATACTTTCTGATTTTCTGTTCTGCACCGCTACGGTAAAAGATGCCTGGGAAACAAACAATGGCTGCCCTACCTTTACTTGAAAGATAGCTGAGAGCATGAAGCACAAAAGCAAAGTCTGCTTTTGATTTAGGAGCCAATACTCCAGCAGGTGCGAAACGGTCATCATTAATTAGCGTTGGGTCATCGTCACCAATCCATTTTATTGAATAAGGCGGATTAGAAACAATGGCATCAAATGGTTTTTCATCGCCATAGTGTGGGTCAATAAGTGTATTGCCAAGGGCAATATTAAACTTGTCGTAGTTGATATTATGCAAAAACATATTCATACGAGCAAGGTTGTAAGTTGTGTGGTTTACTTCCTGCCCATAAAATCCTTCTTCAATAATATGATTGTCGAAATGTTTTTTTGCTTGTAACAATAAAGAGCCTGAACCTGCCGCAGGGTCATAAATTTTGTTTACAGTTGTCTGCTTATGCATTGCAAGTTGTGCGATGAGTTTTGAAACGTGCTGTGGCGTAAAAAACTCACCTCCTGATTTTCCTGCATTGGCTGCATAATTGGATATTAGAAATTCATAAGCATCCCCAAAAAGGTCAATTTGATTGTCCTCGAAATTTCCAAAATTCAAATCTTCTACACCTTTTAAAACGGCAGCTAAACGGAGGTTTTTGTTTTCAACGGTATTCCCAAGTCGTGTACTTGTTGTGTCAAAGTCGGCAAACAATCCTTTTATATCTGGTTCTGATGGATAACCGTTTGCAGAGCTTTCAATAGCGTCAAAAATGGCTTTTAAGTCTGTATTCAGATTGGGGTTTGTATTGGCTGTTTTAGCAACATTCACAAAAAGTTGACTTGGATAAATAAAATAACCTTTTGTTTTTATCGCATCGTCTTTTATTTCGGGTGTAATTTCTTTATCAGGGTAGTTTGCATAGTTTACGCTTTCATCACCACCTTCAATATAATTGGTGAAGTTTTCACTAATAAAGCGATAGAAAAGCGTTCCTAAGACAAACTGTTTAAAGTCCCATCCATCAACCGAGCCACGAACCTCGTTGGCTATTTTCCATATTTTAGCTTGTAATTCTTGTCTTTGTGCTATGCTAGTCATTTTTTATCTTTTAAGGCTGTGTTCTAATATAAATATTGTAAATTGCATATATTTTTAAATTGTTCCCATGCAACAGTTGATGCAATGATCATCTTGGCTGTTTGCTTAGCGGGATTAATTGCTTTTCAATTATGTCAATGACGGCATACCAATTTAAGTAATTTTGTAAATATTTTGTGGAAACACCTTTAAATCCATTCATCCATAACTTCAAATCACTTGCTATGGAATTAATGTGTTGTACA
>Ga0172382_10012633_pt1 | contig 10983 bp, 8 predicted proteins | sample Leawel138RmetaG_FD_122245 | JGI IMG/M metagenome (GOLD analysis project Ga0172382, IMG submission 122245) | Leachate microbial communities from a municipal landfill in Southern Ontario, Canada - Leachate well 138R metaG | ecosystem: Engineered > Solid waste > Landfill > Unclassified | place...
AACGGCACCGGGCAACCGAGTTCCTCGACTTCCTCAAGAGGATCAACGCCGAGATGCCCGAGGGGCCGGACGTGCACCTCGTGATGGACAACTATGCTACCCACAAGACGCCGAAGATCAAGGCTTGGCTGGCGCGCCATCCGCATTGGCATGTCCACTTCACGCCAACATCAGCGTCCTGGATCAACCAGGTCGAGCGCTGGTTTGCCGAGTTGACCCGCAAGCAGTTGCAGCGCGGTGTGCACCGATCCGCCCTGAACTCGAGGCCGACATCGCCGCCCTCATCGCAGCGTACAACGAAAAACCCAAGCCCTACAAATGGGTGAAATCCGCCGACGAAATCCTCGCCGCCGTCAAACGCTTCTGCCGAAAGACAATGAACCGAGCTTCAGATTCAGGTGAATAGATCTGCGCTTCGTCAAACAGCGCTAGCAGGCCGACAATTCGGATGCCACGTTGGTTTGACAATATCTGCGGCTTCTATGCTCGGTCGGGGTCAGCCCCGTGCACTGCTTGAACCAATAGCAAAAGGCGCTGGCGTGCCGGAAACCGAGCTGGTGCGCGACGATCTTGAGGGGCTCGTCGGCCTCCACCAGACGGCGGCGGGCGGCATGAATGCGCGCCTCGTGAATTTCCTCGCGCAGTGAGCCGCCCGTCGCCCGCCGAAACATTTCGCGCAGGCGCGGTTGCCGCATTTCCAGTCGTTCGGCGATATGCGCGAGGGTCAGGTCCTTGAAATCGGTTGTCTGGATGAGATGGCGAATGCGGGCGATTTGTTCTGGCGACAGGCAGCGAAGGGGCATCTCAACCCGGTTCGAACGCGCGATCAGGCAGCGCGCAGTATCGATCGCCAGTATACGGATCAGCGACATCAACAGGGGTGCGCTGTCCGCCCTCGGCGCCATCAGTTCATCGTAGATGCGGTCGAGCGTAAAAGCGACGGATGGCTCGTCGAATATCGGCTGGACACTCGCCCGGCGAAAATCGAAATCGAGCGACGCAGGCAGCTGACGGTTCAGCCAAGCAGCATCGAACTCGAACTTGCGTACCGGAAAGTCCACCTCGATGCCGGTTGTCTCGACAGGAATTCCGGAGTCGGCCGGCGTCAGCACGATCCTGCCGAACTGATGCCTGGCGGCGATCGGCTGCGCCACCCGGGCGCGCACCGGTCGACGGGTGCCGGCTTGCTGGATGTTGAAATAATTCTCGTGCTGTACGAACTTTATTCCCGCTATCCAGGCATGGCTTTCCTGCGACAGCATCAGTCCGTCGAAACGGTGCTGCCAGTGCACGGTTCGCATGAGCGCCTCATCCTAGGCTGTCAGCGTCCTTAGTGCGCCGACGATATTTTCAGGCAGACTAGCACAAGGCGGCGGCCCCACAATCGGCGAGGCGCCGATATCTAGTCTAGGCATGAAAAAGGATTTGCTCATCCATAATATCGCGCGGCCATTGCTGTCAGCGGTTGCCGGCAAGGATAATCTCTGAGGCTCGCCAGCCGGTCGCCATCACCGGCCCATTGGTGTTGCACGACGGCATCGTCGGGAAAACTGCCGCATCTGCGACCCGCAACCCGGCGACGCCCCGCACCCGCAGGCTCGCATCCACGACGGAGTCGGGATCCGATCCCATACGGCAGGTGCCACAGGAATGGAATGTGGAGCTGCCGCGCTCGCGATAATATCTTACAATGTCCTCATCGCTCTGGATTTCGGTAACCGGGGTCCGTTCTCGCGCGATCAGTCGGGCGATGGCCGGTTGCCGCATCCAGGCGACGGTGAAGCGATAAGACGAAATCGTGACGTCGCGATCATAGGGATCGGAGAGGTAATTCGGCCTGATCTGCGGCGGAACCGCCATGTCGCGGCTGCTGATCCTGACGCTTCCACGACTTCGCGAGCGCGCCGGAAAGCTGAATACGTGAAAGCTGGGATGCGGTTCGGTCGTTGGGAACTCCTTCAGCATCTGCGCCACATAGGGCGCGAAGATGATTTCCGTGTCGGGCCGATCGAGCCCTGGCAGGCTGCGGAAAAAACCCGCGACGGGATAAGGCGGCGAGGCCATCGGTCCCCGACGGCTCAGACCATAACGCACCACATTCCTAGCCAGACGCGCGCCGCGAAATTCCGCATTCTCACCGAGCGGTCCAGCGATGTCGTAGTAAAGCATCAGCGCGCGGTGTTCGAGCAGATGTTCGCCGACCTGCGGGTTATCCGCCACGACATCGATGCCGAGCGCCCCTAGCGCCGCCGCATTGCCCACGCCCGATCGCTGGAGAATGGCGGGGCTGTTGAGCGCACCGGCCGACAGGATCACCTCGCCGGAAGTGTGAAAGCGGACCGGACCGGACCGGGATCGCCCCTCGACACCGCAGGCGCGCTGACCATCGAACAGGATCCTGTCGGCCTCGAAGCCTGTAACAACACGCAGGTTCGGACGCTTCGCCGCGCGGTCGAGAAAGGCCCGCGCGGTGCTGACGCGGATACCGCGCCGAATGGTTTGCGGCGCGTAGCCAACGCCTTCCTGCGCCGGATTGTTGAGGTCGTCGACCCGCGTCAAACCCATGGCTTCCCCAGCCGCGATGAATGCTTCAGCGAGCGGATCGCCCGACCGCGGGGTGGACAGCGCCAGCGGGCCAACGTCTCCGCTCCGCTCCTCATGATTTTCCATCGCCGCGAACACCCGGGCCATCTCTAAGCTGTCCCAGCCGATAGCGCCGGCAGAGGCCCAGTCGTCATAATCCGCCATCTGGCCGCGGAAATACATCATCCCGTTGATCGAGCTGGAGCCGCCCAGCACGCGCCCACGTACCCAAGGCTCCGCGGGGATGCCGTCATGCGCCTCGGTCAGATAGCGCCAAGTATGGCTGGCGTGACTCAAAATCCTGCCAATGCCCTTGGGCATGGATATGAAGGGGTGACGGTGCCCAGGCCCGGCCTCGAGCAACAGGACATTGCGGCGGCCGTTCGCTGACAGCCGCTCCGCAAGGATACAGCCCGCCGAACCGGCGCCAACAATGATATAATCAGGATCGTCCATACCGTTCGTTTCCTTCGGTCAAAAGGCGAAGTCGCACGGCACACGGCGGCCGGGGGTGAAGCGGATTGGCATAGTCTCCCAGCCGTTGATCGTGCCCACGGACCGATACCGGCGTGCCCCGGCATAATCGATCTCCCACTCCGGTATGCGTGCGAACATCTGCGCGAGCATCTCCTCGAACATCATCCGTGCGAAGGACGACCCGATGCAGCGATGGATGCCGGAACCGAAAGCGAGATGGCGGTTCGATGCGCGATCGAACTGGACTTCATCGGGCTGTTCAAACACCGATGGATCGCGATTGGCGGCCGCCCAACCCAGCATGACCCGGTCGCCCTCGCTCATGGATTGTCCGGCGACGGTGACATCCTGTCGCACATTGCGAGCGAGGCAATGGATGGGCGTGAAGATGCGCAGGAATTCTTCACGGGCGAACGGCACCATCCCGGGATTGTCCATAAGCTGTGCCTTGGCCTCGGGATGACGGGCCAGATATTCGAGCGCATGGCTGGTGAGCGCGGTTGTCGTGTCCACGCCCCCTATGATGATGTTGTTCGACAGAGACAGCACCTCGTCCAGGCCGAGCATCCGCCCGTCGACAGGCTGATGCGCGAAATAGGACAGCAGATTGTCCTCCTCCGGCAGGCCCTTGTACCGGACGAACTCCTCGGCGCAGCGGCGGAAGACCCAATCGACTTCCGCCACAACCTCGGGATATTCTTCGGCCTCCTTCGGCGTGAACACCATCCTGTGCAGGGGATCGGCAAATTCGCGCCATTCGGAGAGAGGCAGCCCCATCAGCTGCATCGTCACCATGGCCGGAACTGGACCGGTGAAATCGTTAACAAGGTCCATCTCGCCGGTTTCGATGACCCGGTTCAACAGCGCCGTGGCGAAATTGCGCGCGGATTGCCGATAGCTCTCGACTGCCTTCGGCGCAAAGCGGCGATTGATGAAATCGCGCAGCGCATTCCACTCCGGCGGGTCAGCCTCCACTGGCAGCCCGCGCGGGATCGGTGTGAACGGAATGGTGATGCCACCTGTGCCGGTTCCACTTGCCGGATCAAAGCTCTTCTCACTGGAGAAGATCGCCGGATTGCGAGCCATCTCGACCACCGCGTCATAGGAGGTCGCAAGCCAGTATCCCCCGTGCCGGTCGGTCCATGCGACCGGGCACCGCCCCCGCAGCTCGCGGAATTCCTCCTGCCAGTTTTCGGCATGCTCGGGCGATTCGTGGTCGAAGGCGATGGGATTGCCCTTGGTGCCCAGTCTCTCATCCATGATCACGCTCCTGTTATTCGATGATGACGATCGCCTGCTCCGGGCAGGCATCGGCCGCGCGCCGCACGTCACCCTCCTGACCCTCCGGAACCATACGAAACCGCGCCCGCGCACAGCCATCCTCATCGCTCTGTATGAAGGCATCCGGCGCGTAGAGGACACACATGCCCTGTCCTACACAGCGTTTTGTCAACACGACGACCTCCATCGCGCCCTCCTAGAATGCGTCGAGCGACCGGTGATCGTCGATGGCGACGAGCAGGCGGCTGAGGAACTCACGGGTGGTGCGCAAAGGCTGCATGTCGGGCATGCCTTCCGCCGGGCGCAGCGTGATCGTCCAGAATGCAAGCGCCGTCATGAGCTGCTGGCGCAGTGCCAGCCATACCTGATCGATCGGTTCGCGCGGCACGCCATGCTCGGCCATCAGGTCGAGGTAGAGATCAACCAGCTCGCGTTCCCAGGCACGCCGGTTCTCTATCGTCAACGCAGTCGTCATCGTATAGATGAGGTCACGCGACCAGTGGCCGATAGAGGTGATCTGCCAGTCGCTGAGGCCCATCGCGCCATTGTCGGCGATGTACCAGTTCTTGAGATGGACGTCGCAGTGGATGAGCGTCTGGGGCAGGTGCTTGTGCCTTTCAACGGACTGCATCGTCGCAGGCCAGATTTCGGCGCGGCGTGCAAACAGGCGTGCCGGCATGATGTCCTCGCAATCACCGAAAGCACGGTCGCAGCAGTCCGCGAAATCGGGCGAGGCCGCCATCATGCGCGCCCACCAATCCGGCCAGCTGATTAACGGCAGCGTGGGCGTCCCGAGCTCTGCGCTCTCGTAAAACCGGGAATGCAGATTGGCGAGTGTCCGGATCTGCTGCTCTGCACGCTCGCGCGTGATTTCCGTCCTGTCGTCGCAGAACTCTGCGCGCCCGCGCAGATCGCGGAGCATGATGATCGATGCGAAATTTTCCACGTCGAAGCGGGCATAGAGGCCTTGCGGGGCCTCCATCTCGATTCTGCCGCGTACCAGGTTGTAGAAGTCCGCTTCGATCTGCGCGGCGCGCGACAGGCCGAGGACAAGCCGGTTGTTCAGCGTTTCCGCCGCCTTGCAAAACACTGTGTGGGGCAGGTCGGCGTCCTTCCCGGCCTGATTGTAATCGAGCATGATGCGGCGTCGGTTCGACGACCCATCGTCACGCTCGTCGAAACCGTGGGCAATTACTTCAGCGCCCGGATGATCTCGGCACAGCACGTCCGTCAACCAGCTGTCGGTAATAGCGGCATAGCTGCGGGGCACCTCTTTCCGATGGATGACGGGACTGTCCAGCGCCTCCGAGGCAAACAGACTGGCTACTCTCTCGATTTCCGTTGTCATTGTGGAACTTCCCGATGTGATCGTGACGATTTCACGCGAACCGCGCTGGCGCGGAGGTCAACACGATCGCCTTGGTCTCCAAAAGCGGCATCAGGCCTTCGACGCCACCTTCGCGGCCGATCCCCGATTGCTTGAAGCCGCCAAACGCGATGTTGAAGAAGTCGAGGGAATCCCCGTTCTGGCCGACCGTGCCCGTACGCATCCGGCGAGCCACACGATACGCCCGTTCCGGATCCGGAGTGAAGACGCCACCCGAAAGCCCGAAATCGGAATCATTCGCGATCGCCACCAGCGCGTCCTCGTCATCCGCCGGAATGACGCTGAGCACCGGGCCAAAAATTTCCTCACGCGCAATCGTCATGCCGTTGGCGACATCCGCGAACAGGGTCGGCTCGACATAGAAACCACGATCGATATGGGCCGGCCGGCCTCCCTCGCAGATCAGCCTCGCGCCCTCGGCCTTGCCGCTCTCGATATAGGTCTCGACCCGATCACGCTGGCGACGCATGGCCAGCGGCCCCATCTGCGTACCCTGAGTCAGCGGATCGCCAACGACAACCTCCCGCAGACGGGAGGCGATCGCATCGACGAGATCGTCGTGGCGCCTGCGCGTGACGACGACACGGGTCAGCGCTGCACAGACCTGCCCTGTCATGAGGGTCGCATTGCCCAGCATGCTGTTGGCGACCTGATCCAGATCGGCATCGTCCAGCACGACTGCTGCCGACTTGCCACCAAGCTCCAGCGTGCAGCGCGCGATCCGTTCGCCGCAGATCGACGCGATCCGCTTGCCGGCCGCGCTCGACCCCGTGAACGTCACCTTGTCCACCGAGGGGTTACGCACCAGCGCCTCGGACGCGGCACGATCCGCCGTCAGCACGTTGAGGACACCCGGCGGCAGGCCCGCCGCATGCGCCGCCGCCGCAACCGCATAGGCGGCGCTGGGCGCTTCGGGCGAAGCCTTGAGAACGACCGTGCACCCCGCCAGCAGTGCCGGCGCGACCTTGTAGGCGACAAGCAAGGGCGGCGCATTCCAGGGGATGATCGCGGCAACGACGCCGACTGGTTCCCGGACCAGCAGTCCGAAGTTACCCGATTGCTGGGGCATCGGTTTTTCGAACTCAAAACTGTCGGCCAGGGACGCATAATAATGGTAGGTGCCGGCGGCCCATCCGGACACGCCCTGCGCGGCGGGTAGCACGATCCCCATCTCGTTGGACCAGTCGCGCGCAATGGCCGGCGCCTGGGCCGCCAATATGTCGCCGATCGCCTTCAGGTAGACGGCACGCTCGGCGGGAGACAGCGATGTCCATGCCCCGCGGTCGAAAGCGGCGCGTGCGGCCGCGACGGCGCGTTCGATGTCGGGCTCGAACGCCTCGGCCACGCGCTCATACAGCTCCTCTGTCGACGGCGTGACGATCGAGAAGGTCGATCCTGTCGAAGGCGCGGTCCATTTTCCGTCAATATAGAATTTGTCAGCGTTCTCGATCATTCCACATGTCCTGTTCTGCTCTCAAGCCTGCTCCGGGCCAGCCGATCGGTCGCCAACGAATGAGGCCTCCCATCCAGACCTAAACCGCATAGGACAAATGCACAGGGCTTATGATTTCGAGTGCGGATGTTTCTGTTACGAAGTTGGTGAGGTCCTATTGCGCATGGGCACGGACTGCTGCCTTAACTCCAGTCGCCTGACGAACTGTCATGACATGACCGCACGCCAAGGAACGTGCGAGACAACGTGCGCGGCGGCCACCCGCCGAGCGGGCTTATCCGACGTCCAGCGATGCAAAAAACAGGACGCAAGAAAGGGAGGAAGAGGATGCAAAGAAAGCATATCACCGCGAAGCTGCTGTGTGGCATTGCCTGCATCGCCGGAGCGTCGAGCGCATTTGCGCAGACGCCCGGACCGGCCGCACAGCCGGACGCGGCGTCGCTCGAGGAGGGCAGCATTGTTGTCACCGCCCGCCGCCGGGACGAAACGCTGATCGCCGTGCCCGTGGTCGTCAGCGCGGTAAACGCGAAGGCGATCGAAGCGCGAGGGATCACCAACCTCGACGGCATTTCCCGGGTCATTCCTGCGCTGATGATCGGACCGCAGGCCGGTTCGGTGCAGGGCGGTGAGGTTTCCATCCGTGGTATCGCGGGCCCGGACACCAATCCATTCGGCGATCAGGCGGTTTCCTTCGATATCGACGGCGTTCAGGTCGCAAAGGCAACCGTGCGCAGAATGACCGATTTCGACATGGCGCAGGTCGAGGTGTATAAGGGGCCGCAGGCCCTCTTCTTCGGCAAGAACAGCATGGCCGGCATCGTCAACATGCGGTCCGCCGATCCCGGCGACCATTTCGAGATCGGCGCCAAGCTGGGCTATGAACCCAACGCCCGTGAGATGCGCGCGGAAGGCTATGTCTCGACACCGCTGAGCGACAGCGTGGGCTTCCGTCTTGCCGGTCAATATTCGACGATGGAAGGCTGGCTGCGCGATGAGACGCCACCGTCATCCATCTACTTCGACAAGGCTCGTAATCCCGACACGAGCAGCTATGGCCTGCGCGGTACTTTGACCTATAACGACGGCGGCAAGTTCGACGCACGGTTCAAGTTCAACTATGCCAAGGTCAAGGGTAATGGTCCGGCAGCCCTCAATGGTTACGTCAGTTGCCCGTTCGGGGTGCGTCAGTTCTCCTTCCTGCCTGCCGGCGCCGACAATTCCCAGTGCGGCGCGGGCAACTCCAACGTCAATGCGGGTTATGGGCCGAACCTGACCGCTCTTGGAGGGACTCTAAATCACTTTCGCTCAGACGGCAGGAACGTCTTGGACCAGCGTCAGATCCTGACCAGCCTGGTGCTGACCTACCATCCCATCGACGCCATCACGATCAGCAGCGCCACCGGCTATTATGACGTGAAGCTCGACCAATGCCAGAATTATGAAAACAGCTTCGCCGTCATTCTGCCGAGTTGCAATCAGCTTGGCGATCAGGAGTTTTCCCAGGAGCTGAACGTCTCCACCAACTTCTCGGGCCCGCTGAACTTCACAGGTGGCCTGTATTTCGGCGATACCAAGGCGACGACCGGATCGCTGACATTCCTGTTCGCGAGCGGGTTTCCGCTGTTGGACAGCGTCTTTCCGGGACTGGGAGGGCCGAACACACCGGCGCAGATCAACAACTATTTTCTGGCGCAGAAGGGGCAAGCCTATTCTGCCTTCATCAGCGGCAGCTTCAAGCCGATTCCGCAGATCGAGATCAGCGGCGGCGTGCGCTATTCCTACGAAAAGAAGCACCTGAGCGATGTAAGAAGCGGTGGCGGCACGTCCATCGTTCTCGACAATGCAACGATACTCCGGACGGTTGCCAATGGCGGCACGCTGACCAAGGACCAGGATCATTGGGACGACTTCTCGCCGGAGGCGACGCTGTCCTATCGACCCACCACCGATCTTACGGTCTTCGCGTCCTACAAGCATGGCTTCCTGTCCGGCGGGTTCAACTCCAGCTCGGTTGACTTCTCCGTACCGAATCTCGACCTCAGCTATAAGCCTCAGACCATCAGCGGCTTCGAGGGCGGCGTGAAGGCGCGGCTTCTGGACGGTAACCTGCTGCTGAACGCGGCGGCCTATACTTACAAGATCAAGGATCTTCAGGTCGTCAACTTCACCAACGCAACCAGCACGATCCGCAACGCGGCTTCATCGAAAATCGACGGCGTGGAGGCGGACTTCACCTATCGAACGCCGCTCCGCGGTCTGACCCTGAACGGCGCCGCAGCCTATAACAAGGCGAAGTATACCAGCTTTCCCGGCGCCCCTTGCTATAATGGCCAGACGCCTGCCCAAGGCTGCAGCATTGTCGGTGGCAATCCGGTCCAGGACCTTGCCGGCCAGCCGGTCGCCCGTTCGCCGAAATGGAACCTGCAGGGTGGCCTCGTCTATGAGGCCTCTCTGGACGACAACCACAAGCTGGGGCTGAACGCCAATGTCATGCATTCGTCAAGCTATCTGACCGATGCGACGAACGCACCCAACGGCCGCCAGCCGGCCTTCACCATGATTGATGCCGGCGTGCGGTTTGGCGACCAGGATGACAAATGGACGATCTCGTTCATCGGCAGGAACCTGACGGACAAGCACATCTTCTACGCCAGCACTGACGTGCCCTTCACCGGCGATACGGCGAATACCGGCACGACTGCGGCGACCGCACTTGGCGACCGCTTCGCCTCTATCGGGCGAGGACGTGAATTCCTCGTGCAGGTGGCCTTCAAACTCGGCCAATGACGTGCAACGGGTGACGGGTGGCATTCCCTGCCACCCGCCCCGGATCGGACAATCGATGAAGCTTGCCCAGCCTCCATTGATCGGGCTGGTGATACTGGGTTGTCTAGTGTGAGGCCTCGTTGATCAGAGTCAGAAGATGACGGTAGCAGCGAGGGCGATGGCGGAGAAGAAGGCGGTTGGGCACCTGTCGTAGCGTGTCGCGACGCGCCGCCAGTCCTTCAGGCGTCCGAACATGATCTCGATGCGCCGCTTTACCCGGTTGACCAATGCCTTCTCAAAGAAGTTGGAAAACCACATACACGCACTGGCGCTATATTTTGTGTTCTATAACTTCACCCGTGTTCATAAGACGCTGCGCATGTCGCCTGCTATGGCTGCAAACGTGACGGATCGGCTTTGGTCGCTTGATGATGTTGTCGCCAAGATCGACGAAATGGCTCCGGCTCCGAAAGAGCGCGGGCCGTACAAAAAGCGGGAGGCGAATTCAAACTGAGACACTACCCTGCAATCGCGTTTCTTGCAAAATGTCCATATCTGGAGTATATCCCTATCAGGACTTGTGAAAGATGGCGATATGATCCAGAATGGCATCGTGGAAACGGACCGAGCCCCTGCACCTCTGCAACTCGGCGCAAACCGGTTTTCACCTGATAACCGGCGCCGGTTGAGTGCCCCGGCACTCCGGACATTTCTGGCCATCGCTGATCTCTGGGGCCTTTCCGAAGAACAGCGCCGCCTCATGCTCGGCTACCCTTCCCGCTCCACTTATCATAGCTGGTGCCGCAAGGCCCGCGAGCACGACGCAATCACTCTGGACGTCGATGTTCTCACGCGGATTTCCGCTGTTTTCGGCATTCATCAGGCATTCGGTGTCCTGTTTGGCAGCGAACATGAAGGCAAGGAATGGCTCCGCACGCCGCACCATGCCCTGCTGTTCGGCGGCCATCCTCCGCTCGATCTGGCCGCTAACGGCACCATGGATGGATTGATGCTGGTGAGGCGGTTTCTCGATGCC
>Ga0172382_10012634_pt1 | contig 10982 bp, 11 predicted proteins | sample Leawel138RmetaG_FD_122245 | JGI IMG/M metagenome (GOLD analysis project Ga0172382, IMG submission 122245) | Leachate microbial communities from a municipal landfill in Southern Ontario, Canada - Leachate well 138R metaG | ecosystem: Engineered > Solid waste > Landfill > Unclassified | place...
ATGGCACACACAAGGCACAATTTATGAATAGTTCACGAAACATCGATTACATTGACAATGGCGATGTTAAGGGTGTGATGCTTCCTTATGATGATGGGCGTTTCAGCTTCTTTGCCCTGCTTCCGGAGGAAGGGAAGGACGTACGGGAATTCGTTGAAAGCTTGGACGGAAAGTCTATCAGCAGTTATCTTGCCGATATTGAAAGCGGGTATATTCGGCTCTCATTGCCAAAGTTTGAGACACGGTTTGAGGACAGCCTCAAGGATGAGCTGACCAACCTGGGGATGGGAGTAGCTTTTGACTCGAACAATGCAGACTTTTCAAGGATGAATGAAGCCCATGAGAAGAACCTTTATATCAGCGAAGTGAAGCATAAAACCTTCTGCCGCGTGGATGAAAAAGGATCAGAGGCTGCAGCTGTAACTTCCGTTGAGATGAGGGTAACCGGCATGCCGCTGGATCCGGAAGTCCAGATTATTTTCGACAGACCTTTTGTATACGGGATAGTGGATACTGTAACCGGTGCTCCGCTCTTTATTGGCTTAATGGAAAACCCAACAAAATGATAATGTAAGCCAGGTTGTAGTGAATGAAAAATGTATAATCAGTGTAAAAGTAATGTAATGCAAAGCAATTAAAGCAAAGATATAAAGGATGCAAAAAATAAAGCAGACAAGTGAGAAATCAATTGGCTCTGCAATATGGTAGTAAATGGACAAAATGAAATACAGGGCTTCCATCGCTAATACTTCAAGAGGTTGTTGCTGCTAAAGCTGCATAAGCAGAAAATGCAGCAATAAGCAGCAACACAGCGGTATCAGCAATGGCAGCCCTTCTGTTTTCTTTTGTCCTAATAGAAAGATGCTTCATGCAGTCTTTTCGCATGTGTTTAATGTACCAAATATTCAACTTAGCGATATCACAATGTACTAAATGTATTAAAGAAGCTTTAGCATGCGTTCGTTATCTTCAAATTCAGGCTCATTGAGTCTGATATCAGCACCAAGTCCGGTTAAATCCCGAACAATGTCAACAAACCCCCGTTCAATATGCTCTACTCCTGTGATATATGTCGTGCCTTCGGCGAGAAGGCCGGCCAGAACGAGGCATGCGCCTGCTCTTATGTCGCCTGCATGCACACGGGCACCGTGCAAGGGCGTTCCACCAACTATGTAGGCACTCCCATCATACCAGTGGATGTTTGCATCCATCCTTCTCAAAGGCTCACAATGGTTTGACCTTTCCGGATATATCTTATCTGTGACTATGCTTATGCCATTAGCCTTTAAGAGCAGAACACTGAGCGGCTGCTGAAAATCAGTTTCCAGCATGGGAAATTTCTCGGCAATAATTTTCATGGGCTTGATACTTCCGTCAGATATGGCTGTTACGGAGTTATCATTAATATTAAAGTTAATACCAGCTTCCCTCAATTTGTAGATTAATGGGAGAATATGCTCAGGTATAACATTTTCTACTGTAATACATCCGCCGGCAATGCCTGCAGCCATCAAATATGTACCTGCGATAAGGCGGTCCGGTATAACTCCGTGGGTGCACCCGCTTAATCTGTCAACTCCTTTAATTGTTATTGTATCCGTACCTGCGCCGTGAATGCTTGCACCCATTTTATTGAGGAGTATGGCTGTATCAACAACCTCAGGATCTTTAGCAGCATTGTGGAGGATTGTAGTACCCTCTGCCAAGACGGCAGCCATCATTATATTCAAGGTGGCACCGCCGGTAATCATGTCGAAGTAAATCTCAGCACCCTTGAGTCTGTCAGCCTTGACCGTATAATGATCGTCGAATAGCTCGACCTCAGCACCCATCAGGCGCAGCCCCTTTATATGCTGATCAATCGGGCGCTGCCCGATTTTATCACCGCCCGGATAGCCAAGGGTCACCTGCTTATGCTTGGCCAGGAGAGATCCGATATAATAATATGAAGGTCGCACCTTTTTCGTGTGCGCTGGATTAATCACGGGTTTGGATATACTTCCGGGGTTTATCAGTACCTTATTGGCACCTATAAAACTCGCCTTGGCCCCAATTTCCTTTAAAATGTCGAGAAATGTATATACATCGGAAATAACCGGTATGTTCTCCAGAATGACGGGTTCGCTTGACAAGCAGGCTGCAGCCATTAAAGCCAGTGAACTGTTCTTTGATCCTTGTATCCTAACAGTACCTTCAAGTCTTTTAGCCTTGGTGACTATCAAATGCCTCATCTTAAATTCCTTCTTTCGTAAGAGCATAATCACATTATACCATTATCATGCAACATTGTTAATAAGATTCTGTAAAATCTGAACGTATTTTCTAAGATTTGCTGGGAGCCATTGAGCCAAGGGAGGGAGCCACGGGAGCCACGGGGACGCTTTGTTTGGGAGTCCCCAAGAGGGGGGAGGCATGAAGCCAGGGAGCCACGGGGACGCTTTGTTTGGGAGCACCAAAGCGAGGGGAGCCACGGGGACGTTTTGTTTGGGAGCATTTGGATGGAGGGAGCCACGGGGCGGGGACACTTTGTATGGGAGTCCCCAAGAAGGGGGAGTCATGAAGCCACGGGAATGTCTTGTTTGGGGAAGCCTGGAGCCATGGTGGTGTTTTGTTTGGAAGCCCAGGGAGTTTGTCATAGAGCAATGGGGATGTGGGGCCAGGGGACTTTTTGTTTGGAAGCCTGGGAGTATGTCACAGGAGTCACAATAACATTTTGTTTGGGAGTCCCGAGAGTTTCTCATCCATATTCCCAAGCAAAACGTCCCCTTGGCTTTATCCCTTCCAGCTTGTTCCCAAACAAAACGTCCCCTTGGCTCCCTGCTCCCAAACAAAGCGTCCCCGTGGCACCCCGTGGCACCCAATCCCATACTTCTATAAATAAATACTTTATCTAATTTTGGAAATAAATATTGAGAATTGTCAAATAATAAGTTATAATAATAACAATATTTGCTATATATCTCCAGATGGTATTAATAAACTGATATTCATCACTGTTATTCTAATATGATACTGTCCGATTATTATCTGCCCACACTGAGATAACTGAACAATATGAGAGGGGTCACACATCAATGAATCAACTAGAAATTTTCAAAGCCACCGTTGCACATGAAAAACATGACCAATACCTCTTTTCTGCCGGTTTTACATGGGATTTGGAGATTCGGCTGAAAAAGCATTTAAATCTCAAAGATGATGAAGATCTCTATAATTACTTTGGGCTTTTTTATAGTCATGATGTAAATCTGGAACCGCCGGAGGGCTTGATACCGGCGGATTTCACCAAGTATTACAGTGATATGGAAATACCTGAAAATGCATTCATAAACGGCCTTGGTGTATTGGAGGTTCCAGGCAGTTTATATCATTTTACAGAATATATAAGTCCTTTGAGAAATGCCCGCAGTCTAAAGGAAGTCGAGGACTTCCCATTTCCAAATGTTGATGGATACACAGATGTCAATATGAGGAATAGAGTAGAAAGTATACATGCACATAATATGGTTGCCGGCTGCAATCTAACCCACATGTACGATGATTCCTGGCAAATACGCGGCTATGTTCCATTTTTAACTGATATGATAGAAAACCCGGAAATCTGTGAGTTCATACTTGATAAGATCACAGAGAGGAATCTTAGGAAAGCTACAGCTGCCGCAAAAGCCGGTGTTGATGTTATAGTCAGCGGTGATGATGTGGCCAACCAAAGGGATTTGATGTTTTCTCCCGAATTGTGGAGAAAGTTTATAAAACCCAGATGGGCTATGGTATATCAGGCAGTGAAGGAAATCAAACCAGACATTCAAATATGGTATCACAGCGACGGAAATATTGAGCGAATAATTCCCGAACTAATTGAAATTGGTGTCACTATATTGAATCCTGTTCAGCCTGAGTGCCTTGACATATATGATTTGAAGAGGAAATACGGTGATAAGCTTGTTTTTGACGGCACTATCGGAACTCAATCCACAATGCCTTTCGGAACTGTCAGCGATGTCAAAAGGGCAGTGAAAGACAGGATCGAACGGCTGGGATATGATGGAGCATTAATTTTATCACCGACCCATGTATTGGAACCGGACGTACCTATTGACAACGTTCTTGCCTTCGTCGAAGCCTGCGGCGGCAGAATTTGATGGGTCAGAGCGCGGGGGGCCAAGAGGAGGACCAAGGAGGAGCCACGGGGACGCTTTGTTTGGGAGCATTTGAACAGAAAGAGCCACGGGGACGTTTTGTTTGGGAGCATTTGGACAGAAAGAGCCACGGGGACGCTTTGTTTGGGAGCGTTTGGACAGAGGGAGCCATGGGGACGTTTTGTCTGGGAGCACATTGCCAGGGAGCTACAGGGACGTATAGTTTGGGAACAATTAACCGTGAAGATGAGTTCTTTAGGGAGCCAGGGACACATAGTTTATGACCACTCGGTCAAGAAGGCGAGTGCTTCGTGATAAGCATGTAGTCTAGAATACAAGTGTTTTATGTTAAGCATGCACCTATAATGGGGATTGTTTCAATTGCACAGCTGGAAAGCTCATACTAAGTGGGCTTGTGATTTAAAATTTCTTGGGAGGTATCGGGTATGGCGAGGATGGCGAGAGCTATAAGCAGTACAGGTATATACCATGTTATGTTGAGGGGAATCGATAAGCGAGAGATTTTTGTGCAGCCATCAGATTATGAGAAATTTCTATGGTATGTCCAGATAGTAAAAGAAAAAGCTAATCTATCGCTATTTGCATATTGTCTTATGACCAACCATGTACACCTTCTGCTTAAAACAGATGAAGAAGAAATAGGCGACATAATCAAGTGTATAGCTGTCGGATACGCTCAGTATCATAACATTAAATATGGACGGACAGGCCACCTTTTTCAAAACAGATTCAGAAGCGAGACTGTGGATAACGATAATTATTTTCTGACAGTGCTGAGATATATACATCAGAATCCTGTTAAAGCCGGGTTAGTCAACAATATAAGTGATTACCGGTGGAGCAGTTATGGAACATACATTTACGGCAAAACCAAGCTGGTGGATACAAAATATGCTCTGGGATATTTCAAGGACATTGGGGATTTCTCCAGATTTATGCGGCAGGATAATGCTGACGAGTGCCTGGAGTACGTTCAAAAGAAAAGATGGCTTGATGATGAGCTTAAGGAATACATTGCATGCAGTCTGGACTTGGACAAATTGGATGAAATGGACAAGGAAGCTAGGAATACGGCCATACAAAACATCAGAAATGATACCGGTGCCAGCAACAGGCAGTTGTCGAGGGTCCTCAATATCTGCAGAAAGACGTTGGATAAAATTTAAATCAAGCTGGTTGGAAGTCGCTTGATAAAGCTCAACCTAATTATGGGAAGATGATAACTAAGGTATGTCTCCTGAATTGAGGAGACAATGAATATACAAAATTTCATATTTTAACAAAATAGTACATTAATATCAAACATTGTATAAACTGGGGGGGAAGAGATTGAATAAAATATACATATAGGCAAGATTTCTGTTGCAATGGGGATTAATATATTGTAAACCTGGTATAATTTAGATATATAGCATTTTTATTGATATCTATGTTTTAGACGGTATTGTATTTTGCTATAAGTGTTGATATTGATATTGATATTGATATTACTGATAATGGTTTTGTTTAATTTTGGTATCGGATATATGGAAGTGATTATTAGTATGGTAGATGACAGGTTACTTGGATATCTTGTTCTAAAATGTGTCAAGGCTGTTAGTGGCAAGAGAGGGAAGAATATAGTCGTTAAAATACTGAAAGGCTCGCCGGGTGGTCAGACTTCAGATGTGGTTGAGCAGTTTGGTATTCAAATGCTGTATGGAGTCATTCGTCACTGTACGGATGATAAAATCATTGAGGTTATAAACCGCCTATTAAACAAAGATTTCATACAGGTACGGCAGATAAATTTCGGCTTGCATTCATACCCAATGATTACAATTACAGAAGCAGGACTACATTTAATGGAAGCGCTTGAAACCACTGAGGAAGCCAAGATAAAAGAACTGATATCATATTCTGAAAGAGTAAACGCTTTGCCAGCAGTGAAAGGACCGGAATTTGAGAAATTGGATAGACTTTTATCGTCAGCATTTAAGATTTTGAGTTATTTGCATAGTCACATGGACAAAACAGACAATCCGGAAGGTATTGCAGCCGCGATTAATATGCCTGTTGAGGCAATTGAGGATTGCGGTGACTTCTTTCAGAAATATTTACTGCCGCCGAATATGGGTATGTGGTTTGGTAAAGATGGATTCACCAGAATAAATGACACCTTCATGGATAATATCAGAGCTTATCTTGGTGGGATTCCGGAGAAACAGGCTGCGGTGTTTCGGCTAGCATATAATATGCAGGATGAATTCTACCATGACAAGGAATGCATCATGAGGTATTACAAAATGGACATTCAAATGATGCAGGAGTTGCTGGTATCAGCCATTGGCAAGGTTTTTACAAGAAAACAGCAAAGGCGCAATTGGATGATAGCAGCTATTGCCAAGCATATACTGTCACTGGTGCCCAATCCAACAGTACCGCTCAGCGAAAAAGATACAGATGCATAAACTATTATAGATATAGGGTACCAGGTGCCACGGGGACGCTTTGTTTGGGAGCATTCTGTGGGTGCCACGGGGGCGCTTTGTTTGGGAGCATTCTGGGAGCCATGGGGACGCTTTGTTTGGGAGCTTTCCAGAAGGGAGCCTCGAAGGCGGAGCCACGGGAACGCTTTGTTTAGAACTTTTGAGGAGTGAGCCTTGAAGGCGAAACAACGAGAACGCTGGAGCCACGGGGAGGCATCGCTCAGGAACCCCATTGCATGCGAGTTATATCTACAATAGTTAACAACTCAAACAATGCTGATATATACCTGGCTGTCGTCATCTGTAACATTTACCAAATCAATAGGGCCGCAGTCTTTCAATACATTGACAAGGTCTTTTATGTCCTGCATGTGGAAGCCGCTGATTATATTTTGCGCTATTTGCATTCCTGCATTATTATCTGCATGGTATTTGCATGATAATGCTTTATTGCCGATAAACAGGCCAAACCTCAGCAGAAACAAAGGTATATAAAACCTTAAATTATGTTCTTTATCTTTTACCCGAATTTTAAGCCATCTCCCTTTTTTATTCCTGGGAGGAACCTTAGCGGGCTTGCCGGCTGCAGCCTGGTTTTTAAGCAGAACTGCAGCCTTGTTTGCCGTAATCTTTCCTTGTTCCAAGGCATCCAATATTTCCATGCTATTCATAAAAACAACCTTCCCATCCGGTTAATTAAGCCTAATCTACATAGACTTCAACCAGGTCGTTGCCATCAATAACTTCTACCAATTTGCCGCTTGCCCCCTGTTTTATGGCTTCCATCAGCTCAGCAAAATCTATGTTCTTAAGTTCCTGAAGATGGGAGTTAAAATGGGGACCTGCCTGCAAGCCTATCTTCAGGCCAATCTCCACAAGCTGGATGGGCACATTTACCTGTACCTTTTGCTGTCCATCCTCGGTAACCCGGACCCGCAAAAATTTGCCGTTCTGGCCGGATGCCTGCGCTTCACCAGAAACCAATTGGGTATTGCCATAACCCTGAGCGGTTTCACTGTCGCTCAAATCAAGTGCATCCATTAAATTTTCAGCTTCTTCCGCAGTGATCTTTTTTTCCTTTACCATTTGCAGGATCTTTTTGATTTCTTCCTTCATGACTTTTGCCTCCTTAATTATTCTTGAAATATCTCATGTTTTCTTATTTAATCTCAGATTTTCTCTGCCTTCAAAACGAGTGACCATGAACATATGTGGAATTGCTGCAGCTTAAATGTTGGTTAATTTTCCCATACCGCACAAGACAGTTCAGGTCTATATGCATGTTTGAACGGCTGTATGTAATTTACTTCTCAGTCTTTTTCTTTGAGAAGCCTCATAGCTTCATCGTATGCAATTTCGCCTTCGCTCAGCATTTCCAATATCTCTTTTCTGTTCTTTGATGCCTTTCTGCCGGTAGTATCAGTACAACCGAGGGCCTGCACCACATCATCCAGCTTACCTCTTACAGTTGGGTAAGATATGTTGAGCTCCTTTTCCACCTCCTTGATATTGCCCCTGCATTTGAGGAAAACCTCAATGAAGCTTTTTTGTTCCTGAGACAAGTAGCTGAACTTATCAAGGTGGAAACTGCCCTCGAATTTAGTGTTGCATTGGCTGCAATGGAGGGATACTACCTTTAGGCGGTCATTGCATACCGGGCATCGCATGATGACGGGATAGGTCAAAGAAGTTCATCCTTTCCAGAATTTTTTGCCTTTCTGACTCTATTATATGCCGTATATAGCAAAAGTCAATACATAAATTAAATATTTTAATAAAAATTTTGGGATATAACAAAAGAATTAATTTGTAAATTAAAAATATTGATTATTTCAATTGAATACTCTCTAGGATATTATTAATATCAAGGTTAAAACTGTTCCCACGATTTTTCAGCACAAACATTTGTTCATTTTATATATATGAAAGCTCGAATCGCATGGAGGATTTACCGCTGAAAACAACGAATTAGTAAGTGGTTACCGAACAAATGAATGATCAACTAATTGAGTGGTCACGAACAAGGAGTGATCAACTAATAAATGAGTGGTCACGAACAAGGAGTGATCAACTAATAAATGAGTGGTTACGAACAAGTGAGAGGTCACGAATAAGTAAGTAGTCAACTAACAAGTAAATGGCCGACGAACAAGTAAATGGCCAACTAACAAGTAAGCGGCCGATGGATAAGTAAGAGGCCAACGAATAAGTAAGTAGCCGACGAATAAGCAAATGGCCAACGAATAAGTAAGTAGTCAACGAACAAGTAAATGACCGACGAACAAGTAAATGCTTATATAGGATACAGAAGTATCAGTGTGGAGGCAGACATATGAATGAACAAATTACCTTGACCAACCGTCAGGCACGGCAGTTCATGCTTTTAAAGCATGGTTTGCTGGGTGAGTACAAATATATAGGCAAACGGGGTGCGCTTGACTTTATTCGGCAAGCGGGATGCATTCAATTTGATCCAGTGGATTGCTGCGGCAGGAATGCAGAGCTGGTTTTGCAGTCACGTGTGAAGGGCTTTACGAAGAGGATGCTGGAGGAGCTGCTCTATGAAGACCGCAAGCTGGTGGATTATCCGGACAAAAACCTTTCCATCATCCCAATTGAGGACTGGCCTTATTTTGCACGATATCGAAAAGCAGCGCAGACTGGTGGTCAAAGCTTCAATGGCTTAGCGGAATTGGAAAAGAAGGCAGCAGCTTATATCAGATCTAATGGTCCCGTGAGTTCGGACGATCTGCCTATGGCTGGAAGCCTAAGGTGGCACTCTTCAATACATTGGAGCGGCGCCTGGGATGGCAATACCAATGCTGCACGAGCGGTACTGGAGCAGATGTACTCAACAGGCGAGCTTATTATCCACCATAAAAAAGGCAACCGTAAATATTACGATCTTGCTGAAAAGCACATACCAAACGAGATACTCAATGCTCCCGATCCATTGCCTGATGAGCTGTCGCATCAAAAATGGCGGGTACAGCGCCGCATAGGTGCGGTGGGGCTTCTGTGGAACCGGCCTTCCGATGCGTGGCTTAATATTTGGGGATTGAAGGCGCCTGAGCGCAATGAGATTTTTAAGCAATTGCTTGAAGAAGGCAATATACTCGAAGTGCAAGTTGAGGGTTTGAAGCAAGTTTTGTATTGCCTGGGGAAGGATCTGCCGCTCATTGAAACCGTACTTCAGAGCCCGGAACCAAAGCCCCGCTGTGAACTAATTGCCCCGCTCGACTGTTTTATGTGGGACAGAAAGCTAATCCATACGCTCTTTGGTTTCGACTACACATGGGAGATTTATACTCCGGCAGAAAAACGCAAATACGGCTATTATGTACTCCCAATGTTATATGGCGAAAGTTTTGCAGGACGCGTGGAAGTTGTAAACGATCGGAAGTCCAAGACGCTTATCGTCAGGAAAATCTGGTATGAGGACGGCATCAGGCAGACGAAGAAGCTGCAGAAGGCAGTGAATGGCTGTCTCGAGAGGTTTGCAGAGTTTAATGAGTGTAATCAAATTAGATGGGAGTGAAAAAATTAATAAAATTATTTAAATCCTCTTGACTCTCCTGTTAGGGGAGCATTTATATTCAAGTTGACAAGAGGAAATGGGTAAAGGAGGGGGAAAAGGATGTATAGAATTGGCATGTTTTCGAAAATCAACAAGGTGACAATCAAAGCCCTGCGATATTATGATGAAAGCGGGCTCTTAAAGCCTTCGTTTGTTGACCCTGAAAATGGCTACCGCTATTATACATCCGATCAGCTGCCGGTTCTGCATCGCATTATTGCGCTGCGCCAAATGGGGTTTTCGATCGATGAGATTCTGGATATATTGAGCGGCCGCGATATAACCGGGATTTTTGAAGCCAGAAAGCAGGAATTGGAAGCAAGTATTCAGGAGAGCAGGCAGCAGCTACTTCAGATTGCCCATTACCTCGAAAAGATGAAGGAGGATTCAGATATGGGTTATGAAGTTGTTCTAAAAGAGCTTCCGGAGGTAATTGTTTACAGCAAACGTATGGTCATCCCAAGCTATGATACCTATTTTGAGGTAATTCCACAAATAGGAGAGGAAGTGCAAAAGGCAAATCCTGACTTGAAATGTGTTGAGCCGGAATACTGTTTTGTTATATACCATAACGGAGAATATAAGGAAAAGGATATCGATATTGAGTTTTGCGAAGCCGTCGACAGGATTGGCACCGATACCGATTCGATTAAATTCAAGGTTATGGAGCGTGTTCCCGTTGCTGCCTGTGTTTATCATAAAGGCCCCTATAATACAATCGGAAAAGCCTATGCTCATCTCTTCAAATGGATAGCTGACAATGGTTATATTCCCAGC
>Ga0172382_10012635_pt1 | contig 10981 bp, 9 predicted proteins | sample Leawel138RmetaG_FD_122245 | JGI IMG/M metagenome (GOLD analysis project Ga0172382, IMG submission 122245) | Leachate microbial communities from a municipal landfill in Southern Ontario, Canada - Leachate well 138R metaG | ecosystem: Engineered > Solid waste > Landfill > Unclassified | place...
AGCGATACATACCGATAGTCTGCAAACAACTGTCTGCAAAGCGTAGTTTTGCCCGACTGTCTCGGACCTGTAATGGTTATAACAGGAAATTTTCCTGCCATTTCTTTTAATTTAGTAATGACCTGCCTTGTTATCATAAGGCAAAGATATAAAAAAAACTTTACAAATTAGGAATACAAATCCTAATTTGTAAAGTTTTTTATTGGATATTCATTTTATAAATTTATCTGATTTGAGTCGTTGAAGCGTTATCTAAATAGGTTTGTTTCATTACCAAAGTAATTTTACTTTATACTTATCAAAGTTTTCGTCTTTGGTAATTATCGTCATATTTTCAGAGATAGATTGAGCAATAATCAATCTGTCAAAAGGGTCTTTGTGAGGAAAATCGAGATGTAGTAATTCTTGTAAATGTTCAAATTCTATGGGTAGAATTTCAATATCCGATTTTATCAAAAAATCAGAAAGCAAAGAAAAATCATATTTCAAGGCTAACTTTCCTAAACTTACTTTAACAGCTATCTCCCAAAGACTTGCAGTGCTTACAAAGCATTGATTTTGTGTGCTTTCTATTTCGTTTTTTGCAGGAGTACTTATTTTTGGATTATCTTCTAAAAACCAAATTAAAGCGTGAGTATCTAAAAGGATTTTCATTCCATATACTCTTTAAAATCTTCCAAAGGCTCATCAAAATCATCAGACATTTTAATAAAATAACCTTTTGCAATACCTGCTTTTCGTTTTTTCGGCTTTTCCTCTTTAGAAGAAGATTTTATTTTCTCTTTCAATGAGGCAACAAAATCCGAGACTTGTTTTTTCAAGTCTTTAGGCAACGTTTCTATCTCCTTATATAATTGAATATCTGTCATTTTCGGAAATGTTTCTGACAAAGTTACAAAAAATTTTAATCTATCGTATAGCTACTTGTTTCCAAAAAATGTTTTTAGGATATTGATTACCTCAATTGTTTCGTTATGAATTTGAGTTTGATGACAAACATTTTACTTTAAAAGTCATTCTTTACAAATTAGGAATGCAACTCCTAATTTGCAAGGTTTTTATCCAAATAACACTTTCAATAAAACAACAAGAATAATAATAAATATTACTCCGGAATAAAAAGCTATATACCTATATTTTTTCATTCCTGTTTTTTCATCAACTTTATTTAACACATCAGAATAAGTAATTTTTCTCCCTATAATTCTGTAATATAAGTAAACAAGAGAACAACCTATATAGACTGTAATTATCTGTTTTAAAAAAAACTCTGCTATTTTCATCTAATCACAAATAAACCTCCAACAACTCTGCTTTTCCCTCCAAAGTAAATTCATTCAGAACAGCGGGAAACAGGATTGTATCGCCTTTTTGAAAGTTATATTCTTCGTTGTTGCAGAAAACCGAAAAACTTCCTTCCGTACACATATATACATGAAAAGAATTTTTGCTTTTTTGCATTTCGATTTTTCCGTTTAATGCAATAAAAGCAGTCGAAAAATAAGGACTCCTTATTATAGTATTACTTTTATTTTCTGTTTTCGAGTAATCGAGTCGGGCAGGAGTGGGGTTGTAGTTGATGGCTTCGAGAGCCAAATCCAGATGCAGTTCTCTCGGTTTTCCGTTGGCATCGGTTCTGTCCCAATCGTAAATTCGGTAGGTAATATCTGAAGTTTGCTGAATTTCTGCCAAAACAATTCCTTTCCCAATAGCATGCACAGTTCCGGTTTCCAAAAAGAAAACATCTCCTTTCTGTACTTTTTCTTCTTTCAGAATCGAAAGTAATCCTTTGTTTTTCAGTTTTTCCAAATACTGCTCCGAAGAAGCTTTTTCAGCAAATCCGATGATGTTTCGGGAATTTTTATCTGCCTGAATAATATACCACATTTCGGTTTTCCCGAAGGAATTGTGCCTTTTTTGAGCCAGCTCATCATCGGGGTGCACCTGAATCGACAAATCTTCGCAAGCATCAATAAATTTAAACAACAACGGAAATTGAGTTCCGAATTTCTGATATACTTTTTCGCCCAAAATTTCTTTCGGGAACTGCGAAATAAGCTCCGTAAAAAGTTTTCCGCTATAACTTCCGTTTGAAATAATGCTGATGTCATTCCCCACAGTCGAAAGCTCCCAACTCTCTCCCGTTTGTTCTGATTGCAGTTCTTTTCCGAATAAGGTTTGGAGTTTGTTTCCTCCCCAAATTCGTTCTTTCAGAATCGGCTTAAATGTTAGTGGATAAATCCTCATAGATTTTTGATTGATGATTAACGATTGATGATTGCAGATTTTGTGGACTTCTTAAATCGTTAATCTGCAATCATCAATCTTAAATCAATTTCCTTTATAGCTTACGAAGTTTCGAGGTGTTTCATATAATGTTACTTCCAAATCAAGATTTGAGGCAATTCTTTTTCGGATTTTATTCCAGATTACCACCACAATATTTTCGGCTGTCGGGTTTAGGTCTTTGAATTCTTCTACGTCAAGATTGAGGTTTTTATGATCAAAAGGAAGTTCAACTTCGTTGTAAATAATGTCTTTCAGCTCTTTCATATCCATCACATAACCCGTTTCAGGGTTGATTTCTCCGGTAACACTTACGATAACTTCGTAGTTGTGTCCGTGAAAATTCGGATTGTTACACAACCCGAAAACAGCATCGTTTTGCTCCATAGACCAATCTTTTCGATACAATCTGTGAGCTGCATTAAAGTGTGCTTTTCTGCTTACGGTTACTTTCATATTTTATTGATGATTTTTGATTAACGATTTTTGATTGCAGATTTCGTGGATTTCTGAGATCTTAAACCTACAATTATCAATCTGAAATCATTATACTTTGTGTTCTTCTAAAAAGTGATAAAATTTGTCGAAAATTATCTTAAACCAAGCGGTGTAATTCTCAGGATTTTCTTCCATGTCTTTACGAACGGCATCAATATCAAGCCATTTCCAGCTTTCAACTTCATCAGGATTGATAACAGGTTCACCGTTATAATAGCCAATCATCACGTGGTCTAACTCGTGCTCGGTGAGTCCGTTGTCAAAAGGTGCTTTATAGATAAACGAAAAAAGCTCTTTTAGCTGCGTATTAAAGCCCATTTCTTCGAGCAAACGTCTGTTTCCGGCTTCAATATTGGTTTCGTTTTCCCTTTGGTGGGAGCAACAAGTGTTGGTCCAGAGCAAAGGAGAATGATATTTATGTGCGGCTCTTTGCTGCAACATCAGTTCGTTTTTGTCATTCAGTATAAAAACCGAAAAAGCTCTGTGCAAGACAGCTTTTTCGTGAGCTTCTAATTTTGGCATAAGCCCGACAGGTATGTCGTTCTCATTTACTAATACTACTAATTCTTCTTTTTCCACAAATGTAAAATTACAAATTTTTTATTTAACTCGACTTATAGTCAGCCCATCTCTGATAGGTAATAAAACCGTTTCCACCTTATCATTTTCTTTGAGCAATTGGTTATATTCCAAAAGGATTTTAGTGCTTTTGTCGTTGGCTTTTACCTCCTCCAACACCTTACCGCTCCACAAAACGTTATCTGATAGAATAACTCCACCACGATTCATTTTTGGCAGAATGAGATGAAAATAATTGATGTAGTTTTCTTTGTCTGCATCAATAAAAACCAAATCAAATTTTTTATCTAAAGTCGGGATAATCTCCAAAGCATTCCCCAGGTGCTGAACAATTTGATTTCCGTAGGTTGATTTGTCGAAATATTTACGTTGAAAATCATAGAGTTCCTCATTATTGTCTAAGGTATCTATGCTTCCGTTTTCCTGTAAACCTTCTGCCAGACATAAAGTGGCATACCCTGTATAAGTCCCGATTTCCAAAATATTTTTCGGATGTATCAATTTTGCAATCATACTTAGCACCCGACCCTGAAAATGACCGCTAAGCATTCTTGGCTTCAGAATTTTTTGATGGGTTTCCCGATTGAGTTCAGCCAACAACTTTGGCTCATCTTCCGAATGAAAAGCAACGTAATTTTCTAATGCTTCTGAAATAAAGTGCATAACGAGGTTTTGGGCAAAGATAAGCAATTTAAAGGTTTAATATAAATGTCTAATTTACGTGACCTTTGCGTTTCGCTCAAAAAGAAGTACCTTTGCATTTTTCTGCATTTTATGTCTGATTTTCAAGATACAATAGAGGTTTTCGGAGCGAGAGCTCACAATTTAAAGAATATTGATGTTTCCATTCCAAGGGAAAAATTAGTGGTGATAACCGGACTTTCAGGGTCGGGTAAGTCGTCTTTGGCTTTTGATACGATTTATGCAGAAGGACAGCGAAGGTATATCGAAACCTTTTCGGCTTATGCCAGACAATTTCTGGGAGGTCTCGAAAGACCCGATGTAGATAAAATCGACGGACTTTCACCTGTAATTGCCATTGAGCAGAAAACAACCAACAAAAATCCTCGTTCTACAGTCGGGACAGTGACCGAAATTTATGACTTCCTGAGGCTTTTATATGCTAAAGCATCGGATGCTTATAGCTATAATACGGGAAAGAAAATGGTCAGCTATACTGATGAGCAGATTAAGGAACTCATTCGAAAACAATATCAGGATAAACGAATTTCGATTTTAGCTCCGGTTGTCCGTTCGAGAAAAGGACATTATAGAGAGCTTTTCGAACACATTTCAAAACAAGGTTTCCTGAAAGTACGTACAGACGGTGAAGTCAGAGATTTGGAAAAAGGAATGATGCTCGATCGTTATAAAACTCACGATATAGAGATTGTGGTTGACCGCATTTTGGTTAATGAAGCCAAAGAATTAGACAATCGCCTTTCTGAATCTATCAAAACGGCTATGCATTATGGTGAGGATATTTTGATGGTTTTAGAGCAGGAAAGTCAGGAAATCAGCTATTTCAGTCGTACGCTTATGTGTCCTGAAACGGGAATTTCCTATCCGAATCCGGAACCGAATAACTTTTCGTTTAACTCTCCCAAAGGAGCTTGCCCACACTGTAACGGTTTGGGAGTTGTAAACGAAATCAACCTTAAAAAAGTAATCCCGAATCCGAAACTTTCTGTAAAAAACGGAGGATTTGCTCCACTTGGAGAATATAAAAACTCGTGGATTTTCAAGCAATTGGAAACCATCGGGACAAAATACGATTTCAAATTGGCGGACCCGATTGAGACTATTCCCGATGAGGCGATGCAAATTATCCTTAACGGAGGCAACGAAAAGTTTTCCGTAAAGTCGGAAATTATGGGAATCACCAGAGAATATAAAATTGAATTCGAAGGAATCGCCAGTTTTATTAAAAACCAGTTCGACCAATCTGAATCGTCTTCCATAAAGCGTTGGGCTAAAGAGTTTATGGATGAAGTCGATTGTCCGGTTTGTGAAGGAAGTCGCCTCCGAAAAGAATCGCTTTATTTTAAAATCAACGGGCTAAATATATACGAATTAGCCTCAAAAGATATTACTGATTTATTGGATTGGTTCAATCAGATTGACCAACATATTTCGGAAAAGCAAAAAACAATTGGATTTGAAATCATTAAAGAAATAAAAACCCGATTGCAGTTTTTGCTCGATGTAGGGCTAAATTATTTGAATCTGAATCGAAATGCGGCTTCGCTTTCGGGAGGAGAGGCACAACGGATTCGCCTGGCTACACAAATCGGTTCGCAGCTGGTGGGAGTTTTATACATCCTCGATGAGCCAAGTATCGGGCTTCACCAACGGGATAACGAAAAATTGATTCATTCGTTGAAGCAACTTCGGGACATCGGGAATTCGGTTTTGGTAGTGGAGCACGATAAGGATATGATTGAAAATGCAGATTATGTGTTGGATATTGGTCCCAAAGCAGGTCGTTTTGGAGGAAAAATTGTGAGTAAAGGAACTCCCGAAGAGCTTCTGAAAGAAAATACGTTAACCGCTTCTTACCTTAGCGGAAAAAGAAAAATCGAACTTCCGGCTGAAAGAAGACAAGGCAACGGAAACTTCCTTAAATTACAAGGAGCAACCGGAAATAACCTGAAAAATGTGAGTGTAGAGTTTCCATTAGGCACGCTTATTTGTGTAACCGGAGTTTCAGGAAGCGGAAAATCAACACTTATCAACCAGACGTTGTACCCGATTTTGAATCAGCATTTTTTCAATGCGGTTAAAAAGCCGATGCCCTACAAAAAAATCGAAGGTCTGGAGCATATCGACAAAGTAATTGCGGTTGACCAAAGTCCGATTGGGAGAACACCACGTTCCAATCCTGCTACCTATACGGAGGTTTTTTCTGAAATACGAAACCTTTTCACCCAAACTCCTGAGGCGATGATTCGTGGATATAAACCGGGACGATTTAGTTTTAACGTAAAAGGAGGGCGATGTGAAACCTGTGAAGGCTCCGGATTAAAAACCATTGATATGGGATTTTTGCCCGATTTGTATGTCGAATGTGAAACTTGTCAGGGAAAACGTTTCAATCGAGAAACGTTAGAAATTCGCTACAAAGGAAAATCCATTGCTGATGTTTTGGCAATGACGATAGATGAAGCTGTAGATTTTTTTGAGAATATTCCGAAAATCTACCGAAAAATCAAGACAATTCAGGATGTAGGTTTAGGGTATATTACTTTAGGACAACAAAGCACAACCCTTTCAGGTGGTGAAGCTCAACGGGTAAAACTGGCTACGGAACTTTCGAAAAAAGATACCGGAAATACGTTTTATATCTTGGACGAACCCACAACCGGACTGCATTTCGAAGACGTTAAGGTGTTGATGGAAGCCATCAATAAGTTGGTAAACAAAGGCAATACGGTGCTGATTATCGAACACAATCTCGATGTAATCAAACTGGCAGATTATATCATCGATATTGGTTATGAAGGCGGAAAAGAAGGCGGAAAAGTAGTAGCTGTCGGAACTCCCGAAGAAATTATCCGAAACAAAAAAAGCCATACAGCCCGGTTTTTAAAGAGAGAACTCGAAGCCTAAAATAAAATGAGGAGCTCAAAAAAGCTCCTCATTTATTATCTACCTGATTTTTTTTCTAATTCTTTTTGAAATTCTTCCATCACAGGTTTTACGGTGCTTTCAGGAAGATCAGCAATTCTGATATACATCAATCCGTCAACGGCATTGTTGAAAAGCGGGTCAACATTAAAGGCAATTACTTTTGCATTTTGCTTGATGTATTTCTTTATCAAAACCGGAAGTCGGAGGGAATTTGGCTCGATTTCGTCAATGATTTTGTCGAATTTATTAAGGTCGGCTTCAGAAGCATTGAAAACAAAATCTTTATCAGCATCTTTGAGTTTTACTTTGTATTCCTTTTTCGGATAGATATATTGAGCCACATAGGGGTCATAGTAATGTGATTTCATAAACTCAATCATCAGTGATTTCGAAAAATCTGAAAACTGATTGCTGATGCTCACCCCTCCAATCAGGAATTTGTGTTCCGGGTATCGCAAAGTCGTATGCACAATTCCCTTCCAAAGCAAAAACAAAGGCATCGGTTTTTGTTGGTACTCCTTAATAATAAAGGCACGACCCATTTCGATAGATTTATACATCATATCGTGAAGTTCGCTTTCAAAACGGAAAAGTTCCTGCAAATAAAAGCCGTCAATGCCATATTTCGGGAAAATTTCTGAACCCAACCCCATTCGGTAAGCTCCTGCAATGGCTTGGGTTTCTTCGTCCCAAAGGAACATGTGGTGGTAATATTGGTCGAATTTGTCAATATCTATCGACTGATTGGTTCCTTCCCCGATTTCACGAAAAGTAATCTCCCGAAGCCTCCCGATTTCGTGCAATATATTCGGAATCTTTTGAGCATTCACCAAAAACACCTCATAGTTTTTGCTTTCCAAAAGCCTGAAATCACCTTTTCGCAATTCCCTAATTTCTTCCACAATTTTGTCGTGATTGGCAGGTTTTACGATTTCTTTCGGAGGTTTATGAGACTTCGGAATAATTTTTTTGGTGTCTATAATCTTGTGGGCTTTCTGAAAAGCATTCGACAACATATAGGTTTTTTTTCGTAAGAACTCCGAAAACTCCTCCAAAGTCGTATGTTCGTTTTGCTCGGTTACCGATATAGGTTTCCCGATTCTCACTTTTATAATTCGTCTTTTTTGGGTAAGAAGCTCAGATGGAAGTTTCGCTGTTCTTAGTGTTCCACTAATTTTCGACAGAAAATAAAACAACCGACTGTTTTTGGCATGAAAATATATCGGAACAACCGGAACCTGTGCTTTTTTGATAAGCTTGATAGCTCCTTCTTCCCAGGGTTTGTCAACAATAAGCTCATCGTCTTTATAGGTAGAAACCTCTCCCGCAGGGAAAATTCCCAATGGCTTGTTTTCGCTCAGGTGCCTTAAAGTCTCTTTAATTCCTATCACACTTGATTTCTCATTTTTATGACTTTCAAAAGGGTTGACAGGCATAACATAGGGCTTGAGTGGCTCAATTCGATGAAGTAAAAAGTTGGCTATAATTCTGAAATCCGGTTCTCTTTCGAGCATCAATTTCAGAAGCAAAATTCCGTCAATTCCTCCCAACGGATGGTTGGAAATGGTAATGTAGGCTCCCTCTTTCGGGAGGCGTTTAAGGTCTTCTTCGGGAATTTCAAATTTTATCTGAAACTCGTCAAGAATGGCTTTCAGGAATTCCTCTCCTTGCAGGTGTTTGTTGCGGTCATAGATTTTGTTGAGTTCGGTTATACGAAGGGTTTTCATGAAAATCCATCCCAGAAAAGTTCCGAGAAAACCGTATTTATCAACTTTGATAACTTTTGCAATTTCTTTAGCAGAAACCAGAGCCATTGAATGATTTTTGAGTAGGAGACAAAGATAACTAAACTTTTCAAAGAAAATTGCTTTTTATAATTCAGAGCCTTAAAAAAAATCCCTGCTTTCGTTTTTCTCTTCTCTGTTTTCTCTTCTCTTTTTCCTATATTTGCGAAAATAAATTTTTACGAAATGAGTGCAGATAAAGAAGCAAAGCTGAAAGCTTTACAACTAACCCTTGATAAATTAGACAAGACCTACGGCAAAGGAACCGTAATGAAATTGGGAGACAAAGCCATTGTTGAGGTCGATTCTATCCCTTCGGGTTCCCTCGGAATTGATTTGGCTTTGGGGGTAAACGGATATCCCAGAGGAAGAGTAATCGAAATTTACGGGCCGGAATCTTCCGGTAAAACGACCCTTACACTTCACGCTATTGCGGAGGCTCAAAAAGCAGGCGGAATTGCAGCTTTTATTGATGCAGAGCATGCTTTTGACCGAAATTATGCAAAAAAACTGGGTGTAGATGTTGATGAGTTAATCATTTCTCAACCTGATAATGGTGAGCAGGCTTTGGAGATTGCTGAGAATCTTATCCGCTCGGGAGCTGTGGATATAGTGGTGATTGACTCGGTTGCGGCTCTTACTCCAAAAAGCGAAATCGAGGGCGAAATGGGAGATTCCAAAATGGGTTTACATGCCCGTTTGATGTCGCAAGCTCTCAGAAAACTTACCGGAACGATTAGCAAAACCAACTGTACGGTATTCTTTATCAACCAGCTCAGAGAGAAAATCGGAGTGATGTTCGGAAATCCTGAGACCACAACAGGAGGTAATGCTTTGAAGTTTTATGCTTCGGTTCGTATCGATATCAGAAAATCATCTGCTATTAAAGACGGAGAAAACGTAATCGGAAACAGAGCCAAAGTAAAAATTATCAAAAATAAAGTGGCTCCACCTTTCAAAACGGCTGAATTTGATATTATGTATGGAGAAGGAGTTTCCAAAGTAGGGGAGATTCTCGACTTGGGAGTAGATTTCGATATCATCAAGAAAAGTGGTTCTTGGTTCAGTTATGGAGATACCAAATTAGGTCAAGGTCGGGATGCGGTGAAACAACTCATCAAAGACAATCCGGAATTGGCAGAAGAACTCGAAGAAAAAATCAAAGCGAAGATTAAAGAGAGAGACGAATAGTCTTTACATTTTTTGAGAATAAAACAAATTAAAGTTCAAAGGAGTAAAATCTTTTGAACTTTTTTTGTTGTATTTGCGGCAAGCTTGAAACTTGCCACAAAAAAGCCTATTTTTGCACCTTATTAAAAAATTAGGAAATGGCTAAGCAAGAAGATTTGTTTAAAAATGTGGTTTCCCACGCTAAAGAATACGGATATATTTTCCCTTCCAGTGAGATTTACGATGGTTTGAGTGCGGTGTATGACTATGCACAAAACGGAGTAGAACTCAAGAAAAACATCAGAGAATATTGGTGGAGAGCAATGGTTCAGTTACACGAGAATATCGTAGGAATCGATGCTGCTATCCTAATGCACCCTACAACTTGGAAGGCTTCGGGACACGTAGATGCTTTCAACGATCCGCTTATCGACAATAAAGATTCCAAAAAAAGATACAGAGCCGATGTTCTGATTGAGGATTATTGCGAAAAAATCAATCAGAAAGCTCAGAAAGAAATCGAAAAAGCCAGAGCTCGTTTCGGTGAAGCTTTTGATGAAGAACAATACAAAACAACCAACGAAAGAGTTGCCGGATATATCAGTCAGCAAAAAGAAATTCTGCAACGAATGGCCAAAGGTTTGGAAAACGGAGATTTGGCAGATGTAAAAGCTTTAATCGAAGAACTCGGAATTGCCGACCCTGAGACGGGTTCAAAAAACTGGACAGAAGTACGTCAGTTCAACCTGATGTTCGGAACCAAATTAGGAGCTTCAGCTGAAAATGCTATGGATTTGTATCTTCGTCCGGAAACGGCTCAAGGGATTTTCGTGAACTTTTTGAATGTGCAGAAAACCGGAAGAATGAAAATTCCGTTCGGAATTGCTCAAACCGGTAAGGCTTTTCGTAATGAAATCGTAGCCCGTCAGTTTATTTTCCGTATGCGGGAGTTCGAACAAATGGAAATGCAATTCTTCGTAAAACCGGGTGAGGAGATGAAATGGTATGAGTACTGGAAAGAAACTCGTCTGAAA
>Ga0172382_10012638_pt1 | contig 10978 bp, 9 predicted proteins | sample Leawel138RmetaG_FD_122245 | JGI IMG/M metagenome (GOLD analysis project Ga0172382, IMG submission 122245) | Leachate microbial communities from a municipal landfill in Southern Ontario, Canada - Leachate well 138R metaG | ecosystem: Engineered > Solid waste > Landfill > Unclassified | place...
GATGAACAAGGCAATGTGGTAAATTCCTATACCTATGACCCATTTGGTAATCTATTCACCGCCGAGACCGCTGAGAACACAGAGAATCCGTTTAAATTTACCGGCCAGTGGTACGATAACCAAATCGGTCAGTATTACCTTCGTGCCAGAATGTACGACCCGTATCTTGGCCGATTTACCGGCCGCGACCCGATCTTAGGCGATTTCCAGCAACCTCTGACGCTGCATAAGTATCTGTATTGCGGGAATGATCCTTTAAACGGAATCGACCCACAGGGACTAAGAACATATCATCTTACGGGTAGTGTGCTAGGTTCTTTTGGATGGAGCATGGGAAGGCAAAGCGGAATTACTTGGGATGATAAAGGGAATATTGGCTGGTTAAATGTTACAGGTGCTGGAGGAGGAACGCCATCTGCAAGCGCAGGAGTAACTTTTGGTTTTACAACGGCCGATACAATCTATGATTTAAAAGGTTGGGGAGCGACAACTGGAGGGTCTGGTGGGGGTATAGGTTGGGCAATAGGTGTTGATTTCATAGTTGGTGATGGATTCTGGGGATTACAAGCTACTGTTGCTGGAAGTGTTCCGCCTATACCTTTAGAATTTCATGGCCACATGACTCATGCAACTATTTATGAACTGAAAAAAGCTATGGGGGCTTATGTTGAAGAGGCTTTGTTGTCTTCGCGCACAACAGGTGAAGCTTATGGATATCTTTTAATTTGGGGAAATTTAGATTAAAATACTTGAGTGTAAGGGCTTATTCGATGTCGCAATTTATGACAATCTCTTTTTTTACAGCGTTTTTAATAATGCTTGCGTTACATATAATAGGTACATTATATGCTTTACGGCTCCGTAAAGAACTTAAGAATAAGTATCCTGAGCGATTAAGGCAAATCGGGTTATGCGGTATTAAATTTGCCAAGTCTATATGTGAGAACTGGCCCGAAGTTACTGATCCGGAAATTTTAAAATTAAAAAACAAAGTTAAAAATTATCAATCTACGGCTATAATATTTCTCCTAAGTTATTGTCTTTTAATGTTTATCATTCTAACGATATTTGCGGTAAGGAAGAATCCATGAATATTCCAAAGGTTATTTTCACTCTCTTTTCGCAGTATTTTTGGGTGCTGGCAATTATATCAGTTTTGATTGCTGCTTTCCGGGGCGAAATAAAGGTGTCCGGTACATTTATTAATTGACAAGCTATTCATTTGTTTATACCATAATAATCATGCCGCGAGCAAAACGAATAACATTAGGCGGATATATTTATCATGTAGTAAACCGTGCAAACGGGCGTCTGCGGATATTCCGCAAGCAAGATGATTTTCTGGCCTTCGAGCAGATAATCGCAGAAGGCGTTGAAATATTTAATATGCGTGTGTGCGGCTGGTGTATTATGAGCAATCACTGGCACCTGATTCTGTGGCCCAGAAAAGATGGGGATTTATCAGATTTTATGCGGTGGATTACATTAACTCACACTCAGCGTTATCATGTTTCGCACGGCACTGTCGGAATCGGTCACCTGTATCAGGGGCGCTTTAAAAGTTTCCCCGTTCAGGATGATGAGTACTACTTAACTGCAATGCGTTATGTCGAAGCAAATCCGCTCAGTGCTGGGATTGTAAAACATTTAAATGATTGGCCATGGTCGAGTTTTGCGGCAAGAAAAGGTGCAGAGTCTCTTTTTGAATTAAGCGGTGGTCCTGTTAAACTGCCGGAGCAATGGGAAGAGCTGGTTAATGAAGTAATCGACTCAAAGCAGCTTGGTTGTCTGGAGAACAGCCTTAAACGAGGCACTCCGTTCGGGAAGTCAGACTGGCAAATTAAAACCGCTAAGAAGCTAAAACTGGAATCGACAATGAGGCCGAGAGGAAGACCTAAAAAATGTACCGGACACCTTTAATTTTCCGGACACCTTTAATTTTCTGCACCTTTAATTTTCTCGGACCATCGAAAACATTTGGTTTAATAGGTCTTGGAGCTAACAGTGTTACAGGAGACAACGGTAGATGGGCTTTTGAGTTTTCCGTATTGGGACAAATTTCTATTGAAAATCCATTGTTGCCAGTCGATCTTCAAGTTATGCGTTATAAGACTACAATAGAGGCCTTTCCCAGTTATAACTCTCTCGATCTATTTGATGATATGTTAAGAAATGCAGACTTACATTATAAGCTTTGGGAAAGGGATATGCGTCGCCAGTTCCGGCAACTGAATGAGCACTTTACAAGTTTTGAATGGATCTGGGACGTACAATCTCAAGCTGATGCTTATCAGATGTACTTTATTTACGGTGCTCTAAATATGATTGCGAATTAATAATATCAAAAGCGAGTTTTATATGGCTGATATATTTAACAAGTCTATCGTTTCTGAAAAGAAAATTGGCTTCTTGTTGATTAGGAGATATAGATATAGTATTGCTTCATGGGTAGTATGTTTTCTTGTGCTAATTATAATATCCATCATAATCATTTTCCCAAAGCGTAAAGGAATAGCATACTTCACTATGACAAGGAGCCCTAAGTACATATTAGCATTATTAGAAGAAGGTTTGATTGCGAAAGGAAAAGTAACTGATGTGTATTACGAACAAGGTTCTCCTGCTGGCTGGAAAGTAGAGTACATTTTTTCAATTGAAGATAATGGAGAAAATACCCAATTCGTTGGACAATCACAAGGCCCTAAAAAGTATTACAACGGTTTATCTATAGGTGATTTGATTACTGTCGTTTACCAACCGGAGAAACCAGAGAATAACAGAGAAATTAGGTCATTTCTTAACAATCCCAGCAATCGATACTATTTCAAAAAATCGAATAAAATGCACTTGCTCAGTAAATATGAGGCTCATGTAAAGTTAGAAGAATATACTAACTGGCAATGGTACGAACAAATGCTCGCAAGATAGAATTATATGCTCTTTGAAAACTTAAAACATATTTCGTCCTATTATCTTGTTGAAAATTGACCCTATTGATATAAGCGTAAAAAAGGGATATATTTATGCCAACAGCCAAATTCTGGCTGTTTATAAAGGAGATTGGCGGAATGATGCGGATAAATACTTCTATCTGCACGACCGGTTAGGTTCGGTCCGGCAGATTATTAATAACAGGGCTGAGGTGAAGCAATTTTATACTTATAATCCGTTCGGCGAGACAATCGACAGCGATAGCGGCTTTGATAATCCGTTTATGTTCACCGGCCAGTATTTACTATTTCGGTTTTTTCAATCTCTGCGGTCTTTGCGAGCTTGTTAGTGAAAAAAATATGAAGTTGGCGAAAGTTTTAATTTATCGACTGCGGCTTTTGGTTGTGTATTTTCCGCTTTACACCGTTTTTAACCGGTTTTTTCAAAAGGTTTTGCTTGATTTTGTTTTTCAAATATGCTATAAGAGAATTGCGGGCTTACCCCTGCGGTGTTCGTATAATAGAGAACGATTTGAAGAAACCGATAAACCTTTCTCAGGGAAATCAGACCTTGATGGATTGGTTATGCCCATTCGCTGGGATTGCCGGACACGAGCAACGATTACCCACTTGACAATACAGGGTTTATTTCAAACGCTCTGTTTACGGCATCAGCGGAGGTAGCTTGATAAATGCAAAAGGTCTGTTTCGGCAGACCTTTTTTTATGCGTTTGAACGCATACATCCCTATATTTATGGGACTATTCCAAATAGTTATATTTATTTATGATTAAGCCTACCGATAGTTCTGTCGATTAATTTATTGCAGAACAAATGCGCAAGTAGTCTTGTATTTATTTTCGGAGGCCGATGTATGCCGAATATGAGAAGCTTTGTAGTTTTACCGGCTTTGCCGGAACCGTTAAAAGACCTCGAATTTCTGGCTCGGAATATGTTCTGGTGCTGGAATCTCGAATTGGTTCGTTTATTCAAACGTATCGACAGTGCGCTTTGGAGAGGCTGCGGGTATAATCCCGTTAAGCTTTTATCCAGCGTTGCGCAGGATAGATTAAACGAGCTTGCCAGAAACGATAGTTTTCTGTGCGAACTGAAAAGATGCACCGAAAAATTAAAATCGTATATCAGCAGTACCGGCTGGTTTCAAAAGAAAATCGGTACCGAAGACGTTGAAAATATAGCCTATTTCAGCGCCGAGTTTGGTTTGCACGAATGTCTGCCGATTTATTCCGGAGGTCTTGGGATACTTGCAGGCGACCATCTCAAAACAGCTTCGGATTTAGCGGTTCCGATGGTCGGAGTGGGCTTGCTGTATCAGAAGGGATATTTCCGTCAGTATTTGAACATAGACGGCTGGCAGCAGGAAGCTTATGTAGCTTCGGATTTCTATAATATGCCGGTCGAGCTTGCCAGAGATAAAGACGGCAATGAAGTTGTCATATCAATAGAATACCCCGACGGCTTAGTTCGCGCAAGGGTATGGTTTATCAATATAGGACGAGTTAAATTATATCTGCTTGACGCTAACATCGATGAAAACTCTCCGCAAGCGAGGATCATCACATCAAGTCTTTACAGCGGTGATAACGAGATGCGCATCCGGCAGGAAATAATGCTTGGTATAGGCGGTTTGCGGGCGCTTCGAGCGGTCGGGATTAATCCTACGGTCTGCCATATGAATGAAGGCCACGCCGCATTTTTAGGTCTTGAACGTATAAGAGAGCTTATGACGGAAGGCAATATGACGTTCCACGAGGCTCTCGAGGCAACCAAAGGAGGAAATGTTTTTACAGTTCATACTCCGGTTAAAGCCGGAAATGACGAATTTCCTCAGGACCTTGTTGAAAAGTATCTCGGCTCGCTGTGCTCGGTTCTTCGTATTAGTAAAGAACAGCTTCTGGCATTGGGCCGGGTGAATCCTGAAAATAATCAGGAATTATTTAAAATGCCGGTGCTTGCGATTAGATTAAGCTCGTATCGTAACGGCGTAAGCAAGCTTCACGGGGAAGTCTCAAGGCAGATATGGTCGCCTTTGTGGCCTGAGGTTCCAATCGATGAAATACCGATTGATTCTGTTACAAATGGCGTGCATATTAAAAGCTGGCTTAGTGAAGAGATGAATGTTCTTTTCGAACGTTATCTCGGTCCCGGATGGCCGGAAGAGCCTGCAAATAGCCCAGTATGGAACGATATCGACTCGGTTCCCGACGAAGAATTATGGCGGCCTCATCAGAGAAGTAAAGTCGGGCTGATAGCTTTTACCAGAAGCCGTCTCAAAGCACAGATGCAGCGAAGAGGGACATATCATACAGAGCTTAATTGGGCAGAGGAAGTATTAGACCCTGAAGCTTTAACGATTGGTTTTGCTCGAAGATTCGCTTCTTATAAGCGGGGAACGCTGTTGTTAAGGGACCCTCAAAGACTGATAAAAATTCTTAGCAATACAGAGCGTCCTGTTCAGATTGTTTTTGCCGGAAAAGCGCACCCTCGCGATGCCGAAGGAAAAGAATTAATCCGCCAGATTATACATTTTGCTTCTCAATATAACGTAAGGCGGAGAATAGCTTTTCTCGAAGATTATGATATGAACGTAGCCCGCTATATGGTTCGCGGAGTTGATGTTTGGCTGAATAATCCGCGCAGGCCTATGGAAGCAAGCGGCACCAGCGGTATGAAAGCGGCATTGAACGGAGCTTTGAATCTGAGCACCCTTGACGGATGGTGGTGTGAGGGTTATAAGCCCGAAGGAGGCTGGATTATCGGTGCCGGTGAAAGTTACGACGACTTGAATTATCAGGACGCCGTCGAATCACAGGCGATTTATAATCTGCTCGAAAATGAAATTATTCCGCTTTATTACACACGTTCGGCGGACCAGTTGCCGCGTGCTTGGATTGCGAGAATGAAAAATTCGATGAAATGGATTACACCTCGCTTTAACACCTTCAGAATGTTTAAAGAATATATGGAAAAATTCTACATTCCCGCCGCTATCAGATGGAATCATCTGACAAAAGACAATAGTGCCAGAGCCAAGGCGCTGTCTGCGTGGAATGCCCAAATTAAAAATTCTTGGAACGGATTAAATATTCTTGATGTAGATGTTCGTCTGCATGGAAGAAATGGTGACGGGCAGCTTCAGGCTAATCGTCAGGAGTTAAAGGTCGGAGCATCACTTGATGTTAAAGCCTTAATTAAACTTGGTAAAATCCAGCCCGAAGATATAGCGGTGCAGTTGTATAAAGGGCCTCTTAATTCATGGGGCGGTATTTCACAGGGTAGAACTGTTACTATGAAATGCGAGGAAACCTCTTCGCAAACCCCTGACAACCAAAGGTGGTTCACTGCGACTGTGAAATGCAGGCATTCAGGGCAGATGGGGCTTGCTGTTCGTATAGTTCCTAAGCATCAAGACCTTCCTAATCCTTGGGAGCCGGGATTGGTTCTTTGGGAAAATCAGGTATCCAAATAGCCGGTGCAATCAGTATTAGTCGTTCTCTCGGCGGCTTAGTAAGTCATAAGCCTCTTTAGCAGAACTGCTGTTTTCAAGCTGTGTCTTAAATTTGTTATCGAGCATTAATCTGCTTATTCTGGCCAATGCCTGAATATGCGGGCCTGTTTGGTCCGACGGAGATACGAGCAAAAGGATTAATTTAACAGGTTTATTATCAACGCTGGCAAATTCTATAGGTTCTTTTGCGATGCCTAAAGCCATTACAAGTTCTTTAACCGCATTGCACTTTCCGTGAGGGATAGCCACTCCTGAACCAATTCCTGTACTTCGAGTCTGTTCGCGGGTTAGAACTGAACTAAGGACAGTTTCTTTGTCCTGCAATAAGCCGCCCGCATCGAGCAAATTTACCAGTTCTGTTATTGCAGCCTGTTTATCAGTGCTTTCTAAAGGCACTTTTACGCAGCTTTGCTGAAGTATGTGTGTTAATATCATAATCTAAGCCCGTTAAAAATCGAAAGTCGGTTCAGGCATAAAAGATGATACTATATAAATTCGAAGGGATAGAATCAATAGGGTATATTGATAAAAAATTAAATTTAATCCTGTCGACTCAAATATTAGCCTTTAAATAAGCCTTATTTGAGTATAACATATGCCCCGGAAAAGGCTTGCCGTACTATTTAAAGGTTTCTGCAAAATGGCGGTTGAAATTGAGCGAAAATTTTTAGTTGTTGGAACAGATTACCGTAATCTTGGCACCGCTTTATTATGCAAACAGGGATATATTTCAAGCGGGCCCGATTGCACTTTCCGCATAAGAGTAATAGATAATAGAGGTTTTATAACAATCAAAGGCCTTACGAAAGGGCTGTCACGGCCCGAATTCGAATACGAAATACCTTTGGAAGATGCGAATATAATGCTAAATGAGTTTTGCGGTAAACCGTTCATAGAAAAAAAAAGATACACGGTTAAGGTTAACAACCTTGTATGGGATGTAGATGAATTTGAGGGTCTAAATAACGGGTTGATAATAGCAGAAGTTCATCTTGGCTCGTCTGAGCAAAAAATAACCAAACCTTCTTGGGTAGGCACGGAAGTATCAGGAGACCCGCGTTATTTTAATGTTAATCTTGCTCGAAATCCCTTCTGTAAATGGTAAAATCCGCCAAACCGGCTGCTTCATCCGACTTTACGATTCGCTGTTTACACTCGTCTGAATAATGGTTAAAATATGTGAAATTGGGTTATTTGCAAAAAAGGATTATTTTGAATATGCAACAAAACAAAATCGAAGTATATGATACGACCCTGCGTGACGGAATGCAGTCCGAAGGGGTTAGTTTCTCGCTTGCGGATAAGTTAGCTATTGCTAAATGCCTTGATGAGCTTTGTGTTGATTATATCGAAGGTGGATACGCTGTATCTAATCCAAAAGAGATGGAGTTTTTTCACGAGGTTTATAAGCAGGGGCTGAAAAACTCAAAGCTGGTTGCTTTCGGAAATACCCGCAGGGCGGATTCAAAAGTTGAAGATGACGCTTCTATGAGAGCTATTCTCGAATGTAAGGCCAAGGCGGCGACGCTTGTCGGAAAAACTTGGGATTTTCACGTTACAAATGTTCTGGGCTGTTCACTTGATAAAAATCTCGAAATGTGCGGTGACTCAGTGCGTTATCTGAAAAAGAAAGGCTTGGAAGTAATCTTTGATGCGGAACATTTTTTTGACGGATATAAAGAAAATCCTGATTACACAATGAAAGTTTTAGATTCTGCCGCCCAAGCCGGAGCGGATGTTATTACTTTGTGCGATACAAACGGCGGAACAATGCCTGAGGATATATATCAGATAGTCAAACTTGTCTGCGAAAAATTCAATCAGGTTCGAATCGGGATTCATACCCACAATGACGGCGACTGCGCCACAGCTAATTCGTTAGCCGCTGTCAGAGCAGGCGCCGTACACATTCAGGGAACATTGAACGGCCTTGGCGAAAGGTGCGGAAATGCGAACCTTTGCGTGTTAATTCCTAACCTTGCCCTGAAAATGAATAAACAGATATTGACGCCTGAAAAGTTGAAGGCCTTGACCGAAGCATCGCGTTTTATATTTGAAATTTGTAATATTTCGCCGGTTATGAATATGCCTTATGTAGGTGAAAGTGCGTTTGCGCATAAAGCCGGACTGCATGTAGATGCCCTGCGTAAAAACAAAAAAACATATGAACATATAGACCCTGCTCTTGTCGGGAACGAGCGGCGGTTTTTAGTTTCAGAATTGAGCGGAAAATCGAACGTTCTTGCCAAGCTCGAAAAAGCGAAAATTGCTGAAGATAAAAAACTTGCCAAACAAATTTTGATGAAAGTACAAGAGCTTGAGAATCAGGGTTATCAGTTCGAAGCCGCTGATGGAAGTTTCGACCTTCTGGTTAAGAAAATAATGGGAAAGTATAAACCTGCTTTCGAGCTGTTAAAATATCATATCGATGTAGAGCAGCATACCGACGGAAAGCCTATTACAGAAGCTACCGTGAAGTTAAAAGTGGACGGCGTCTGTGAGCATGTCGTCGCCGAAGGAGATGGCCCTGTTAATGCCCTTGACGCGGCACTGCGTAAATCGCTCGAGAATTTTTATCCCGGCATAAAAGATGTGCACCTAATAGACTATAAAGTAAGGGTTGTAAATGCCCGCGCAGGTACAGCAGCTAAGGTCCGAGTAATAATCGAATCCCGCGATAAAACGCATATATGGGGCACTGTAGGGGTTTCTGAGAATATTATTGAGGCAAGCTGGCAGGCACTGGTTGATAGTGTCGAGTATAAACTGCACAAAGATGGCGAATGATTAACGCAGTATTTATCGGAACAATCCCGCTTTTTCTCCGTCTTCGATACTTTACTATGGCGTTATTATGCGAAAAAACAGGTTTTTGGGCTTTTTCTTTATTTCTGTTGTAGTAACAGGCTCAAACGTTTGGTTAAATAAATGTTTAAATAAGCCGATATTTCCTTCAGTGTGTGAGTTTATAATTAAGGAGTATCGGTTTAGTGCGCTTATTTATCGATTTAACTCGTAATTCAGGCCTTAATAAGTATAGCCGGCTCCTCGAATACTGTTTTTATAATAATGGATTTTTATATCTCCGCAATCGTTCTATAAACACACTGATTAAGGTTGTTTGCGGGGACTGAAGGAAGATATTGAAAAGAATACTTTCTAATGCGACGTAAAACGTACCATATAATTTTGCTTATTTTTACGCTCTTTTTCTGTACGGCAACTCCGGCCGCAGGAAATGATTCTGCCGAATTTCGTGAATATCAAGTCAAAGCCGCATTCCTTTACAATTTTACGAAATTTGTAGATTGGCCCGACGAGATAATGTCGGATGCCTCTCAGCCTTTTATTATAGGTATTATTTGCGATGAAGGCACACATAAAGATGCTTATGTTCCCTTGGAAAAAGAACAAGTAAAAGGCAAAAACATAATATTAATGCATATGAATAAGTTGGTGCTGCCGACAAAACCCGAAGATGACAGCCTCGAAGAATTTCAGACAAACATTCAGCAAGTCAAGCAATGCCATCTTCTGTTTATCTGCAAATCTGCGATTAAAAAACATAACGATATAATCCGAATAGTCGGAGAATCTCCTGTTCTTACGGTAACCGAATCATCAGATTTTTCCGAGGAATACAGTATTATAAATTTTGTTAAACAGGACCAGAAAGTGAGATTTGAAGTAAGTCTTACACAGGCTAAAAAATCACATATTAAAGTTCGTTCAGGACTCCTGAGACTTGCCGTTAGAGTTTTAGGCAGAGAACAGGAGGATTAAGAGATGAGTCCTATGGCAGGAACAACATTCGATAACAAACACGGTGTACTGGGGTTTTATAAAACCTTATCGAGCAATCTGACGATAAGACGCAAGCTGACTCTTATCATTATGCTTGCATGTATTACATGCTTGTTAATAGCTGCAGTTACATTTGTGGCCTATGAATGGGTTGTTTTGCGTCGGTTTATGGATTGGAGTCTGTCTTCTCAGACGGGGATTGTCGCAGATACATGCAAAGCAGCGGTTGCATTTAATGATTCAGAAGATGCCAAGGAAACATTAAGTTCCCTGAGAGTGCATAGTTCTATTGTTTTCGGCGGAATTTACGACGAATCAGGCAAATTAATGGCTGCTTATTATCGGCAGGGCGAAGATAAAAATGTTCAGCCGAAAGTTATTCTACAAAAAGGTTCTGAGTTTGCCGGCGGTTATTTGACAGTTTATGATAAAATTATTCTCGATGGCGAGGTCATAGGAACCGTTTGCATTCGTTCCGACCTTAGTCCTTTATACGCTATGCTGGCCGACAGCGTTAAAATAGTATTGGCTATTATGCTAATCAGTATTGCTGTGGCGTATCTGCTTTCTTCGAGACTGCAAAGCGTCGTATCAGTGCCGATTCTTAATCTTGCGGGTCTGGCAAAAAACGTATCAGAACAAAGAGATTATGCTGTTCGCGGTGTTAAAGCCAGCAATGACGAAATAGGGTTCTTGATAGATGCATTTAATCAAA
>Ga0172382_10012639_pt1 | contig 10978 bp, 12 predicted proteins | sample Leawel138RmetaG_FD_122245 | JGI IMG/M metagenome (GOLD analysis project Ga0172382, IMG submission 122245) | Leachate microbial communities from a municipal landfill in Southern Ontario, Canada - Leachate well 138R metaG | ecosystem: Engineered > Solid waste > Landfill > Unclassified | place...
CGCGCGGCAAGAACGCGGGGCGTTTTGGCGCGGTGCTCGGCTTGAGCAAGTCTTTTTGATAACGGATCTTTAGTGAGTCGATCATGAAATTAATTACCGCCATCATCAAACCCTTCAAATTGGACGAGGTGCGTGAGGCCTTGTCCGCCATTGGCGTCCAGGGCGTGACGGTCAGCGAGGTCAAGGGTTTTGGCCGCCAGAAAGGGCATACCGAGCTGTATCGCGGCGCGGAGTATGTCGTGGATTTCCTGCCCAAGATCAAGGTCGAGATTGCCTTGAATGACGAGCTGGTTGATCTGGCCATCGAGGCCATTGAGAAAGCGGCCCGCACCGGCAAGATCGGCGACGGGAAGATTTTCGTCTTCCCGCTCGAACACATTGTCCGCATCCGTACCGGTGAGACCGGTCAGAACGCCATTTGAATCAGGGGAATACGATGAGCCGATCTCTTTCATTTATCCGGGCGGTCCTGCCCGGCCTGGGGCTGGCGCTGGCGAGTGCGCCAGTGTTTGCGTCCGAGTCGTCCCTGGTCGGGGCCGATCTTGCTTGGTTGAGCGTATCAACATTATTGGTGTTGATGATGGTGGTGCCGGGTCTGGCGCTGTTCTACGGCGGCCTGGTGCGCGGCAAGAACGTCCTGTCGGTATTGATGCAGGTGCTGGTGACGTTTTGCCTAGCCGTGGTGCTGTGGTTTCTGTACGGTTATTCGCTGGCCTTTACCGAAGGCAATGCCTTCATCGGCGGCCTGAGCCGCCTGTTCCTGAGCGGCACGTTTGATTCCGCCACGGGCGCGTTTTCAATGTCCGGATCGGTGCCGGAGTTGAGCTTCATCGCATTCCAGGCGACGTTTGCCGGGATTACCTGCGCACTGATCGTCGGTTCATTTGCCGAGCGGGCCAAGTTCTCGGGCGTGCTGCTGTTCACCTTGATCTGGTTCACGCTGGCCTATGTGCCGATCGCGCACATGGTCTGGTTCGGCGGCGAGTCCGACGGCCTGATCCTGTCTTGGGGCGCCCTGGATTTTGCGGGCGGCACGGTGGTGCACATCAACGCGGGCGTGGCGGGCCTGATTGGCGCCTATGTGATTGGCAAGCGGATTGGTTATGGCCGCGAAGGGATGCAGCCGCACAACCTGCCGATGACGATGATTGGCGCTTCCTTGCTGTGGGTGGGCTGGTTCGGCTTCAACGCGGGTTCGGCGCTGGCTGCCAACGAAACCTCGGCGCTGGCCTTCATCAACACCCTGGTGGCCACGGCGGGCGGTGTGCTGGCGTGGGTGGTGGTGGAATGGGCCATCAAAGGCAAGCCGTCGATGCTGGGCGCGGCGTCGGGCGCGGTAGCGGGGCTGGTGGGCATCACGCCTGCCGCGGGCCTGGTGGGGCCGGTAGGCGGTTTGTTGATCGGTCTGGCCAGCGGCGCGGCGTGCGTCTGGGGGGTCAATGGCTTGAAACGGCTGCTGCGCGCAGATGATTCGCTCGATGTGTTCGGCATTCATGGCGTGGGCGGGATCGTGGGCGCCTTGCTGACCGGCGTGTTCAATGCGCAGGTGCTGGGCGGACCGGGACCGGAGCTTGACGTTGGCATCGTCCAGCAGGTCTGGATCCAGTTCAAGGGGATTCTGATCACCGTGGTCTGGACCGGCGTGGTGTCGGTGGTGGCCTACCGGGTGGTCGATGCTCTGGTTGGACTGCGGGTGTCGGAAGACGAGGAGCGTCAGGGGCTGGACATCAGCACCCATGGCGAAAGCGGATATTCCCGTTGAGGGACAATGCCCCAGGCCAAGGGCTCGGGGCATCGTCAATGAGCGCGAAGGGGGTGGGCCTTATCAGTGAGAGGTCACCCCCAGCAACTGGTCCAGATAAGCACTGTCGGCCAGGAGTGCGGCTGCCGTGCTTTGATGGACGATCTGTCCGCGTTCAAGCACGACGGCTTCATCGGTGATGCTGAGCGCCTTGCGGGCGTTCTGTTCGACCAGGATGACGGCCAGGCCCTCGTTCTGGATCAGGCCGTGGATGGCCTGCATCAGCTCCTGCACAATGATCGGCGCCAAGCCTTCCAGCGGTTCGTCCAGCAACAGCACTTTCGGGTTCAGCATCAAGGCGCGGCTGATGGCCAGCATCTGCTGTTCGCCGCCCGAGAGCTGGTTGCCCATGTTGCGCTTGCGTTCTTCCAGACGCGGGAACATCTTGTAGACCGCCGACACGTCCCACGGGCCGGGCAGCGCCACCGCCGTCAGGTTTTCTTCAACGGTCAGGGACTTGAAGATGTTGCGCTCCTGCGGCACCCAGCCGATACCGGCCCGGGCGCGCTGGTCGGGCCGCAAGTCCGTGATGTCCTTGCCACGCAGAAAGATCTGCCCGCCAAAGCGTTGAGTATGCCCGACGATGGTGTTGATCAGCGTGGTTTTGCCCATGCCGTTGCGGCCCAGCAAAGCAATGCCGCGGCCTTCCTGGAGCGAAAGATCAATGCCCTGCAGGACCTTGGCCTGGCCGTAACCGGCCTCGATCCGTCTCACTGACAACACTTCAGACATAGTCGCTCCCCGTCATTTCTTCGCCCAGATACACCGCCTTGACGCGGGGATCCTGGGCAATTTCCTTTTTGCTGCCTTCCACGAACAGCGCGCCGTTGACCAGCACCGAGATCTTGTTCGCAAAGCTGAAGACCAGGTCCATATCGTGTTCGATCAGCAGAATGGTGACGTCCTCGGGCAGCGCGGCCACGGTGTTCAGGATTTCATGGCGTTCGCCGTCCGGCACGCCCGCCGCCGGTTCATCCAGCAGCAGCACGCTGGGCTTGGCAGCCAGCGCCAGGCCGATTTCGAGCAGGCGCTGTTTGCCATAGGGCAGCACTTTGGTCCGGGTGTCGCGGTCATCCAGCAGTTTGCACTGCTGCAGGACCGAGGCGACTTCGTCCATCAGCGTCGGATAGCGGCCCAGCGCGCGCCCCATCCGGTAGCCCCAGCCGTCGCGTTCGGAGATGGTGACGGCGAGCGCCTGGGCCGGGGTCAGGTCGGCAAACAGCTGGTTGATCTGGAAGGTGCGTACCAGGCCGGATTTGACCCGTTGGTGGACCGGCATGCGCGTGATGTCCTTGCCGTTGAGCATGATGCGTCCCGCGCTCGGCGTCAGCACGCCGGTCAACAGGTTGATCAAGGTGGTCTTGCCCGCGCCGTTGGGGCCGATCAGCGCCTGGCGTGCGCCGCGCTCTACGCTGATCGAGACGTTGTTGGTGGCGGTCAGTCCGCCAAAGCGTTTGGACAGTTCATGGGTCTGCAACACAATGCTCATGCCGCGCCTCCTTGGTTTTTGCGGAACCAGGTCCAGGGACGAATCAGTTTCTGGTGACCCACCACCACGATGACGACCAGCAGCAGGCCAATCCAGAATTGCCAATACTGCGGCGTCATGCTGGCCAGCCAGTCCTGCATCAGTTTGAACACGACGGCGCCGATGATGCCGCCGTACAGATAGCCGGTGCCGCCGATGACCAGAATCAGCAGCACGTCGGCCGAGCGGTGGAAGTCCAGCACATCCAGTGAGGCAAAGCCGGTGGTCTGCGCAAGCAGCGCCCCGGCCACGCCCGCGTATGCCGCACCGATCGTGTAGATGGTGGCGCGGCGGCGGTTCACGTGAATGCCGAGCGCGGCGGCGCGCAGCGGATTTTGCCGAACGACATGTAAGGACATGCCAAACGGCGAGCGCACCAGGATGCGGGCCAGCAGAAACAGAATGGCCAGCACGCAGATCGAGTAGGTATAGGCGGTTCGGCCAAAGATGTCGAATTCGATGCTGCCGAACAGCGGCTCCATCGTGACGCCGGTCAGGCCGTCGGCCCCGCCGGTCAGCCAGTGCATCTTGTTGGCGACCTCATAGAGCAGCAGCGCCACGCCCATTGTGACCATCAGCCGGGTCAGGTCGTGGCCGCGCACCAGCAGCACGCTGCTGAGCAGGCCCAGCAGCGCGGCCAGGGAGGCGGAAGCCAGCAAGCCCAGAATGGGGTCAATGCCGAAATGCTTGGCCAGCAGCGCCGCGCAATAGGCGCCCAGGCCGAAGAAGGCCGCATGGCCGAGCGAGACAATGCCCGCATAGCCCAGGACCAGGTCCAGCGAGACGGCGAACAGAATCAGGATGGCCAGTTCGTTCAACAGCAGGAAGCCGCTGGGCAGCACGAAGGCTGCGCCAATGGCGACAACCCAGAACGCGAGCTCAAACCAGCGGATGCGTCCCCAGTCACGGCCCGAGGCTTGCAGCGCCGCGGAGGGGGAAAGTGCCTCAGCAATACTTTTGGTCATTATTTTTTCCCCACATTCGAGAACAGGCCGTCCGGTTTCCACATCAGTGAGACGATCATGACGGCGTAGATGATGAAGGCGCCAATCGTCGGGATGTAGTATTTGCCGGCCACGTCAAAAATCCCGAGCAGCAGCGCGGCCAGCAGCGGGCCGGTGATGGTGCTGGTGCCGCCCACGGCGACTACGACCAGGAAATAGATCATGAACTTCAGCGGGAAGGTCGGGTCCAGGCCCAGCAGGTCGGCGCCCAGTGCGCCGCCCAGGCCTGCCAGGCCCGAGCCCACGGCGAAGGTGGAGATGAAAACCAGGTTGATGTTGATGCCCAGTCCGCTCGCCGCCCTCGGATCATCGACCGAGGCGCGCAGGCGGCTGCCGAAACGGGTCCTGCTGAGAATCAGTTGCAGCGCAATGACCAGCAAAACGCAAATAACGATGATGAACAGCCGGTAGTGACCGATGCCGACGCCCGCGATCGTGCTGCGGCCCGTCAACCATTCCGGCAGGAGCAGGAACTGTTGCTGGGCGCCCATGAAGTAGTCGACCGCCGCGACCGCCATCAGGGTCAGGCCGATCGAGAACAGCACCTGGTTCAGTTCGTTTTGTCCGTATACGCGCCGGTACAGCGTTCTTTCCAATACCGCGCCGAGCAAGGCGGTGGCCACGAAGGCAATGGGCAGGGCTGCCAGAAAGGGGATGCCCCAGCGCGCTGTCAGGATCACGGTGATATAGCCGCCCGCCATGGCAAAGGCGCCATGCGCCAGGTTGATGAAGTTCATCAAACCCATCGTGACCGCCAGTCCGCAGGCGAGCACGAACAGCAGCATGCCATAGGCAACGCCGTCAAATAAGATGGTAAGCATGTTGACTCACTCAGACGGGTCACGCCCGTCAGGGCGTGACCGGGACCGGATGGAGGGGCCGTTTATTTGATTTTGGCCGGGTCTTTCACGGCTTCGATTTTGTCGAAGGGAACGTTGTAGAGTGCGCCGTTGACCTCTTTGACTTCAGTGATGTAGACGTTCTGAATGATTTCACGGGTGTCCGGATCGATGGTGACCGGACCGCGCGGGCTTTCCCAGGATTGGCCTTTCATGGCTTCCAGCAGGGCCGGACCCGAGACGTCGCCTTTGGTTTTCTCCAGCGCCTTGTAGATCAGCGCCATGCCGTCATAGCCGCCCACCGACATGAAGTTCGGGCGCATATTGTTGGCCTTGGTGAAGGCCTCCACGTAGGCTTTGTTGGCCGGATTGTCCAGCGCGGCGGAGTAGTTCATCGAGGTGATGACGCCTTTGGCCGCGGCGCCCATGTCATTCAGGATGTCGTCATCGGTGACGTCGCCGGTGCCGATCAGCTTGATGCCCGATTTGTCCAGGCCGCGTTCGGAGAACTGCTTCATGAAAATGGAGCCGACACCGGATGGAACGAAGACGAACACCGCATCGGGTTTGAGGTTGCTGACGCGTTGCAGGAAGGGCGCGAAATCGGGGTTGCGTACCGGCACGCGGATTTCCTGCACCACTTCACCGCCGCCTTCGGTGAAATATTTCTTGAATGCGTTCTGCGCATCGATGCCAGGGCCGAAGTCGGACACCAGCGTGACGGCTTTCTTGATGCCATTGTTCGGCGCCCACTTGGCAATGCCCAGCGTATTTTGCGGCAGCGTGAAGCTGGTGCGGACGATGAACGGCGACTGTTCCGTGATCATGGCGGTACCCGCCGCCATCACGACCATCGGCACTTTGGCCTGCGTGGCCAGCGGTGCGGTGGCCAGGGCCAGCGGGGTCAGGCCGAAGCCCGCCAGGATGTTGACCTTGTCATTGACGATCAGCTCCTGGGCCAGGCGCTTGGTCATGTCGGCAACGTTGGTGTCGTCCTTGACGATGAGTTCGACCCGCTTGCCAGCCACAGTATTGCCATGCTGGGCCATGTAGAGTTTGGCGGCGGCTTCGATCTGGCGGCCCGTTGAGGCGAAGGGGCCCGTCATCGGCAGGATCAGGCCGACCTTGACGACTTCCTGAGCGCTTGCGATCAGCGGGAAGCTGGCCGCAAGCACCAATGCGCCGGCGGATTTGATGAGGGTGCGACGAGTGGTCATAAAGTCTCCAAAATGATGGGGCGGTACTGCTTGGACAAGGCAAAGCCTTATTGTTGTAATGAGAGCGATGGATTCACCCACGCATGGCATGGTTGAACGGGGTTTCCGCGGACCGGTGGATGAGTTGGGCGCCGGGAAAGCGGGAAAAACGGACGTCGTTATCAACCAGGAGCTTTTGCATGCTCAGGAAGGCGATGCGCGCATGTTCTTTTGTCAGGCTTTCCGCCCGGCTCCCTTCCCGATTGATGATGGCCTGGACAATCATGCGGTGCTGGTTTTGCGCAATGATTAAACGGTGCCAGCTTTCCGCCTCGCGGGTTTCAGTCAGCATGAAGGCGGACGGCGAGGCAAACGGCAGGCTGCACGCTTTTTCAATCTGCTGTTGCATCAGGCCGCTACCCGGCAATGTATGCAGCAAGTGATGAAACTGGGCGTTCAGACGCTCAAACTCGGGCAACTCTTCCTGGAGCGGACCGTGATGCAGAATCAGGTGGTCAATCTCATCCAGACAGCGTTCAAGCGCCGCCTGGGTGGCCGAACTGATGCCGCGTTCGGCGGCAAGCCGGGCCGCCAGGCCTTCGAGCGCGCCGCGCACTTCAATGGCGTCATAGATTTCCTGCTGAGTGAAGGCGCGGACGGCATAACCGCCCGAGCTGAGCGGCGTCAGCAGGCCTTCCGCGTCCAGTGTGGCGAGCGCGGCACGGATCGGCGTCCGTGAAATACCGAGCTGCTCAGCAAGAACCGGCTCGGACAGGCGCGTGCCCGCGGACAAGTCGCCGGACAGAATCCGGTGGCGCAGCGTTTGCTCCGCGACGAGGGTTTGGGAACCTGCTTTGCGAAGGGCAACGGCTTTGCGCTGCTTGAGGCTGGGAGTGTCCGCTTGGAAGGGCATGGGGCGCCTGGTAACAAAAATAAACATACTCAAAGTAGGGGCTACTGTATACATCCGCTTTGCCCGGTTCTATCAGGTGATACCCCTAAATAGCTTTCCCCAATAAGAATGGCGGCTGCTATTTAAGGAAACCCGGCGACGCTCGGCGGCGTGTGGGGCGAACGGGTAAAATGCGCTGATCACCTACCAATTGGCGCGTTTTGCAGCGCTGCGGGATAAGTCATGCACGTACTGTTTATTGTTGATCCGTTACCCAGCCTGAAGGCGTACAAAGATACTTCGGTCGCGATGATGCGCGCCCTGGTGGCCAGGGGCCATGCCCTGAGCGTGGCGCTGATGGGGGACCTGTACGTTCGCGACGGGCAGGTGCGTTGCGCTCACACGCCCATTGCGCTGCTTGAACAGGCTGGCCCGGACGAAGGCGCTTGGTGGTCCGAGTCCGCGCCGCAGGACGATGCGCTGCCGACATTCTCCGCGGTGTTGATGCGCAAGGACCCTCCCTTCGACATGGAGTATGTATACGCAACCCACTTGCTGGAGCGTGCCGAAAAAGCCGGTGCCCGTGTTTTCAACCGTGGCGAGGCCATCCGCAACCATCCTGAAAAACTGGCCATTGCCGAGTTTCCGGAATTGACCGTACCGACGCTGGTGACCAGCAGTCCGGCGCGGTTGAAGGCGTTTTACCAAGAGTTGGGAGACGTGATCGTCAAGCCGCTTGACGGCATGGGCGGCACCGGCATCTTTCGCTTGAAACCGGGCGAGGTCAACACGGGATCAATCCTGGAAATGTTGACTGACGACGGCCGTCAAAGTGTCATGGCGCAGCGGTATATTCCCGAGATTGTTGATGGAGACAAGCGGATTCTGTTGATCGATGGCGAACCCGTTCCGTATTGTCTGGCCCGCATCCCGCAAGCGGGAGAAACGCGTGGCAACCTGGCGGCGGGAGGCCGTGGGGAAGCCCGGCCGCTGACCGAGTCGGACTGGGCCATTGCCCGCAAGCTGGGTCCGGTCCTGGCCCAGCGCGGCTTGTTCCTGGTGGGGCTTGATGTGATTGGGCAATACGTGACGGAAATCAACGTGACCAGCCCGACCACGTTCGTTGAAATTACCGAACAGACCGGGTTCGATGTCGGGGACTGCTTTGCGGCCGCCCTTGAAAAAGCGGTTGGCCAGAGTAAGCCATAATGAAAGGCATTGTGATCGTCGGTCATGAGCCCGTCGCCTCCGCGCTGTTGGCGTGCGCCGAACATATTTTCGGTCCCCTGGAGAATGTGTTGGCGCTGGACGTTGAGGCCGACACGGAGCCGGTGCGCATTCAACAGGCGCTGGCCGAGCGGACGCGGGAAGCCGATTCAGGCGAAGGCGTCCTGGTCCTGATCGACGTCATCGGCGCCACGCCGTCCAACCAGAGCTGCCAGGCGGTTCTGGCCTTGCGTGAAACGGGACGGCAGATTGCGGTGGTGGGCGGCGTGAACGTGCCGATGCTGTTGCGCGCCATCCCCAACCGGCATCTGGATTTGGAAGAACTGGCCCGTCATGTCCTGGCAGGAGGCACCCAGGGCATGAGGCTTATCGATCTCTCTTAATTTTTATACCTATCACCATGCATCGCATCGATCTCATTGTTGAAAACAAACTCGGCTTGCACGCGCGGGCTTCCGCCAAGTTGACGCAGCTCGCCAGCAGCTATCAAAGCGAAATCTTCATTGCCAAAGGTGAAAGGCGCGTCAATGCCAAAAGCATCATGGGCGTCATGATGCTGGCGGCGGGAAAAGGCAGCACAGTGACGGTTGATGCGGTCGGCGCCGACGCGCAGACGGCGCTTGACAGTATTCGCGACCTGTTCGCCCAGAAATTCGGCGAAGGAGAGTGATGAATACGGCGATGCTTGCCCTGCATGGACAGGGCGTATCCCGGGGCTATGCGATCGGGCGGGCGGTGGTGATGGGCGCGGCCGCGCTCGAGGTCTCTCATTATCGGATTGGCGACGATGAGGTTGACAGTGAGTGCCAGCGCCTGGAGCAGGCGATCCGGGTGGCGGCCGAGGAGCTGGAGGCGCTGGCCGCCAATCTGCCTCCCGACGTGCCGAAGGAACTGGGCGCCATACTCCAGGTCCACAGCTTGCTGCTGAGCGATTCCGCGCTCTCGGCGGAGCCATTGACCTTGATCCGTGAGCGGCACTACAACGCGGAGTGGGCGTTGACGGCTCAAGGCCAGCTGGTGGCGGAACAGTTCGCGGCCATGGATGATGAATACATGCGTGAGCGTGCCGCGGACATTCGTCAGGTCGTGGAACGGGTGCTGCATGCCTTGCGCGGCGGCAATCCCGACCGCAAGCGTTTGCATGGCATGGAGCATGACGAGCCGCTGATCGTGGTGGCGCACGACATCTCTCCGGCGGATATGGTCAAGTTGCGCGGCGGCCGGTTTGCCGCGTTCGCAACAGACTTGGGCGGCGGAACGTCCCACACCGCCATCGTGGCGCGCAGCATGGGGGTGCCGGCCGTGGTGACGCTGGGCGTCGCCCGCACGGTGGTCCGGGATGGCGATCTGCTGATTCTTGATGGTCATAGCGGGGTGTTGCTGGTCAATCCGCCGGAGCACGTGCTGGCCGAATACCGGATCCGCCAAGGCGACTATGCCCGCGAGCGCGCCGGGCTGGCTTCATTGAAAGGCGTGCCCGCCATTACGCTGGATGGCGTGGTGGTGTCGATGCAGGCGAATATCGAGCTGCCGGAAGAAGCGCAGGCCGCCGTGGACGCCGGGGCCGAAGGAATCGGCCTGTTTCGCAGCGAGTTTCTTTTTCTTGGACGCAAGGACCTGCCTTCAGAAGAAGAGCAGTACGAAGCCTACGCTTCCGTGGTGCGTACCTTGAACGGGTGTCCGGTCACGATCCGGACGCTGGATCTGGGGGCGGACAAGGCCTTGGACGGCGAGGCCACGGTTGCGACCAATCCGGCGCTCGGGCGGCGCGCCATTCGTTATTGCCTGGCGCATCCGGAGCTGTTTGCCACGCAACTGCGCGCCATCCTGCGCGCATCGGCGCATGGCCGGGTCCGCATCCTGATCCCGATGGTCTCGAACCTGCGTGAAGTGCGCGCCGCCTACGCGGCCATTGAAGCCGCCAAGCGCGAGCTCGACGCGCGCGGCCAGCCCTATGCCTCGCAGGTCGAGGTGGGGGGCATGGTGGAAGTGCCGGCCGTGGCCATCGCAATCGAGCCGTTTGCCGAGGCGCTGGATTTCCTGTCCATCGGCACCAACGACTTGATCCAGTACACCCTGGCCATTGACCGGGGCGATCCCGAGGTGGCGCCGCTGTACGATCCGTTGCATCCCGCCGTGCTGCGCTTGCTGTCGGCCACCATCAATGCCGGAGCGCGCAAAGGCATCCCGGTGTCGGTTTGTGGAGAGATGGCGGGCGATACGGACCTGACCCGCTTGTTGCTGGGGTTGGGACTGACGCAGTTCTCCATGCCCGCCCAGCAGTTGCTGGACGTCAAGCATGAGATCCTGCACGCGCACTCAAACGCCTTGCGCACCAAGGTGGCGGGGATCTTGAACCGGGCTTCGGAACTGGACCTGACACTGCTCAATCAAGAACGCGCGGTGAACGTAGGCTAGGGTCCAGGGCGATCGCGGCGGTTTGCGCCTTGCCTGAACCGCCCAGGCATCCAACTATCAGTGAGCGAACCAA
>Ga0172382_10012644_pt1 | contig 10974 bp, 8 predicted proteins | sample Leawel138RmetaG_FD_122245 | JGI IMG/M metagenome (GOLD analysis project Ga0172382, IMG submission 122245) | Leachate microbial communities from a municipal landfill in Southern Ontario, Canada - Leachate well 138R metaG | ecosystem: Engineered > Solid waste > Landfill > Unclassified | place...
AGTAATTATTTTAAATATTATAAAATTAATAGATCATAAATATAATTTTGTAGATATCAGTATCACATTATACAGTCTGATCTATATTCCTTTTTTATTGGGGCATATCTTGCTCATCACCAAACAAACAAATGATATTGTTATATGGCTTATATTTATTGTTGCTTGGGGTACCGATACCCTCGCATATTTTTCCGGCTATCTTTTCGGAAAAAGAAAATTATGTCCGTTTATCAGCCCTAAAAAAACTGTTGAGGGGGCAATAGGAGGTACATTAGGAAGTATGGTTATTTCATTAATTTTCGGGTATTTCTTCTTAAAGGACCATTTATTTGTTGTTGCACTCATCGGTATTTTAGGCAGTATAGCGGCTCAAATCGGAGATTTAAGCGCTTCTTTAATAAAAAGACATATCGGTATTAAAGATTTCGGAAATATAATGCCCGGACATGGGGGGGTTTTGGATCGTTTTGACAGTATATTGTTTACGGCCCCGACCGTATATTATATTTTAATATTCCTGATCAATGGGTGACAAATAAACAACTGTGTAGTTTTCTTTAGAAATATGAGGTGATAGTTTGAAAAAAATCAGTATATTAGGTTCTACCGGATCAATCGGAATTCAAGCCCTGGATGTTGTCGGAGCACATAGGGAAAGATTTAAGATAGTCGGATTATCGGCATCAGGGAATATTGATGAATTGGAAAAACAGATAGAAGAATTTAACCCTGAAGTTGTAGCGGTTTTTGAAAAAGAGAAGGCAGAAATTTTATCTCACAGAGTAGGTAAAAAGGTCAAGATTGTTTCAGGTATGGAGGGATTGGTCACAGTTGCAACATTAGAGAATGCGGATATAGTTTTAACATCGGTGGTAGGCAGTGTGGGGTTACTCCCTACATTGGAAGCCATCAGACGTAAAAAAACCATAGCCTTAGCTAACAAAGAAACATTAGTTGCAGCCGGTGAGCTTGTTACGAAGGAAGCTAAAAAGTATGCTGCCGGGATAGTCCCGGTCGATAGTGAACATTCTGCTATTTTTCAATGTTTACAAGGCGAGGACATAAAAAATGTATCCAGGATCATTTTGACGGCCTCCGGCGGTTCTTTCAGAGATTGGACCAGGGCCGAAATGGAAAAGGCCGGGGCAAGAGATGCATTAAAACATCCGACATGGAATATGGGTAAAAAGATAACCATTGACTCATCGACTTTGATGAACAAGGGACTGGAGGTAATTGAGGCAAGGTGGTTATTTAATATGGAATTGGATAAAATAGATGTTGTAGTACATCCCCAAAGCGTTATTCACTCAATGGTGGAATATAAGGATAATTCAATTATCGGCCAAATGGGAGTCCCCGATATGAGGATACCAATACAATATGCGCTATCCTATCCGGAACGTATAGAAAGTAGTGTAAAGAGGCTTGATTTTAGCAATTTGGGTCAATTGACATTTATGCCGCCCGATATTGAGAGATTTCCATGTCTATCCCTGGCTTATGAGGCTCTAAAAATAGGAAAGACAATGCCGTGTGTATTGAATGGAGCAAATGAAGTGCTTGTTGAATATTTTTTAAGGGACAGGATCGGATTTTATGATATACCTAAATTTATCGAAAAGGCAATGGCGGCACATAAACCATTTTCATATAAAACTGTAGATGAGATATTAGAAGTAGACAAATGGGTTAGAAATTGGGTTAGAAATGAAATAAAATAGGAAGGTGCTATTATGACTACTGCATTTGTAGCGATTATTGTTTTTGGATTATTAGTGTTAATCCATGAATTAGGTCATTTTACGGTGGCAAAATTGGTGGATATCAAGGTGCATGAATTTTCCATAGGTATGGGCCCTAAATTGGCTCAAATAAAAAAAGGTGAAACGGCGTATTCAATTCGGGCATTGCCTTTAGGCGGGTATGTCAGGATGGAAGGGGAAGATGAGGAATCCGATGATTTAAGAAGTTACAATAACAAATCGGTTTTATCTCGCATTGCCGTCATTTTTGCAGGCCCTTTTATGAATTTTATTTTGGCAATAGGTTTGTTTTCGATTATTTTTTATTATATAGGGACACCGACCACGAGGATAGATGAGGTTATACCTCAATCTCCCGCTCAACATATGGGGATAAGGAGCGGAGATATCATTCATTCCATCGACGGGGAAAGGATGGGCACCTGGCAGGATATTATAGATGCAATCGGTAATTCGGACGAAAATCCCATAGATATCGTCATTATCAGGGATGGCAATAAAGTGGAAAAAGTTGTAGAACCTACCAGGGATGCAGATACGGATCGAATAACAATAGGTATTGTGGCCACCATGGAAAGATCTATATTTTTATCGGTTCAAAACGGATTTATAGTTATAAAAGCCATAACGGCCGATATATTAACTTTTTTAAAAGGGCTTATTACCGGGAAGTCTAATGTTGCAGGGGAGGTCATGGGCCCCATAGGAATTTTAAGCCTGGTAGGGGAGGTAGCAAAAACAGGGTGGTTGGATATAATAAACCTGACCGCCGTACTGAGTGTGAATTTGGGTTTAATAAATTTACTTCCGATACCTGCATTGGACGGGAGTAAAATTATGTTCTTATTGGCCGAAGTTGTGAGAGGAAAACCTATAGACCCGGAAAAAGAAGGTATGGTACATTTGATAGGGTTCGGCATTTTGATAACATTGATGTTATTTATAACTTATAAGGATATATTAAATCTTTTCGGTTGATTCAAACAGAAAACCTATAAATATAAAGAACAATATTATTGGAGAGATGTATATTTATTATAGAAGGTGTGCAAATGAGAAGAGAAACTAAAATCGTTAAATGTGGGAATATATATATAGGAGGGGATAATCCGATCACGGTTCAATCTATGACCACTACAAATCCCGCCAATGTTATCGGCACGGTTAAAGAAATTAAAGGATTGGAAGATGCGGGATGCGATATGGTCAGGATTGCTATACCGGACATGGAAGCCGCAAGGTCCATAAGTGAAATTAAAAGACAAACAGATATACCGATTGTAGCCGATATCCATTTCGATTATAGGCTGGCCCTGCGGTCTATGGAAGAAGGGGTCGACGGATTGAGGTTAAACCCCGGGAATATCGGGGGGACCGCAAGGGTACGGGAGGTAGCAAGGGCGGCCAAAAAAAAAGGTATACCCATAAGGATAGGTGTAAATGCGGGTTCATTAGAAAAATCCATATTAGATAAATATGGGTACCCCACGGCCGAGGGAATGGTGGAAAGCGCTCTCAACCATATCACCATATTGGAGGATTTAGATTTCGAGGATATTGTAGTATCGTTGAAGGCCAGCGATGTTAAACTTACCGTAGATGCCTATAAATTGATGGCCGAAAAAGTCGATTATCCTTTTCATTTGGGAATTACGGAGGCGGGCACGGTATGGGCCGGTACAATAAAGTCATCCGCCGGTATAGGTGCTCTATTGCTTATGGGAATAGGCGATACCATCCGTGTTTCATTAACCGGTGATCCGATAGAAGAGGTTAAAGTGGGAAGGCAACTTTTAAAGTCTTTGGGTATAATTCAAAATGAAATAACAATAGTGTCCTGCCCCACCTGCGGCCGATGTAAAATAGACTTAATACGCATAGCCAATCAGGTGGAGGAAGAATTAGGCGGATTAAAAAAACCTATCAAGGTTGCTATCATGGGTTGTGCCGTAAATGGGCCCGGAGAGGCGAGGGACGCCGATATCGGTATAGCCGGAGGTGCCGGTTCGGCACTTTTATTTAAAAAGGGAGAAATTATAAAAAAGATAAAAGAGGAAGAAATTTTGGCGGTATTGATAGAAGAGATTAAAAAGATGTAATAGGGAGGGGGTTAGGAACTATATGAGGATTACTGCCATCATACCTGCTTATAACGAGGAAAGCCGTATTGAAAAGGTTATTGTTCCCATTCTGGAAACCGATATAGTATCAAACATAATTGTTGTTGATGACGGTTCTCAGGATTTGACTTCGGATATCGTATCAAATTATAATGTTGAACTGGTAAAAATGCCTCAAAATAAGGGAAAGGCCGAAGCAATAAGAGAAGGTATAAAACATTGTAAGGATAAAAGTGATATTATAATCTTATTAGATGCAGACCTGGTGGGCTTAACTTCAGATCATGTTAGAGCACTTGTTTTGCCGATATTTGAAAAAAATGCCGATATGACAATCGGAATTTTTAAATCCGGAAGGCATATTACGGATTTGGCACAATCAATTGCACCCAACCTATCGGGTCAAAGAGCAATAAAGCCGGATATTGCCAATAAAATTATAGATATGGATGTAGAAGGATACGGCATTGAAACGGCACTTTTTCAATTGATAAAAAAATATGGTCTTAAAGTGGAGAATGTCATATTGGAAAATGTGACACATGTCATCAAGGAGGAAAAGGTAGGCCTCATAAGGGGGATTTCCTGGAGGCTTCAGATGTATAAAGATATAGTAAAATATCTTATGCATTAGATAAAAAAGGATAAATAAGGAGAGAGGGATTTCATGACCGATTTTAGAGGTATTGGATTTAATCATTTTTTAAATAGCTTGGGATTAGCCCGGGATCCGTCTTATGAATCCTGTTTTATAGAAAAAATAAGGTACTTTAAACAGAGCAGAAGATTATTGTTGCAATTAACAGGAAAACAAATACCCGAACAGGGGAAGATAGAAAAACAGATAGAAAAATATTTTATTGAGCGGTTTAAAGTGACCATGGGTTGCGAAATTCGCATAAATAGCAACCAAGAACCTGATTCAAAGGAGAATGAACCGGATAAGGAAGAGCCTTCACCTTTATCTGTTTTACCGGATAAAAAATTTTCCGGTAAAATCAGTAAAATTGCCGATGCCGCATTTTCCTCGGGTGATGTTATTATAGAGGGAGAAATATTCGGTATAGAGATAAAAGAGTTGAGAAGCGGAGAAAAACTTGCAATTTTATATATTACGGATCATATAACTTCCATAACGGCAAAAATTTTTGAAAGAAAAAATCAGACGGTCGGATTTGAAGAGATGTTTGCCGAGGGGATGGCGGTCAGGGCTTGGGGAAATGTTAAATATGATGAATTCAGCAAGGAAAATGTTATCATGTTGACCGATATCGTGCAGATAGACAAGGCGGCAAGAGATGATTTACATGATGAAAAAAGAATTGAATTACATCTGCATACACAGATGTCCGCTATGGACGGTATATCCTCCATAAGTGATTTTATAGAACAAGCGTCGGAATGGGGGCATAGGGCTATCGCTTTAACCGATCATGGCGTAGTGCAGGCATTTCCGGAAGCGATGAATGCCGCTAAAAGGTATGGAATTAAAATGATATACGGTATGGAAGGTTATTTGGTAAATGATGAAGCGATGATTGTGGAGGGCAATGATTCATATCTATTCGATGATGAATTTATAGTCTTTGATATAGAGACTACCGGATTATCGAGCAGAAATGATAAAATTACGGAAATAGGTGCGGTTAAGATAAAAGATGGTGAAATTATCGATAGTTATTCCAGTTTAATAAATCCGGAGAGGGATATCCCGGCAAAGATTATAAAAATGACCGGTATTACCGATGAGATGGTCGGAGATAAACCGACCATAGAAATTATACTGCCGGAATTTTTAAAATTTATAGGTGATAGGCCCGTAGTTGCCCATAATGCCGATTTTGATATAGCATTTGTCAGAGAAAATATGAAGAGGATAGATAAAAATTTTACGAATACGATAATCGACACTTTAAATTTATCACGTATACTTTTGCCGGACCTTAAAAGACATAGATTAAACATTGTTGCAAAAGAACTAAATATACCTCTGTTAAATCATCACAGGGCCGTAGATGATGCCGAAGCCACAGCTAAAATATTTATTAAATTTATAGAAATGATGAAAACTATGAACATAATATCTTTCAAAGACATCAACGGCCAATTAGGTGCAGGGATTGATATTAAAAAGTTAAACACTTATCATATTGTTATTCTGGCAAAAAATCAGATGGGTTTGGAGAATTTATATAAAATTGTATCTGAATCACACTTGAACTATTTTCACAAAAAACCCAGAATACCTAAAAGTTTGCTCAATAAACACAGGGCCGGACTCATATTGAGCACAGCCTGTGAATCGGGCGAATTATTTCAGGGTATCTTATCAAATAAACCGGACAAACAGATAGAGCGTATTGCCGATTATTATGATTACTTGGAAATACAGCCAATAGGAAATAATATGTTTTTGATAGAAAAAGGCCTGGTTGAGGATGAGAATGAGCTGAAAGAGATCAACAAAAAGATAGTGGAATTAGGTGATAAATTAGAAAAACCGGTTGTGGCTACGGGAGATGTTCATTTTTTAAATCCCGAAGATAGTATTTTTAGGCAAATATTGATGACGGGGCAGGGATTTGCGGATGTTAACAATCAAATGTCGTTGTATTTTAAAACCACGGATGAAATGCTCGAAGAATTTTCATATTTGGGAGAAGAAAAATGCACGGAGGTGGTTATACGAAATCCGAATAAAATATGCGATGAGATAGAAGATCTAATTCCGATTCCCGACGGGACATTTTCACCTAAGATAGAGGGTTCGGAAGAAGAATTAAAAAAGATGTGTTATGATAGGGCCGAAAAGATTTACGGTGAAGATATGCCGGCAATTGTCAAAGGCAGGCTGGATAAAGAACTGAATTCCATAATTAATAACGGATATGCCGTTATGTATATTATCGCTCATAAATTGGTTGCCAAATCATTAAATGACGGATATTTGGTAGGTTCTCGGGGTTCCGTAGGTTCTTCTTTTGCCGCTACCATGAGCGAGATAACTGAAGTAAACCCTCTACCGCCACATTATATATGCCCGAAATGCAGGTATTCCGATTTTATATCGGACGGGTCCTATGGTTCGGGAATTGATTTACCGGATAAAAACTGCCCTAAATGCAACGAAGTGCTCGGCAAGGACGGGCATGATATACCATTTGAGGTATTTCTCGGTTTCGAAGGGGATAAGGAGCCCGATATCGATTTAAACTTTGCGAGCGAATATCAGAGTGAAGCTCATAAATATATGGAGGAACTTTTTGGGGAAGGTAAAGTGTTTCGCGCCGGAACCATAGGAACTATAGCAAATAAGACGGCTTATGGATTTGTACGTAAATATATCGAGGAAAAGCAGCTGCATTGCAACAGAGCCGAAATAAATAGGCTGGTAAACGGATGTACGGGGGTAAGGAGGACCTCGGGCCAACATCCGGGCGGTATAATGATTGTACCTGACAACTACGATATATATAAATTTACTCCTATCCAATATCCTGCCAATGATTCGAAATCAGGGGTAATCACAACTCATTTCGATTACAATTCCATCAGCGGCAGGTTGCTAAAACTGGATATATTGGGGCATGATGTTCCTACCATTATAAGGATGCTCGAAGACTTAACCGATATTGATGTTAGGAATGTACCTCTGGATGATAAGAATACGATGGACATATTTACAGGCACGGAACCTTTGGGGGTATCCGCCGCTGAAGTAGATTGTGAAGTCGGAACCCTAGGGATACCGGAGTTTGGCACTAAATTTGTCCGGCAGATATTGATCGATACCAAACCTGAAACTTTTGCCGAATTGGTTCGCATAAGCGGATTGTCACATGGTACGGATGTATGGATCAATAACGCTCAGGGCTTGGTCAGAAACAATATTGCAGAATTAAAGGATGTTATCTCTACAAGAGATGATATAATGAATTATTTGATTTTAAAAGGAATGCCCCCCAGGACATCTTTTACAATTATGGAAAACATACGGAGGGGGAAAGGGTTAACTCCGGAGCACGAGCAGGAGATGAAGGAATGTAAAGTGCCGCAATGGTATATAGATTCTTGCAATAAAATTAAATACATGTTTCCAAAGGCTCATGCGGTAGCCTATGTGATGATGTCCTTTAGAATAGCATATTTTAAAGTATATCATCCGGAGGTATTCTATTCTGCCTATTTTACAACAAAAGTGGAAGATTTTGATGCGGATTTTATAATAAAGGGCAAGGAAGCTATCCGGGCTAAAATTAAAGAATTGAAATCGGCAGGAAATGATGCCACCGCCAAAGAGAAAAATCATTTGACCATATTGGAGGTGGCATTGGAGATGTATTGCAGGGGAATTGAAATATTACCTGTGGATTTATACAATTCGGATGCGGATAAATTCATGATAGTTGACGGAAAGCTGTTACCGCCCCTGAGAGGTTTACAAGGAGTAGGGCAAAATGCTGTAAAAAGCATAGTTGAAGCCAGGCAGCAAGGAGAATTTATATCATTGGAGGATTTAAGAAATAGAACAAAGATCACAAAAACTGCTATAGAAATATTGATTACCCATGGTTGTATCAAGGATTTACCTGAAACCAATCAACTCTCGTTGTTTTCACTTGCATGATTCTGCCATATGTGCTATACTGTGACAAACGGTATATGATGTTTTAGAAAGAGTGGGGGGGTTCCCACTCTTTCTATTATATAATGCGGTTATGGCGGTATATAATGGAAAAGGCAAAAGAAACAATAGAAAAAAATAATAAAATTTAATATCGGAGGTACACAATGGCAAAAAATCGAGTTGAAAGGATTGCGGAGGAATTAGCAATTCCGATCATAGAAAAAGAAAAATTTGAATTGGTGGATATAGAATATAAAAAAGAGGGTGCTAATTGGTATTTGAGGTTATATATAGATAAACCCGGTGGAATTACATTGGATGATTGCCAAAAAATAAGTGAACAATTGAGTGACAGGTTGGACGAAGAGGACCCCATAAAAGGAAACTACTTTTTACAGGTGTCGTCTCCGGGGCTCGAAAGGCCATTAAAAAAAGAGAGGGATTTTATTCGATGTAAGGGTAAAATAGTAGAAGTTAAATTGTATGAGGCCTTAGACGGTAACAAGATCATAGAAGGTGAACTTATCGGGTTGGAAAATAATATAATTAAACTCAATGTTGCTGATGTCGGATTAGTAGAATTGCCAAGGGAAAAAGTCGCTTTAACAAGGCTAGCCATAAAATTTTAGGGAGGTTTATGGGAATGAATGTTGAGTTTACGGAAGCTCTTGAACAGATAGAAAAGGATAAGGGTATTTCCAAAGATCTTTTGATAGAGGCTGTGGAGGCAGCTTTAATTTCGAGCTATAAGAGAAATTTCGGTTCCGCTCAAAACGTGAGAGTTGAAATAGATCGCAATACGGGTGAGGTCAATGTATATAGCAAAAAGACAATAACCGACGATGTGACGGACGAGCTGTTAGAAATTCACATTGAAGATGCAAAAAAAACCGGCATAAATTATAAAATAGGGGATATTTTTGAAGATAAGGTTACACCTCGTAATTTTGGAAGAATTGCCGCTCAAACGGCTAAACAAGTGGTGGTGCAGAGGATCAGAGAAGCCGAACGGGGTATAGTATATGACGAATTTATCAACAGGGAGTCGGAAATTATTACCGGAGAAGTTTCCAGGGTTTCAAGGGGCAGCGTTTATATAAGTTTAGGAAGAACGGAGGCTATTTTAGGGTCTAGTGAACAGATTCCGAATGAAGAATATAAGCATGGGGACAGATTGAAATGTTATATAGTAGAGGTTAAGAAAACAACTAAAGGTCCACAGATATTATTATCCAGGACGCATCCCGGTTTAGTAAAGCGTCTGTTCGAACTTGAAGTACCGGAAATTCACGATGGAGTAGTAGAAATAAAAAGCATTTCAAGGGAAGCAGGATCAAGAACTAAGATAGCTGTGGATTCTAAGGACCCAAATGTAGATTCTGTCGGAGCATGTGTAGGCCCGAAGGGCATAAGAGTACAAGCTATTGTAGATGAGTTGAACGGTGAAAAAATTGATATAATTAAGTACAGTGATGATCCGGAAAAATTTATAGCCAGTTCTTTGAGTCCCGCAAAAGTTGTATTATGCACAGTTAATCCGGAAGAAAAAACGGCAGAGGTGATTGTACCGGATTACCAACTTTCACTGGCTATCGGAAAAGAAGGGCAAAATGCGAGGCTGGCGGCAAAATTAACGGGATGGAAAATTGATATAAAGAGCGAGAGCCAAATTAATAGTTATTGAGGTGGTTAAATGAAAGTTAAAAAAGTTCCTTTGAGGAAATGTCTCGGATGTAACGAGATGAAACCTAAAAAAGAATTACTGAGGGTGACTCATAATTCGCAGGGAGTTATAAGCGTGGATCTCACCGGTAAAGCACACGGCAGAGGGGCTTACATCTGTAATTCTAAAGAATGTTTTGAAAAGGCTAAAAAGGCAAAGGCCTTTAACAGAGCATTTAAATCTGATGTTCCTGATGAAATATACGAAAGTCTCATAAATGAAATCACTAAAGATGAACATACGAATTAAAAATATTTGCCGGAAAGTACCATCAGAAAATATTGATAAAAGTTTTGTTCAGAAATCAATAAAATATCTTGATGAATTGTAGCAAAGTAATTAATTAGGAGGTGATTCATTTGTCAAAAATAAGGGTGTATCAATTGGCAAAGAAGATAGGAATTAGTAGCAAAGAATTGATTAAAAAATTGAACGAGTTGTCCATCGAGGTCAGCAGTCATATGAGCACGTTGGACAATGAAAGTGCTAATATAGTTATAGAGTTACTCACCGAGGAAGCGAAGGAAATAAATACATTGGCCGACAGTAAAGATAGAGAACCGGCCGACAGTAAAAATCAAATAGCGGAAAAGAAAAAAACAGCCGATAGCAAGGGGGACCCCGTGACAAAAACAGGCGATAAAAAAGATATGAAAAGCAAGGGTAGAAATTATAAATCTCCTAAATCCAAAGATTTTGGTAGGGAAACAGAGGAAAAAAGTGAACAGATGATAA
>Ga0172382_10012645_pt1 | contig 10974 bp, 8 predicted proteins | sample Leawel138RmetaG_FD_122245 | JGI IMG/M metagenome (GOLD analysis project Ga0172382, IMG submission 122245) | Leachate microbial communities from a municipal landfill in Southern Ontario, Canada - Leachate well 138R metaG | ecosystem: Engineered > Solid waste > Landfill > Unclassified | place...
CGCAAGCTTCGCGATTTAGCCTTGTCGCTGCAGCGCGGGGGTGTGGGCTACTACGCCAGTTCGGACTTCCTGCACATCGATACCGGGCGCGTGCGTTTCTGGTGATGGAAACAGCGCCCGCGACCTGACTCTTTGTAGAAAGAGATCTCAAACGATGTGTTCGTCGATGTGGACTACATTGCAGATTGTATTTTGGCCCACTGTCGTGGCAGCGACATAGGGGGCGTTCACGTTGATCTGTACCGGACTGCTGCGATCTGCCCGCGATGCTCAAGCGCAACGCGGCAGCACGATTTCGAATCGCGCCATCGTGTCATCGGACACGACATGAACTGCTCCGCCGTGCGCCTCGACAATCGACTTGACGATGGCAAGCCCCAGGCCGGCGCCCTCACCCTTGCGTTGCCGAGACGGGTCGCCGCGATGGAAGCGATTGAAAAGCCTTGGCAACTCCTCCGCCGGAATCTTCTCACCTGGATTCTCGACGCTGATGGTGGTGGTTTTCTCATCTTGGGACAACCTGACCGTAACCGTCTCTCCTCGCTGCGTGTAGCGAACCGCGTTCGACAAAAGGTTACTGAGTACACGGCGAAGCATCTCCCGATCGGCTTGTATCGGTGCCGCCCGTCCCTCGAGCTTCAACGAGACGCCCTGTTCTTCCACCCAAGCCTCGAAATACTCGAACAACGCTCGAATCGTAGCCATCAGATTCACATTCTCCAGAGCGAGATTGTGTGAATCATTCTCGGTCTGGGCAAGAAGAAGCATGTCGTTGATCATTCGACCCAAACGCTCGAATTCCTCCAAGTTCGAATAAAGAACTTCCCGGTACTCATCAGCGGAACGGCGCTGGCCGACAGCTACTTCCGTCTGGGTGATCAGATTGGTGACTGGCGTGCGCAGTTCATGGGCAATGTCGGCGGAAAAGTTCGCCAATTGCTCGAATCCATCCTCGAGACGTCCGAGCATGTTGTTGAACGAAGCGACCGTCCCCTCCAGTTCAATCGGCACTTCGCTGGGGTCCAATCTCGTATCCAGTTTCGACGCCGTAATTGCACGGATCTTCTCGTTGGCCCTGCGGATCGGGATGTGCCCCCACTGAACGGCGAACCACGCAACCAGTATTGCTATGCACATGACGACGTAAATCGTCCACCACTGGATACGCTTGAAGCTCCTGATGAATTGAAGGTGGTGGCCGATATCCATTGCGACTGCGACTGTATAGACATTGTTGCCGAGGCTGGCATCACCGGCCACTCGGACCACTGCTCCGCGGTAGGAGGTTCCGTCTTCCTGCCAGATCGTCATGTCGCGCCTGTCGGCGAGACCCACAGGCCTTTGGTTGGCAGCAAAGCGTGCCAGATCGGGGCCATCCTCAGCCGCATAGAGCGTGTTTTCAGCGGCATCTGCAACGTAATAGAAAACACCATGATGTCCTCTTACTGCCCGTTGAAGCGCCTCGCCGCCGGCACCGGAATACACCTCCCTCAACGCCTGTATGACGGCAGCAGATACCACTCCTAGCTCGTCCTCATCCATCTCGGCGAAGTGTCGATCCAGGGATCGCACGCTGACCCAACTGAAAGCGAGAAAGACGAGCGCCATGGCGGCACCCACGAGCGCAGTCACCCGCAGCGCAAGTGAGGCTGGACGACGAAAACGAGAACTAGTCGTCATCCGGGGTATCCAGCGTGTAGCCCATGCCCCGCACGGTTTGGATCAGCTTGGGCTCGAAATTATCGTCGATCTTCGCGCGCAGCCGACGAATAGCGACGTCAATGACGTTGGTATCGCTATCGAAATTCATGTCCCAAACTTGAGAAGCGATCAGTGAGCGCGGCAGCACTTCACCCTGGCGACGCGCCAACAGTTCGAGCAGTGCGAATTCCTTATTAGTCAAATTGATCCGTTGCCCGTCTCTTACCGCACGTCGACGCGCCAAGTCGAGTTCCAGATTCGCAATCTGAATTCGATCGTGGTGAATGGGCGTGTGTCCTCTGCGTAGCAGCGTTCGCACACGAGCAAGCAACTCCGCAAAGACAAACGGCTTGACCAAGTAATCGTCGGCACCCGACTCCAGACCCTGAACTCGATCATCCACATTGCTGCGTGCGGTCAGGAACAGCACCGGAACCTGGTTGCCTGCAGTCCTGACCGAGCGCAGGATGCGCCACCCGTCAATATCAGGGAGCATGACATCGAGAATGATCAGGTCATAGGTTTCCGTCATGGCCATGTGGTGGCCATCGAGCCCTGTGCGTGCCACGTCGACTACAAATCCCGCTTCGACGAGGCCTTGGCGAACATAGTCCGCCGTCTTGTTCTCGTCTTCGACAACCAGCAGTTTCATCGTTGCTTGCTCATGCAGCGTCCCGGCTGGGGCGACGGTCCTCATGACAGGCGAATCGGAGCAAGTGGTTTGGACTCCAATCTAGCTGGCCAGATCTGCCAGGATGATGATGCGGAGGTTACAAAAATGTAATGCTCATGTCACCGGCGAGACAGCCACAACTCCATAGGTTTGACAGCGAGACTCGTGTGAAATCCCCCTTTCGGACGCCGCGGCTTGGAGCTTTCCAGTACCTGGGATTCGCGCTCATCATGATCGGCTTCTTCTTTCAATGGCCGACGCTGGTCACCGGCCTGATGCTGCCGGGGCTGCGCGTCATGTACTGGCATCTCTCCAAGCGGGAAGAACGCGAGATGAAGACGGCGTTTGGCGACGCGTATCACCGCCGTGCGCAAGAGGTTCCCGCATTCCTGCCCCGGTTCGGCAGGCTGTTCAAAGAAAGAAAAGAGGCCTGATCCCATGGCAACGAACGACCCGCATGCACCGCACCGCCATGGCCACGGCAAACATCGGCATCACGCCGCCCACGGTGGCGGCACCATCGCCGCGGCCGGCTCCACACACGCGGCACATGCCGGGCACGGCGGCCACGACCATGCCGCCATGGTTGCCGATTTCCGCCGCCGTTTCTGGATAACGTTGCTGTTGACACCGCCGATCCTGCTGCTGTCACCAATGATTCAGCACCTGCTCGGCATCGGCGACGCGCTGGCGTTTCCAGGCGACCGCTATGTCCTGTTCGTGCTGTCGTCGGTCGCTTATGTCTACGGAGGATGGCCCTTCCTGACGGGTTTCACTTCCGAGCTGCGCAAGGGCCAGCCCGGCATGATGACCCTGATCGCGCTGGCGATCTCGGCGGCCTATTTCTTCTCGGCCGCTGTCACCTTCGGATTTCCGGGCGAGGGGCTTTACTGGGAACTGGTTACGCTGATCGTCATCATGCTGCTCGGTCACTGGATGGAGATGCGTTCGGTCATGGGTGCATCCCGCGCGCTTGAGGAGCTGGTGCGGCTTCTCCCGGACTCAGCCACGCGCATTAAAGCCGACGGCTCGTCAGAGGAAGTGCCGATCTCGACCCTCCAGCCTGGTGATCGCGTCATCGTGCGGCCAGGCGCCGAGGAACTCGGCATCACCGAATACTTCGCCGAAGTGCTGCCGGACCAGAAGTCAGAGAAGATTGCGGAGCTTCAGAGGCGCGGGCTATCCGTCGCGATGGTCGGCGACGGGGTGAACGATGCGCCGGCGCTGGTGCAGGCCGATCTGGGTGTGGCCATCGGCGCAGGCACGGATGTGGCCGTGGAATCGGCCGACGTGATTCTCGTGCGCAGCGACCCGCGCGACGTGGGCGCGATCCTCGGCCTGTCGCGTGCCACCTATCGTAAGATGGTCCAGAACCTCGCCTGGGCGACCGGCTACAATGCGATCGCCATCCCGATGGCGGCCGGCATTAGCTTCGGGACCGGCTTCATAATGACCCCCGCCATAGCTGCCATCTTCATGTCGGCCAGCACTGTCATCGTTGCCATCAACGCCCAGTTCCTGCGCTCCTATGGGAGACACAAATGACAGCGAGAAACACATTACCAGCAGAAACTGGCGGGCTGGATCGCCGTTGAGATCGACAAGCCCTTGGTCATCGGCCTGACGAGGAAAGGCGATCAATGGGGATCGGCCGTTGCGGCACGCATCGGTGTTTCGCATACCGGAAATACCATGAAGATGACGGCACTGTAATCAGCACGTCATCCTTATGACAGCAACTGTCGCCTAAGCTGGCTCGGAACTAATCTGCATCAACCGCCAACCTTGTACATCCTTAGGACGACCATGAAACTCATGAACACACCATGCATGGTCTTGGTGGCAGCACTCTTTGTCGCGACCTCTCCCGTGCACGCACAGCCGGTGGAGGAGCCCATCGTCAAGCTTCTCAATGACATGTCAGAGAAGCCGGAGCATCACCTGGCAATCGCTACCTACTACCGCACGCTCGCCGCCGAGGCGCTCACGGAAGTGGAAAAGCATGGAGCCATGCGCAATACCTATCGGCACGACCACCATCGGCTCAAAACCGGCATGCCGGCGAGACGGTCGATGAAAAGGCATTGTGATCGGCTGATCAAACTCCACCGGGAAACCGCCAGGGAGTATGAAGAACTCGCGAAATTGCACGAAGCCGAAGCGGCGGCAAATTGACGTCCCAAGATCGATTCTCCGCCACGTACTCAAGCAGTATCCGAGGGTGGGCCAGCGCGGGGCACATGACAAAAGTGTAACGATCGGGTCACCCGCCTGACAGCGCCCGCTCTCTAGCATCGGCATGGAGATGTGTCAGGTCATACCATCGGGTCCGATATATGGGCGATTGCAAAGACGCCCGCCCTCCCGCTAATTCCAATTCAACGGCAGCACCATCGTCTATCAACCTATCGCTGACCGGAGAATTCAGTTCATCGTCGAACAAGCGAGCGCCCGACGTGGCATTACCACCCAAACCGCCTCAGGCTTGCTGCCTGCCGCCTACTTCGCGCACTCGCTGGATTCCTCTAGCACTCGCCGGGATGTTGTGGGTACTGAGCTTACCTGCCATGGCCACCCAACCCGTGCCCGGTCGGACAGTGGAATCGATCCGCACCTGGTTGCTCGAGCGGAACTCTGAACTTCAGGCGCTGGGTTTGGAAGCCGAGGCCGCGGAGGCCCGCATCGTGCCTGCAGGCGCGTTGCCCGATCCATCCGTTTCGATTGCATTCAGGGGCCTCGACCCGGACAGGCCCTGGCGCAGCCAGGACGCCAGCCACGAAGCCGAATACGAAGTACGCCAACGATTACCACTCTGGGGTAAGCGCACCCTGGCGCGGACCGCGGCCCGCGAGGAAGCGGTCGCGGCCGGACTTGACCTCAGTACCGCGGCACGTGATCTGCTCGCAGAAGCCGAGGCGGCCTACGTGCGCTACTGGCATGCCGACGAAGCTGTTGCCGTGCTGAACCGCCGCATTGCGCTGCTGCAACAGATCGAGGAAATGGCCAGTGTGCGCTACGCGCTCGGCCGGGCGGCGCAGCAGGACGCGATCCGGGCTCAGGTCGCACAGACCACCCTCCACCGCGAACGCATCGAGCGCCTCGCAGCCAAGCACGAGGCCACCGCGGATCTCAACGCGCTCCTTGGTCGTCGCGCCAACGCACGACTTGCGTCACCGAAAGGTCCTCCAGTGCTGACTATCCACAGCCCGGACCTATCCAATGCACTGGAGACCGCGGATGCGCATCCGGCGGTACGTTCCCAGCAAGCGCGCGCCGAAGCCGCACACACGAATGTCACGCTACAGCGACGAAACCGCTTCCCGGACGTCACTGTGGGCGTAGGCGCGATGCAGTTCGGAAACGGGATCGAGAGTACCGCGCTGATGCTCGAGATCGAGATCCCGTTCCAGCAACGCGCCCGCCGTGAACGCGAGCGCGAATCGCGCCTGCTGGAGCAAGCCGCGCTTGCACGGAAGGCATTGGCCTTGCGGACGATAGAAGGTCGTGGTGCGGCAGCCTGGGCCCAGTGGAACGGCGCACGCGAGCGTCGCGGGCTTATCGAAAACACATTGCTGCCGCAAGCGGACGCCAACTACCAGTCCGCGCTGGCCAGCTATCAGGTAGGTGAAGTCGACTTCGGAACCCTGCTCGAAGCACTCAACGAATGGCAAGGTGCCGACCTCGCACGAGTCGATGCGTTACGCGACGAACTGTTGGGTGCGGCCGCCGTGCGCGCTATGGAAGGAGAAGTCCCGTGACCCGTACCCAGAGCCTGTCACTGGCGATCAGCGCAGTACTTGTCGCGATGGTCGTCGGCTGGATGGCCGGTCGCGCATCGCGTGACCCCACTTCAGACGCGACGGCCACCGGGTCATCCGGCGCCGAGCGCGAGATCCTGTACTACCGCAACCCGATGGGCCTGCCGGACACCTCCCCGGTGCCAAGGAAAGATGCGATGGGAATGGACTACGTTCCCGTATATGCGGGTGATGCACCGTCGGTGACGCCCGGTACTGTCGTGATAACGCCGGACAGGGTGCAGGCGCTCGGTGTACGCACCGAGCCGGTGCGCAGTGCATCCTTGGTCGTGGTCGTGCGCACCAGCGGTACGGTTGAGATCGACGAAAGCCGTCAGTATGTGATCGCGCCGCGCTTTGAAGGTTGGGTGGAGCGCTTGTATGCGAACCAGACCGGCATGCAGGTCCGCGCCGGGCAACCGTTGCTGGCGGTTTACAGCCCGCAATTGGCCGCAGCACAGCAGGAATATCGGCTGGCCGATGAAACGACTCGCAAACTGGCGCAATCCGATCCTGCCGGCGCCGCGTCGATGGCCCGCTTGCGGGACGCAGCCCGGACTCGCTTGCGCAACTGGGAGGTCCAGGATGTGCAGATCGGCCGGCAGCGTTCGGAGGGAGAGCCTCATAACCTTGTCCTCACGTCCCCGGCTAATGCCGTCGTCATCGACAAGCCGATTGTCCAGGGCGCGCGTTTCGAGCCCGGCGAGACGATCCTGCGACTGGCCGACCTGTCCACGGTGTGGGTAGTCGCCAAAGTACCCGCGGCCCAGGCCGCAGGCGTCGCCGTAGGGCAGCCGGCCAAGTTCAAAACCGTGGCCCTTCCGGGCCAGATATTCAGCGGCGAAGTCACGTTCGTGCAGCCAGTCGTCGATGCGGGCACGCGCACCGTCGACGTGCGCATCGCATTGCCTAACCATGATGGCGGCCTGCGCCCAGGCCTGTTCGGCACAGTGCTGCTCGAAGAACCGGCCGCGCAGCCGGTCCTGTCCATTCCGCGCTCGGCAGTGCTCGACAGCGGCACTCGCCAATTGGTGCTGGTGGAGACGGCGCCGGGCCGCTTCGCGCCGCGCGCTGTCACGCTGGGACGGCGAGGCGGCGATCGGATTGAAGTCCTGGAGGGGCTCACCGAAGGCGAGTCGGTGGTCGTGGCCGCCAACTTCCTCATCGACGCAGAAAGCAACCTGCAATCGGCGCTGCAGGGGCTGGCCGGACATGCGCGCCACGCTGCAGAGGAAGATGCGGTTCATGATGGAGATACCGGGCACGGCGCCTCATCGCTGTCGGCCCCTCACACCGGGCACGTCACCATGCCAGTGTCACCTGAACCACTTGACAAGCACACCGCGCCTCGCTCTGGGCATGACGCGCCTACGCAACCCGTGACATCTGCATCCGACGCAGGTCACGACGATCATGGCGCCCACGTGGACCACCTCCACGAGGGGCGCTGACATGCTCGCCCGCCTGATCGAATGGTCGGTCCGCAACGTCTTGCTGATCCTCGTTATGACGCTCGCCATCGTCGCCGGTGGCATCTATGCGTTGATGCACACCCCGCTGGACGCGCAACCGGACTTGTCGGACGTACAGGTGATCGTGTTCACCGAGTACCCCGGCCAGGCACCGCAAGTCGTCGAGGACCAGGTCACCTATCCGCTCACCAGTGCGCTGCTATCCGTCCCCAAGTCGAAGGATGTACGAGGATTCTCATTCTTTGGCGCGTCGTTCATCTATGTGATTTTCGATGAGGGCACGGACCTTTACTGGGCACGCTCGCGCGTGCTGGAGAATCTGAACGTCGCCTCCAAGGACCTCCCGGCCGGCGCGGCACCCGCACTGGGCCCCGACGCCACGGGCGTGGGCTGGGTCTACCAGTACGTCCTCAAGAGCGATCGCCATTCGCTGGACGAACTGCGCGCCATGCAGGACTGGTACCTGCGCTACCAGCTGACCACCGCTCCAGGCGTGGCCGAGGTCGCCAGCGTCGGTGGCTTCGTGCGCCAGTACTCGGTGACCGTCGATCCGGTCCGCCTGCGCGAGTTCGACATTCCGATTTCGCGTGTCTCCGAAGTGATCGCAGACAGCAACCGGGACGTTGGCGGCCGCGTGATCGAGATGGCCGAGACCGAGTACATGCTGCGCGGGCGCGGTTACCTGCGCGGCATCGAGGACATCGAGAGCCTCGTGCTGCGCGCCGAGGGCGGCGCCCCGGTGCTGATCGGGGACGTCGCCCGGGTCGAGTTGGTGCCCGACGAGCGTCGCGGCATCGCCGATTTAGATGGGCAGGGTGATGTCGTTGCCGGCATCGCCGTCGCCCGCTACGGCGAGAACGCCCTGGCCGTGATCGGGGGGGTGAAGGACAAGATCGCGCAACTTGCACGAGGCTTGCCCGAGGGCGTCAGCATCCAGGCGGTCTACGACCGGTCCGACCTGATCGAGCGCGCCATCAAGACGCTGCGTACGACGCTGCTCGAGGAGAGCCTGATCGTTGCGCTGGTGTGCCTGGTGTTCCTGTTCCACGCGCGCAGTGCGCTGGTCGCGATCGTCATGCTGCCGATCGGTGTGCTGATCGCGGTCATCGCGATGCGTGCGTTGGGCATGAACTCCAACATCATGAGCCTGGGCGGCATTGCGATTTCGATCGGTGTCATGGTCGATGCGGCCATCGTGATGATCGAGAATGCGCACAAGCACATCGAACGCGACGACGGCTCACGCAGCCGTACCCGGCTGATCATCGACGCCTGTCGTGAGGTCGGTCCGGCGCTGTTCTTCAGCCTCATGATCATCACCGTCTCGTTCCTGCCGGTCTTTGCCCTGGAGGCGCAGGAGGGGCGCCTGTTCAAGCCGCTGGCGTTTACCAAGACCTTCGCGATGGCGGGCGGCGCGCTGCTTTCGGTGACGCTGGTGCCGGTACTGATGCTCCTGTTCGTGCGCGGCAAGATCGTGTCCGAGCAGAACAACCCGGTGAACCGCTTCCTGGTCGCGGTTTACCGGCCGGTGATCGACCTCGTGCTGCGGCACCGTGTTGCCACGATAGTGCTGGCGCTCATGGTGCTGTTTGTCAGCTTCTGGCCTGCCTCACGCCTGGGTAGCGAATTCATGCCGATGCTGAACGAAGGTACATTGCTTTACATGCCGACGTCGCTGCCGGGGATGTCGGTCACCAAGGCCTCGGAGCTGCTGCAGCAGCAGGACCGGATCATCAAGAGCTTCCCGGAGGTCGAGTCCGTGTTCGGCAAGGCCGGACGCGCACTGACGGCGACCGACCCAGCACCGCTGGAGATGTTCGAGACGGTCATCAACCTCGAGCCGGAAGAGGAGTGGCGCGACGGCATGACGGTCGACAAGCTGATCGCCGAGATGGACGCGGCGCTGAAATTTCCGGGCGTCGCCAACTCCTGGACCATGCCGATCAAGGCGCGCACCGACATGCTGGCGACCGGCATCCGTACGCCGGTCGGCATCAAGCTGTTCGGACGAGACCTCGAGGAGTTGGACGTGCTGGCGACCCGGATCGGGACGGTCGTCCGCGAGGTGCCGGGCACGACAAGCGCATTCGCCGAGCGGCTGACGGGTGGGTACTACCTCGACATCGCTCCGGATCTGCACCGCCTTGCGCAGTACGGCGTTACCCCGGGTGAAGTGCAGGATGTGGTGGCAGCCGCGCTCGGTGGCAAGATGGTCACCACGATCATCCAGGGCCGGGAGCGCTTCAGCGCAATCGTGCGCTATCCGCGCGAGCTGCGTGACGACCCTTCCCGCATCGGCACTCAAGTACTTGTGCCGGTGCCGGGCGGAGCCCAAGTGCCGCTGGGAGAACTGGCAAGGATCGAGGTCAAGATGGGTGCGCCCGGCATCCGCACCGAGAATGCCATGCTGGCCGCGTACATCTACGTGGACACGCGTGACAGCGACCTCGGCCGTTACGTTAGGGCGGCTCAGGAGGCCGTCGCCGAGCAGGTGCAATTTCCGGCTGGCTACTACGCGACATGGAGCGGGCAGTACGAGTACATGCAGCGCGCCGCGGATAAGATGCGCGTCGTCATCCCGGTGACCCTGGCGCTGATCTTCCTGCTGCTGTACCTCAACTTCCGCCGCGTCACCGAGTCGCTGATCGTGATGCTGTCGGTACCCTTCGCGCTGGTCGGCGGCATCTGGCTGATGTGGCTGCTCGACTACAACGTCAGCGTCGCGGTGATCGTGGGTTTCATCGCGCTGGCCGGCGTGGCCGCGGAAACCGGCGTGGTGATGCTGATCTACCTCGACCACGCGCTCGAGGCGCGCGCCGCGCAGCGGCAAGCGGAAGGGCGCTCGCTGAATGCCGGCGATCTGCGCGATGCGATCATCGAAGGCGCGGTCGATCGCGTGCGGCCGAAGATGATGACCGTGGTCGCGATCATGGCCGGTCTGCTGCCGATCATGTGGAGCACCGGCACCGGCTCGGAGGTGATGCGCCGCATTGCCGCGCCAATGGTCGGCGGCATGGTGTCTTCCACCGTACTCACGCTGGTCGTGATTCCCGCTGTCTATTCGCTCGTGAAGCAGCGCATGCTCGAGCGCAGACGCTCACAACCTGCACCCCTTCAGGACGGCGGGCATGATAGGGCATGATCGACGGACGCCGCGGCAGCGCGTTCAGGAACCCATCGGAGCGCGCTGTATCCGCAGGCGAACGGCGGCGAAGGGCGCGCCGGGCCACCTTCTTTGAGCTACTTCAGCGTCATGAGGATGTAATAGACGATCACGCCCACCATGCTCATGACCCCGCCCCAGATCAGAAGGGGGCCGAAATTCCGGTCC
>Ga0172382_10012646_pt1 | contig 10974 bp, 12 predicted proteins | sample Leawel138RmetaG_FD_122245 | JGI IMG/M metagenome (GOLD analysis project Ga0172382, IMG submission 122245) | Leachate microbial communities from a municipal landfill in Southern Ontario, Canada - Leachate well 138R metaG | ecosystem: Engineered > Solid waste > Landfill > Unclassified | place...
CGCCATTGTCCACAAGGGGATCGGCCGGGCGTTCCAGATCGCCAGCATCTACCCCACCATGACCGTTCGGGAATCGCTGGCTGCCGCCGTCAACGCGCATCGCCGCACCGCCTTCGACCTGACCAGCGCCTTCCCCCGCCGCGATGTCCGAGCCCGCGCCGACGAGCTGGTGGAACTGCTGGGAATGCAGGTCGTCGCCGACCGCGTCTCGGGCGAGGTATCCCATGGCGACCAGAAGCTGCTGGACGTAGGGCTGGCACTGGCGCTCGAACCCCGGGTCCTGCTGCTGGATGAGCCCGCAGCGGGGATGGGTCCCGAAGAACGCTGGCGGATGATGGAGATGGTCAAGCGGCTTTGGAAAAGCGCCAACATGACGCTGATCTTCATCGAGCACGACATCGACCTCGTGTTTCGCACGGCAAAGATCATCCATGTCCTGAAATACGGCGAGGTCCTCGCATCTGGCACGGCTGACGAGATCAGGGGCAACCCGGCCGTCATCGAAGCCTATCTCGGAACCGAAATTGACGTGAAGGAGGAACTGGCATGAGCGAGACCGTCCTTGAACTGTATGGCGTGAACGTCTTCTACGGTACATCCCATATCCTGTTTGACCTATCTTTGGCCGCCCGGAAGGGCCGCACCCTGGCGCTTTTGGGGCGAAACGGCGCGGGCAAGTCCACCACGATGAAGGCGATAATGGGCGTCGTCCCGGTCAAATCGGGCGAGATCCGCTTTGTCGACGTTCCCGTCAACGGACAACCTGCCTATGCCGTCGCCCGTCAGGGGATCGGGCTGGTTCCCGAAGACCGGCAGGTCTTTCCGCAGCTCACCGTCGACGACAACCTGCGCATTGCGGCCAAGCCAAGCCCCTCAGGGCGGGAGGACTGGATGATGGGGAACATCTACGATGCCTTTCCGATCCTTGCGAAGATGCGGGAGCGCAAGGCGGGCATGATGTCGGGCGGCGAGCAGCAGCTTCTGTCGATGGCCCGCTGCCTGATGGGCAATCCTGACCTGATCCTGCTGGACGAGCCGTCCGAGGGGCTGGCACCGATCATCGTGCAGGAAATCGGCCGGCTCATCCGCGACCTTCGCAAGACCGGCGTGACCATCATTCTGGCCGAGCAGAACATGCATTTCTGCCTCGGCATCTCGGACGACGCTGTCGTCATCGACAAGGGCGCGATCGTCTATCGCGGCACCATCCAGGACCTGCGTGCCAATGCCGAGATCACCAGCCGCTATCTGGCGATCTAATCCCGCGGGCCGAAACGAAGAACGGACCAACCAAGACATGACCATCCTGAAGAAGCCAGTGGAGGGACGTCGATGAGCAACGGCAATGCTCCCGTCGAAGAGCTGAAGAACATCTATCGCCGCGCTGTGGTGATCCGCGAGGCCGAGAAGACGCTTCAGCAACTGTTCGTGGACGGAAAGGTCCCCGGCTTCCTGCACCTGACCATCGGACAGGAGGCGGTCGCCTCGGCCGTGTCCGAGTTCCTCACGCCCGGCGACACGGTATCGTCGAACCACCGCGGGCACGGGCACACGCTGGCGAAGGGCGTCGACCTGACGCCGTTTTTCGCCGAGATCCTCGGCCGCGCCACCGGACTTTGCGGGGGGCGGGGCGGATCGATGCACGTCGCCGACCTGAACCTCGGGATGCTCGGCGCGAACGGCATCGTCGGGGCGGGCGTCCCGATCACTACCGGCTCGGCGCTGGCGCTGAAGCTTCGCGGCCAAGGTGAGATCGCGGTCGTCTATTTCGGCGATGGCGCGGTTGCCGAAGGGCTGATGCACGAATGTCTCAACATCGCCAAGCTCTGGTCCCTGCCAGTCCTCTTCTGCTGCGAGAACAACGGCTGGTCCGAGTTCAGCCCGACCGAGAACCAGTTGGCTGTCAAGCTTGCCGATCTCGCCGGAGCCTTCAGCATCGACTACCGCGAGGCTGACGGCAACGACATCGCGGATATGCACGAGGCCGTGGCCGAGGTGATCGGGCGGATGCGCCGCGAATGCATCCCTTATGTCCTCGAATGCCACACCACCCGCGTGCGCGGCCATTTTGAGGGCGACAAGCAGGATTATCGCCCCGAAGGGCAGGTCGACGAGCTGTCTAAGCGCGATCCCCTCACCATCGCCCGCCAGCGCCTCGCCGATTTCGGGGTTGCCGGCGAGTGGGTGGACGCGACCGACGCCGAGGTGAGGGCCGCGAACGACGCGGCGCTCGAAGCCGCCTTGGCCGCGCCGCTGCCCGATCCCGCCACCCTTCTCGTTGACGTCTATACCCCGAAAGACACCTGTCATGGCTGAAACCCGTTATGTCCGGGCGGTGAACCGCGCCTTGGTAGACGCGATGAAGGCCGACCCGTCCGTCATCCTTCTGGGCGAGGACATCGCCAACGCGGGCGGCTCGTTCAAAGCGACCCGCGACCTGTTGCAGGAGTTCGGGCCCGAGCGCGTCTACGACACGCCAATCGCCGAGGCGGCGATCACCGGCATGGCCATAGGCGCCGCGTTGTCCGGCCTGCGCCCGGTAGCCGAGATCATGTTCATGGACTTCATCACGTTATCGATGGACATGCTGGTCAACCAGGCGGCGAAGGCGCGCTACATGTTCGGCGGGCAAGGCTCGGTGCCGATGGTGCTGCGCACGCCCCATGGCGGCAGCTTGTCGGGCGGCCCGCAGCATTCCCAGTGCCTCGAGGCGTGGTTTGCTCATGTCCCGGGCCTCAAGGTCGTGGTTCCCGCCACCGTCGAGGATGCCTACGGGCTTCTGCGCGCCGCAATCAACGATCCTGACCCGGTGATCGTGGTCGAGAACAAGGCGCTTTACGCGATGAAGGGCGATCTGCCCGACAATCCGGCTACGCCGTTGATCGGCGAGGCGGCGGTCCGGCGCGAGGGGGCAGACGTGACGCTCGTGACCTATGGCGCCATGCTCTGGACCTCGTTGAAAGCCGCAGAGGCCGCCGCGGGCGACGGCGGGTCGGTCGAGGTCATCGACCTGCGCTCGATCCAGCCCTGGGACGAGGAGGCGGTGCTGCGCAGCCTGCAAAAGACCCACCGCCTGATGATCGTGCACGAGGCCGTCGAGGCGTTCGGCGTCGGCGCCGAGATCGCCGCCCGCATGGCCGACATCGGCTTCGACGAGCTGGACGCGCCGATCATCCGCGTCGCGGCACCCTTCTCGCCGGTCCCGTTCAGCCCCGCGCTGGAGGGGGAGTGGCGCCCGTCCGAACCCAAGATTCTCGCGGCGATCAGCCGCCTAATGGCCTGACAGGAACGACGCATGAACGCTGCAGACACCCGCCCCGCCCACGTCGGCCTCCACGTCGACGGGGCCACGGCCATCATCACCTTCGACCGGCCGGAAAAGCTGAACGCGCTGGACATGGAGGTCATCGCGCAACTCGACAACCTGCTGGACCGGATCGAGGCGGACCCCGCCATCCGCGCCGTGATTTTCACCGGTGAAGGCCGCGCATTCGTTGCCGGCGGCGATATCGCCGACCTGAATTCGCGCGGGGCGCTGGCACACTACAACGAGTTCGCCGAGGCGATCCACCGCTTGCTGCGCCGCATCGAAATGCTCGATAAGCCCACAATCGGGGCGATCAACGGCTTCGCGCTCGGCGGCGGCACCGAGCTTCTGCTGACCTTCGACCTGCGGCTGCTTTCGGACAAGGCAAAGCTTGGCCTGCCCGAGATCAACCTAGGCCTCTTTCCGGGCGCGGGCGGCACCCAGCGCATCTTGCGGCAGGTTCCATCCTGCCGGGCGCGCGAGATCATGTATCTGGGCGAGATGATCGGCCCCGACGAGGCGGTCGAGATCGGCCTCGCCAACCGGGTTGTCCCGCATGATCAGCTGATGGACGAGGCGAAGGCTATGGCGGACAAGCTCGCTGCGAAGTCGCCGCTGATCCTCAAGCTGCTCAAGCGGGCGCTGATCGACGGCGCCGACATGCCGCTGTCAGTGGCGCTGCGGCACGAGCAGGCGGTGATCGGGCTGGTTCTCGACAGCCGCGACGCCCACGAGGGCTGCTCTGCGTTTCTGGAGAAGCGCCCGGCCGAGTTCCGGGGGGAATAACCATGTCCGTGATCGTGATGCCGAAGTTCGGGCTGACCATGACTGAGGGCCAGATCACCGCCTGGCACCGCAAGCCCGGCGAGGCGGTGAAGAAGGGCGAGATCCTGTTCGAGGTCGAGACCGACAAGGTCACGAACGAGGTCGAGGCCGCTGCCGACGGCATCCTGGCCGAACTGCTGTTCCCGGAAGGCGCGGTGGTGCCGGTGGGCGAGCCCATCGCGCGGATGATAGCCAAAGGCGAAGCCGCGGCTGAAGCGCCTAATGAAACTCCCGACGCGGCAGCGGCCCAGACCCAGGAAGCCACCGATGCACCTTCGGCCCGCAAGCTGATGGCCGAACACGGGATCTATGCCGCCGAGGTCTCCGGCAGCGGCCGCGGCGGGCGGATCATGAAGGAAGATGTCCTGCGCATCATCGCAACGCCGCTTGCCCGGCGCGTCGCGCACATCCACGGGGTCGATCTGGCGGAATTGACCGGCAGCGGACCGCACCGGCGGATCAAGGCGGCCGACGTGCAGGCCGCAGCTGACGCCGGGACGGCACCTGCGCCCGTGCCCGCACCTGCGGCGGCTCCAACCGGCAGGTCCGCCGCGCTCGTGCCGCCGGATGCAGTGCGCGCCGCCACCGCCCGCCGGGTGCAGGCCGCGAAGCGCGACATTCCGCATTTCTACCTGACGCGGCATGTGGACATCGGTCCGCTTAACGCGCTCAGGGCGCAGCTCAACAATGGCGCGAATGGCCGGGCGAAGATCTCCGTCACGCATCTTCTGGCCAAGGCCGTGGGACTCGCGTTGGCGGCGCATCCGGCGCTGAACCGCGTCTGGATGCCCGAGGGCATCCTCGAACTGGGCAGCGTTGGCGTTGGCATCGTCACGGAAACGCCGCAAGGATTGCGCATCCCAATCATCGACCGCGCCGATGCCCTGCCGCTTGACGATCTCGCGGCAGCCGCGGCGGCGCTGTTCGACCGGGCACGCTCAGGCACGCTGACCAGCGCCGATATGTCCGGCGGCACAATCTCGATTTCAAATGTCGGTATGTTCGGCGCGGACACACTGACCCCGATCATCAGCCCGCCGCAGTCCATGATTCTGGGCGTGGGTGCCGAACAGCAGCTGTTCCGGCCCGATGCCGCCGGAGAGCCGGTGCCTCGCCGCGAGATCATCCTGACCCTGGCGGCCGATCACCGCCTGATCGACGGGGCCGACGCCGCCCGCTTCCTGTCTACCCTGGCGAGCCTTCTCGAAGCGCCGTTCGAGCTGCTGCGCAGCTCGGCCCCCCCAACAACCTGACGCCGAGGATCCCGCAATGAACTTCGACACCACCGAAGAGCAGAAGATGATGATCGACACAGCCCGCCAGATCGGCGAACGCTTCGGTCTCGACTACTGGCGGCAGAAGGATGCCGACAAATCCTATCCGGCCGAGATCTGGCAGGCGATCTGCGAGGCGGGGATTGCCGGCGCCATGATCCCCGAGGAATACGGCGGCCTCGGTCTGGGACTGGTGGATCTGGTGCTCTGCATCGAGGAGCTTTGCAAGGCCGGCGCCGGGGCGACCCTGTCGCAGATGTTCATGCTGAACCCGGTCTTCGGGGGCGTCGCGATCTCGCTCTACGGCACCGAGAAGATGAAGCGCGAACTTCTACCTGCACTCTGCGACGGCAGTTGCACCTTCAGCATGGCCCTGACCGAGCCGGACGCGGGGACGAACTCGCTTGCCATGACGACCCGCGCCGAGCGGGCCGAGGGCGGATGGCGCATCTCGGGCCAGAAGATCTGGATCACCGGCGTTGCCGCGTCGAAGAAGATGCTGGTCGTGGCCCGTACCACGCCGCTGTCCGAAGGAGTAAAGAAGACCCACGGAATCAGCCTGTTCATGGTCGATACCGACCGCGAAGGGATCAGCTTCACCGATATCGAGAAGCTGGGCACCAACACGCTTCCGTCCTCGGTCGTCTATCTCGACCGGGTGTTCGCGGCGGACGACGAAGTGATCGGGACCATCGACGGCGGCTGGTCACAACTGCTGGACATTCTCAATTGCGAACGCATTGTCACGACTGCCGGGCTGGTCGGCGCGGGCGCTCTCGCCCTGCGGCTGGCGGTGGAATATGCGCGCGAGCGCAAAGTGTTCAACGGACGCCCGATTGGCAGCTACCAAGGACTGCAATTCCCGCTGGCTCAGCACTGGGCCGAGCTCGAGGCGGCCCGCCTGCTGAACCTCAAGGCGGCTAGCAACTTCGACCGCGGCCTGCCCTTCGGGTCGGAGAGCAACGCCGCTAAGCTGATCGCTGCACAGGCGGCGGGTGCGGCGGCGGAACGCTCGATGCAGGTCATGGGCGGGATGGGCTATTCCAAGGAATACCACGTCGAGCGCCTGTGGCGCGATGCGCGGCTGTTCCGTTTCGCCCCGGTTTCCGAGGAGATGATTCTGAACTACATTGCCACCGCGAATCTGGGTCTGCCGAAGTCGTACTAAGTGCGAGGAAGATAAGCGATGTTCAATCTCACCAGCTTCCTGTCCGTCAACGCCTGCAGCTATCCGCAGGCAGAGGCCGTGGTCTATGAAGATCAGCGGCTCGACTGGCAGACGCTGGATGCCCGGGTCCGGCATCTTGCGGCGGCTCTGGCCCAACGCGACGTCGGCGAGGGAACGATCGTCGCGCTCCTGATGAAAAACAGCCTCGCCTATGTCGAGCTGATCTATGCCATCAGCCATGTCGGGGCGATCGTCCTGCCGCTCAACTTCCGCCTGTCAGCCGACGAGGTCGGATACATCACCAGCCAGGCGGGTGCCGCGCTTGTCATCGCCGATGACGTCTTCGCCTCTGCCGCACGGGGCGCGGGCATCCCCGTGATCACGCTCGACGACGCGGCGCAGCGGGACATTGGCGCCCATCTGCTGGACGACGCGGACGGGCGGCTCGACTTTCCCACAGCGCCCCGTGGTCGGGACGACATCTTCCGCCTGATGTATACCTCGGGCACGACATCCCACCCTAAGGGCGTCGTGCACAGCTACGACAACTTCTACTGGAAATGCTTGGACCATTCGCTGTCGCTCGGCCTCGGGCAGAGCAGCCGGCTGCTGGTCGTGGGCCCGCTTTATCACGTCGGCGCCTGTGATCTGCCGGGGCTCGGCGTGCATCTGGCGGGCGGCACCATCGTTATCCTGCGCGATTTCGATCCGGCGCAAGTCCTTGCAGCCATCGCAAGCGAGCGCATTGACGGGATTTGGTTGGCCCCGGTCATGCTTAACGACGCGCTTGCCATTCCGCGCGACCAGTTTCCCGACGTGTCGAGCCTGCGCTGGTGCATTGCCGGCGGCGAGCGTACGCCGGAATCCCGGATCGTCGCCTTCGGCGAGGCGTTCCCCTCGGCCCGCTTCATTGACGCCTTCGGGATGACCGAGACTCTATCCGGCGACACAATGATGGAACCCGGACGCGCCCTTGAAAAGATCGGCTCCGTGGGCCGGGCGCTTCGCTTCGTCGAGATCGAGATCAGGGACGAGACTGGGGCCGCCATACCGACCGGCGCGGAAGGCGAGATCTGTATCCGTGGACCCAAGGTCATGCGCGAATACTGGCGCGACCCGCAGCGGACGGCGGAAACCTTCTTCCCGGACGGGTTCCTGCGGTCTGGCGACATGGGCTATCTCGACGAGGACGGCTTTCTCTTCATTACCGACCGGCGCAAGGACATGATCATCTCGGGCGGCGAGAACATTGCCTCCTCCGAGGTCGAGCGCGTGATCTATGCCCATCCCGCGGTGAAGGAAGCGGCAGTCTTCGCCCGCCCCCACCCGCGCTGGGGCGAGGTCGCCATTGCAGCGGTTGTACTGGCGCCGAGGTATGTGCTGACCTACGAACAGCTTCTGGATCACTGCCGCGCCCACCTGGCGGGCTTCAAGTGCCCAAAGGGCCTTGTTATCATGGACGCCCTGCCCCGCAATCCCTCCGGTAAGGTTCTCAAGCGAAGGCTGCGCGAACTGGATGCGCAGCACGATCTGTCCGCTTAGCTGGTCCGCTCATGGCTAACGACGTATCACGTGCCACTGTTCGGCGGCCCCCCCGCAAGCGGGTGTCGCGCGAGGAAAAATCCCGCCTCACACGCGAAGGCCTGTTGGCCGCAGGCTTCGCCGTCGTGAGCGCCGAGGGCTACGCCGCCGCCTCGATCGCCAAGATCGCAGATGCCGCGGGCGTCGCGCACGGCACGTTCTACAACTACTTCGAGGACCGGCAGGCGCTTTTCGACGAATTACTGCCGCATGAGGGTCTCAAGATGCGCCAGGAGGTGGAAGAACAGGCGCGCCAGATCCCCAACGGAATAGAGCGCGAGATCCAACGCTTCAGGGCCTTCCTTGATTATGTCGCTGCCAATCGGGGCTTCTACCGAGTCCTCTACGAGGCCGAGATATTTGCGCCCGAGGCCCATCGGCAGCATGTTGCTAATATCGTCAACGGCTACAAGCGCACCCTCCAGCGGGGCGTGAAAGACGGCTGGCTTCCCCGATTATCGGAGCTCGAAGCCGACTGCCTGATCTACCAACTCCTCGGCATGCGCGCCTATTCCGCAATGCAGATCCACTACTGCCAGGCCCCCTCCGGGATCGGCCCCATCAAGGATGGCGCGGTTGCAAGCTATTGCCGGCTGATGACCAAGGGGCTTGCCGAGGCACGCAGCGCCTGAGAATTCCGTGCCGCCCCACGGGAGCTGTTCGGCGGTGTGAGGGCAACTGCATTGCTGGTTTCTTGGCCGTCGGCGTGAGAAAGGTGGCCGTAGCGGCCGTCCTCGCGCTGGCTACGCCGTAACTCGTGCGCAGTTGATCGCCCGCCGGCTATGCGATGGTTGTATCGGTTGACCGAGGCTCTCCTGTCCGCCAAGAACCAAATGATCCGATCGTGGCTCGAGCGAGCGGACTACTCCCGGTGCTGCTGGTGCTGACCTTCGCCGTCGCCAAGCGCAAGGGATGCCAGATCGTTGAGACCGATCGCTTGGCCACGCACCTGCACGAGATGGCACGTTTCGGTCGCCAGACCGGGCAGCGCGATGCGCAGAAAGGTTCGGGGGTCCCCCTGCGGCGCGATGGCCACTGACTTCACACTTGCCAACGTGCCCGCCAACCATGCTACCTACTTCCGATTGAAGTGACCGGTGGTGGATGGCATGGCGCGCGCAAGTAGGCGCATAGTTCCGACTGAATTGCAGAAAGTCGCTGGCGAAGCGGCGATCGTCAAGTTGGAAATGGCTATCAAATATTTAGTCACTGAGTATACAGTTGAATTCTTGGCGGAGAAGATCCGCCAAGATGAGTACTACGTTCCCCTATATCAGCGGGAGTTGGTTTGGCCTGACGACAAGCAGTCAAGGTTCGTTGAGTCGTTGCTAATGGGGCTTCCAATCCCTTTCCTATTCCTTTGGCAGGCAGATGACGGTCGACTTGAAATTGTGGACGGGTCGCAGCGGCTCCGAACGATGGTGCGTTTTCTCGACGGTGACTTACAGCTTCAAAAGCTGCAACAGCTCCCCGAATTGAATGGTTTCCGCGTCACTGACCTGGATAGAAGTCGGCAAAGGAAACTCTCTAGCCGATCCATTCGTGGCATCGTGCTTGACAACCTCGTTAATGAGGCTGCTCGAACGGAGATGTTCAACCGCATCAATACCGGTGGAACACATCTGAACGAGGCTGAGATCCGAAGAGGTTCCCTACCTGCCCGTTCATGGACTTGGTAGTGGCCTGCTCTACGGATCAGCGCTTTGTGGATATGACGCCAATCTCAACCAATCTGGTCAACGAGAGGGAACGCGAAGAGCTCATCGTTCGCTTTTTCACATACTTGGAAAAGCTTACTCGCGAAAATGGGGCCTTTGATCTTCCCGGATGGAGAGATCGTCCTAGAGAGTACATTTGGGCCTTCGTGGATGAAGCCAATGGCTTGGCCAGCAATGATTCCGAGTATATAGCACGCCTCCGGCAGGAGTTTGATGCGATGCTCGCCGAGGTCGATCGCCTTTTCCCGTTTGGGTTCCGAAAGGCGGCTACCGGAAAGCAGATACTGCGGGTTCGCTTTGAAGCAATTGCGGTGGGTACTGCGCTGGCATTGAGGGATCGAGGCCAGCTGACTACGACGCCAGCTGATGTTGCCGGATGGTCAGATGGGCAGGAATTTGGGGACGTGACGACCTCTGACGCCGCAAATGTCAAATCCAAGCTCCTCGCGAGGATTCGTTTTGTTTACGAAAGGCTCATGCATTGAGCGAGTTTAGCGTAATCCTTACGGAGAGGATGGTTGAAATTGAGACTCATCTGCAGTTCTTAACGGGGTTGGAGGCATCTGCCGTCGGCCGTGGGAACGGCATCCACACGGCCCCCGTCGACTCCGAGCCGATCAACATTCTCAAGAGTGGCTTCCTTGTTCACCTCTACAATGTCGTCGAAGCGGTGATGGCGAAGGTCCTGGAAGAGGTGGCAATTTCCGCAGCAATCCACCCACCCAAGGAATGGTGCGATGGTCTCCTGCGCGAGTGGGCACTGGGACGCGTGAACCTGTCTCGAGACCTTTCGGTTCACGACGCCGAGACGCGCTTCGTTGGTTTGGTGCAGGAGGCAATAGACCGCGTCGCCCTGTCGAGGTTAAGCATCCTCCGTAAGACAGGAAACTGGTCACACGAAGAGGTGGTTGAACTCGCGACTGCGTTGGCTTGCCCTCTCGCGATTAGTGATCCAGTCCGAATCGCCGCATGCGAAAAGTAAGCGGCGGCTGGACCGCACCTTTCGGCCTTTGACCTGATCGTCGCATTGGATGTTCGTGATGATCGGGGCGGAGTTTCTCCATGGAGGCTATATTGGAGGTTCTCCCGGTTGGCGGCCGA
>Ga0172382_10012647_pt1 | contig 10973 bp, 4 predicted proteins | sample Leawel138RmetaG_FD_122245 | JGI IMG/M metagenome (GOLD analysis project Ga0172382, IMG submission 122245) | Leachate microbial communities from a municipal landfill in Southern Ontario, Canada - Leachate well 138R metaG | ecosystem: Engineered > Solid waste > Landfill > Unclassified | place...
AGTTCCCATTCCCCGATCTGGGTATCACTCTTACTGCACCAAACGGCAACTTTCGGGGATTGAGGGAGGTAGCCGAGGAGGTTGGCGCGGATCCAGGGTTGTTTGTCCGCAACAGGCTGCCCGATTAGTGGCAGTATAGAAAAAAGCATAAGCAGCAACCAAGCAGTGGTTAGTTTCATACTGATACGGATAAATGTTCAAGTCATAGCAAGGTAAGAAAATTTTGGTAACCTTATATTATGGATCAATTACCTCTTAGATTGAACTAAACTCAATTTAATACAGCTGTTGAATTTACTACAATTACTGCCCGGCAAATGCATTCTGAGTGACAACATGAAGAATAAAAATTGAAATTTCATAGGTTGCCAGTACTCCTTCGCTAATGTTTAGCTCATCTATCGCGGCACTTGCTGTTTCATATCATCCTACTCGACGTTTTAAGAATCATGACATTCCAATGAGCAGAATTTACAACCATTGATTCTTCGATAAGGGTAACGATTTTTAGCAGCATCCACAGCCTCCTGGCAGTGCGTATAATATCCTAGATATTCATAATCAGTTGAAGGAAAGAACCGACACTCCTGCTTGTGAACTTCATGGTCACCGTTTTCTTGACGGATGTTGTTTAGATAATAATGAGCTATCATGATAAACAATATTTATGAATCTTCAAACTTGTTTCCCAGTGGAACCACAATGTCTCTCACAATCAAATCCACAAATTATATATACTGAATATTATAAAAAGAAAATCATGCGTCTCATTTATTGGAAAATGCGCAATCATAGATTAGCTGGATTTACATATAAATTGAATTTATCCAATTTTGCAATAATTAATTAAAAATCAAGCATTTTGACACAGTTTACGTACCGCTTCTTATGTTCAGGCTACCCTCACAATTATATGCTGTTGTCGCTTCATTAACTCCTTCCGCTGTTATCACATATATCAAAACTGAACGCTCTATATTGCCAACCAAATAAATACAGTTGATAGTGAAAATGGCAGCGCAGATTTCAAACCATTCGATCAGAAATGCCTTTGTCTTCGTTGGGAATATTTTGAACTACCCCCTCCTTACTCGGCCTCCATCTATCCTTACCAAATTTTCCTGAACCATCAGATCAATTGTATATCGCAGTGATAAATCGATTTGCCTTCCCAGTTTCGCAAAACCAAAGATTCGGGCTGTGTGACGTAATAGCTCTTCTAGTTCAATACTTAAGTACTGGTCGATCGCTTCGAGTATTGCCACTTTCAATTCTTCCGGAGCAATGTCTTCAATATTGCGCCGATCAGAGCCTTCTCCGACACGATAAAAATCGATTTCAGTCATTCCGGGCTTCCAATAGTAGACCTGACCCAGATGGGTCCTTTCAGTTAAATCGACTTCATGAATGATATCGTCAAGATAACTCTCCAATTTTCCTCCCATCCTACTCGTGAACCAGGCAGATAGAATCTTCTTACACAGTAACCCCTTACTGATTGGAGATTCTACTTCCAGAATCTGTTGTATTTGCCTCTTGATAATATTGCGATTCGTAAAATGGTAAATTGTTTCACTGCTGGCACCGACTACATACTCCAAATCACAGCCTACATATTCTCTACGCTTCGTGGAAGCCGCCTCCTGGAATGGTTCCGATTCTACAGTCTCCTCGCGTACAACCTCGGGATAGAAATCTGGTTCATCAGCCCTGTCTGAAACGTCATTTGACATATCAGCCCCTTCCTGCAACTCCAGCTCCGACAGCTCCGCAACTCTGTCGACAATTTCCCGAACGATTTTCGAGGAATTTTCAATCCAGTCGAGCGACCATAACCGGTAAATTTTCCATCCAAGCGAGCTCAGCACTGAAGGAATCACCATCTCCCTGTCATCCACTGTTTTCGCATTGTAATAATGGTGTCCATCCAGGATTATTCCGAGAATATATCGGTCCGGGTATTTGGGATGTACAACTCCCACATCCATTCGAAAACCGGAAGTGCCTACGTTGGTCCTAACCGTTAAACCGTGTTGACTAAGCACCCGGGCGATAGCGGATGACAAATCCCCATACGCCGCTTCGTTTGCATTGCGTTCTGCACGAAAATTCAGATGACCCCCTTCCGCGAACCGGAGGAATTCTTTTAATCCGAGAACGCCCTCAGCCGAACTCCGGCTTAGATCAATCTGATCAGAACGAAGGGTCGCAAAAATGTGCATCTCATATCTTGCGCGTGTCACCGCCACGTTTAATCGACGCCAACCTCCGTTGCGGTTCAAGGGGCCAAAATTCATGCTAATTTTCCCTTCCTGATCGGGTGCATAACCGACTGAAAATAAAATAATATCACGCTCATCACCCTGTACATTTTCCAAATTTTTTACAAATAATGGCTCCTCCCCTTGTGTAAAATGCTCTTCCAATTTGGGGTCCGACAAGTAAAGTTGCTGCAACAATTCTTCAACCAACGATTGTTGAGTCTGGCTAAAGGTAACCACCCCAATACTACGTTCCCGATTCCCCGACTCGTAAAATTTTTTAATGAACTCTACGATTTCGCCGGCTTCGAATTTGTTCGTCCGGGACTTACCCTTGTCATAGAAGCCGGGCACGTGATGATATACAACTTTTTGATTTAAATCATCTGCCGATGGAAACGTAAGAAGCTTACTATCGTAATAGTTAATATTGCTGAAAGAAATCAAACTTTCATGCTTACTCCTATAATGGCGCAACAGATAGCGTGACGGAACCGTCAACGACAAACAGTCATCGAGAATACTTTCGAGATCCTCCAGATCCATATTTTCTTCATCCAGCCGAATCGTTGAAAAGAAGGAAGTAGGTGGCATCTGTTTGGGGTCGCCGACAATAATTGCTTGCTTGGCACGTGCCAACGAACTAACCGCTTCACAGGTTGGTAATTGAGAAGCTTCGTCAAAGATTACCAGATCGAAATGATCGGTATTCACATCGAAATATTGCGCCGCAGAGATTGGACTCATTAACATGCAAGGTACCAAGCGGGGCAACAACGTAGGTACCTGTTCAAACAACTTTCTAATGCTAAGTCCACGCCCGCGATTCCGTATTGCCCGCAGCAATATTCCCACTTCCGAGGTTTGTGCAATCCCAAATGACAGGTTTGGCAACTGCTCCGCCAATTTGCCCCGGATTTCCTGGATAGTCAGCTTCTTGTGTAACCTTGCAATCCTCTTATAATCTTCAATTCTACTCTTGAACAGTTCCGGATTAAACAGGCTCAATGCTTCATGCTGCGCAATGACATTCTTGATAATAGTAGCATTTACGGCATAATGGAAATACTCCTCTACCTTTTCCCTCGGATACCTGTTCTCTTCGTACCCTCTTATCATCCAATCGAGTTGCAGCGGTTGACTTTGCCGTTTAGTCATCACATAATGATACCAGTCCCTTATAGATGGTAAACGGTTCTGGATACCGCGCAAACGCTCTCCTACTTCCTTGAAGAAATCAGAGGTGGTATTCGCAAAAACATTCTCCAAGGTGGAGTGTTTTTCGACCAATGCCGAAAACTCTCCGTAGTCCCGAATCGCCCCGGTAAGATCTTTTCCGTACTTATTTTTTAGGTCATCAAAATATTTAATTCCTGACTTTTCCAGGTTACCCAACCAATCATCGATCCCGTTAAACGACCACTTATTAATTAGATTTATAACATTCGTAAAATCGGCTACTTTACTTTTTATTTCCCCAACGTTGGTATCATCCCCCTGGAATAAAATTCCCAGTTGAGTTTGAATATCTCGGAACCTGTCAGAATTCAGTTCTAGTTGAACTTCGGCAAACTCATTCTTTTGTTCAAATAACGCTTCTACTTCAGCATGGGTCCGCAATGGCCTCTTAACTAAGGCCTTCAGGTGGGATTTGATCTTTCTCGAATCCAGCCAGCGCCGCAAAAACCATTGGGTTTGTGCTTGTCTCCAATTAAACTCTATTTCCGATAAATCCTGCTCAAATATCGACTTACCAAATTGCTCACCTAATCCGGTTTTCAACGCGACATAACGTTCAAAAAGCGACCCCCAGTCGTTAAATAATTTGACATTTCCCCTATCGGTCAGTAATCGACAAAACGAGAGAGGTAGTACAGAACTTTGTTCAAGTGCGGTCAACAAGGCAATGAACTCCTCAAGTGTTTTCGAATCCGATAGCGTGCACGGAACCCGTAGCTCCCTGGCGAGAAAGCCAACCTTCACTTCCAGTTTGCTAAAGACGTCCAGAACCGCTTGGACGGCCGCTCCTGTTTCCTGAACAAAAGACGGAGTATAATGATCGACCTTAAGAAATGATAATGGGTTCTGAGCTGGATGAACGATGAGATTGATAATCGACTTGAATTGTGACAACCAGTCAGTCCACTTGAGATAAGTAGCCCGGTCAAGGGTTTGATAAACCTCAGTGGGAACCTCTCCGTCGCCAAATGTCAGGTTCTCCAATGCCTCAAGATTTGAGATGGCCTCATAGAGCGACCAACCTACCGGTTGCTTCCGGTGTAGCAGATTAACGTATTCGCCTATTTTTTGCTTTGCCTCATCCAATCTCCTGGATTCTTCTACAAAATCACGGCTACGCATCGCTTTCGTAGCCTCCAAGGATTTTGCCAATTGATCCAGTACCTCCGATTTTTTGGTTTTATTGGAGTGTAACTCCAAGGTAAATGCCCCCAAGCCGATTTGTTCGAGGCGTTTGTGAACCACATCAAGAGCGGCCTTTTTGGCAGCTACGAAAAGTACGCGTTTGCCACGATAAAGAGCATCAGCAATAATATTTGTGATGGTCTGCGACTTCCCTGTACCCGGAGGTCCGTGTAAAATAAAACTCTCCCCTTTACTCGCTGCCCACACAGCTTCCTTTTGCGATACATCACAATCAATCGGCAACGCCAATGTCGACGATTCAATTTCGTCGACTCCAATTGCATGGTCGGCCGATATAACCAATTCCTTGGACAGCTCCCCGTCAATGAGACTCCTGACGATCGGACTCTTTTTCAATTCCTCCTGATGAGAGACGATGTCTTTCCATAAAATCAGCTTGTTGAAGGAAAAATTACCCAAGATTAATTGCTCCAGAACATCCCATCCTTTAAGATTCATCACAGCCCGCCTGACACTCCCCATGATTTTCCCCACATCAACTCCCTTGTCGTCATAAGGGAGCTCTTCGAGTGCACCCAGCTCGAGTTGATATTCCTGCCTGAGGAATTCCAGTAACGTTATGTTTATCATGGTTTCTTCACCACTACTCCTCAGGGTAAAATTGCTGTTTACGGACCTCCGACTTAGTTCGACAGGCAGCAATAAAATAGGAGCTAACCGTTCCTGTTCAGGAGTCTTGCGATCATACCACCTCAAAAGACCGACCGCAAGAAAGAGCGTACTAGCGCCATTTTCCTCAATAGAAAGTTTAGCATTTTTGTAAATATAGGTTAAGATATTATCGAGGTCAGCGGTATGGTAATAGGTAAGTAGTCTGTTGTACTTCAGCTCATCATTCGCTTCGACAAACGTGGGAGAAGAGCGATGCAATGGCCCTTTATATACGTTGTACTTATTCCCAATCTGAGCTCTTTGATTCGGCAATATCGAGAAACTCTTTCCTTCTGAAAGTGTGTCTTCCAGATGACTAATGTCGATATCGATCAGCTGAAGCATGTTTCTCGTCAACCGCAAATTCAGCAGGTTATTACGGAGCGACAAATCGAGCAGCTTTCTTTCCCATATTTTAATCTTTGTGGTACGTTGAGGTCTGTTCAATAATTCATCACCGTATACAGCACCCAGTTCAAACTGTAGTTGAAGATTCGACGCTTCGTATTTCTGAACCAACTCTTCATCGAGTGCGACCTCATTATTCGCCGTTACCAAGATCGGTAGTGGGCGAATAAATGCAGTCCTAGCTCTCTTGATATCAACAGACAACAGGAAATTTTCATTTTCTATAAGCTGAGCCTCACCAAGATCAACCGACTCTTTAAAAGTCCGGTCTGCGCCCCGGCACAAGCTTGTCGCCTCGACTACGACAATTTCTCTGATTCCCCTTGCCAAACGTTTCGTAATAGCTGTCTGGTCGTCGTTAACAATCGTAGCAAACTTATCGTCGGTCAGCCAGCAACCTACAAAAGCATGATTCTTAACGATGATAATAATTGGATTGAGATCAGCAGCCTCCAGGCAGGCTGCAAACAAGAGGCTAAGATCAATGCAGTTGGCAAATCGTTCTCGCTGAATTGTACTAAGAAGGCGTAACCGTTGACCAGTAGCCTCATACCCTGGTGGGAGTGAACTATAAATAAGGCTTTCGTTTTGAATCGCGGAAAAAATCGCCGATATAATCTGGAGTACACGTTTGGGGTCGTCTTGCTGATACCCGTCAAAACTCACATTCTGCCCCTGCTGTTCCAGTAAATCGGCTGCATTCCGTTTTATATGGTATACGTAAGGATGGTTGGGCGTAACGTATGCTGCTATCAGTTCAGGTAAATATTCAAACCCTCCAAAATACTCGAGAGGGTAAACGTCTAGTTCAAACCGATGTTCCGCAAGCAATTCATCGCCATCGATCACTGAAACCGTGACCTGCGCCTTTTCCGATTCCGTCAATTGATTAAAGAACTCCCGTTTTATTCTGAGATCATCCAACGGTATTTTGACCTCCATATTTGCGGGAATAGTCACTGAATAGCGAAATTCTTCAATGCACGGTATATCACTCGTGATGAGCAGATCAACCTGAGGAGAGTCTGTTTCGCCTTCATTTTCTAGCGATAGGGAAATAATCGGTTTGATGTTGTTCAAATGCAACGCAATATTCAGAAAAGGGTAGGTCTCAATGTGAATTTGCAGCGATCTTGTTGAATCCATATTTGTCAGTGAGGGTTTGGCGAAGCCTGAAAAATTCCAGGATTAAACTTTATATTTTTTCTAAGAAATCCAACATTCCTTAAAAAAACCAAGAAAACATTTTCAAGGCATAAATGCAACGAATCCACCTAGCATACCACATATTTCCCTTCTCGGCTAGTATTTTACGGTTCGGTGGGCAGAGTACGCGCGTCTTTTTTTGTAAATGTTTATAAAGCTTTCCGGGGTAGGTAACTCACTAATAAATGATCACGTCAACAACCCGGTAAAAAAAAGCTTGAAGATAGCCTGTCTATAAAGCAGCACACAACATTGGTCGATAAAAGCCATAGGTTAAGCATTCGTAAGCAAGCGCAAAAACTCGTTATCAATCTCTGACAACAGTTTCACAGGTTTACTGACAAAAAAGAGGAGAATCCATCATTGATGGCAGCGATCTAAAACATATTTATAATAAGCCCCACTTTGGGCGTATTAGATATTCAATACGAACGGGCTGAAAAAGGAATGACCTGCTACGTTAGGCGGATACGCCACCAACTACAGTAAATGGTCATTGAACCAACCTCTCTGGAACGCAATCCACCCGGCTCGGAAAGCCAACTACTTTCGTCCCTATTTGCTGGAGGGGCTTAAAATATCCCAGCCCAAACAGGTATAAGCGATGGATATTAGCTTCATTCCCATGAAACGTTGCCTATTGCAATTAACAGCCATTTTGGATCTTTACAGCTGCTTTATAATCGGCTGGCATCTATCCAAAAGCCTGGAAAAGGAAATCAGAAAGAACTTTTACGGACAACGATATCCCGGCGTGGTAATCCATAAATCATAAATAGTCATCCGTGCGTATAATTTACCAGTGAGCATTGGGTCAGCACATTAAGCTAACTTAATATCCGGATGGACCGGAAAGTGAAAGCCGCGGACGAAGCACAAATAGAGCGATGATTCCAAAATTTGAAAAAAAAATACATTTATCTAAATTGTAAAAAAATGGACCTGACTTATAACTGGGAATAGAGCGATATTCCCACCGTTACTATTTCAAAAATCATCAGGGCATCAGACGACGTAAACCAATAAATCATTATCTAAAAACAGACTAACATAAATTGACTGTTAGCAACCCCACGGATTAGAATCGGGGAAAACTACTCGAGAAAGGTGACCAAACCCAAATATTTCGACACATGGCGAAGCATGTAATGTGCAATACGACTTAAAGCGATTTAGATATTCAACACCGCGTTTCGCGACTCCCTATGACGAACACGTTTAGAGTCATCCTCCCGATAATGAAACTTTCCTGTTGTGCGTTTACTTCTTCCTTCCAAAATGAGACACAAAGAACACATTTTCACTTTGGTGAGTTAAGTCTACTTTTGTCGAATTCAGACCGGTCTCAAGATCAAAAATAGCCTTCTCAAAGGTTAGCTTTCACCTAAGCTCAGAGCAGACTTTGTGATAAAAATGGGGCAATCATTATGATCCATACCAGGAATTAGGTTAGAAGTCCAAGAGATCCATTCTGACAAACCTGAAATTGAGGCAATGTCAAAATGAGCGTACCTTAACAACCATTCCATCGGAGAATAATTTCAAATTATAGGGAAAATGTGGGTGTGCCTTGCTCTTCCTAATCGGCAATCTTTATGCGAACCGTTTCGCAATAGCAACAATTACCCAACGATAATGTCATTTCCCAACTTAATTATCTTTGACTCGAACCTTTTCATGCCATAAAAAGCGTATTACAACTATAAGATCGCGTTTTCCACTGACATATTTTAGTTTTTACCACAACCGAGCAATATCTGTACCAGGAGGAATTAAGTTAGGCAGCGAAGCAGCAAATAGAAACCATTAAATTCGTCTATTCATTCTTAAAATATTGATTGTTTCTTTAGTCTTTGTAAGGATTACCTGACCCGGCACTTATAATGCAAATTAAATGAAGGAAAAGACCGGGAAGCAGATACAACATATAACCAAGCACCACAAAGACTAACCATAATAATCCCCGTATTATGTTACCCTTATACATCTGGCCTGCACCAGGTAATACTAAACTAAGTAGTGCAGCTACGCCTGGACTCCACCTTCTTGCGTAGTGAGGTGGCGATACGACTTGATTGCGTTGTTGCCTTTCAACTCTTAAAGCATCGTCAAGGATTTCTCCACAGTGCTTACATTGTAATGGCATCTCCCATTATTTCTTCGGCACAATAAGGGCATCTTTTTGTATTCATTACTTTTTTTTATATTTTTCTAAACTTTAAACTAGCAAAGACTCACCGGCTTGGTCTTTCTTTTGTTGGTTAGCTTTTCAAAAAACTTCGCAAAAGAAAGCTTCTCCCCTACTCCTCCGTATCCAGTCTTAACCCCAGTTGCCGCACTGATTCCTCTACCACACGTACCACCTGACTATTCTCCGTCAGAGGCACAGCGTCAGTCGAACGAGCCTTGATCTTTATTTCTATCTCCACATTATTATGCAGGAACGGACGTACAAAGCTCTGAAAGATCTGCGTATAATGTTCCACCGGCACGCTTCCCGAAATCGTGATCGTCTTGTAAACCTTGCCTGAAGATACGACGGGTGTCGGTGGAGGTGTAACCGGTGGCCATGCAGGTGGGGTTATAGGCGTCACACTTCCGCCTTGACCTCCCCCGGGATTTCCATTTTCGGGCTGCGCAGGCTGCGGTACCTTCGAAACGTCGACAAGCCAATAGGTTTCGTCCGTCACGTCAAAGTACGGAATGTCTTTTTTGAAATAATAATGGGTATACCCGGTCTCATCACGGGAAGCAATCGCGAAATGACCATCCATACAGTACCGCTTCAATGCATTGCTCACAGCCTCTTTTCCCGAAATCATCGGTTTGTCGTCGTAGCGTAGGAATGACTCGTATACCTTCTTTACCGAAACATCCTCCTGGGCTGATGGAAGCAGATTATTCACCCGAAGCAGATTATACCCTACCGACTCCAGGAACAACTCCTCGTCTTTCAGTTTCGCTACCAGGTTGGTGTTAATCTGCTGCTCCATGGTGTCGGCTGCCTGCTCCAGATACAGGATCTCCGGATCGTTCTTCGCCATATACTTGACGACGACCGTATACGCAGTCACGATCGCCTTATCAAGTTCTTTCGATGAAGAATCAATTCGACGTGCTATATCCTGTTTCTGTTCGGCGTCGAGCTGAGACTTGTATTCCTGCTCGATCTTCCGGCAGGCGAGATACTCCTGAGCCTTGGCCCGCAACGCCGCTATGCCCAGCTCCGAACAAACTACGAACAAAATTGTGTTCCGGAAAATCCGCTCGCTGTTACCCTTTTTCGTAGCCAGTTTCTCGATATACGGTGCTGTATCCCCTACCAGCCGCTCTTTCGTTGCCTGGTAGTAGGGACTCAGGAAAATCAGCGTCGGATTTAATTGCTCGGGTACGTCTGAAGTGGGGTTCACCAGCACTGTAAACAACTGCACATTCCGGGTGCCCTGTTTCAACCGATCTAAGACCTCGGTCATAATGTCGACCTCCTTTACGTCGTTCCTTGCCTGTGTTACCAGGATGTTGATATTTGGCTTTGTTAAAAACCAGTAGCGCTTGCCGCTCGCTGACAACTGCGCATAGTGCAGGTAATATGCGTTATTCTCAAACTCATCCAGCGCACCGTTTACATTATTGTGGTTGAAGCCAATCGGCGTCAGGAGACTCAGCTTTATTTCTTTGATCGAAACTCCCCTATTCGCCCCTTCGCTGCCAAACGAATTCAGCAATATCACCGCGGCGATCGATTGGGTCAGATTCCAGTTCCCGTACTCTGTCTTACGGCTGTCGATCCGGAAGGCGTTCGATGTGCCTCCGGCTACATCACCGTCAATCACCGAATCATATCCGTTACCGTACAGTTTCTTCAACTGGCCTGAGAGTGCGTCAAGATTGGCAAAGTTTACACTGCCGGGATGGATCAGGATGTTCTCTCCTACCAGGTTATGCTGCCGCTTCCAGAGATCGTTTACGATGGCGGCCAGCAACCGTAGCACCCAACGCGTA
>Ga0172382_10012648_pt1 | contig 10973 bp, 11 predicted proteins | sample Leawel138RmetaG_FD_122245 | JGI IMG/M metagenome (GOLD analysis project Ga0172382, IMG submission 122245) | Leachate microbial communities from a municipal landfill in Southern Ontario, Canada - Leachate well 138R metaG | ecosystem: Engineered > Solid waste > Landfill > Unclassified | place...
AGCAGATCTCGGCGGGCGGTATCATCGTGCGCCAGCGCGGCACACAATTCCACCCGGGCGTCAACGTCGGCATCGGCAAGGACCACACCCTGTTCTCGCTGGTCGACGGCACGGTACAGTTCGGCATCAAGGGCGCGCGGAACAAGCGCACGGTATCGGTCAATCCGGCCAGCTAAATGCCGGCCACCCCCGGCGGGTGCCGTCCATAGGCATCGGCACCAGGGCCCTGCCGCGTGGCAGGGCTTTTTTCTTTAGAATGATAGCCACGCCCGCAGTCCATCTCCTTTTGCGGGGGTAGCCCAGCATGAAATTTGTAGACGAAGCCACCATCGAAGTCATCGCCGGCAAGGGCGGCAATGGCGTCGCCAGTTTCCGGCGCGAAAAATTCATCCCCAAAGGGGGGCCCGATGGCGGCGACGGCGGGCGCGGCGGCTCGGTGGTGGCCGAAGCCGACCGCAACATCAACACCCTCATCGATTATCGGTACGCACGCCTGCATCGCGCAAAAAATGGCGAGCATGGGCGCGGTTCAGACCAATACGGCGCCGGAGCCCCGGACATCGTCCTGCGCATGCCGGTGGGCACCGTGATCACCGACGCGGATTCGGGCGCCCTCATCTGCGATCTCGATCACCATGGCGCGCGGGTCATCCTGGCGGCGGGCGGCGCAGGCGGGCTGGGCAACCTGCGCTTCAAGTCCAGCACCAATCGGGCGCCGCGGCAATTCACGCCGGGCCAGGAGGGCGAGCAACGCCGCCTGCACCTCGAACTCAAGGTGCTGGCCGACGTGGGCCTGCTGGGCATGCCCAACGCAGGCAAGTCCACCCTCATCGCCCAGGTCTCGAACGCCCGGCCCAAGATCGCCGACTACCCCTTCACCACCCTGCACCCCAACCTCGGCGTCGTACGGGTCTCGCCCGAGCACAGCTTCGTGATCGCCGACATCCCGGGGCTGGTGCCGGGCGCTTCAGAAGGCGTGGGTCTGGGGCATTTGTTCCTGCGCCACCTTGGGCGCTGCAGGGTGCTGCTGCATCTGCTCGACGTTCATTCGCCAGATCCAGACGTCGACGCGTGCGCCCAGGCCGTGCAGGATGCGCACGCGATCGCGCAGGAACTGGCCCGCTACAGTGCCGAGCTCGCCGCCAAGCCCCGCTGGCTGGTACTGAACAAGATCGACATGGTGGCCGACCCGCTGGCCGTGCAGCAACGCATTTGCCGTGAACTGGGCTGGCAAGGGCCGGTGTTCGGCATTTCCGCCCTCACCGGCCAAGGCACCCGGGCGCTCATGCAGGCCCTGCAATCATGGCTGGACACGCAGCGCCAGGATGAGCAGCCCGCCGAGCCCGACCCCCGCTTCCCGGATGATCCCGACGCATCAGCCACACCATGACAGCCCCTTCATCGAAAGACGCTTCTGTTTCAGTCGCGCGCGACGCGCGCCGCCTGGTCATCAAGGTGGGCTCCTCGTTGGTGACCAACGAGGGCCGGGGGCTGGACCTCCAAGAGGTCGGGCACTGGGCGGCCCAGATTGCCAGCCTGCACGCCGACGAACGGCAGATCGTTCTGGTGTCCAGCGGGGCGGTGGCCGAGGGCATGGTGCGGCTGGGCTGGCCGCGCCGTCCGCGAACCATGCCCGAACTCCAGGCCGCCGCCGCAGTGGGCCAGATGGGCCTGGCGCAGGCCTATGAAGCGGCCTTTGCGCAACACGGCATCCGGACCGCCCAGATTCTTCTCACGCACGAGGATCTGGCCGACCGGCACCGTTATCTGAACGCCCGCAGCACCCTCAATACCTTGCTGGCGCTGGGCGTCGTGCCGATCGTCAACGAAAATGACACGGTGGTCACAGACGATATCCGGCTGGGCGACAACGACACGCTGGGTGCGCTGGTCACCAACCTGATCGAGGCGCACGTGCTCATCATTCTGACCGACCAGGATGGCCTCTACAGCGCCGACCCACGCCGGGATCCGCAAGCGCGCTTCATCCATCATGGCCAGGCGGGCGATCCGGCCCTCGAAGCCATGGCGGGCGGCTCGGGCAGCACGATCGGCACGGGCGGCATGCTCACCAAGGTATTGGCGGCCCGGCGCGCGGCCAATAGTGGCGGGCACACCATTATTGCGTCAGGGCGCGAGCCCGACGTCCTGCGTCGCCTGGCGGCCGGCGAGCCCATCGGCACCGAGCTCAGGGCGGTGCTGCCCCTGCGCTCGGCCCGCCAGCGCTGGATGGCCAATCATTTGCGCCTGCGCGGCCGGGTCACCCTCGATGCCGGCGCCGTACGCGCCATCACGCAGGGCCATCGCAGCCTGCTGCCGATCGGGGTGATGGCCGTCGAGGGAGAATTCGGGCGCGGCGACGTAGTCGCCTGCGTCGATGAGCACGGGGTGGAATGCGGCCGGGGATTGATCAATTATTCCTCTGCCGAGACCGCCCGGATCCTGCGCCAGCCCAGTGCGCGGATCGCCGGGATTCTGGGGCATCTGTCCGATCCAGAGCTCATCCACCGGGACAACCTGATCGTGGTGCGCCCACGCACGATTATTTCTGCGCCGGAATAAACAGGGTCTCTTTGACTTCTTCCATGACCACGCAACTTTTGGTCTGGGTCACCCCGGGCAGACGCAGCAGGATGTTGCCCAGCAGGTTGCGGTACTGGCTGATCTCTTTGATGCGGGCCTTGACCATGTAATCGAAGTCGCCCGAAACCAGGTGACATTCCAGAACTTGCGGAATGCACAGGATTTCGCGGCGGAAATCCTCGAACGTACGCTCCGACTTGCTCGACATGCTGATTTCGACGAACACCAGCAAGCCGGCGTCCAGTGCCTGGGGCGCCACACGGGCGTGATAGCCGGTAATGATGCGCTCGCGTTCGAGACGGCGTACCCGCTCGATGCATGGCGTGACCGTCAACCCGACAGTATCCGCCAGTTCCGTCATGGACAGCCGGCCGTTCTGCTGCAGCAGATCCAGGATACGCCGGTCGATCCTGTCCAGGCCCTGGCTCGAAGTCTTGTGCACACGCATCCTGTGGTACCTTGTTGTACCGGTCTCCCTATCCGACATGCTGGCGGGCCAACAGGCCCGAGAGAATCCGCCCTGACAGCAATTGTAGCGGGCTTCATCAAGCAAACACATGCATTTTCATGTGTTTTTAATGAAAAACAAGAATTTTCATTAAAAATTAACCATAGATTTTGCGTATCATCATTAAATAACATAGGAGGCCATGATGAAAGTTCTGGTATTGGGTGCCGGGGTCGTGGGTGTCACCAGTGCCTGGTATCTTGCACAACAGGGTCACGAAGTCACCGTCCTGGATCGCGAGCAGGACGTCGCCGAAGAAACCAGCCACGCCAACGCGGGGCAGCTGTCGTTCGGATACTCTTCGCCCTGGGCGGCACCGGGTATCCCGCTCAAGGCATTCAAGTGGCTGTTCGAACCGCACGCGCCGTTGGCCATACGCCCGGACGGCAGCCTGTTTCAGCTGCGCTGGATGTTCAACATGTGGCGCAACTGCACGCCCGAGCGCTATGCCGTCAACAAAGAACGCATGCTGCGCCTGTCGGCCTACAGCCGGCAGTGCCTGCATGCACTGCGCGCCGACACCGGGATAGCATTCGAACAGCGCTGTCAGGGCACTTTGCAAGTGTTCCGCACGCAGAAACAACTCGACGCGGCGCAGCGCGACGTCCTGGCCCTCAACGAAGCCGGTGTGGCCAATGCGCTGCTCACGCGCGAGCAGCTGGCCAGCGTCGAACCCGCCCTGGCGCACGTCAGCTACAAGCTGGCCGGCGCCCTGCACACGCCCGACGACGAAACCGGCGACTGCAATCTGTTCGTCCACCGCCTGGCCGAGCTCGCCCGCCAGCAGGGGGTGCAGTTTCGCCTGGGCGAAACCATCCGCTCGCTGCACGTGGCCGGCGGAGCCGTCAGCGGCGTGCAATGTGTCTCCGGTCTGGTTCAGGCGGATGCGTACGTGGTCGCCATGGGATCCTGGTCACCCCTGCTGTTGCGCGGCGTACTCGACATCCCTGTTTACCCGATGAAAGGGTATTCGATCACGGCCCAGATTGCCGACGCACAACGCGCACCGGTATCCACGGTCCTCGATGAAACCTACAAGATCGCCCTGACGCGCTTCGACGAGCGCATCCGGGTGGGCGGCATGGCCGAAGTCGTAGGCTATGACACCCACCTGAAGCCGGCGCGCGAACGCACCCTCGAAATGGTGCTCAATGATCTGTTTCCCGGCAGCTACCAGGCAGGCGACCTGCACTTCTGGACGGGCCTGCGGCCCAAGACCCCGGACAGCACGCCCATCGTGGGGGCCACGCGCCTGCCTAACCTGTTCCTGAACACGGGTCACGGCACCCTGGGGTGGACCATGGCCTGCGGCAGCGGGCGTCTGCTCGCCGACATCGTGTCTGGCAAACCCACCGAAATCCGCCACGAAGACCTGGATCTCAGCCGCTACGGCGCCTGAGGCAGCCGGCAGGCCGATCGTCAGGCCCATAGTCAGGCCCATAGTCAGGCCCATAGTCAGGCCCATAGTCAGGCCCATAGTCAGGCCCATATATAGCCGGTGTGGCTCAGGGCTTCGATCGGCAGGGCACCCAAACGCGCCTGGCGGGCGCGCAAGCGGCTGAATTGATGCCGCAGGCTGGCCGGGCCGGCCAGCCGCAGCCGGGCCCCCTGGGTCTCTTGGTGTAGCGCCTGCTGCAGTGCCTCGGCCCGCAGCACGTGGCCGGGCGCATCGAACAAGGCCTGCACGAGCACCCGTTCGATGACCGACAGGCGCATATGGCGCCCCGCATGGCTGAGCCACCAGCCATCTTCGCTGAGCCGCCAGCCGTCGATCACGTTCAGGTGCCCCGCCGGCCGTGAACGCAAGACCACACGGGCAGCCAGTGCAGCGGCCAGCCAGCCGGGCGCGGCGCCCGCCGGCAAAATGAGGTCGACCCCCACGCGCAGCAGTGCTTTGTATTCGGCCAAGCGCCGATGCTGCATGGCCGCCAGTAACGGCACGGCCATGCCAGCCGCGCCCACCTGCCTGGCCACGCGGCAGTTGGACACGACGTCGGCCAACAACAGCAGGGCGTCGGCGTGGCCCGCCCTGGCCAGCCAATCGGCCGGCATCGCCTGCTCGCACGGCCAGATCTGTGCCGCCCCCTGCACCAGCAGGGGATGATGCACACTGGCGGGTGGACACAGGGCAAGAATGTTCTGCACCGTCATGCACCGGGGCGGGCTGGGGTGGATCGGGCCATGGGTTCAGGCATCGGGTGAATGCCGCGACTATATCACGAAAGTAATATCGATAACACCATTGTGGCATTGGTTTTTAGTCCAATGGCACTGTGAACACCTTTGGCGAACGACTCCGATACGCACGCGAGCTGCGCGGCCTGTCCCAGAAGCAGCTGGCAGATGCCTGCGGCCTGTCGCAAAGTGCGATATCCAGCTATGAACGGGGCAGCCGCAAGTCGACCCAGAAACTGCTGGTCATCGCCCGCAAACTAGAGGTGGACCTGTACTGGCTCGACGGGGGCACCGGGCACATGCGCCCCGCCGGGCAATCACGGCTGGCGATGGGCGAATCGTGGCCGTTCCCATCCATACCGCCCGAGCACATCATGGCGCTGTCGGAAAACGACCGGCTTGCCGTGGAAAAGACGCTGCGGGCCTTGATCGACAGCCTGCTGCCGAGACTGCCAGGCATGCCGAAATAAAAGCCTGCCCTGGACGGGCAGGCAAGCCATCATTGCTGGACGGCGTACAGATACAGCTCGACCCGACGGTTCAGGGCGCGGCCTTCGACCGTGGCGTTGTTGCCGATGGGATTGGACGCCCCCATGCCTTCGGCAGACAGGCGCGCGGACGACACACCCTGCGTGATCAGGTACTGGGTGACGGCAGTGGCGCGGTCACGCGACAAGGGCAGGTTGATGGCATCGGTGCCGGTGCTGTCGGTGTAGCCCAACGCGCGGGCACGCAGTTCGGGATGCTGATTCATGGCGCGTGCCACGCTGTCCAGCACCGGCAGCAGCGCAGGCTGCAGGGTGGATTTGCCGGTGGCGAACGATACGTTGCTGGGGATGTTGACACGCAAAGTGCCGTCGGGCATTTCGGTCACGGCCACACCCAGATCGGCCGCCCCCGAGCCTTCGACATCCTGGCGGATGCGGTCCCAGTTGTAGCCGACCACCGCCCCCACGGCCGAGCCGATGCCCGCGCCGATCAGGGCCGATTTGCTGGAATCACCAATGAGGGCCCCCAGGCCCGCGCCGATGGCCGCACCCGCGCCGGCACCGATCGCGGTATTTTGGCCCTTGGGCGACACGTTGGCACACGCCCCCAAGGCCAACACCAGACTGCCTACCAGCGCCCAGCGTACGGGTCGCGTGACCATTGCATTCATATGGATTCTCCTGCTTGCATGTTGGAAGCCATAGCGTAACAAAAAAAGCCTCAGTGCAGGATCTGGCTCAGGAACAGGCGCGTGCGTTCGTTTTTCGGATGGTCGAAGAAGACATCCGGCGTGTTTTGCTCGATGATTTCGCCGTGGTCCATGAAAATGACGCGGTTGGCCACCTGGCGGGCGAAACCCATCTCGTGCGTCACACACAACATGGTCATGCCGGTTTCCTCGGCCAGTTCGACCATCACGTCCAGGACCTCTTTGACCATTTCGGGATCCAGCGCCGAAGTGGGCTCGTCGAACAGCATGATCTTCGGGTTCATGCACAGCGAGCGGGCAATGGCCACGCGCTGCTGCTGCCCCCCTGAAAGCTGCCCCGGGTATTTCCGGGCCTGGTCCGGGATGCGCACGCGCTCGAGGTATTTCATGGCGGTGGCCTCGGCTTGCGCACGCGGGTGCTTGAGCACCCAGATCGGCCCCAGCGTGAGGTTTTCGAGCACCGTCATGTGGGGGAACAGGTTGAAATGCTGGAATACCATGCCGACATCGCGGCGAATCGCTTCGATCTGCTTGAGATCATTGGTGAGTTCAGTGCCATCGACGATGATCTGCCCTTCCTGGTGCTCTTCGAGCCGGTTGATGCAGCGGATCATGGTGGATTTCCCCGAACCCGAAGGGCCGCAGATCACGATGCGCTCGCTGGGCGCGACGTCGAGGTCCAGGTCTTTCAGGACGTGGAACTGCCCATACCACTTGTTGACTTTCTTGAGCTGAATGATGGGTTCCGACATGCTGCAGACTCCACGGCGTGGGGCCCGGGCCCCACGCACTGGTTAACGATGATGCCCCTGATCCAGCTGACGCTCCAGCGCCAGGCTGTAGCGCGAGATCGAAAAGCAGAAAATGAAGTAGATCACGGCGATGAACAGATAGGATTCGGTGCTGAAACCGCGCCAGACGGCATCCGACACCGCGACCTTGGCCGCCATGGTGAGGTCGAACAGCCCGATGATCACGACCAGCGACGTATCCTTGAAGAGCGAAATGAAGATCCCCACCAGGGGCGGGATCACGATCTTCAATGCCTGCGGCATGATGATCTTGCGCATTTGCTGCCAGTAGCTCAGCCCGATTGAATCGGCCCCTTCGTATTGCCCCTTGGGGATGGCCTGCAGCCCGCCGCGCACGGTCTCGGCCACATAGGCCGCAGCAAACAGGATGATGGCGATTTGCGCGCGCAAGAGCTTGTCGATCGAAAAGCCCTCGGGCAGAAACAGCGGCAGCATGACCGACGACATGAAGAGCAGGCTCACCAGCGGCACGCCGCGGATGAGTTCGATGTAGATGACGCAGACCGCCTTGACCCCGGGCATGTGCGAACGCCGGCCCAGCGCCAGCACCACGCCAAAGGGGAAGGCAAAGGCGATGCCGAAGGTCGACAGGATGAGCGTCAGCGGCAGGCCGCCCCATTTGCTGTTTTCGACGTACGTCAGCCCAAAGACGCCCCCCCACATGAGCACGCCCACCGCCACCAGCCCCACCACCCACAGCAGTGCCAGCGAGGGGCGCCAGAAGCGGCGCATGCAGCTGCATGCGATCACGGCCACCAGGATCACGGAAGCCAGCAGGGGGCGCCATTGCTCGTCGTACGGATAGACGCCGAACAGAATGAGCCGATGTTTTTCGCGCACGAACGCCCAGCAGTAGCCCCCTGCCTCGCGGCATTGCTCGGGCGTGGTGGCGGCGAAGTCGGGCTGCACGAACAGGTACTCGACCAGCGCCGGGATGGCCAGCAGCAGGACCCAGATGGTCAGCAGGCTGAGCACGGCGTTGAGGGGGCTCGAGAACAGCCGTGTGCGCAGCCAGCCCAGAACCCCGGCGTCGGAACGGGGCGGCAGGCGATCAGGCAGGGGTTGGGCCATGTCTCAGCGCTCCACCAGCTCGATGTGCTTGTTGTACCAGTTCATGAACAGCGAAATCGACAGGCTGACGACCAGGTAGGCCGCCATGATGATCATGATGCCTTCGATGGCCTGGCCGGTCTGGTTCAGGATGGTGTTGGTGACCGCCACGATGTCGGGGTAGCCGATGGCGACAGCCAGCGAGCTGTTTTTGGTGAGGTTCAGGTACTGGCTGGTCATGGGGGGTACGATGACCCGCATGGCCTGGGGCAGGATCACCTTGCGCAGGATGCGCGCGCGCGACAGCCCCAGGGCGGACGCCGCTTCCCATTGGCCCTGGCTGACGGCCTGGATGCCGGAGCGCACGACCTCGCCCACGAAGGCCGAGGTGTAGATCACCAGGCCCAGCAGCAAAGCGGTGAATTCGGGCGACATGGTCAGGCCGCCCTGGAAATTGAACCCCTTGAGCTCGGGCCGGTCGAGCTCGAAGCTCGCCCCGCTGAGCCAGGCCGCCAGCATGGGCACCGCGATCAACAGGCCCAGGGCCGACCAGCCCAGCGGAAAGATCTTCCCGGTGGCCTCTTGGCGGCGCCGCGCCCAGTGCGCCAGCACCACGATGAGCACGATCGCCAGGGCCAGGCCGCCGAGCACCCAATCGATGGCATGGCCGTGCACCCAGGGGATCTTGAAGCCCCGGTTGGAGATGAACACGTCGGGCAGCGGGTTGAGCGCCTGGCGCGGGCCGGGCATGATTTCGGTGATCAGGGCATACCAGAAGAAAAGCTGCAGCAGCAGCGGGATGTTGCGCATGACCTCGATGTACAGGCCTGCCAGATGCGAGATCAGCCAATTGCGGGACAAACGCCCGATGCCCAGCAGCGTGCCGAACAGCGTCGCCACGACAATGCCCACCACGGACACCCGCAACGTGTTCACCAGCCCCACCAGCACGGCCCGACCGTATGTGTCGGCCGGCGAATAGTCGATGATCGACTCGCCGATGGCAAACCCCGCCTCTTCGTGCAGGAAACCGAAACCGGTGGAGATGTTGCGTACCGCCAGGTTATGCAGCGTATTCGACGTGAGATACCATACCCCCAGCGCCACCAGGCCCAGGATCAGGATCTGATAGATCAGCGCGCGGGTGTCGGGATCGTTCCACGACCAGCGGCGGCGCGCCCGGCCCGGCGGAGAGGATCGGGCAGTTGAACGGGAAGTGACCATGCTTGAGTCATCTTTTTTGGGTTTCCCGGATCATGCGCAGTACCGGCCAAAGCCGGACACGTCATACAATCCGGATGAACGGGCGTGGCCCGAAGCAGATCGTAGCGTGTCCATGCCGAACCGATACATGCGGGATATCCCTGCCGAGCCCAAAGCCGATGATCGAATTTCAACACGTTTTCAAGTCCTATGGCCGCGGCAGGAACATTCTGGCCGACGTCAATTTCAGCACTGAAGCCGGCGAATTCCTTTTTATTTCGGGGCCATCGGGGGCGGGCAAGTCCACGCTGCTCAAGCTGGTGGCGGGGCTGGAACCCGCCAGCCGGGGAACCATCACCGTCAACCACCACCGCATGGATCGCCTGAATGCCCGCACCCTGCCCTACCTGCGGCGCACGGTGGGCCTGATCCTGCAGGATACCCATCTGCTCTTCGACCGGCGCGTGATCGACAACGTCCTGCTGCCGCTGGCCGTACTGGGGCTCGATTCCCGCACCGCCGTCACCCGGGCCCGGGCCGCCATGGACAAGGTAGGCTTGCGCGGCAAGGAAGACTACTGGCCCATCGAGCTGTCCGGCGGCGAACAGCAGCGGCTGGCCATTGCACGGGCCATCGTGGGCCGCCCGGCGATCCTCATCGCCGACGAACCCACGGCCAACCTGGATGCCGCCAGTGCATTGCGCATCATGGACGTATTCCGGGATTTCAACCAAGTGGGCGTCACCACCCTGATCGCTTCGCACGATGCGCCGCTCATGGCTGGTTATGCGCGCCGCACCTTGCATATCGAAGCCGGGCGCTTCACCGACCTGCCCGGGGTGCCCGCATGAAGCGCTGGCTGCGTCATCATCGCTACGCCCTGCGGGTGGCCGTGCGCCGCCTGTTCGGGCATGGCCTGTCTTCACTGGCCAACATCCTGGTGATCGCCCTGATGCTGGTGGTGCCGCTGCTCGGGGCGGCGGCCCTGCAGTCGGCGCAGCCGCTGATCCGCCAGCTCGCGGTCACGCCCGAACTCACCCTGTTCCTGACCCCGGGGCTGGACGCCGAGGCCCAGCAGGCCCTGCAGACACGGATCCGCACCGAAGCGGCCGAACAGGTCGCCCAGGTGCGCCTGATCTCCGCCACCCAGGCCATGGATCAGCTGCGGGCCGATCCAACCTGGGCGCAGGCCTTCGATGCGCTGCCGGCCAACCCCCTGCCGGATACGTTGATCGTGACGCTCAAGGACACCGACGCCCCGACCCGCGTGGCAAGTGCGCTGATGCAAGCCTGGCAGCAGTGGCCCGGCGTGGATCGCGTCCAGCTGGACAGCGACTGGGTGCGCCGGCTCGAATCCTTGCTGGCCTTGCTGCGCACGGGCCTGACCCTGCTGTCCGGCGCCGTGCTCGTCGTCGTCCTGGCCACGGTCTTCAACACGGTACGG
>Ga0172382_10012650_pt1 | contig 10971 bp, 9 predicted proteins | sample Leawel138RmetaG_FD_122245 | JGI IMG/M metagenome (GOLD analysis project Ga0172382, IMG submission 122245) | Leachate microbial communities from a municipal landfill in Southern Ontario, Canada - Leachate well 138R metaG | ecosystem: Engineered > Solid waste > Landfill > Unclassified | place...
GTACAGTTGGTTTTACGGTGATTGCTCGCACTCACACAGGGCGAACAGGGTAAAGCCAGGTAGAAGGTCTCGATGTGATGGCCCAAGGGACGGTACAAATCGGGGGTTTCTGGTCCGAAAACAACAAAGGTTTTCAGTGGAGTTACAGCGGCGAATTGGGCCGGACCAGAGTCATTACTCAACAAACAAGTAGCTTGATGATAAAGGGCAAGAAGTTGACGCAGATGGGTTTTCCCGGCTAAGGAGCAACAACGATTGTCGTTGACCTCGTCGACAATGGCCTGCACCTCTTTCTGTTCTTCCTCGGAACCTATAGCCACCACAAGCACATCGGCGCGCTCTCGCAACAATATTCCGGCCAACTCCACAAAATAGTTTTCCATCCATTGACGTTGAGGCAACAAATCGGAAGCATTGGTGTTGAAGAGCACTATTTTCATGTCCCTCCAAGCAGGAAACAGTTGATCCAATACATGCTGTGAAGCGTTTATTTCCTCGGCACTGATCCGGGCTTGGACGGGAATGAGCCGCTCCGGTTCGACCGGTGTGATGGGATAAGGACTCTTATGATAGCCCATAGCACTATGTACTAAGGACATAAAATTAATGCTAATGTGTACATGGGCATTGTAGCGTACGGGATAGTTGAGGAGATGGCCGCGGTAAAAACCCTCATCGAAATGAGCATAAAAACCGCAACGATGAGAGGCCCCACTCAAGACTGTAAGCAAAGCCGTAAAACGGGAGAATAATTCCAAATCGATGACGGCCGTAATCTGCTTGCGTCGACACCAACGCATGAAACGCACTACATCGATTGCCAAAACAAGCAAATTATGCATACGCAGGTAGAAACGATTTTCCCTTGCCACCGTTTCCAAGATATCCAAACTCTCGGCATTGGAAGCAAAAATCACGAAAAACAACTCACTGCCTTGTTTTTCTTTGAGATAACGCATAGCAGGATCAACCAAAACAGCACTACCCATCTCCGATAGTTCGATAAAGAGCGTACGACTCAAATCAGGTTCCCGCTTCTTATGCGAACGAAAAAAAGAAGCTATAACCCATACGATATCCATCAGGAAACACAAGGGTATTCCTATATACCGATCGAGGCTGCGCATAGTTGAAACTTGCATGTTTTTCGTTGTCAGTTATGAGTTTTCATTTTTTTTGTTCCGAAAAAGTCTCAAGTTGCAGGTCATTTTTTCAACTTGAGACCTGCGACTTGTGACTTGCATCTTTACAGATTCTCTCTTATTGTCATACAAATGGTATCTATTTCTTCCACTGTTAGATAAGGGTGTATGGGCAAAGAAAGTACGGTTTGGCAGAGTTTTTCACTTACAGGGACATTTCCTTCTTTATATCCTAAATCCTTAAAGGCGGTTTGTGCGTGCATGGGGGTTGGATAATAGATCATGGTAGGTATACTCTTCTCTTTTAAAGCAGCTTGCAGACGATCTCTTTCTTCTTGACTTTTCAATATGATGGTATATTGAGCCCAGGAGGAATAATAGTCTTTGGGAATGTAGGGCGTAATAACCACATCCTGCAATTTAGCGGTATAACAAGCAGCGGCTTTGTTGACATTTTCCAGTTCATATTCCTGAAAAGCTTTAAATTTGACTAATAGTATGGCGGCTTGTAAGGTATCCAAACGGGAATTCATACCAATGCGTACGTTGTCGTATTTAAAAGTCCCTTTTCCATGCACTCGGAGGGAATCGGCTAACATAGCCCATTCATCCTTATCGGTAAACAAAGCTCCTCCGTCGCCATAGCAACCCAGAGGTTTGGCCGGGAAAAAGGAGGTGGTGGAAATATCGCCGAAACTGCAAGCCCGCTGTCCTTTGATGTTGCCACCGAAACCTTGTGCGCTGTCTTCCAATATATATAAATGATACTTGTCGGCTATTTTTCTTACCGCCCCATAATCGGCGGGCAGACCGAACAAATCGACGGTGATGATTACACGGGGCGTCAGCTTGCCTTCTCGCAAGGTCTTTTCTATCTGTTGTTCCAAGTGCTTGACGTCGATGTTAAAGGTGCGAGGATCTACGTCCACGAAAACAGGGGTAGCCCCTTCAAAGGAAACTACTTCGGCGGAGGCAAAGAAAGTGAAATCGGGGACAAATACGGCATCGCCGGCTTTAATGTCCCATACTTTCAAGGCCAGGGTTAAGGCTTCGGTTCCATTGGCACAGCTAACACAATGTTTTACGCCTACGTATTCGGCTAGTTTACTTTCTAATTCCTTGACAGGCTTGCCCATAATAAAAGCGGAAGAGGCCGCTACGTCCAACATGGCTTGATCCATCTCAGGTTTTAAGACTTCGTACTGTTTTTTTAAATCTCGAAATTGCATGTGAAATAAGGTTTTTTGTTATTTTTTGTTTAAAGAACGACGAAATGATGCGTTTGGTATGTAAGAGAAAAAAAAGTTTTCAGTTTTCAGTTTTTCAATGCGTTGACTCAGTACTCGCGACTGTCTTTCGACTTTACAAACTTTCAACTATTTTTCACTTCCTCGAAATAGGTATCGGGATGTATGGGATCGAAAATTTCGTTACTCCACATAAAGGTAACCATAACCGTGTCGCCGAGGTTTTCGATGTTGTGGGTATACCCTACGGGAATGTCGACAACTTCCAATTTTTCGCCGCTGACATAATAGCTGATGATTTCGCCGGCAGCCTCGTCTCCGGCATCCATGTTGCGGAAGCGTATCACTCCTTTTCCGCTGACGACCAAAAACTTTTCATTTTTTGTATGATGCCAATGATTGCCTTTGGTAATGCCTGGCTTGGTAATGTTGACCGAAAACTGTCCCCGTGTGGGTGTCCGTATAAACTCGGTAAACGAGCCTCTTTCATCGATGTGCATGCTGAGGGGATAGGAAAAGCCATCTTTGGGCAAATAGGATAAATAGGTAGCATAGAGCTTTTTGGTAAAAGCATCCGACATATCTGGCAGACTGCGTTCACGGCGGGTGCTTTTAAAAAGATAGAGCAAGTCGACGATGTCGCCTAAGCGACGGTTATAGACTGCTGGAACAAAACAAAAATCGCCATTGCGATGTTCACGCTGCTCCAAGGCCTCAATGAGCTCGTCGACCACGTCGTCAATATAGACTAAATTCATAATCACCTCGCGGTCGTTGACTTGTATGTCTATGTTGCGGCTGATGTTGTAACAAAAGGTAGCCACGGCACTGTTGTAATTCGGTCGACACCATTTACCGAAGATATTGGGAAAACGATAGATATAGGCTTGTGTTTGGTGTTTTTCGGCATGAACGCGTACCAGCTTCTCCCCTTCTTGCTTGCTCAAACCGTACGGATTGTCTAAAGCCGCCTGGGAGGAGGAGGACAACATCACGGGACAAGGATTCCGATGAGCATCTAAACAGGTTAAGAGCTTGGCCGTAAAATCTACATTGCCGGTTTTGAACTCCGACACCTGCTTGGGTCGGTTCACCCCAGCCAAGTGAAACACAAAGTCACAATCGCGGCAATAGTCCGACAATACCGACGGATCACTGTCAAGATCATAAAGATACAAGTCTGTATATCCTCTATTTTTCAACTCTAAACTTAAATTTTTGCCAACAAAGCCTTTTGCACCGGTGAGGAGGATTTTCATATCGTATGTTTTTTAATGATTCGGAAATGCAAAAATAGTAAAAATAATGATGAATGATAAAGTCAAGTCGAATTAAAATTTTCGCCTCTCGCACAGGTGAATATGTGCAGTCAAGCCATTTTTGTCGTTAACTGTCGTTGAACAGATCAAGTCAGCAAGTGAATCCTAATCGCCCGTTTACCGGTTAATTTTTCGACACAACACGAAAAAGCACCCATCATCCATTTTCTTGTTTTCCTGCTATTTAAGCGACCAAACCCCCATTGTAATAGTATACTAAAGCTCGGGTATAAAAGCCCGAAAAACGGCCTAAAAACGCCTTATACAGCATTTTAACTAAAAAATTGACCGATTTTTGGCGGTTTTGGCGGGAAAGACAGTATTCTTGTTTAACCATATAGAATACAGGGATTCATATGTAACCCAACTTCCTGATTTTTCCTGCTGAAAAATCTCTCTGCTCCCAGCACAAAAAACCGGAAACTACGTTAAACTTTCTTCTTGCCTTTTGCGACATTTTACGCCTCAATATTAATTCCATTGAACCGGTAGCTTACCTTCACCTACCGGTTCTTTTATTAAATTCATATATTTTCAATGTTTTAACAATATATTTACGATGAAAAACATATTTCTAACAACATACACACCCGCCCGAGAACACCCCTTGAAACACGCCTGTTTGAGAAAATCACTGCTGTATTTGGGTGACGAAACACGTGTGTTTCAAGGGGGCTCTCGCCCTACAAAATGCTTGTATTTACTAGCTGTCTTTTCGGCATGATTCTTGTTTTTTTAGGGGTAATTGGAAAAATTGTCAGATAAAATTAAATCAATTTAAAATAAAATAGGTATTCAATCAAACACCACTAAAATGTAAACTTCAAAGAAAAATCACCCGCAAACTTACGACAACATAAACGTATAAACGTATAAATGTATAAATGTATACATTAAAAAAACATAAAAAACTATTTAATCATCCTTAAAATTAATTAACAATGAAAAAGTTAGAAAACAAAGTAAGCATTGTAACCGGCGCCGGTGCCGGCATGGGAAAAGCCATCACCCTTTTGTTTGCAGCCGAAGGCAGCAAAGTAGTTGCTGTCGATATCAACCCGGAAGGCTTAGACGCACTTAAAAAAGAAATCAAAGCCCATGGCGGCGAAGTTACCACCCTGCTTGCCGATATGGCTATAGAAGCCGACATTGAAAATATGATAGCAGTAGCCGTTAACACATACGGCACCTTAGACGTATTGGTAAACAATGCCGGTATCATGGACAGTTTTCAACCTACTGCCGAAGTAGATAACAGCACCATGGAGCGGTTGATGAAGGTAAACTTCGAAGGACCCTTTAAGGCCATGCGCAGTGCCTTGAAAGTATTTCTTGCCAAAGGCCAAGGAGTTATCGTAAACAATGCCTCGGTGGCAGGTATCAAAGGCGGAGCTGCCGGAACGGCATATACGGTCAGCAAACATGCTTTGATTGGTTTAACCAAGAGCACTGGTTATTTATATTCCAAATCGGGCATACGTTGCAATGCCATCGCCACGGGAGCTGTCAACACCAATATGAGTCAGTCGCTCGACATGAGTAAAGTTACACCCCTTGTCAACGATCGCATCATGACAGGAATTGCATTAAATCCTCGTTTTGCCGAACCCATCGAAATTGCCAAAGTAGCCTTGTTTTTGGCCAGCGACGATTCCTCGTTCGTCAACGGTCATGCTCTCGTAGCCGACGGTGCTTGGTCGGTCTACTAAAACGTGGCAGCATGACTTAAAGCATAACCCTACGTTTTTTTATAACATAAACAAATTCCTAAGCTTTCCTTAGAGGCTTAGGAATTTTTTACTATCTTTGCAAACCCATATAATTATAAGAAATATAAAGAAAAAGAAGACGTTACCAAAAGAAATAATGATGAATGGCGATCCAAGATTATATGCTCTGTTAGAAAAGCTAAGCATTTCCTTTCAATATATAGCGCATCCACCAGCTCCTACCATACCTGTTGCAAAAAAATATTGGGAAGGACACGATGCCAAGCATTGTAAGAATTTGTTTTTCAGAAACCACAAAGGAAACAAACATTTTCTGGTTATCCTTGATTGCGACCAAAACATGGACATACATTCCATCGAGAAGCAATTGCACCAGGGGAAACTGAGCTTTGCTTCGGAACAACGCTTACACATCTACCTGGGGCTTACTCCCGGCTCGGTTACTCCCTTCGGACTGATCAACGACACGGATAAACACGTACATGTATTTATCGACGAAACCCTCCGCCATGAAAAGCGATTGAGTTTCCATCCCTGCATCAATACGGCTTCTCTGTTGATTAGCACCGACAATTTTATTTCTTTCTTGGATTATTGCGGCAACACCTATGAATGGATTAACCTATATTAAACCATGGAAAAAGAAAGCTATCATTACCACAGGCTATCTAATGGCATTCGACTTATTCACAAACAAGTATCCTCTCCTATTTGTCATGTAGGACTTGTAGTACATACCGGCACACGCGATGAAAGGATGGATGAAAACGGCATAGCTCATTTTATTGAACACATCATTTTTAAAGGCACAAAAAAACGCAACACCTATCAAGTGTTATCTTACCTCGAAAACGTAGGCGGCGATTTGAATGCATATACCACCAAAGAAGAAACCTTTTTTTATGCTTCGGTATTAAATTCGTATCTTGGAAGAGCCCTGGAATTGCTAAGCGATATTGTATTTAACTCCACTTTTCATTCCAAAGATATTGAAACTGAAAAGGATGTGGTAATAGAAGAAATCAAGTCATATCAAGACAATCCTTCGGAAGCCATTTTCGATGAATTCGAAAACCTAATTTTCGACGGACATTCTTTAGGAACTAATATTTTAGGAACTAAAAAAAGTGTAAAATCATTTACCAAAAAGAAGATTGTCGAATTCATAGAACGCACTTATAACAGCGATCAGATGGTCATTGCCGTTGTGGGTGATGTAAGTTTTAAAAAGTGCATTGCCTGGGCCGAAAAATATGCGGGCATTATTCCCGAAAACCGACGCAAATATCAACGTCAAGCCTTCACGGGGTATACCGTGCAAACCATGACAAAAAAAATCCACGGACTTCAAGCCCATGCCATGATAGGTCGAGCACTCCCTCATTACGATGAAAAGAAAAATCAAAGTGCTATATTGTTAAACAACCTCTTGGGAGGCCCGGGATTAAACAGTCGTTTAAATCTGGCTATCAGAGAAAAGAACGGTTATGTTTACAGCATTGAATCTTCATATGCTGCCTTGAGCGATGCCGGATTGTTTTCCGTATATGCCGCTTCGGATGTCAAAAATATTGAAAGAATCATGGAGCTCGTCCATAAGGAAATGCACAAACTCCAAACCCAAAAACTCGGCACTTTGCAATTACACCGGGCCCATCTCCAACTCATCGGTCAAACCTGCATCAGTTTTGAATCGAACCTAACCGAGATGCTTTCGATCGGTAAGAATCATTTGTTATATAAAGAAGTAGAAACCATCGACCAAATCATCAAAAGAATTGAATCTATAAGTGCAATCGACTTATTGGAAACAGCTCAGGAGATTTTCAATACAAATTCATTAAGTACGCTGATTCTAAAAAAATAAACTTTATTTACATCTATTTACGATTCATCACGCCACCTTTATCCGTATTTATTTGGTACTATTTTTGAGCGAATCACATTATAATCACTTTTCAAATTTCAAATACCATACTACAATATCCCTATGTGCAAAAGAATATCCAGTCAAATTGTAAGAGGAAAGCCGGCCATTGATGGTGCCGGCGTACATTTACGCAGAGTGTTGGGAATACGTAATACTACAGATTTCGATCCTTTTTTGATGTTAGACGGTTTTGATTCGACCCGTCCTGAAGATTACATCAAAGGATTTCCATGGCATCCACACCGTGGCATTGAAACCGTAACTTATTTACTAGAAGGAAATATAGAACACGGCGACAGCTTAGGAAATAAAGGAGTAATTGCTGACCTTCAATGTCAATGGATGACAGCCGGTTCGGGCATCATTCACCAAGAAATGCCTAAAGCTTCTCCTCGAATGTTAGGCTGTCAGCTATGGATTAATCTTCCACAAAAACACAAAATGACAACACCGACCTATCGTGATATCACCCCCGAAAAGATTGCCGTAATTCAAGATAAAAACGCCACAGTCAGGGTGTTAGCAGGCAAGTACAAAAATCAAGATGGGGCGTTTAAAGGAAAATATGTGGATGTGCAATACCTGGACGTAGACTTAGCCTCCGACAGCCTATGGAGGTATAACGAAACTCCTAATAATCATACCTTATTTTTGTATTTGTTGGAAGGTAATTTGGCCAGTGACCCGTCTTTGGAAATATTTGAAGACAAAGCTTGCGCTATCTTGATGAGCAGGGTGTCCTCCCATGAAGCCGTCAATGACGAAGTAATCGTGAAATCCGGAAATACAGGAGCTCGTTTTTTGCTTTTAGCAGCCAAACCTTTGAAAGAGAACATAGCCTGGGGAGGTCCTATTGTGATGAATACCCAAGAAGAACTCAACGAAGCTTTTAGAGAAATCGATAATAATACGTTTATCAAACACAATAAACCGTTGAATGAGTAGTTTTAGATAAACAACAATAAGAACCTTTTTATTTTCTCTATACCAAATAATTATTCAACACTTCATGAAAAACCTTAAAGTAAAAGTCGCTCGTTTATCTATAGCTTCTAATACCTTATTAATTATAATGAAATTAACGGTAGGTATTATCAGCGGTTCTGTCAGTATACTATCTGAAGCCATACATTCAGGTATGGATTTGATAGCGGCTGTGATTGCTTATGTTTCCGTTAAACTTTCCGACAATCCTCCCGACAAGGGACATCCCTACGGACACGGTAAAATTGAAAACATATCGGGGGTCATTGAAGCACTTTTGATTTTTATTGCAGCAGCTCTTATCATTATCGAAGCGATAAAGAAACTGTCAGGAGATGGCGGAAAACTGGAAGTGATTGGTATTGGAGCTATCGTCATGTTAGTTTCGGCAGTGGTAAATTTCTTAGTATCGCATAAGCTCTACAAAGTAGCCAAACAAACAAACTCCATTGCACTCGAAGCTGATGCACTCCATCTTAAAACCGATGTGTATACTTCGTTAGGAGTAGCCGTCGGATTGGCACTTATTTATTTCACAGGCATCACTTGGTTGGACCCTATTGTAGCCATATTGGTTGCTTTGATGATAGTATACGAATCATTTAGGCTATTAAAAAAAGCATTTACACCGCTTATGGATACCTGTTGGAGCAAGGAAGAAGAATGCGCTCTGGTTGAAAAACTTAATGAAATGGGGGTTCACTATCATGACTTAAGAACCCGTACGGCCGGCAATTATAAATTTCTTGATCTTCACATTGAAATACCCAAGGAACAATCGGTAGGCGAAGCCCACCAATATTGCGATTATATTGAAGATGAACTTTGCAAATCGTTTGATAACCTTTCGGTTATAACACATGTGGAACCGAAATAATTAATATGCCCTCGCAAACAACACCCTTTCTTTGGAGGCTTTTCCCGAATAAACACATTTTCCTTCTTCTTGGGGATTGTTAAGAGGGATACAACGTATGGTTGCCTTTGTTTTTTCTTTGATGGCTTCCTCTGTTTCGGCGGTACCGTCCCAATGGGCGGAAACAAATCCTCCTTTGTTTTCAATCACATCTACAAATTCCTCCCAGCTATCCACCTTGGTGATATTTTGTTCCCTGAAAGCAAGGGCTTTGTTAAAAATACTTTTGTGAATATCTTCTAACAAAGCTTCCACCTCAGCAACAACGGTATTGCAATCAACAAGATTCTTTTCCAATGTGTCGCGGCGGAAAAGTTCCACTTGATTATTCTCCAAATCGCGGGCACCGACGGTAATTCTCACCGGGACGCCTTTCATTTCATATTCATTGTATTTCCATCCGGAGCGATATTCATCCCTGTTATCGTATTTCACACTGATGTTTCGTGCTTTTAGTGCTTTTTCGATAGAAAAAGCCACTTGGTTCACCTTAGCCAATTGCTCGTCATTACGGTAAATAGGAATTATAACCACTTGGATAGGAGCAATTTTAGGAGGCAACACCAAACCTTTATCATCGGAATGCGCCATTATCAAAGCACCGATTAAACGGGTAGAAACGCCCCACGAGGTTGCCCAAACATATTCCAATGTGTTATTTTTATTCAAAAACTGTACATCAAAAGCTTTGGCAAAATTTTGGCCTAAGAAATGCGTCGTTCCGGCCTGTAAGGCTTTGCCATCTTGCATCAAAGCTTCAATGCAATAGGTATTTACGGCTCCGGCAAAACGTTCGGCCGGCGACTTAACGCCAATGACAACAGGCACACCCATATAATTCTCCACAAAATCGGCGTAGATATGTACCATGCGTTCAGCTTCTTCAATAGCCTCTTGTTCCGATTGATGAGCGGTATGTCCTTCCTGCCACAAAAACTCGGCCGTCCGTAAAAACAAGCGCGTACGCATTTCCCATCGCACCACATTGGCCCACTGATTGATTAAAATGGGAAGATCACGGTATGATTGTATCCAATTTTTATAGGTACTCCAAATAATAGTTTCAGAAGTCGGTCGAATAATGAGCTCTTCTTCCAATTTAGAATCGGGATCTACAATAATACCTTCGCCATCCGGATTTTGTTTCAAACGATAATGAGTAACAACGGCACATTCTTTGGCAAAACCTTCCACATGATTTGCCTCACGACTTAAATATGATTTGGGAATAAACAGTGGAAAATAAGCATTTACGTGTCCGCTATCTTTAAACATTCTATCTAATATGTCGCGCATGTTCTCCCACAGGGTATACCCGTAAGGTTTGATGACCATACACCCTCTGACTGCTGAATTCTCTGCCAATCCTGATTTGATAACTAACTCGTTATACCATTGCGAATAGTTTTCTGCTCTCGATGTTAATTGTTCTCCCATTTTTTTGGTATGATTTTTGAAACTATGTTATTAAAATGTATATTTTTGCACCATAAAAATCGTGCAAAAGTATAAAAAATAACAATATAAAAAATAAGGAGGACCAAGTGATGAAAAAAATATATATGACAAGCTTACTGGCAAGTATATTTTTCTTTTCGTGTACAAGCACTTCCACACTTGTTGATGACGGATATTATACCGCCGCTCAAAGGCAAAAAGAATTAGCCGCCCGTCAAAAGCAAAATGCTATTCAACAACAAGAA
>Ga0172382_10012651_pt1 | contig 10971 bp, 8 predicted proteins | sample Leawel138RmetaG_FD_122245 | JGI IMG/M metagenome (GOLD analysis project Ga0172382, IMG submission 122245) | Leachate microbial communities from a municipal landfill in Southern Ontario, Canada - Leachate well 138R metaG | ecosystem: Engineered > Solid waste > Landfill > Unclassified | place...
GTTGATCAGAACGACTATATCTGTATTACCGATATTGCCCGGTATAAAGACTCGGAAAGAACGGATTATATTATCCTCAATTGGCTTAGAAATCGCAATACCATAGAATTTTTAGGCATATGGGAAATGCTTAACAATCCGAATTTTAATCCCATCGAATTCGATGGGTTTAGAAAACAAGCCGGTCTTAACAGCTTTGTGCTCACTGCAAAGCAATGGATTGAAAAGACCGGTGCTGTAGGACTTGTTTCAAAATCCGGCAGATATGGCGGTACATATGCTCACAAGGATATTGCATTTGAATTTGCATCCTGGGTATCAGTAGAATTCAAGCTTTATTTAATTAAAGAATTCCAACGGCTAAAGGAAGACGAGCAAAAACAGCTTGGCTGGGATATTAAGCGGAATTTGGCAAAAATCAATTACCGAATACACACTGATGCAATTAAGGAAAACCTGATTCCGGCAGAGTTAACACCATCACAGGTAAACTACATATATGCAAGCGAAGCCGATATTTTAAATATGGCTTTGTTTGGCATGACAGCAAAGGAATGGCGGGATAAAAATCCCGACTGTAAAGGAAACATCAGGGACTATGCAAATGCTGCTCAACTGGTTTGCCTTTCCAATATGGAAAATTTGAATGCTTTGTTTATCAAGGAGGGCTTACCTCAGGCTGAAAGGCTTCAAAAACTGAATCAAATTGCAATTAGTCAGATGAGGCTATTAACGGAAAACCAGGCAGTAAAGGCTTTGGAAGATAGGAACAGTATTGAAAAATAGGCTTGCCAACTGATTGTATTAGAAACGTATCATTTTTTTGGGCTGTGTGAAACTTTTTTGTAAATTGATTTTCTATGATAATTTTCATTGGGGTTGCAGGCCAGTCAATGGCTTAAAAGCCCTTGGTTACAATATAGTAAAAAGCAAATGGCATAATAGCGCCCTTGAAAAAGGGCGCATATTTTCATTTTATCTGTTTCAAGGACGATCTGATCCCCATTCCAGATGTGTTTTTGCCATCTAGGAAATATATATATGTATACTGTGATAAAATCATATCTCCCTGTTTATTGGTCAATTCTGTAAGCCTGTTTGCCAGGTTATAACCGTAAGTGAGCATGTTCTCATTGGCATAGATCAAAGCCGATCTGTTTCCGTTTACATCGTAATGATATGTTGCACGGAGCTGTCCATCCTCATATACTTTTTCCAGCCTGTCCATGTTGTCATATTCATAGGTTGTGTTAAGCTGGATTACGCCATTGTTTTTGAGAACAAAGGAAGTCCTGTTGTCAGCTGCGTTATTGGTATACTCTTTTACATCGTTTTCCAAAATCAGTCTGCCAAGGCTGTCATATATATATAGCTTGTTACACTGTCAGCGCTGGTCATTTTGGCTCTGTTGCCTGTCAGAGTATATTCGTAAGAGTATGAGGCATCTAGGGACGGGGCCTCTGCGTTTGTTACACTGCTGGATAACAGCCTGCCCAGACCGTCGTAAGTCATGGACAATATACTGCCGTTCCTGTCGATCTTTTAAATCATATTCCCGACAAGATCGTAGCTGTAAGTCTCCTCCAAGCCAAGGGGATCGGTCCATTTCTTGCTTCAATATTATCAGCGTCCTTTACCCCTCAACCCGTTTTTGGGACAAATAAACGCCATCATGCAGTCCATTTCTTTCATCTATGTTGTCATCATAACTGTACTTTGTTGATAATGATTAGTAATACCCCCATATTATTTCCTTTCCTCAATCACTTTTTTACAGTGTGTGCAAAAAATCAAGTTGTATGTAGTTAATTATGGTATATAATCCATCAAATGGTTATTTACCCTCATTTTTATCCATTACTTGGTAATTTTCATATATTTGCATACCATATACTACCATCTATGACTCTTATTTGCTCCAACTTCGATCACAACTTCAATTTTTGCACACAGTACTACGGTGTGTGTGCAAAAAATCAAGTTGTGTGTCATCTGCCAAGAATGTCATATTTTTAGCTTGTTACACTATCGGTGCTGGTCATTCTGGCTCTGCTGCCTTTCAGGGTTTATCAGGGTCTGTCAATGTCTGTCAGGGTCTGTCAGGGCCTATCAGGGTCTGTCAGGGTATATCAGGGTCTATCAATGTCTACCAGGGTCTGCCAGGGTCTATCAGGGTATATCAATGTCTGTCAGGGTCTGTCAGGGTATATTTGGTGCATATTTGAGAAACCACTTGACAATATAGGAGACTTTCGGTAATAATATTAGGTAATATCAACGGCGATGACAGGAAGGAGTAGCCTGGGTCCCTGCCGATAGCGAACCGGGGAGGGTGAAAGCCCGGTGGTAAACCAAAGGTGAAGGCGTCCTGGAGCTGATTTTCGGAAAGTGGATCCGCTGCCAAAGGCGGATCAAAAAGGGTGGAACCGCGGAAGATTAAAAGCCTTTCGTCCCTTTATCGGGATGAAACGGCTTTTTTGTTTGGAGTTTCAGCCCATACACATGCTTATAAATGCAAATGCTATTAAAAAGGAGGATTTAAAATGTCACTTGATAACATGGATAAGCTGGTAGCCCTGTGCAAAGGCCGCGGCTTTATCTTTCCCGGCTCGGAAATCTACGGAGGCCTGGCCAACGCCTGGGATTACGGCCCCCTTGGCGTGGAATTCAAGAATAATGTAAAGCGTGCCTGGTGGAAGAAATTCATTCAGGAAAGCCCCTACAATGTAGGAATGGACGCAGCCATATTGATGAACCCCCAGACATGGGTCGCATCCGGACATGTATCGGGATTCAACGACCCGCTGATGGACTGCAGGGAGTGCAAAGCCAGATTCCGGGCTGACAAGCTTATTGAGGATTATTTGGCGGAAAAGGGCGAAAAGGGAGTTACAGTGGACGGCTGGAGCAATGATCAGATGGAGGAATATATAAAAGAACGCGGCATTGCATGCCCCGAATGCGGGAAAGCCAATTTTACCGGAATCCGGCAGTTTAATCTGATGTTCAAAACCTTTCAGGGCGTTACCGAGGACTCAAAATCGGAGCTGTTCTTAAGGCCTGAAACCGCCCAGGGTATTTTTGTAAACTTTAAAAACGTTCTTCGGACCTCGCGTAAAAAGCTGCCCTTTGGAATCGGCCAGATAGGCAAATCCTTCCGCAATGAGATCACGCCGGGCAACTTTATCTTCAGAATCAGGGAATTTGAGCAGATGGAGCTGGAGTTCTTCTGCAAACCCGGCGAGGATCTGGAATGGTTCTATTATTGGAAGGACTTCTGCAAAAACTGGCTCTTGAGCCTGGGCATGTCAGAAGAGCATATACGCCTTCGCGACCATGAGAAGGAAGAGCTGTCCCACTACAGCAACGCCACAACCGACATTGAATACCTCTTCCCCTTTGGATGGGGCGAACTATGGGGCATAGCGGACCGCACCGATTTCGACCTGAAGCAGCATGCGGAGCATTCCGGCGAAAACTTCAACTATCTCGATCCTGCAACAAACGAGCAGTATATTCCCTATTGCATCGAGCCTTCTCTGGGCGCCGATCGCGTTGCCCTTGCATTCCTTTGCGAGGCATACCATGAAGAGGAATTGGAGGGCGGTGACTCCAGGGTAGTCATGAAGTTCCACCCGGCACTGGCCCCGTTCAAGGCAGCTGTTCTGCCCCTGACCAAAAAGCTGAAGGAGCCTGCTGAGGAGATATATCGCAAGCTGGCTGCACGATTCAATGTGGATTATGACGAGACGGGCAGCATAGGCAAGCGTTACCGCCGCGAAGACGAGATTGGTACACCCTATTGCATTACCGTGGACTTTGACACCATTGAAAACAGCACTGTTACCGTCAGGGATCGTGATACAATGGAGCAGATTCGAATCCATACCGATGAGCTGATTGCTTATTTGGATGACAAGACTTCGTTCTGACAGAGGTTAACAGAGTTTAGACTTCTGAAGGCATATCAAAACCCTGACTTTATGGGTAATCTTATTCGAAATAAAAAAAGAGCTGTCACCAAAATCATGGTAAAGACAGCTCTTTTTATTTCAATTATACCTCTTTTATCGCTTCCGTCGGACATCCATCTATGGCTTCCTTAACGGAATCCTCAAGTCCTGCTGCAACCTCTTCGTCAATGGCTTCCGCCTTGTCATCATCATTCCAGTGAAATACCTCTTCACAAGTGCTGACACAAAGCCCGCAGCTGATGCACAGATCCTGATCTACATAAGCCTTCAATATTATACCTCCTTCTTGCTTCTTACGCATTTTGTAAATATTTTATCCTGACCGCTTCTTTTTAGTCAGATATAATGTAATTTTTAAGCCTGGCGTCAAGCACATCGTCTACTTCTACCTCCATGGCCACACCCTCGGGTACGAAATCCTCGGAGAAAACCTTTCCCTTGGAATGAACCATTGATCTGATACCACCCTGATCGTATGGAACAAGCAGCTTTAATCGCTTTGTCCTGACAGGCAGGTTTTCCTGTATCAAAAGGGCCAGCCTGTCCAGGCCGTCACCCTTTATTGCAGATATATGCACCTCCGGCTTCAAAGACGGCAAAAGCTCTGCACTTTCAACCCTGTCCATTTTATTGAATACAGTTATGACCGGCTGATTGGCTCCCAGCATGTCAAGCACCCTTCGTACCACCATTATATGTTCGTTCAATACAGGCGAAGAGGCGTCCACCACATGAAGCAGCAAATCGGCGGCAGTGACCTCCTCCAGAGTTGAGTGGAAGGCCTCTACCAGATCATGGGGCAGCTTGTCTATAAAGCCGACTGTATCTATCAGCCTGATTTCCTGATTGTTTGGAAGGACCAGGCCTCTTGAAACAGGATCCAGCGTTGCAAAGAGCTTATTTTCAACCAGTACGCTGCTTCCGGTAAGGGCATTCAGCAATGTACTCTTGCCGGTATTTGTATATCCCACCAATGCACATATGGGGATTCCCTCCTTCTGCCTTCTGACCCTCAATGAATCCCTGTGCTCCTTTACCTTTTTAAGCTCCTCCTCTATCTCATGGATCCTCCGGTGGATATGCCTGCGGTCGGTTTCAAGCTTTTTCTCACCCGGCCCTCTTGTACCGATGCCTCCACCCAGACGGGACAGCGCCAGCCCCAGGCCCTGAAGCCGCGGGAGGCGGTATTTGAGCTGGGCCAGCTCCACCTGCAGCTTCCCCTCTCTGGATTTGGCATGCCTGGAGAATATATCAAGTATAAGGGCGGTCCGGTCGATAACCTTGACGCCCAGGATCTCCTCAAGATTCTTAATCTGTACGGCTGACAGCTCATCATCAAATATCGCCAGGTTCGCCCCCAGCCCCTGGCAGAGCAATGCCAGCTCCTGAGCCTTGCCGCGGCCGATATAGGTAGCGGGTTCCGGCATTCTCTTGCTCTGCAGCACTCTGTCCAGGACAGTGGCACCGGCAGTCCTGGCCAGCTCTCCCAGCTCGTCAATTGATACTGCGCCTTCACCATGGGCATCAAGCCCGATAAGTACAGCCCTTTCCTCTTCACCCTCCAGGACCTCCACCGTATCCGGAGCTCCAATCAGCACATCACGGTACCTGATCTCGGTAATCAAACCCTCGCCGCACAACGCCTCTATGGTAAGGGGCCCGAACAGGGTATGCTCCCGCTCTTCACCCGGTGGGTTCAGCACAGCGGCATATGACTCTGAAAACGCACCGTCCCTTACCCCAAGAGCTGCTATTGCATCAAACCTCAATGCCGAAAGGGAATTCAGATCCACCCTGGACAGCATGCCGCTGCCTCCCGGATGGGTATGAATGCACCGCACACCGCTAAGCCTCACGCTGCTTCGCCTGAAATTCATATAGGGCAGCGAAACCTGGTTGAGCTCACCCACCGACACATCCAATACCTCGCCGCGCCGGTTCAGATAAACGGATATTTCACGGTTTATCTGCCCTGTAACCGCTGCCAGCAGCTCGAGCATTTCCCTTGAGAAGAAATTTTCCCTGGGCACAGTCATGTCATTGAGGCTTTCCAGCCTCTCTATGGTTTGCTTTGATATCCCCTCTGTATTTCCATGGATCAATATAAATCCACCGCCTTCAGATTGTTTAGTATCATATAAAAAGCCAATCGCATCAGACAGGCGTGGCTGATTTCGGATATAAGCCTCCGGCCACACACTGGCTTTAAGTTACATTTATGATAACCTACATGGTAAAATATTTCAAAGGTTTTGTTTGTTATACTCATTCTTTCCGATTCAGATCAATGCTTCTCCCCGGCTGTCGTTTATTCCTGCTAGCAGCCATATTGACCCCTTATAGTTTTTCTGATTATTGCAGGTTCGCCATCATTATCTCTCCATGATGCAATAAATGCATCTCACCTCTCCCATGCTCACTCATTCTCCTTATTTTAGCCATTTTGCTTGCTTTTTTAAATTTACACCTCATTTTCACCCACTTTTTTGGTATAATTGAATGGAGGTGTCGGTTACACATATTATTCAGCTCAAAGGGAGGAAAATCTATCGAAAAATTGAAAGGAAGGATGCAAATGAAGGAAAACCAAAGCAGGTTAATTTCAATGCAGAGGGCAGAAGAGCTCAAATCCAAAGCCCAGGGATATCTTGAAGCGAAAAAGAGTATCCCGAGGGGGCTTGAACTTCAAGAGCAGTTTGATGCTTCAAAGCAAATGCTCCTGGACTGCTTCAATGCGACCGAGGACGACTGGAAGGATTGGCATTGGCAGCTTGAGCACAGTATTACCGATGTTGCTGTTTTAAACAGGATATTAAATCTGTCAAATGAGGATCAAAGGGTATTAAGCAAGCTGTCGGGCAGGTACAGATGGGCGGTTTCCCCTTATTATGCCAGCCTGATGAATCCCGGAGACCCCTTTGACCCCATCCGCCTTATGGGACTGCCTTCAGTGGCCGAGCTGGCCTATGATACCGGTGAGCTTGACCCCATGGGCGAGGAATTCACCAACCCGGCGGGCTCCATAACCAGAAGATATCCCGACAGGCTTATCATCAACGTTACCAATCGCTGTGCAAACTTTTGCAGATTCTGCCAGCGCAGGCGGAATATCGGCACCACAGACACAGACAAACCCAGAAAATTGATTCTGGATTCAATTGAATACATCAGGGATAACCCTGAGATCCGCGATGTCCTTATAACAGGCGGAGATGCCCTGCTGCTGGAGGACTCGGAGCTTGAATGGATAATCAGCCAGGTCAGGGCCATACCCCATGTGGAGATAATCCGCATAGGCACGCGCTCCCTAGTCACCCTGCCGCAGAGGATAACACCTCAGCTGTGCGCAATGCTGAAAAAGTATCATCCCTTGTATATAAACACCCACTTCAACCATCCCCAGGAGGTAACCGGGGATGCGAAGCGTGCAGCCGGGATGCTGGCCGACAGCGGAATATCCATAGGCAATCAGATGGTGCTGCTTAATGGCATAAACAATAATAAATATTTGGTTCAATGTCTGAACCATGAGCTTCTTAAAATCAGGGTGCGTCCCTATTATATTTTCCATCCCAAGCAGGTTAAGGGCACGAGCCATTTTCTCTGTTCCATCGATGACGGGCTTGAGATCATGGAACACCTGCGGGGACACACCTCGGGAATGGCCATCCCGACTTATATATTGAACGCACCGGGAGGTGCAGGAAAAACACCCATCCTGCCCACCTATATCGTATCCAGGGGCAAAAATCACATAATCATCCGCACCTGGGAGGGGAAGGTCTTTCAATACAAGAATATGCCAACCGGAGATATCAAGGCTGCTATCAACCAGGCCCGAGAAAAAATCCTTAAGGAAAACAAGGGCATCAGTTCTTCCATGCCTGGCGCCAAAGCCGCAGAGGCTTAACAGCAGAAAACTAATTCAATTGAAGTTAAACATATTTAATTGTTCATAAACAATGCAGCCAGGGAGCTGCTGTCAAGACAATTAACAACGTCCTTTGTCTCCAGCCAGCCCTTTCGGGCTACGGAGACCCCAAAACCCATAAAGCTCAGCTCGGAAATATCATGGGCGTCTGCACAAACAGCCATCAAGACGCCCAATTCCTTTGCCCTGATGGACCACCGCCAGTCAAGGTCCAGGCGCTGGGGATTGGCATTTATTTCGATGATGATTCCCCTTTCCGCAGCCTTCTTCAGGATTGCCTCCATATCAACCTCATAGCCCTCCCTGGAAAGCAGCCTCCTTCCCGTTGGATGACCCAGGATCTTCGTATATGGATTATCCATAGCCCTCAATATCCGTTTCGTCATATCAGCCTTGCTCATCTTGAACTGTGAATGAACAGAAGCTATAACAAAATCAAAGCTGCTCAGTATTTCATCAGAGTAATCCAGGGAACCGTCCTGCAGTATGTCTGATTCTATGCCGCCGAATATGCGAAAGTCTCCCAGGGAATCATTCAATTCCCTTATTTCCGCCTGCTGAGAAAGCACATCATCTATGTTAAGGCCGTTGGCATAAAAGGCTGAATGGCTGTGATCCGATATCCCGATATACCCATAGCCCATAGCCCTTGCAGCCTCTGCCATCTGGCGGATTGTCGAATGCCCGTCGCTGTAGTTGGTATGCACATGGAGTATTCCTCTCATATCCTCTGCAGTCACCAGCAAAGGAAGGCACCCCTCCCGGGCAGCTTCAATCTCTCCCCGATCCTCCCTCAGCTCCGGCGGAATATAGGCCATTCCGAGGGCATTGAAAATCTCCGCTTCATCCCCGCATGGGATGAGCTCCTCATCTTCGCCGAGAAAGAGGCCGTATTCATTCATTTTAATGCCCTTTGATTTGGCTATATGGCGCATTTTTGTGTTGTGCTCCTTGCTGCCTGTGAAGTGATGAAGGGCATACGGATACTGCACAGGTGATACTGTGCGTATATCTACGGCAATACCTTCCTTCAGCCTGAAACTGATTTTTGTATCACCCCGGCCCGTTACATCTCCCACTTGAGGCAGAGAAACTATATAATCCATGACTTCATCCGACTGGTCGGTTGAAATCAGAATATCTATATCCTTGATAATCTCCTTGCGCCGGCGCAGGCTGCCGGCGACACTGATCTCCCGTATTCCCGGACACCCCTTCAACCGGCTCAGCAGCGATACAGCGGCTCCTCCGGCTTCATGAATAAGATGCCTTCCGGCATTCTCTTCAACAAGCCCAATCCCTTTCAGGATATTCTCCTGGGTCTTTCTGCCGAAACCCGGGAGATCAATAAGACGATCCTCTGAACATGCCTTTCTGAGTTCTTCAATGGAGCATATGCCAAGCCGGCTGTATAATGCACTCACTTTTTTTGCACCGAGGCCAGGTATGCGTAGAAGATCAAACAGGGTATCGGGGAACTCTGCTTTCAGCTTCTCATAATATTCAAGGCGCCCTGTCAATACCAGCTCCTCTATTATCTTTTCAAGGGCTTGGCCGATGCCCTGTATGCTGCCCAGGCGCTTCTCCCGAACCAGCTGCTCCAGGTCGTCGTCAAGCATCCCCAGTATCCTGGCTGCATTCTCATAAGCCCTGGTCTTGAAGGGATTCTCACCCTTCAATTGCAGCAGCAGCCCAATCTCCTCCAGTACTGCAGCCACCTGCTCCTTATCCATGCCTTAAACTCACCTCCCAGGCACCAAGCCTTCAGGTAAACTATGTCCTTAAATCCATTTTGCTCAACTTGATCCCAAATTATATTGACAGGGTTTCACCGGCACCGATTTCAACAAGTCTGCCGGAATGCTCAAACCAGACCTTTTTATCCGACGGGTTCTTTGCCAGTCTTCCGTCGACACTGAATACCAGGCGGTTGTACGCATCAATATAGTCATATATTTCAATATTTGTTGCATACCATATGTCCTCCCGGCTGCCCGCATACTCCGCGAACTCCTCAATGATATTCCAGTTGTTAAAATATTCAAACTCATAGCTGTGTCCCCACAAATAGAATAAATAGGGCTCACGCACCACCTTGTCCTCCACGAATTTTACAGCCAGTTCTTTAAGCTGAGGAGAGTTATGATGGCAGGTGGCGGTCAATCTCATCCAATCCCTCGGAATCCGGAAGTCATTGGTTGAAATGACGGTTCTTTGGTAAACTATACCACACATCTTCAGTATTTCGACAACTCTGTCGCTTAAGGCTCCATAGGGTGCCGCCATGCCGCGTACAATCACGCCGAACTGTGCTTCAAGGTTCTCTCTGTCCTTAAGTATCTCCTTGGCCACCATGGCATCGGGCAACTGATCCAGGAAAGGATGGGTCAATGAGTGCACCGCCACCTCATGGCCCTTATCCTTGTATGCCTCTTCCGCATCTTTTGCGGTCATTCTGCGGTGAACCTGCCCCTTGGGATAGACCGTGCCCTCTGCCGCATACAGCCCGCTGTTTAAATTAAACGTTCCTTTTAAACCGTTCTTGTCCATGATGCTTATAAGCTGCCTGTCCTGCTCCACCCCGTCATCATAGCTCAATGTCAGTGCCTTCGCCCTGCCCTTTGGAAACCTCATGAAAATATCAGCCATTTGTCACCACTCCTCAAATTAATGTGCCCGTATTTCTTTCATTATCCCATGTGACGCAAAGTCATATCAATTCCCGGCAATAGCGGCCATGAGTCTTTATGCAGTGGAATCAATTTACCCATGCCCATGATCTACGAATACGACACAGCTTAATGAATTCCTTTATGATTTCAACAAAAATTATAAAGACCCCTTGACTTGACAATTTAAATGACTGGGATTAAGGTTATATATGTATACATCTTCACTTAACATTAAGTAATACATATATTCAGCGGAAACGGGGCTTATAAGTGACGGTTAAGAATGACTTTTCAAAGGGCAGTGTTGTCAGGAATATAATAAACATGGCACTTCCCATGATATTGGCTCAAATGGTTAATCTTCTATATAATATTGTAGACCGGCTTTATATCA
>Ga0172382_10012652_pt1 | contig 10971 bp, 7 predicted proteins | sample Leawel138RmetaG_FD_122245 | JGI IMG/M metagenome (GOLD analysis project Ga0172382, IMG submission 122245) | Leachate microbial communities from a municipal landfill in Southern Ontario, Canada - Leachate well 138R metaG | ecosystem: Engineered > Solid waste > Landfill > Unclassified | place...
AAGCCCGAGAAATTACAGGAAATCAGCAATGATGTCTTAGTAGAGTTTGTTTTTAATTACGGAACGTGGGAAGATATAAAAGAGCTAATCAAAATCATTGGTTATCCCGAGCTAAAAAGAGTTTACGAAAACATAACCGACAGAAAAATAGGGAATTATTTTCCTCTTGTTTATAATTACTTATCATTAGTTGTCCGAAAATATGCATCTTGAAATTTTATCCGAACAGCAAATAGAACTGTTGCCTTTGATTTCTCAATTTAAAAGGGAGTATTATTTGGTAGGAGGGACTGCAATTGCTTTGCAAATCGGGCACAGGCAATCTATTGATTTTGATTTGTTTAAGGATAAAAACTTGCGAAAAAGCGATATTTATAAAAAAATCCATTCGACAACAAAAAATGTAATCAATAGTTATGAAGATGCAAATCAGTTGAACCTGATTGTAAACGGAGTGAAATTAACTTTTTTTCAGTTTCCTTATGAAATTCCAAAAAACAAGGAACTTAAAAACACAATAAAAATGCCTGATTTGCTTACACTTTCTGCAATGAAAGCTTTTGCTTTAGGGAAAAGAGCCAAATGGAAAGACTATGTTGATTTGTACTTTCTGATAAAATATCATTTTTCTGTGGAAGAAATTTCGGTTAAAGCAAGAGAAATATTTCAGGTGGAGTTTTCCGAGAAATTATTTAAAATGCAATTGGGCTATTTCAAAGGAATCAACTACGATGAAGAAGTAATTTTTTTAACAGAAAATCCTCCATCAGAACAGCAAATAAAAGATTTCCTTACAGCAGCAAGTCTTTCAGGTTTATAAGGGCTTTATTTTTGGTTGTGATTAACTTTGTTTTCACTTAAAATATTTATCTTTGTGGTTGGCAAAAAATAAAAACATTAAAATTGAGGGTTATGAAAGCTGAAGATATAAATAAAGCTAAATTACCTGAATCAATTAAATAGGGTCGAAAATGAGTTTTTCTAAAAAATATACGGCTTTGCTTTTGGCTTTTTTCCTGATGTTTTCTCACATTGGGCTGGCTCTGAACGTACATTTTTGTGGAGACGAAAAAGTGGCTTCTTCGTTGGTTTATTCCGGTATGACCGATGAACTTTGCAGCCACGAAAAACACGACCACCACTCCAAAGAAGACTGCTCAGAACAGCAAAGCTGCTGTGGTGCTTCTGAAGATCATTCCGATTGTTGTAAAGACGAAATTATCACTCAGGACAATGCTGATGTGGTGGTTTTCAAAGTTTTTTCGTTTCATTTTGATGCTTTTATCCTTCCGGAAAACGACTACACTTTAGAGTTTACAGCCTATTCCGAAACCATCAAACAGGAGCATTTCGAGTATGACTGCAACTCCAATGCACCACCTCTTTATGAGCTTTTTTGCAGTTTGATTTACTACGCTTAATTATTTTGTTTAAAGTTTAAGGTTCAATGCTTAAAGTTGTCGAACCTTTATTTACTAATGGCTCTTGGCTATTCACTAACAAAATAATTAAGAAAAAATGAAAAAACACATAATATTTCTGTTTATCCTTTTCGGATTTTATGGTTTTTCTCAGGAAAAAATCAAAGGAAAGGTGTATGAAAATACAGAAGATAACAAAAATCTTCCCCTTATCGGAGCAACCGTGATGTGGGAAGGCACTACCGAAGGGACTCAAACCGATATAGACGGAAATTTTGAGCTCACCTACAAAAAAGACCAAAATCTTGTGGTTTCTTTCATCGGAATGAGGACAGACACCCTTGCGGTTACTGAAAATAAATTTCAGGAAATTACGCTCTATCCCGATTCGATGCTCGAGACGATTGTGATTGAACGAAAAAGACAGAGCCTTTCCAGATTGCGGACTTCCTCTGCCAATATCACCAACATTTCAAGTTCCGAATTGCTCAAAGCAGCCTGTTGTAACCTTTCGGAAGCCTTTGAAACGAATCCGTCGATTGATGTTAATTTTTCGGATGCCATAACCGGAAACAAACAAATCCGAATGTTGGGGCTGAATAGTCCTTATATTCTGATGGCAGAAGAAAATATCCCGACAGCACGGGGAGCATCACAAGCTTACGGACTTTCGTTTATTCCCGGAACCTGGGTCGAAAGCATCCAAATCACCAAAGGAGCAGGAAGTGTAACCAACGGTTACGAAAGCATTTCGGGGCAAATCAACTATGAGCTCATCAAGCCTATAAACGACATTCCGATGTTTGTAAATGCTTATGCCTCAACCGATTCCCGTTTTGAACTGAACACCCATTTCAACAAAAAAATTTCCGACAAATGGAGCTCTTCGCTTTTTATTCATGGAAATGCCCGAACAGGCGAAAACGATATGAATCACGATCATTTTCTGGATAATCCGTTGGGAAAACAAATCAACGTGATGAACCGTTGGCAGTTTACCGATGCTGAAAAAGGCTGGGTGAGTTTTATGAATTTTCGCTATATGAATGACGAAAAACAATCCGGAAGTGTTCATTTTGACAAAGACCGGGACAAACTCACCACCAATTATTGGGGTTCTGAAATCCTGACCGAAAAATTTGATGCTTCGGCAAAAGTCGGTTATGTTTTTCCCGATACGCCTTGGAAGAGTTTCGGTTTTCAAAACTCGTTTAATGCTCACAAACAAGACTCCTATTTTGGCTTGACCCAATATAATATTCATCAGAACAGCTTCTATTCCAATTTGTTATACAACTCGATTTTATCGAATACGATGCATAAATTTTCGACCGGAATCAGTTTTACGTATGACCAATATGACGAAATGGTTGCAACTACAGATTGGGGCAGAACCGATAATTCTGTAGGAACTTTTTTTGAATATACCTACGACAACACAGATGATTTCAGCCTTGTAGCAGGTGTTCGTCTGGACAATCATAACAGATTAGGAACTTTCGTAACTCCAAGAATCCATTCCCGTTACAATCCGTGGAAGGGCGGAACGCTAAAAGCTTCTGCAGGAAGGGGAATCAGAAGTGCCAATATTTTTGCTGAAAACCAACATTTGTTTGCTTCTTCCAGAGTGTTTGATATCGTGAATGCAGGCGGAAAAATCTATGGTTTAGACCCTGAAATTGCGTGGAATTATGGACTGAGTTTTATGCAGGATTTTCTTCTTTTCGGAAAGAAAACAGAAGTAATAGCAGATTTCTACCGTACGGATTTCGAAAATCAAGTCGTAGTAGATTTATATGCTTCGCCTCAGCAGGTGTTGTTTTATAACCTTGACGGAAGTTCGTTTGCCAATAGCTTTCAACTGGAGTTGAATTATGAAATTACACATCATTTCAACATCCGAACGGCTTATAAATATTACGACATCCAAACCGATTATACGGGAGGAAGAGACATCAAACCACTACAGGCAAAACACAGGTTTTTCACTAATGTCGCCTACGAAACTCACGTATCCGACAAAGGCAAACAATGGAAATTTGACTGGACAATGAACCTTATCGGAAAGCAGAAATTGCCGTTTACGGGTTCAAATCCTGTGCATTATCAAGCCAGAGAATGGTCTCCGAGTCTGACACTTATGAATGCTCAGGTAACACACAGTTTTTCGCCTGTTTTTGAAGTATATGTCGGAGGTGAGAACATTACCAATTACAGACAGCAGGATGCAATTATCGGAGCTCATGATGCTTTCGGAACATATTTTGATAGCTCGATGATTTATGGTCCGGTTTTCGGGGCGATGTATTATGCAGGATTGCGATTTAAGATAGAATAATCCTCCCCCAACCCCTTCGGAAGGAGGGGAGCAGGGATAAAATAGAAAATAAACAAATAATTATTAACAAGTTGCCCATTCCCCCTCTCCGTCATCCTGAGCTTGTCGAAGGAGGAGAGGGGCTGGGGGTGAGGAAAAACAAAAAAAATGAAAAAACTGATTGTATTTTTAGTAGTAGCTTTTGTCGGATTTACGGCTCAGGCTCAGGAAAAAGAAGTAAAGAAAAACAAAAATGCCAGGTATGACATTGAAGTAAACGGCAACTGTGATATGTGTAAAAAGCGTATCGAAAAAGCAGCTTATTCCGTGAAAGGTGTAAAATCAGCTCAATGGCACTCAGACCATCAGGATATGCACCTGATTATTGACGAAAGCAAAACTTCGATAGAAGAGGTTCATAAAGCAGTTGCCAAAGCAGGTCACGATACCGATAAGGCAAAAGCCGATGACAAAGTATATGAAGAACTTCACGGCTGCTGTATGTATGAAAGGAAAAAGTAAGTAGTTGGTTTTACCGAAAAGTCGCAGAGTACGCAAAGAATAATAAGATAAAAACTTTGCGTACTCTGCGACTTTGCGGTGAATTTTAATACTCCCACCTCCCGATATTATTCATTTGCCTGATAATATGGGTTTTTCTTCTTTCGATATAAGGCGAAGAATTACTTGCTTTAAATTTCCGTGGATTTGGCAAAATAGCTGCTATTCCTGCTGCTTCTCTTTGGGTCAGCTTTTTAGCAGATTTTCCGTACCAATATTTTGAGGCAGCTTCTGCTCCATACACTCCGTTGCCCATTTCAATGCTGTTCAGATAGACTTCCATAATTCGTTCTTTGCTCCAGAAAAGTTCAATCAAAAACGTAAAATATACTTCGAGACCTTTTCTGACCCAACTTCTGCCTTGCCATAAAAACACGTTTTTTGCTACTTGTTGCGAAATGGTACTTGCTCCTCTGACCCGTTTTGATTTTTTGTTGTGCTCGATGGCTTTTTCGATGGCTTTTAGGTCAAATCCGTTGTGAGTGAGGAAGTTTTGGTCTTCGCTTGCCACCACAGCCCATTGCAGGTTGGGAGAAATTTCTTCGATTGGAACCCAATCGTGATTCCACCAGGTTCGGGTTTCTACAGCCCTGGAAATCATCAGCGGAGTAACCGGAACCGGAACAAAACGAAACACAATTACCGATAAAATCGACAATCCGAAAAACCAAAGCAGTAGTTTTTTGATGAAAGTAAGTATTTTTTTGAGCATAAGTGGGTGGTTTAATTACAGCTGTACTATTTCTGCCAATTCTTTTCCTATCAAACTTCCGATGGCAATCCCGATGCCTCCAAGGCGAACTCCGTAATAAACATTTTCGGAATGTTGTTTCACAATTGGGAGTTTGGTTTTGCCCATTCCCATAATGCCACTCCAACGGTGTTCGATTTCAAAGCTTTGGTTGGGCAAAATTACGGTTTTCAGCACTTCGTCCAATCGGTTTTGGATTTTTTGATTGAGTTCTATTTCGATCGTGGTTTCGGTTTCAAAATCGAGGTTCCTGGCTCCTCCCAAAAGGATTCGGTTTTCTACATTACGAAAATAATAATAGCCTTTATCGATGTGAAAAACGCCTTTTATGTGGAGGTTTTCGATAGGTTTTGTAATCAGAACCTGAGCTCTGGCAGGGATTACTTGGTTTTGGGTGAGCTCCGAAGCAAAACCATTGGTAGCAAAAAGGAGTTTTTTGGTGGTGAAACTAAAATCTTCTAAGAAAACTTCTGCTGAGTTTCCTACGTCTTCAAAACCCACTACTTTTTGGTGGTTTAAAATGAGAATATCGTTTTGATGAGCCTGTTTCAGGAGGCTTTGCATCATATTTCCGGTATCGATTTGTCCTTCAAACCGATTGAAAATAAGCTGTTCTTTCTTCTTACGAAAACCAAAATTATCTTTTTGGAAAGAAAAGACATTTTCGTTAAAAAGCGGAAATAGCAACTGGTTAATAGTATCTATATTTTCAAGACATTCCTGATAGGTTTCGGAATCGTTTTCAAAGAAAAGTTCATAACCTCCGTAATTTTTAAACCCGATGGCTTGGTCTCCGAGTCTGTTTCGAAGCATTTTCAGTCCGTTCCAGCGTTTTTCTACCAAGCTAAGCACTTCGCCTTCGGAATGGTGTTTCAGATCGTCTAAAATCTCTGATAAACTCCCGAAACAGGCAAAACCTGCATTCTTAGTGCTGGCACCTTGCGGAAGTATTCCTCTTTCGAGAATAAGAATTTTACTTTCAGGGTATAATTCTCTTAATCGCAAAGCTGTGTGTAGCCCTACGATTCCGCTTCCGACGATAGTGAAATCAACGTCTGTAAACCAGTTTTTCTTTTCCCAATAGCTGAAATTCATTTTGCAAAAACCTTTTATATCAACATTTATTAATTTATTTCACTTCAAAATGCCAATAGAATTAAAAAGTTAAAGCACTGATAACGTTTGTGTTATTGATTAAATTGTGCTTTCTATCAACATTTCTATCAACATTTCTATCAACATTTAGCATTTATTTCACCTCAAAATGTTGATAGAATATGTTGTCCATCTTTTTTCTCCTGTTTTTAAAACAAGCTTGCTGTCTATCATTTCATCAAGTTTGGCTTTAAGCGTTCTTTGTTTGATTTCTTCCCCTATTCTTTTGTTTATTTCTCCAATAGAACTTTTCGGATAATTTTTCAAATCTTCATAAATTAGCTCTTGTAGGCGATGAGGCTCAATTCTTTTTAGATTTGTCTTTTCAACAAAATCAACTGCTCTTAAAAAATTAGGATTCACATAGTAGAATGTTCCTTTTGTCTTTCCTTTTGATAAGACAACTTTTAATTCAATCAATCTTCCTATCCATGATTGTAACCCGTTTTGTCTTGTTATATTCAACATATTAGATAATTCAATAGAAGATATTCCTTCGTTTTGAGCTATCAGCCCCAGTGTAATAAGTTCTCTTTGTCTTAATTGCAGTTCTTTGGAAGCTTTATCCATGAGTCGCAATACTTCATTATTTACTATTTGTTTTTTTATTGTAACAACAACTCTATCATCTCCTTCATAAACATCAGGGACTTCTTTTCCGTTGCCTAACAAAAGTTCATATACCTTGTCGTATCCACTTCCTTCTTTTTCCATTAATTTTAAATCATAAAAAAGTTTTGCAAGTAATGGATTTCTTTGAATTGATTTTGTAAGTATGTTTTGAGGTGTAACTCCAAGAGGCAAAAGTCCTGGGCTATGAATTTCTAATTTGTCATGATACAGATTTATAAAAATATCTCCTCTCATTGAATAGTTGCGATGTGCAAGTGCATTTGCAATAAGCTCTCTGATAACTTCAGGAGGATAATTATATATGTTTTTTCTGAACATTCCGTCTGAAACTTCGATAAATTCGTTCCAATCAGGTATTTGTGTCAGTATTTCATTGATTAACTCTTTGGGATTCAAAGTGTAGTCATCCCAGACTTTTTTGAAAACTTTTCGCTCCTCAATATCATATTTTATGAATTGTACAGAGGGAGGATAATGAATAGTTGCTCTATCTTTTCTTTTTCCTATCCAGAGAACCCCTAAATTTGTGAGTATATTGTTGTATGTTAGAAAATAAGAATCCACAATTTCCTCATCAGACATTTCTTTGATAAAATTACTAACCCGTTCCGAAGAGCGAATATCTTTCAAAAATTGATTTAGTTTTTGAACATCACATTCATAAAAAGGAATACGTCTTACAATTTTATTTTCCCAAACAAAAGCATTTTTTTCTGAAAATAATCGTTCTATTTCGTCAGGTAATATAGGTTTACAGTTATCAGAAACCCTCATATAATATTTTCCGTCAGTTGTAGAAGCAACGGATTGACTGTTTCTGAAAACTGTAAGTTCAATATATTGACCTCCGTTAGGGTGTGTTATAATGCTTGTTGTAATTCCTACATTGATTGTCAAAGACGAAATTCTTTTCTGAATAATTTCTATAAGTTCAATTTCAATCTTTTGATTTTTAGGAGGCTCATCATCATTATCTTCTATTCCTATAAGTATTTTACCTCCGTAGCTATTAGAGAAACAAACACAATCTTTGGCCAATTCTTTCCAGTCAGCATTTTTTCCGGAAACAACCGAAAGCGATTTTTTGTCGAAAAAACTATTTTCTTTCATAACTATGAATTTATTCTCCTACGATAGTGAAATCAACGTTTGTAAACCAGTTTTTCTTTTCCCAATAGCTGAGTTGCATAAATGATTTTTTTGTAAAGGTAGAAAAAAGTTTAAATGAGTGTTCTTCCCCATAAACCTGAAAAAAGAAAAATGTAAAGTTTTTTGAAGCCAAAAATCAGAGCCTGTTTTTTGGTGGTATTTATTTCGGTTATATAAATTAAGGGCAATTAAATTTTACAAACCGTTTTTTTAATCTGAAAATAATAGATAAAGAGCAACGAAGTTAATATTTATTTTTATTAAGTCTAAATAAGTAATTTTGTCCTCGTAATTTTAAACTAAATTTTTATGTACAAATCGCAAGCAATATTTTTCAAGAAAGTCATCAAATCCGGAATTTTATTTTGGTTTATGACATTATTTTTAACCGCAAAAACAAATGCTCATACAGTCTCTTATTTCGGGTTTTCCCAAAGTTCGGAAATTTATGCTGAACAAAATAACAGTATCAATATAGAATCTTCAGAAAATTGTACAGCAGTTACTGAATTATATGAGAATTTTGATGCTTATTCCTGCTGTGATATGGGTGTTGTGCCAACTTGTTGGGATAGTATTATACTTGGAGGAGCCAGTCAGATAATTTCAAGCACACAACCGGCTTCGGGAACAAGTCAGATATATCAGTTCGGATATGGTACAGGAAAAATTTCAATTGTAGTTTTACCGGAATTCAGCAATATCAATGCGGGAACACATCAGTTCCGGTTCAAAGTAAAAGCAAATAGTGGTCCGGGAGAGTTAGATTTTGGTTACATTACCGATAGTACTGATGCTTCTACGTTTGTAATTATTGAAACACTTACCATTAGCAACAACAGCTATGACAGCACCGATGCAGAAAGAATTCTTACAGTTCCCGTAACTGTTCCGGATACGGCAAGATTAGCCGTTCGTAATCCGGGTACAACCTGGGCAGGAATGTACTGGGATGATGTTTATTGGGAGCCAATACCACAAACTGTCTGTGATAATACAGAGCCGGGATTAAATTCCGGAGATACAGGTTGTGTGAGTTTTGCTTATAACGGAGAAACCGTATCTTATACAACAGTTCGTGGAGCTGACGGAAACATCTGGTTACAGCAGAATCTTGGTAGTGATGCTGTGGCAGAAACAATGAATGATGAAAACAGCTACGGACATTATTTCCAGTGGGGTCGTTGGGCAGACGGACATCAAATAGCTAATTCTGCCACAACCACCACGGCTCCAATTCCGAATAATCCCGCAGGTATTGCAGACGGATTAAACTCATATATCACGAGTTCTCCTTCTTGGTGGTCATCGAACGATTTGAACGATACGTGGGCTGCTGCAGATGCAGCTTCTGTTACAGAAACCAATGGCTGTGACCCTTGCAAAGCATTGGGTGAAGGCTGGAAACTGCCTTCTCAGAGTGATTGGACAGCGCTGGTAGATGCAGAAAGTTTTAATAATCCTTCCGATGCTTTTGCAAGTACGCTTAAATTACCTGCTAACGGATACAGAAGCTCTTCAAGCGGAGAATTTTCTTTCGTAGGACAAAGAGGATATTACTGGAGCTCCACTACTTCAACCACAGGTGCAAAATACCTTTATGTAGGTACAACAATAGCAAATCCTTCAGCAGGGGCAATGCGTGGTCAGGGAGCTGCTATCCGATGTGTGAAATTAGCACAAACTAATGAAGTCGTTTCCGTAGAGGTAACAACACAAGACAACACTTCTGCTGAAATCACCACAGAAAACGGAACATTACAACTTGTAGCAACCGTAAATCCAAACAACGTAAGTCAAGAAGTAACTTGGTCAGTTGTTTCGGGAGAAAACTTCGCTTCTGTTGATGAAAACGGATTAGTAACAGCCATTGCCAACGGAACAGCAACCGTAAGAGCTACTTCGGTTGAAGATGACACTATTTTTGGAGAGATTGAAATAACAATCAATATTCCGTCAGCAACAGGCTATTGTACTCCTGAATTTTTCTATCCGTCATCACAGGCAGGAATTAAATTAGACCGGATTTCTCTGACCGGAGAAACAATAACCTGGGATATTGATGCTGTTGATTATAACGAAAACGGATATGCAGATTATACCGGTTCTCAATCTGCTGACCTGATTTCAGGAAACGCATATAATTTAGATTTTCATACAGACTGGCAAGACCCGCAATATATAAACGTACGTGCCTGGATTGATTATAACCAAAATTATCAATTCGATAGTGAAGAAGAAATTGGTTATATCAGCAGCGGAATTGCTTCATCAGGAGAAGGGTCTTTTAATTTTACGGTTTCGGAAAACACAGCTGTGGGAACATATCGTTTACGTGTTGTAATGCAATTTCCAAACTCAGACCCTAACAGCCTAACGCCTTGCGGAACGATAAATTCGTATGGTGTTGCCATAGATTATAACCTACAGGTTGTTGAAGGTATTGTTACAGAAGAATATTGTGATGTAACGGTAGAATGGGACGTAGAACCGATTACTTTGGTAAACTTTTCCGATTTGAACAATCCTACTTCTGCTGTTATCAACGGAACTCCTGCTTATGAAGATTTTACTTCTATGATTGCCAATGTCGAGCAAGAAGAAACCTATACCATTACGGTTAAAGGAAATACAAACGGAAACTTTGAGCACGACATCAGGGTTTTCATTGACTGGAATCAGGATTTGGAGTTTGATATGAATACAGAATTTTATACCGTTTCATTATTACCGTCAAACGGAGAAGATTCAGTAGAAGCAACTATTGATATTACAGTTCCTTTTGATGCTGTTTTGGGAGAAACGAGAATGAGAATTATCAAAGATATGTGGAATGTTTATGAAGAAGGCGAATTTGATGCCTGTACTGATGCCTATTACGGACAGGTTGAGGATTATACAGTGAGTGTTTCCGAAGCATCAGCTATTGTTGTTGAAAATGTAACAGTTACGACCCAAAACGATGTTCCTGCTGAAATTACTAC
>Ga0172382_10012655_pt1 | contig 10970 bp, 9 predicted proteins | sample Leawel138RmetaG_FD_122245 | JGI IMG/M metagenome (GOLD analysis project Ga0172382, IMG submission 122245) | Leachate microbial communities from a municipal landfill in Southern Ontario, Canada - Leachate well 138R metaG | ecosystem: Engineered > Solid waste > Landfill > Unclassified | place...
CTGGAGAACAGCTGGGCGGTGACGCCGGGGAATTCAGCGGCCAGAGTCTTGCGGACCTTTTGCAGGGTGGCCATGGCCGGTCCGCGGTTGAGCTTGTCGGCCTTGGTGAGCAGGGCATGAACCTGCAAGCCGCGGTGGGCACACCACCCCAGCATGATCCGGTCATACTCCGTGAGTGGGTGCCGCACGTCCATGATCAGTATCAGACCTTCCAGGGAGCGGCGTGTGGCGAGATAGCGCTCCAGCAGGGCCTGCCAGTGTTGTTTGACCGCCTCGGGCACACGGGCGTACCCGTAGCCCGGCAGATCCACCAGCCGGCATTCTTCGTCCAACCCGAAAAAATTGATGAGTTGTGTGCGTCCCGGTGTCTTGCTGGTGCGGGCCAGGCCCGTCTGTCCGACCAGGGTGTTGATCGCACTGGATTTGCCGGCGTTGGAGCGACCCGCAAAAGCCACTTCGCGCCCGGTATCCGGCGGTAACTGGCGCAAGGCATTGGCACTGATGACGAAGTGTGCCTTGCGGTAAAAGACCTCAGAATTCATGATATGCAGGCTCGACGGTGCCATTTTCCACCAAGCCCGGTTGACCCGCGGCTTGGCTGGTTGGTATATAAGGGGCCCTTTTGGGGTTGCCGGGGCGTTCTTCGCTTCGGTTGCACATTATAAATCGGTGTGAGGATGACTTTATGAATAAGGTTGTTTTGGCTGCTGCAATCGGTGTGATGGTGATGGTTTCCGGTCAGGCGATGGCTGCCACGGGTGAGCAGGTGTTCAATACCGCATGCTTCGCCTGCCACAAGACCGGCGTTGCCGGCGCCCCCAAGATGGGTGACAAGGCCGCTTGGGCGCCCCGCATCGCGAAGGGCATGGACCTACTGAAACAGCACTCCATCGAGGGGTTCAAGGGCGACACCGGTGTCATGCTGCCCAAGGGTGGCCGTGCTGACCTCAGCGACGCCGACGTACATGCTGCCGTTGAATACATGGTGAACAACAGCAAGTAAGCCTCCGGGCACGGGTAATCGGATGAAAAAGTTAGCCTCTGTCGTCTTCGTTCTGATAGGTGCGGTGGGTGTCGCACATGCCGCTGCACCTGCTGGTGATGCCGCTGCCGGCCAAGGCAAGGCTGCGGTTTGCGCCGCCTGTCATGGCATGGACGGCAACAGCCTGGTCCCGCTGTTTCCCAAGCTGGCCGGGCAGCACACCGACTACATCGTCAAGCAATTGGCGGCGTTCCAGTCCGGTGAGCGCAAGGACGAGACTATGGCTCCCATGGCTGCGCCCCTGAGCGATCAGGACGTAGCCGACTTGGCGGCGTATTTCAACAGCCAGAAGGCCAGCGTCGGTGTCGCCAACCCCGAACTGGCCGAGGCGGGTGGGAAGATCTACCGCGGTGGTATCGCCGGCAAGGGCGTGTCCGCCTGCATGGCGTGCCACGGCCCGTCCGGCGCCGGCAACCCCGCCGCCAACTTCCCCTCGCTGAGCGGTCAGCAGGCTGCGTACGTGGCCAAGGCCCTGCGCGATTTCCGTTCCGGTGCCCGTGCCACCGACCCTGCCGGTATGATGCGTAACCTCGCCGTGAAGATGTCCGATGCGGAGATCGATGCGGTGGCCGAGTTCGTCGCCGGCCTGCATTAATACGCTCTGTTCCGGCAGCACCGACAAAGGGTGGTCTCGGCCACCCTTTGTCTTGTTCAGGTGCGCGAATTCCGGAACTTGCCGCCGTTTTCCCGAGTCGGAGGGAATGGCCCCCACGCCCATTCCCTGAGACAGTCGAGCCGCTGCTCGCCGGTGCCCACAAGGAAACCCATGGCTGGCTTCACAAACACGCCTAATTCCCCGCGGCCGAGGCGCAGCTCCGGCGCCATACTCGTGGAATTCCTCGGTTCCATGAACCTGGCCATCACGCTGCTGGTGGCCATCTCCGTTGCCGCCATCATCGGCACGGTCCTGCAGCAGAATCAGCCCTACCCCGATTACGTCCGCAAGTTCGGCCCGTTCTGGTTCGAGGTATTCGAGCGCCTCGGGCTCTACGACGTGTACAGTGCCGGCTGGTTCCTGGTACTGCTCGGGTTGTTGCTGGTGTCCACGGCGGTGTGCGTGTACCGCAACACCCCCACCATGCTCCGCGACATGCGGCACTTCCGGCTGGACGTACAGGACAAATCGCTGCGTGCCTTCCATCAGCGGGCCGAGTGGCAGGCACCGGGTGATACCCCCGCCGTGGCCGAACGCGCAGGCGCGGTGCTGGCAGCACAGGGCTACCGTGTGCGCGCCAAGGCGCATGCGGAACGCACGGTGGTGGCGGGGATGCGCGGCAGCTGGAATCGCCTGGGTTATCTGCTGACGCATGTGGCCATCGTGGTGATCTGCATAGGCGCTCTGGTCGACGGTAATCTGCCGCTCAAGCTCTCGGAGCGCCTGGGCCACATCAAGGTGGAGACCCGCGACCTCCCGGCCAACCAGATCCCACCGGAGAGTACGCTCGCGACTGACAACCCGGCTTTCCGCGGCAGCGTACGCATTCCCGAGGGTGGCCAGGCCGATTTCGTGTTCTTGAACGTGCGCGACGGCTTCCTGCTGCAGAAACTGCCGTTCCGTGTGGAGCTGGTCGATTTTCGCGTGGACCACTATCCCTCGGGCCAGCCCAAGTCCTTCGAAAGCGATCTGCTGATCCATGACCCGGAGCTGCCAGAGCCGCTCAAGCACACCATTGCGGTCAATCATCCGCTCATCTACAAGGGTTATGCCATTTACCAGGCGAGCTTTTCCGACGGCGGTTCCGAGCTGACGGTGATGGCACGCTCGCTGGATGCCCCGAATCTCGACCCGCTCGAGCTGAAGGGAGCGGTGTACCAGAATCTCAAGGTAGTCACCCCGCGCGGCCCCCTCACGGTGGAGTTCATCGACTTCAAGCCGCATAACGTCTTCCCGTCGGAAGAAGACGGTGACAGATTCACCGATTACGGCCCCAGTGTGGTGTTCAAGCTGCGCAATGAAGCCGGCGAGGCCATGGAATACCTCAACTACATGGCGCCGGTCTCCCTCGAGGGGCGGCACTATTTCATGAGCGGTATGCGCGCAACCCCGGCCGAGCCGTACCGCTATCTGTACATCCCCATGGATGCCAACGGCAGTCTGGAGCGCTTCTTTACCCTGCGCAGCCGGGTGCTCGACCAGGAGCACGTACGCCGTACGGTGGCTGCCCAGGCGGAGGGGCTCATCCCGGCGGACAGCGATGCGGCGACGCGCGCCGGCCTGGTGGACTCCATTGTCCATCTGGTTGGCCTGTTCGGCCGAGGCGGCATGGATGCACTCGTCGGCCAAGTGGAGAAGGCCGTCCCCGAGGCCGACCGCAACCAGGCCATGGAGTCTTACATCACGGTGCTGCAGTCGGTGATCGGCTCCATCTACCTGGATCAGCTGCGCGAGGAAGGGGTACTGGGCGAGCAGGGTGTCAGTGAAGCCGATGCACAGTTTTTCGACGATACCCTGGAGGCCTTTGCTGCCTTGGGCAGCTACGGCTCGCCCCTGCTGATGCAACTAGCAGATTTCCGCCACGTGGAGGCCTCCGGGCTGCAGATAGCCCGCGCTCCGGGTAAGAATATTGTTTATCTCGGTTGCGTTATGCTCATGGCGGGCGTGTTCTTCATGTTCTACCTGCACCACCGGCGTGTGTGGGTCTCCGTGGCCCCGGGTGAGCATGGCGCACGCGTGTTGTTTGCCGGCAGCGGGAACCGGGATCGCGCAGAATTCGCGACCGAGTTCGAAGGTCTGCAGCGCGTGCTTATGACGGCCACCGGCACAGCGGAAGTCGTGGTTCAGAAAGAGGCACAACAATCATGTCAGTGACTTCGGAAGCAATGAAAGACGGGCTCACCAGACCGGCGTGGTGGCGGCGCCTGGGTTGGTTCGACTGGGCATGGGGTGCGCTGGTGGTGCTGGCCTCGCTATACACCTCTGCCCGTTACGGTGCCCTCATGGATGGCTTTGAAATGGTCATCCTCGCCGGCACCGTGCCGGTGACGCTGGGGCTGGGCTGGATGTGGAAGGCCATGCGGCCCTACACCCTGGTCGTCGCGTTGCTGAGCCTGGCCGCCATCGCCTTGTACGGCGGGGAGCTGGCGCGGGGTGACAGCAACTTCTTCCTGAAGTACCTGCTGTCCAGCCAGTCGGCCATCATGTGGATGAGCGCCCTGTTCGTCATGGCCACCGCCGCCTACTGGCTGTCACTCTTCATGCGCTCTGAATTCACCGGCCGTGTGGCCAGCGCCCTCACGTGGTGTGCCTCGACCATGGGTTTCATCGGCCTGATGGTGCGCTGGCGCGAGTCGTATCTCATCGGTCCCGACGTGGGCCACATCCCGGTGAGCAACCTGTACGAGGTGTTCATCCTTTTCGCGGTGATCACCGGGCTCATGTACCTGTACTACGAGGGCCGCTACCGCAGCCGCGCCATGGGTGCCTTCGCCCTCACGGTGATCAGTGCCGCGGTGGCCTTCCTGCTGTGGTACACCTTCGAGCACCAGGCCCACGAGATCCAGCCGCTGGTCCCTGCGCTGCAGAGCTATTGGATGAAGATTCACGTGCCCACCAACTTCGTGGGCTATGGCGGCTTTGCTCTCGCCGCCATGCTGGGTATTGCCTACCTGATCGTGGATCGTCTGGAGCCCGCCAGTGTCTGGGCGACGCGACTGCCCACGCTGGCCCAGCTGGATGACGTGATGTACAAGGCCATCGCCCTCGGCTTCGCCTTCTTCACGGTGGCGACGGTGCTCGGTGCCATGTGGGCGGCGGAGGCGTGGGGTGGTTACTGGAGCTGGGACCCGAAGGAGACCTGGGCGTTGATCGTGTGGCTGAATTACGCGGCCTGGCTGCACATGCGCCTCACCAAGGGCTGGCGTGGCCGGCCCATGGCGTGGTGGGCGATCATCGGCCTGTTCGTCACCACCTTCGCCTTCCTGGGCGTGAACATGTTCCTGTCAGGGCTGCACTCGTACGGCACCCTTTGAAGGGCCGGACGCCAAGCAGTGATGTAGCGGGCAGCGGCGCGGCCGCTGCCCCTCGCGCTTGAGGCTATTTCTTGCCGCCGTAGACGTAATGGGAGTAAGTGGCCACGTCCTGGCTTACGCGGCGGAACAGGCGATCGAGGCTGACGATCGCGTGCTCGAGGATGTTCACGGCGATGTAGGGATGTTCCACGCGCAGGCGTTGGTACATGATGCGCGACATACGCAGCATGCGTGTCTCGGGGCGCATGGCCACCACCCGGATGGAGCGCGGTTCCCGGTCGAAGAACGACATCTCACCCATCAATTCGCCCTCGCGCACCCGCGCCAGTTCCACCGCTTGCCCCTGGTTGTCGTAAACCAGCGCTGCTTCGCCCTTGACCACGAAATAGAGCGCCTCGCCCACTTCGCCGATATCCGCGATGATCTGGGTTTTCTTGAATTCCACCAGTTCCGTGAAGTCGAGCAACAGGTTCACTTCGCGGATCGTGAGAGACTCGCAGAGGTTCTGTTGGTTGAGGAATTCGCTGAGTTCGAGTCGTTTTCTTGCAGCGTCGGTCGTTATTGCCATGGCACATCCTCCGGATAACGTGGGCCATAGCATAGAGCATGGGGTTTCCGCGGCGAAAGCACCCATGAGATAACCAGGGCGCACGGCCGTAGGGTATAGTGTATTTTCGGTGCCGGCCCGCATCGAACAAGGAGAACCTATGCGTTTCAAAAGCTTGCTTTTCGTTATCGCCGCATTCCTTCCCTTCGCCGCCAGTGCGGCCGAACCCTACACAGAAGGTGTTCATTACACCCGGATCGAGCCGCCCCAGCCGGTGGAGGCCGCGCCCGGCAAGACCCAGGTGGCCGAGTTCTTCTGGTATGGCTGCCCGCATTGCCGCGAGCTCGAGCCGTACGTGCAGCAATGGCTGAAGCGCGGGCCCACCGCGGTGGACTTCGTGCGCGTTCCGGCCTCTTTCCGCAAGAACATCTGGCATCTGCATGCGAAGGCCTATTACACCGCTGAGGCGCTGGGTGTGCTCGATCGCCTCCACGAGGACATGTTCACGGCCATGCACGATCGCAACCAGCGCCTGGCCAGCGAAGACGAACTGGCCCGGTTTTTCGCTGATCGCGGGGTGCCGGAGAAGGATTTCCGCGGTACCTTCAACTCCTTTACAGTGGACGCCAAGGTCAGCCGCGCGATGGAACTGGTGAAGCGCTATGGCCTGACGGGCGTGCCCGCGCTCGTGGTCGCCGGGAAATACCTGGTGGAAGGCAGCATGGCGGGCACTTACCAGAACATGCTCCGTATCGCCGAATACCTCGCCCAAACAGAGGCGCGCGTCACGCGCTGATCCATGAAGGCCGCCGAACTCCTCGTCCGTTGCCTGGAGAACGAAGGTACCGAATACATCTTCGGTATCCCGGGCGAGGAGAACCTCGATCTCATGGATGCGCTGCTCGAATCGGGCATCAAGTTCGTCACCGTACGTCACGAGCAGGGCGCCGCCTTCATGGCCGATGTCTATGGCCGGCTTACCGGGCGTGCGGGCGTCTGCCTGTCCACCCTCGGGCCGGGTGCCACCAACCTGATTACCGGCGTGGCCGACGCCAACATGGATCATGCCCCCGTGGTGGCCATTGCCGGCCAGGCCTCCACCAACCGGCTGCACAAGGAATCCCACCAGGTACTGGACCTGGAGCAGATCTTCAGGCCCATCACCAAGTACTCGTCGCGCCTGCTCGCCCCCGAGGTGATCCCGGAGGTCGTGCGCAAGGCCTTCAAGCTGGCGCAGACGGAAAAGACGGGGGCGGCCTTCATCGAATTCCCCGAGAACGTCGCGGAGATGGAGGTGGAAGACGCGCCGCTGCCGGTGAAGAACCCGCACCAGCCGGAGCCGCTCACGGATCGGGTCAAGGCCGCCGCCGAACTGATCTCGAATGCACGCGCTCCCATCGTCCTCGCCGGTAACGGTGTGGTGCGCGCCAAGGCCTGGCAGCAGCTCACCGATTTCGCCGCGCGTCTGAATATCCCCGTGGCCAATACCTTCATGGCGAAGGGCGTGGTGCCCTTCGCCGGCAATCCCCACGCCCTCGGTTCCGCGGGACTGCAGTCCAAGGACTACGTGAACTGCGGCTTCGACAAGGCCGACGTGATCATCTGCGTGGGGTACGACCTGGTGGAATACCATCCCTACCTATGGCATCCCACGCGCGACCGTATCATCATCCACATCGACTCCATTCCCGCGGAAGTGGATGCTTACTATCCGGTTGCCGTGGGCGTCGTGGGTGACATCAAGCACTCGTTGCTGCGCATCGGCGAGCTGGCCAGGCCCCATCAGGGCCTGCACATGCGTGGACTGCGCGAAGCGCTGGTTCGTGAGATGGATGCCTGCCGTGATGACCGGGAGTTCCCGGTCAAACCGCAGAAGATCATCTGGGACTTGCGTACTGCCCTCGATCTGGAGGACATCGTCATCTGTGACGTAGGTGCCCACAAGCTGTGGATGGCGCGCATGTTCCGTTGCGAGTACCCGAACACCTGTATCATCTCCAATGGCTTCGCCAGCATGGGCATCGCCCTGCCGGGGGCCATCGCGGCCAAACTCGCCTATCCCGAGCACAAGGTGGTGGCGGTTACCGGCGATGCTGGTTTCCTGATGAACGCGCAGGAGTTGGAGACCGCCGTACGTCTGGGTACGCCCATCGTCGTTCTGGTATGGAACGACAACGGCTATGGACTCATCAAATGGAAGCAGATGAACCACTTTGGTCGGCCCGCGTTCGTGGATTTCAGCAATCCTGACTTCATCCGGCTGGCCGAATCCTTCGGTGCGCGCGGCTACCGCGTCGAGAGCGTGGATCAACTGTTGCCCACCCTGCAGAAGGCGCTCGCGGACGACACCGTCAGTATCATCGACTGCCCGGTGGATTACGGTGAAAACCTGAAGCTCACCGCGAAGATGGGAGAAATGGTGTGCCCGATTTGAGGGAAGCGAACCCATGATGCTGCCCCTGCGCGAATTGCCGCTGGCCGAGCCTGTACCCGCTTCGGGCCTGCGGCTGCGCCTGCTCAGTTACAACATCCAGGTGGGCATCAACAGTGTGCGGCCGCACCACTATGTCACCCGGAGCTGGAAGCACGTGCTGCCCCACAGCCAGCGCTTCCGCAATCTCGATCGCATCGCCGAACTCCTCTCGGGCTACGATATCGTGGCACTGCAGGAGGTGGATGCGGGCAGCCACCGCACGGGCAACATCAATCTCACCGAATACCTGGCCGCGCAGGCCGAGTTCAGCTTCTGGCACCACCAGCTCAACCGCGATATCGCCGGCATTGCCCGCCACGCCAACGGCCTGCTCTCACGCCTGCGCCCGACGGAAGTCACCGAGCACCGGCTGCCCGGCTTCATTCCGGGACGTGGCGCACTCATGGCACGCTATGGGGACCATCACTCCCCGCTGGTGGTCATCCTCATCCATCTGGCACTCGGCCAGCGTACGCGGCTGCGCCAGCTGGATTACATCGCGGAGGTCATCTCCGATTACGACCACGTGGTCCTCATGGGCGACATGAACTGCGAGCCGGGCAGCCTGGAGATGCAGTTGCTGTTCCGGCGCACCTGCCTGCGTGAACCGGTGGAGGGCCTGTGCACCTTCCCCAGCTGGCGGCCGGCACGCAACATCGATCACATCCTGGTGTCACCCAGTCTGGAAGTTTCCCAGTGCCAGGTGCTCAACCACGCAATTTCCGATCACCTGCCCATCGCGATGGAAGTGGCTGTCCCTGCCACCGTGCACTTGGCCGGCAGGTGATCCGCCGATGGTGGCACGCTGCGACGAGCCGAGCCCCCGCGACTGCGACGACTGGCGCAGGAAATACTATGACAGCCTCGATGCCCTGGCGCGCCAGGAGCAGGAATGGCGTTCCATCGAGGCCCTGCTGCGCCACGCTCTATTGCAGCTTTCGTCCTTGGCGGCATTGAACGACGCCGGCCTGGCGGGCAGGGTCGAATCCCTGCGCGTGGAACTGCGTCGCGGGACTGCCAGCGCCGAGTTGGCACACCTGCTGGATGAGGTCGCCCGTGGACTCGACCAGGGCATCCGCGACCAAATCACCGGCGGCAGTGTCGGACACCCGCTCGGGCTTGCCCGGGAAGTGTTCACCAGCATCGCCGAGCGGGTGTTCGATGATGTCTCCGGTGCGGATACCAAATGGATCCGCGCTGCCCTCGAGGATGAGGCAGGTGTGCGGTGTGCTGCCCAGCGGCTGGGCGACGTCCTCAGTGAACGCCTGCAGGCCACCGGCCCGGCTATCAACCGCGTGTTGCTGCGTCTGCTCGGGCACCTTTCCGTGCCTGCCGAATTTCAGGAACGCCTGGCGAAGCTCAGGGAGTGGCTGCAGCAACCCCTTTCCACCACCCAGCTTGCGGACCTGGTGCGTGAGCTGGCCGAGCTCATCGCTGACATGCGCGTGGGCGTGTTGCGTGAAAAGCAGGCGTTGGAAACCTTCCTGACGCAACTGAGCGAAAACCTGCAGTCGCTGGACCAAGGCCTGAAGGCCACCGCCGTCACCCAGAGCGAGTCCTTCGACGAAGGCAGGAGACTCGGTACGGCCCTGGATGACCACATGCGCGGTATCGAAAACTCAATGGCTTCGGCGCAGCTCGAGGACCTGAAGGCCAGGGTGTTGGTGCACGTGCAGACCATACGCGGACAGATGGAATCGTTCCGCCACGCGGAGGAGCAGCGCGCGGCCGCGCTCGAACGCGATATGACCGCGCTCACCGGCAGGCTCTCGCTGCTGGAGAGCGAGGCCGCTGAATTACGCGAGCGCGTGCGTTCCGAACGCCGCCAGGCCCTCATCGACCCACTCACCCGTATATCGAACCGCCTGGCCTACGACGAACGCGTACAGCACGAATACCAGCGCTGGCGGCGTTATGGCGCGCCCCTTGTGCTCACTATCTGGGATGTGGACTACTTCAAGCACATCAATGACACCTATGGGCATCAGGCGGGTGACAAGGTGTTGCGCGTGATCGCCGCCCTGCTCAAGTCACAGACCCGCGCGCCGGATTTCACCTGCCGCTACGGTGGCGAGGAGTTTGTCATCCTGCTGCCCGAAACCGATCTCAATCAGGCCCATGCCTGCGGGGAGAAGATCCGGCTCGCCATCGAACAGGCCGAATTCCATCACCACGACGAGCGGGTGAAAGTCACCGTGTCTTGCGGTATGGCACAGTTCACCGATGCCGACAGCATCGCGGACGTCTTCAACCGCGCCGATCGTGCGCTCTATCGGGCGAAAGCGGCGGGGCGTAATTGTTGCAAGGCCGAACAGCCTGTAGTGACCTGAACACCCGGACGTGTCCAAGCAGGTCCCGCCAGCGGCAGGGCCCTGCCGGCTCGGTGCTGCGCGCTCTCGGCGTCGTGGCCTGGGGACACGTCTCAGAGAGAGGAACAGCTTTGGGCGGAGGTGCCCGGAATGGCGCGCCCGGAGGGATTCGAACCCCCGGCCCCCACCGTCGGAGGATGGTGCTCTATCCAGCTGAGCTACGGGCGCGTGATGTGGGACTGCAATGCCTGCGCCTGGGCTGACGCGAGGGCACATAAGGATAACCGCAGACGGGCGCGCAGTCCACGGTGCTGTGGCACAGCCGTGGTTGTACACGGGGTCGGCTTCAGACCACCCCAAGCACGTCACAGTACACTACGTTTAGGCGGGAACATGAAATGGTTCCCGGCGGATCGATCACGTATGAGGTACACGCATGGCAGACGACAAAGGTTTGAATCTGAGCTTCATCATGCTGTTGGTTACCGCACTCATCATCGTGCTGGTGCTGAAGGGCGTGCAGGGCCTGCTTTCGCTCACCCGCATGGCGGACATGAGTGAGGAGGCCACCCTGGTACGCATCCAGCCGATAGGTCAGCTCAACACCGGTGAGCCCATCGTGGCGGCAGC
>Ga0172382_10012656_pt1 | contig 10969 bp, 10 predicted proteins | sample Leawel138RmetaG_FD_122245 | JGI IMG/M metagenome (GOLD analysis project Ga0172382, IMG submission 122245) | Leachate microbial communities from a municipal landfill in Southern Ontario, Canada - Leachate well 138R metaG | ecosystem: Engineered > Solid waste > Landfill > Unclassified | place...
ATTAAATATATTGTATAAAGAGAATGAAAATTAAGAAAGTTTTAATAATATTATCTGTAGCTTTTACCTTTTTGTTGTTTCTAGATAAAACAGTTGAGGCTGCAGATCCATACTGTTCTAATGGGCTATGTGTTATTACTGTTAAGCTTAAATGTACTGGCCCTTGTGGCCCGAGGACAATGGCAGGTGATAACTGTCAAGAAGATGAAGCTGGAATTTGCTATTATCAGCCTTACGGTGATTCTAAAACAGGATGTTGTAAATATGAAAAGACCCTGGAAACATCAGGGGCCTGCTCTAGTGATTGTGATTGCACTAACACTTGTCCTCCATCTTGTACTCCAGGTTGTGACGCATGTGCCCGCTATGATTATCTTCAAGCTGCTTATACAACCTATGGGACAAAGAATGCCTCCTGTGTGGATGCTTGTGGAGTGACGCAGTCTAAGGTTTGTTACTGTAACTCCCAATGTACACCTCCTTCTTGCCCTGTTGGTACATCTACAACTGGTAGTTATGGATATAAAACAACAGTATCTTGTACAAATAATTGTGGTATGGGAGACTCTAAGGATTGTTACTGCACAATCCCATGTCCTTTGTCATCATGTCCCTCGCAATATTCTCCAACTAATTTGGGATTTGGATCTTTGGTTTATGATAGATGTACTAATTCCTGTGGCCAATCAAGAACACAAACTTGCTACTGCAAACCATGTACACCAGACCCCTGTCCTTCACAATATTCTACTACAAACCAAGGATATGGAAGCCTAGTATATGATACATGCACTAACCAATGTGGTAATACTAATACTAGGACATGCTACTGTAATCAATGCACTATTAGTTGCCCTACAGGAACGTCTTTGTCAGGTGGAGGTCAATTATACTTACCTAAACCTAAATGTACAAATAACTGTGGTGTTTCAAGAACCCTAGACTGTCGCTACGACTGCAATAATGCAACATGCACTAACTTAGAATCGAAAGTAAATTGGACAGACAGCGTATGCTTAGAGTCAGAAAAAGATTGTCGTATTACAAGAGATAGGATTATACCAACAAACAATCCTAGCCCAGGGTGTGATACTCAACAAATTAAAACATGCTACATAAGAAATACTCCACCAGAATCTCCAGATAAAAATAATGAAGAGAACAACTTGGATGTACTCATTAACCTTGAAGGAGTATTAGGTGTAAACACATACGGTTTAAATGATAATATACTTGAGAAATTTGTTAGAAAAATAAGGGCAAAGAACCTAAGTAATGTACTGGGATATGAGTCAAATACACATACAGGAACACAACTAAACAATCCATTAAGTATGACAGTGCAATATAGTGACGAAGATGGTTTAGATGATGTGGAGGCACTCTACATATGGTTCTCTACATCTAGTACAAAAGAGGATTTTATAACACCTAACAGGATAGCTAACCCCACAGAAAACTTGACAGGGATGACAGAAAACAATGAGAACTTTGGTTTTATGATGACTAAAAATGAATCAGGGCAATGGAAAAACATATATAGACCACATATTAATGGAGGGAAGAAAGCATGGGTACAAGAGAAAAATCCTTCCCCTACTTCAATTACGATTCTTGGCTCCAATGGAGATCCAATGGTGGGTATATCAAGTGTCGATGTAACAGAGATAGAAGATGATGGAGGGTTCTTGCATTATTTCAGAACTCCAACTATAGCTATGAGCTTTAACCTGCTTTTTATGTGGGAAGGAGATCATGAGAGAGTAGAAAATGCCCAATACAATATTTGGGCCTTAGCTAATGACACAGTAGGATTTTTACCCTTTGGTGAATTCGATGATATTGAGGATTCAGAAAACGAATATTGGAAAGACAGTGGTACTGATTGGACAGTAGATTTAGAGAAACCATTGGAAGTGAATAGACTTACCTCTTCTAACGCTTCAGAACAGGAGATAAGCATGAGGTTTAATGTAAAAGATGATGAAAGTAAGCTATCTAGGGTTCGTTTAGATGCTTGCAGGTCTGGAGGAGATGAATCGGCACCAAATGTTCTTCTGGTGGGAGCGCAAAAGCGACCGTACACCTTGCAATACTGTAGTGATATAGATTGGAGTACATTAAATATGGCAAATGGCAATAATCTGTTGGCTGCTAATCCTGTTAATCCAAATGCCTCCACCTACTCTATTGATGGCGTTAATGAAACATTGATTATAGATCTAAATGATAATTCTAATGGTTCAATAACTTTCAGACTTACTTTTATGGATGAGGCTGGAAACTGGGCTCAGAGTGTATATACCCATAATCTTGGTGAGTGGGTAGCCGTAAAGGATGCCCTTGTATTTGGTGAAAAAGGTGTCAGCTCATCAACTAGAGAGTTAGATACAGAATGGGGCCTGTCCCTTATTAGCGCATATGGTTTTGAGGAACCTACCATAGACTTAACTGATCAGGTCCTGTTGGGTGGGAAAGGTAGTGTAATAGGTTTTCTAGGAGACTTAAGAAGGGGTTCTGTGAACAAATCGTTTGCAGTTGCCAACTTCGGAGGTATATTCATTGCCTCTCCTTACCCAGAATTAGTCCGTGCTTACAAGGATCGTATGCAGCGAACAGGAGACACCTTGGACTATCAAGAGGTGGAACTGGACAAACCCGATTTACCTACAGATATCACATCTCTTTGTACAGAGGAGCCAGAAATCTGCATTCTACATAGAAATGGAGATTTAAATATATCAACAGACTCAATGTGTAATGGTAATGCTCTACTGATTGCTTCAGGTAATATCACTATAGATCCAGATTTTAAGAATAGTAGTGATTCTAGTGCGTGTATTATTGTCGCTAATGGAAATATTACTATTGATAATGGAAAGAAAACCAACAACAACTTAACTGTAGAAGGGGTAAACTATGATGTCATTGAAGCTTTCTTAATAGCCGGTGGAGAAATAATCATAGAGTCGGATAGCAAAAACGATGGTTTGATTGTAGAGGGAGGACTTGCAGCTTTTACTCCCACATCTGCAAAGTCTGCAGTTAATAACCAAAGGAAGATAAGTTTAAGTTTTAGAAACACCCACCCGGTCATTGCTGTTAAGGGTAATGCTAAATATGGCCTACTTAGTAAAAAGCTCTTTGGATCACAAACAGATATATTTCAGGTATATATAGGTTTCAAACCTTATTAATTTCTGTTAATATATGTATAAGTATAATTTAAACTGTCCATTTAATGCCTAAACTGCCTGATCATGTAGGTATAGACTTCGGAACCCACTCAGTAAAAGCAGTGGAGCTAAAAGATATATCTACTCAAGAACCAAAGTTAGTTAACTTTGGAAGTCAGAATACACCTAAAGGTGTGATTAATAGTGAAGAGAAAAAAGACCAAAAGCAATTAGCTGATGTTCTTAAGAAACTTTACGATGACAGTAAAATTAAAAACAAGTCCATTGTAGTCGCACTACCAGAGTTTTCTGTTTTCACCAGATTCTTAGAATTCCCAGGAGTTAAAAAAGAGGAACTCAAAGATGCCGTCTTCTACGAGGCTAAACAGTACATACCGGTGCCAATTGAGGAAGTAAGAATGAGTTATGTGCCCATAGGCTTTAACGAGGCTAAGAACGCTCCACGTGTGCTATTAGTAGCTGCACCGCTCAAGATAATTAATACATATGTAGATATTGTAGAATTAGCAGGAATGGACATTGTAGCTATTGAAACAGAATCTGTAGCACTCGGAAGAGCCATGTATAGAGCAACTAACCAAAAACATGTAGTAATGCTCGACTTTGGAGCTAACAGCACAGATATGAGCATAATGTTAGATGGATACTTAGTATTCTCCCAAAGTATTTCTATTGGTTCAGACTCATTAACACAATCCATTATTAATAAATTCAACTTTGAATATCAGCAAGCAGAAGAATACAAACGAAACTATGGAGTTGTAGAGAACGTCCTAGAGGGGAAAATATATGAAGTACTCTCTCCTATCTTGGAGTCTATAATGCTGGAGGTAAACAGAGGTATAGAGTTTTATAAAAACAAAACATTAGCATCTGCACCAACAGACTTTCTTCTTACTGGAGATGGAGCTTTACTACCAGGGCTATCAGAGTACATATCAAATTCTCTACATGTTAATGCGACAATAGCAAACCCATGGATGAACATATCTGTAGATCAGAAGTTTAGAGACATTATAGCTAAAAGTGGGCCTTCCTACTCTGTAGCAATAGGATTAGCATTAAAAGATGAATAAAGATGATACAAAACAAAATATCACTGGGAAAGCGGAGAAAAAAAAGAGATCTCTCCTCGCTGGCTTAATTGAGGTTGAAGATAATCCCCCCGAAAAAACTAAGGATATTAAGCAACCAACTCCAAAAAGTGGCAAAGAGAACCTCTCTGAGCCAAAGGGACTTTCGGAAGAAGAAAAGCTCTTACTTAATACAGAGGGCGGGGTTAATCTTATACCGAAGAAATCTAAGGCAGAGGTGCAAAAAGAACAAAAGAAGTTCTCCTTTAGTGTCTCCTCTATGATAAGCCTTGTTGTACTGATAATACTCTCTTTGGGAGTCGTTTTTTTTAATATATTGTCTAAGCAACAGCTTAACTCAGCAAAGGAAAGGCTGTATACTCGTGAGGCAGAGTTGGAGATCTATGCTGACAAAATGCTTTCCAACGAGGAGATCCTAGATAGAATAGACCTATATAAGCACTTGCAACAAGGGGTTTTCTCTCCTAGAGAGATACTTGAATATATAATGAGTGTTGTTAATAGAGCGGGCAATATTACTATCAGGGCATTTGATTTAGAAAACAATCTGAATTTTGAAATGAACGGAAGCACTAGTGACTTGTCCATTGTGGCAAAGTTATGGTATATGCTTGGTATAGATAGCAATATTAATACCATTAATCTAAACTCGGTGGGAAAGGGAGATTCAAGTGTAAACTTTTCATTTGAAGGAGAATTAAATACTGATAAATTTATAGGTAAATAGATGGCTACTGCTGAGAACTTCCAAAACAAAACTGGACAAAGGAATTCCAAGATTAAAAAGGATCTTGAAGGCTTGAGTGAGAGAGCTAAGAAAAGCAGGTTAAGTTTTTCAGACTTAATAATACCGATATCTTCATTAGTAGTACTTTTATTACTATCCCTTTTTGTGTTTATTCCTATGATAAAAACTGCAAACGAATATAGACAAGAACTAAAAGAGGTGAATCAGAAATTAGAGCAATTGGATAAGCTTGAGAAATCGTTAAATGAGATAGATGATAGTAAACTAATTACCGATCTACTTACGTCAAAAAAGATCATACCTAAAGTTTTGCAGGTTTCTGATTTTGTATACTATATTGATAATCTTGCGAGAAGAAAGAATCTCACAACTGGAGAAATTAGCGCGGGAGATGTGGGCGTGGGAGCGAATAAAACAGAAGTACAAAAGAGTTTTGGAGTTAGCGGCCCACTATCATACTCGGGTGAGTATAACAGTATTTTGGAATTCCTCGATGAGATCCAAGCATACTCCCCCTATCTTGTTACGCTTAAAGATGTCTCTATGTCTAATAATGGTAAGGGTAAGTGGAGTACAGAATTCAATCTAACTGGATATTATATACCTGAAGGTACCAGGCAGCCTGACCTATTTTCTCCTTTTACAAAGTACACACAATTTTCTGATATTATAGATATTTTTACTGTTAGGGTTAGCAAATTAGATGAATAGAAATAAAGATAGCAAAAAAACAACCACATTTTGGTTGCTTTATATTTTCCTGCTACTATTGCCGATTATACTAGGACTATAAATCGTCTGTTGAAAGCATATCTTCTTCAATCTTCTCTTCCTTTGGAGCGGGTTCTGCTCTCTCATCATTAGCCAGCATGACTTTTACTCTTCTATCATTCCTGATTGCGCTAATTGTGATGATATCTCTTATAGAGTTTATAGTTCTCCCTTTCCTTCCGATTACAATACCTTTATCTTCCTCAGCTACTTCTATAGAAAGGATTGTTAAACCAGGAAAGTCTACGCTTTCTCTCTCCTCAACGGATACCTCTTCTGGGTTGTTTACTATTGAACTGACTATATGCTCTAGTAACTCTTTCATTATGAATATGTATAAAATTTAAACAGGTGTAATAAGTTACACTTGACATATTCTATAACTAAGAGAATATAAAATCAATAATGGGGTATGGCATACTACTCTTTCTTGTCTTTCTTGGCGCCCTTCTGAACATTTGGTTTTGTAGCTCCTCTTTTTAGAGAATCTAAAACTCCCTCTTTCACAAGATATTGAGCAATAGTGTCTGTAGGCTGTGCACCTCTTTCCAGCCAATACTTTGCTCTTTCTTTGTCTATTTCAAATATAGGAGGAATGTGTCTTGGGTTATAATACCCTATCTCTTCTACAGATCTTCCATCTCTTGGCTTGGTTGATTGCATAACTACTATTCTGTAGTGTGGCTGACCTCTCTTCCCAGTTCTTTTTAATCTAATCTTTATCATAACGATGTGATTTTAACAGAAGACACTTATTTATTCAAGCTTTTTCGATATATTCAATCCCTTTTTGAGCAGCAGCTTCCTCGGCTTTCTGCTTACTTGCACCTTTACCTATACCTATTGTTTTCTTTCCCAGTTTTATTGCAACTACAAATTTCTTGTCGTGATCCGGACCGGTCTCTTCCACGACTTCGTATGTAGGAGTTAATCGATATTTGGCCTGAGCCATTTCTTGAATCTTCGTCTTTCCATCTATATCTAATCTGTTTTTAACAATATAATCTATTTTAGTAATAAGAATTCTCTCAACAAGCTCCTTGCATTTATCGTATCCTTGATCGATATATATGGCACCAAGTACTGCTTCAAAGGTGTTTGCTAGTATGTAGTCTTTATCCCTACCCCCAGATTCCTCTTCTCCCTTAGCGAGTTTTAGATATTTACCGTAATTTAGCTCTCTTGAGGCATCTGCTAAACTTTCTGTTCTTACAAGTGCTGATCGAAAACTAGTTAAATCTCCCTCCGGTCTGTCAGGATAGCTGTTGTATAGGTGCCCAGATACTATCAACTCTAATACTGCATCACCTAAAAACTCTAATCGTTCGTTATGTTTAAGAGTATCTTTATTTTCGTTAAGATAAGATCTGTGAGTTAGTGCCCTATCAAGTAATGATATGTCATTAAACCGTATACCTAAAAATTTTGCTAATTCTTTACTCACTTTTACCCTCCTTGTAATTTTCATATATTGCTCCTAATACACCATTTACAAATTTCCCATTAACTTCCTCTCCGAACTCTTTTGCTAATTCTATAGCTTCGTCTATAGCCACTTTTGGAGGAGTCTTTTTGTCTATGAAACCTTCGAAAATAGCAATTCGAAGAATTTGCAAATCAACTAATTTCATCTGCTCAATTGGCCATTGCGGTGCATATTTAACTATTAGAGCATCAATATTCTCCTTGTTTTCTTTAACACCTTTAGTTAAAGAATCCACCATTTCAAGAATATAGTCTTCTATTTCGTTAATGTTAGCGAGTTCGTCAGGGTTAAACTCTGATATATTAGGATTGATATTAGTTCTGTTAAAATCTTGTGCAAAAAGCCTCTGAAGTGCTATTTGTCTTGATAGATGTCTAGGGTCTGTAGCTCTTTTCATTTGATGTTATAAAAACTATTTACTCTCTTTAGATTTGGCCTTTTTATCATAGTAACCACAGTATTTACATTCGAAGTGTGGCTTCTTAGCATGCCCACATTTAGGGCATTTGTTTACGGCAGGGCTTTCTAAGCTATGATGGGCTCTTCTTCTATTTTTTCTCCCTTTCGAAATCTTACGTTTTGGAAGTGCTCCCATGTATCTGTTTTGTTATATTAAACTTTGTGATTATATATAAATAAAGGTTTTTAATCAACATTTATGAATTACATAACCCAACTTTCTCTTATTAGAACTTCATCACCACTTTTGAGCTCTCCTGTTATTATTTCCTGAGCTATCTTGCCTTCAATATTATCTTGTATATATCGCTTCAAAGGTCTTGCCCCCATACCTGGAATCTGCGCTTTATTAGCTATTAACATAGGTATCTGATCTGTCCATTTCAATACAAAACCTTTTGACCTCAAACGCTCGGAGAGTTCGTTCAAAAGGAGTATTGTAATTTTATTTAAATTTTCTATCTCGTGTGGTTGGAAGACTATTACTTTGTCAAAACGATTAAGTAATTCAGGTTTTAGGCTATGGTTTAGCTCTATAAGGGCTCTGCTCTTTGCCTCTTCCCAAAGGGAATTGCTCTCCTGTAGTGTATCTAGAAGTATCCTGCTTCCAATGTTACTGGTACATATAATTATTGCATTAGTAAAATCAACAGTCTCTCCCATATTGCTAGTTAACCTACCCTCATCGAATATTTGTAAAAACAGATCTAATATCTGCGTATGAGCCTTCTCTATTTCGTCAAACAGAACAACGGTATGCGGATTCTTTTTTATTCTATCTATTAAAGATATTGAGCTCTGGCCCAAAGCATCGTTGCTTCCTAGGAATTTATCGATGCTGTTTAATTCCTGATATTCTGACATGTCTACACGTATCATTTTCTGTTCCTTCCCAAAAAACTCTTGACAAACGACTTCTGAAATATATGTTTTACCAACCCCTGTTGGCCCCATAAAGAGATATGAACCAATAGGCTTGTTAGGGCTTCGTATATCGGCTCGTGCCCTTCTTAGGGCGTCTACAACGGTTGAAACAGCTTCGTCTTGGCCAATGACACGTTTTCTAATATTTTCCTCTAACTTCATCAAATCCGTAGTTTCTTCAGTAGTAATTGGGGTAATATTTATCTTCTTCTGAATAGATATGGCCTTTGCTACATGTTCGGCCCTTAGAATATCTATATTGTTGGTTTGAGCCCAGGAGCATGCTGCCTCTATAGTCTGTACAGCACTACTAGGTAGTTTTCTTTCCTTTATATATCTATGCGCCAGTTCAACAGCAGCTATTAATGCTGGAAAGGTAATGTAGCAGTTGAAATTATTTTCAAGGATGTTAATCTTAGTTTCTAATATATAGAGGGCATCATCCAAAGTTACCTCCTCTATTTCTATATTTGTAAAACTCTGGCGCAAGGACTCATTGCTATAAAAGTGTTTTTTGTAATCTGAGCTGTTAACAGTGCCTACAATTGGGAAATTGCCACTCAAAATATAAGGCAACATTATACCGGCAACTGAATGACCAGACTCACCTGCCTTTGTTGGTAGTAATTCTTGTAGTTCATCTATAAATAAAATTACATCTCCAGCCTGTGCTAACTCATTCATAGCTTTAGATATAAGCTCTTCCATGTTTTGATCGGGTTTACTAGAGTGTGCTATCAAAGAATTCAAGTCCAACTGAATTATCCTTTTATTTTTAATCTGAACCGGTACGTCACCCCTGTTAATCTTCTGGGCAACTCCAAGTATGAGGCTGGATTTTCCTGTTCCCGGATCTCCTATCAGTAACGCGTTTTTATTATTAATCTTCCCAAGTGTTGCGATTAGAGCCTCCAAAGAGTTGTCATGACCTATGCCAAAAACATCTTTTGCTTTGGCAACCTCTTTATTTAAATCTTTACTAAAGTGACTAAGTATATATGTGTAGCCATATACCCAGCTATCTCCTATGCCTCCCTTTCTGTAGTATGGGATGTTTGGATTGAGAAGGTTTGTGGAATTCCTTTTCTTGAGTATCCTTGAGTTATATCGCACAATTTCTCTTAAGACCTCTAGGCTACTATTGTTTGTTTGTAGGAGCTTTTGTAATACTGGGAACACTTTGAAAAAAGATATAAACAAATGCTCTGGCCTTATTTCATAAGATTCTGTTAGAAGGGCCTCCTCTAAGGCATATAGAAGAATGCTTCTTAGCGTGGTAGCGGGATATGTAGGAAGAGTTTCAGAATTTACTTTATTATCAATAAGCTCTTGTGGGTCCACTTGGACATCTGCTCTTTGTAATATCACCCGGATAGCTGGGATATTCATCAATGTTATGAATGCGGAATATACTGAAAACTTATTACTACTGGTATTCTTGCATATGACATTCCAAGCATCATCGTTTATGTAATTGACGGTATCAAGATGGCTATATCTATTAAACTGGAAACCAATCTGTTTAATTTCTTCTAGCTCTTTTTGGGGAACCATTTCTGTTTGCGGAAGCTTAACAGGATGACTCTTGTCTTTGTAGTAATCATGCCAGAGCAGTATTACGCTAAGTATAGAAAGACCAAACAGAAGTGAAGATATGGGGCTGCTTAGAAAGCTCTCTATTAGTGGAATATTTTGGAAGACATTAAATAGTCTTAATATGTATCCAAGAGCGACTACAATTCCAGGGATTACGAAAACATTCCCTATAGAACGCTTCTGGTCGTTAAATTTCTGATATCTTAAAAAGTTTGTAACAACATTACTGATTTGTGGAGTAGAGATTGTAAAGTAATGATTTCTAGTAACTAAAAACATAGACTCGTTCTCTTTTGTCAGAACAGGGAATTTGTCACTAATCACGCCGTAGGTGTTACTATCTTTTGCGTGATATCCCAATATTGTCCTGTTTTGCCAGCTGTAGTCTATTGCCATTTTTACCTATATCCAAAATGATCTAATGATAAATAGAAAAGTGCTTGGTGGTAGCAATAGCCAGAAGAATATAAAGAGTATGTATGTAAATATTGCTGCGCAGATAATTCCAAATGCTATTGGTAGATAGAAGAGTTTTGAAACTATTCCTACTAGATATCCAAGTATGTTTCTGTCTCTATGCCATGGGAGAAAGAAGTGTCTTAAAAGCAGAGTGAAAGAAAGGTTGTCATCCAATATTACCACAACTCGTCTAAGTGTACGTAGGTGCCATATGGGCATCTGTATATACCACCAG
>Ga0172382_10012660_pt1 | contig 10969 bp, 10 predicted proteins | sample Leawel138RmetaG_FD_122245 | JGI IMG/M metagenome (GOLD analysis project Ga0172382, IMG submission 122245) | Leachate microbial communities from a municipal landfill in Southern Ontario, Canada - Leachate well 138R metaG | ecosystem: Engineered > Solid waste > Landfill > Unclassified | place...
GTCGTGCAGTCGCCAAAAAATAAACCCCAGGTCATAAATGAAACCTGGGGTTTATCAACAAACTGAAAGCGCCCCGAAGGGCGCTTTGGCTCAAGCCTTAAGCCGTGGGCTTAGAAGCTGGCGGCGCGGCGGCGCGAGTCGAAACGGCGCGGTGCGCTGTCTGTACGGCTCTCGCGGCGGTCACCGGCGGGACGGTCTGCCCAACGGCCTGCGGCAGGTGCGCGGTCAGAGAACGAACGCTCGGGACGATCGCCCCAGGTTCTTTCCCGCTGAGGACGGTTTTCCGTCGAGCGGCCTTCGCCTTGGCGATCAGCCCAGCGGCCGCGGTTTTCCTGGGAGCGCGGCGCGGCATCCCCCCGATAGCCTTGCTCACGCTCGCCACGGTAGCCGCCTTCACGGGCGCCGCCTTCCCGAGGGCCACCCTCGCGGAAACCGCGCTGCGGACGGCCGCCCGGACGGGCACCTTGCTTCCAGCCGCCAGGCTTGCCGCCGCCATTGCGACGCGGCCGATCCGTACCCGGACGAGGCGTGCGTTGCGGCTCCAGACCAGCAATGGTCTGCACATCGATCATCTGGTTCGTGTAGCGCTCGATCGTGCGGACTTTATGGCGTTCGCCATGCAGCGCCAGCGTGAACGATTGACCATCCCGGCCGGCACGGCCCGTACGGCCGATACGGTGCACGTAATCTTCCGCCTGCATCGGCAGGTCGAAGTTGATGACGTGGCTGATGCCCTGCACGTCGATGCCGCGCGCGGCAACGTCGGTGGCCACCAGAATCTGGATCTGGTCGCGCTGCATCATGCCCAGCGTACGGGTACGCTGGCGCTGGTTCATGTCGCCGTGCAAGGCAGCGGCGGCAAAACCCGAGTCAGCCAGTTGATCAGCCAGATCGTCCGCCGCCCGCTTGGTCGACGTAAACACGATCGCCTGCTGGACATTGGCGTCCCGCAGCAGGTGGTCGAGCAGACGGGTCTTGTGGCCCATGTCGTCGGCAAACAGCAGCGCTTGCGTAATATTGTCGTGCTTGTCCTTCTGGCTGGCGATTTCGATCCGCTGCGGATCACGCATCATTTTTGCGGCCAGACGCGCCACCGTGCCATCCAGCGTTGCCGAGAACAGCAGCGTCTGGCGGCTTTCAGGCGTCCGCGACACAATGGCTTCGATGTCATCGATGAAGCCCATGTCCAGCATGCGGTCCGCTTCATCAAGTACCAGGGTTTCCACTTCACTCAAGTTGACGCGGCCGGACTGCACGTGATCAAGCAGACGGCCCGGCGTTGCCACCAGCACATCCACACGGCGCGACAAGGCTTTGAGCTGGGCACCATACGGCATGCCGCCGACCACGGTCGCGGTGCGCAGCCAGTTCAGCGTTTTTCCAAACGAACGGGTGGCATTGGTCACTTGCTGAGCCAGCTCACGCGTCGGCGTCAGCACCAGCACGCGCACGCCCGGCGAACGCAGCGGCGAGCCGCCAAGCTGGCGGTTCAGCGCAGGCAACATGAAGGCGGCGGTTTTTCCGCTGCCGGTTTGTGACGACACCATCAGGTCGCGCCCTTCAAGCGCGAGCGGAATGGCTTGCGCTTGCACAGGCGTCGGCTCCACGAAGCCCGCTTCCTGAACGGCGGCGACAATGGCGGGAGCCAGACCAAGAGATTCAAAAGACATAGTTTTCCTATCGTTGCATTAAAAAGCGCAACACAAGCTCACCGGACGGCTCTGCATTTACAGAGGTCAGGGCAACGCGCCCGTTCTGGCGGGCATCGACGACAGCGGTATCTGTCAAGCTGGCGCTACGCGGCGAAGCCATCATCGGGCTTCGGACGGATCATCGGCGCCGACCGATACCACCGTGCGCGCTTGGCGAAGGGAAAGACGAGGTCAGAGACGATGCAGCTTCGGCATTTCTAGCCGATTCACTGCATGGGAGTCACATCATGAAGAGTGAAAGAAAGGACGATGCGATTTGTGCAGTGCAAGTATATTAACCGATGACTACGGGTTTTTCCTAGTTTTATTACGCGTCATTGGCAAGAAAGCATCATTCTGCACGCCGGAAGGCAACCGCCCGATACGCGTATCGGGCGGTTTATCCAGCACGGCGGCCAGCGCGGCTCAGATGGCTTCGGCAGGCGACGGCGCATTAGCGGAAGACGGCGTGTCATCCGAATCAAAGGAAAGCACGACCTTCTCATCGTCTGTGGCGTCAACCGTGACCTTGCCGCCGTTGGACAACCGTCCGAACAGCAGTTCATCAGCCAGTGCCCGCCGGATGGCGTCCTGGATCAGCCGCTGCATCGGGCGGGCGCCCATCAGCGGGTCAAAGCCTTTTTTCGCCAGGTAGGCCCGCAGCGACTCCGTGAAGATGACTTCCACCCGCTTCTCATGCAACTGCTCTTCAAGCTCCATCAGGAATTTATCGACCACCCGCAGGATGACGGCTTCATCCAGCGCCTTGAACGAAATGATCGAATCCAGGCGGTTCCTGAACTCCGGCGTGAACATCCGCTTGATGTCCGCCATTTCGTCGCCGGCCTGGCGCGAGCTGGAAAAGCCGATGCCGGGCCGCTGGAGGGCTTCGGCGCCCGCGTTGGTGGTCATGATGATGACCACGTTGCGGAAATCTGCCTTGCGTCCGTTGTTGTCCGTCAGCGTGCCATGGTCCATGACCTGAAGCAGGATGTTGAAGATTTCCGGATGCGCTTTCTCTATCTCGTCAAGCAGCAACACGCAATGCGGCTTCTTGGCAATGGCCTCGGTCAGCAAACCGCCCTGGTCAAAGCCCACGTAGCCCGGCGGCGCGCCGATCAGGCGGGACACCGCGTGACGCTCCATATACTCCGACATGTCAAAGCGCAGCAGCTCAACCCCGAGGATGAAAGCCAGTTGCTTGGCCACTTCGGTCTTGCCGACGCCGGTGGGACCGGAGAACAGGAAGGAGCCGATGGGCTTGCCGGGCTTGCCCAGCCCCGACCGCGCCATCTTGATGGACGCGGACAGCGCTTCGATGGCGGCATCCTGGCCGAACACCACGGCTTTCAGGTCGCGATCGAGCGTGGCCAGTTTGCTGCGGTCATCCGACGAAATGGACTGCGGCGGAATCCGGGCGATCTTGGACACGATGTCCTCGATCTCGTTCTTGCCGATGGTTTTCTTCTGCTTCGAGCGCGGCAGGACCCGCTGCGCCGCCCCGGCTTCATCAATCACGTCAATGGCCTTGTCCGGCAGATGGCGGTCATTGATGAACTTGGCCGACAGCTCGGCCGCTGCGGTCAATGCCGCCGCCGAGTACTTGACCCCGTGATGGGACTCGAAGTGCGGCTTCAGCCCGCGCAATATCTGCACGGTCTGTTCCACCGTGGGCTCAACCACGTCAATTTTCTGGAAGCGCCGCGACAAAGCGTGGTCCTTCTCAAAAATGCCGCGATATTCCGTATACGTCGTGGCGCCAAGGCAACGCAGCGCGCCGGACGACAAGGCCGGTTTCAACAGGTTCGACGCGTCAAGCGTGCCGCCCGATGCGGCGCCGGCGCCGATCAGCGTATGGATTTCATCAATGAACAGGATCGCGTTCGGCTTGTCCTTCAATTGCTTGATGACCGCCTTCAGCCGCTGCTCAAAATCGCCGCGGTACTTGGTGCCCGCCAGCAAAGCGCCCATGTCCAGCGAATACACGCAGGCATCGGCCAGCACCTCCGGCACCTGGCCTTCCGTGATGCGCCACGCCAGGCCTTCCGCGATGGCGGTCTTGCCCACGCCGGCCTCACCAACCAGCAAGGGATTGTTCTTGCGGCGGCGGCACAGCACCTGAACGACCCGCTCCACTTCCTGCTCACGGCCGATCAGCGGATCAATCTTGCCCGCTTTCGCCAACGCATTCAGGTTTTGCGTAAATTGATCCAGCGGCGTCTGCTTGGACTCAACCTCGGGCTCTTCCGCCTCTTTGGCGGGCGCGGGCGGCTCCTGCTGCCCTTGCTTGGTAATGCCGTGGGACAGGTAATTCACGACGTCCAGGCGCGTCACGCCCTGCTGGTGCAGGTAATACACCGCATGGGAGTCCTTCTCACCGAAGATAGCGACGAGCACATTGGCCCCGGCGACCTCTTTCTTGCTGTTGCCGGTGGACTGGACGTGCATGATGGCGCGCTGGATCACCCGCTGGAAACCCAGTGTGGGCTGGGTATCCGCCTCTCCGGTGCCCGGCACCGTGGGGGTGTTGTCATTGACGAAGCTGCGCAGGTTGTTGCGCAGGCCCTCCAGATTGACGGCGCAGGCCCGCAGGACGTCAGCGGCCGACGGATTGTCAAGCAGAGACAGCAGCAGGTGCTCGACCGTAATGAATTCATGCCGGGCCTGTCTGGCCTCGACGAAAGCCATATGAAGGCTAACTTCCAATTCTTGAGAAATCACGCTTCCTCCATGATGCACTGAAGCGGGTGCTGGTTTTGCCTAGCAAACCGGCTTACTTGCTCAATTTTCGTTGTGGCGATGTCTCGAGGATACACCCCGCACACGCCCCGGCCTTCGTGATGCACCTTGAGCATGATTTGCGTTGCCTGTTCGCGCCCTTTTCCGAAAAAGCTCTCAAGAACGACGATGACGAACTCCATGGGCGTGTAGTCATCGTTCAAAAGAACGACCTGGTACAAAGGAGGAGGCTTAGCGCGCGCTGCCTCATGTTCCAGGACGGTGGCGTGATCTGGATGCGTCTCAAACCCGGTGCTCATGTGTTTATTCTATCCACTTAAAAGGGACCCGCAAGTCAAAAACGAGGCGAAAAAACTCGGGCCATCCCTGTATTGACTCTACGGGCCATCTTTCCCATTATCTTGTGCTAGGGACTTGAGAATTCAAGCCCTCCGTTTGAAAAAACGATTCGGATCCCTATTTCCGCATTTTGCGGTTCCGTTTGGAGACAACGGTCAGACAAATAGGTAGGTGCAACGTACTAGAAGAAATAAGGCATAGAGTCATGTCCAGCGATACCACGAGTAAGAGTACCGGTACTGTCAAATGGTTCAACGACGCCAAAGGGTTTGGCTTCATCACGCCAGATGACGGAGGCGACGACCTGTTCGCGCATTTTTCGGCCATTGAGATGAATGGCTTCAAAACGCTCAAAGAGGGTCAGAAAGTTCAATTTGAAGCCGCTCAAGGCCCAAAAGGCAAACAGGCTCTGAACATCAGCGCCGCAGTTTGAACCCTTGAGGCGTAGTACGCCGTGCTACGCTTGATAGACTTCAATTCTGCACGGTACCAACGGCCGTTGGTACCGATGATGCCCTCATGCTGACAATTTGTGAGCGTTTCAAACGCTGCCTGGCCAGTTTAACCGTTTCCTCCGCGCTGCTCGCGCCGTTCGCCGCGTTCGCCAGCCCGCCCCAGCTTCCCACCACTCCCCTGCGCGCAGGCATGCACCTGATCCAGGCGGAAGTAGCCGCCGATCACGCCAGCCGCCAGCAAGGTCTGATGCACCGCCAGTCCCTCGCCCCCAATCACGGCATGCTGTTTCTGTTCGAGCAGTCCGCCATCCATTGCATGTGGATGCGCAATACACTGATCCCGCTGTCCGTAGCCTTCCTGGATGAGCAAGGCGTCATTCTGAACATTGAAACCATGGAACCGCTGAATGACCGCAGCCACTGCGCATCCGCCCCCGCCCGCCATGCGCTGGAAATGGACGCGGGCTGGTTCGAGAAAAAAGGCGTGCGGCCCGGCATGCGCATCGGCGGCATCCCGGCAAGACGCTAATCCCGCTTCCACTTCGGTGACCTAGTGTCCTGTTTGGTTAGTTCATTCACTTATATTCGGATTGGCCAAACAGGACACTAGGGATATCCATCCTAATTTTCCCTGTCATTTTTCTTTACAGTGACCGGAGTCTTCCCTCTCGCCCCCTATGAGCGCCGCAGGCCCGGCAAGCAACCGAGGCAAGGCGCTTCCCCCACTTCAACTGGAGTCACCACAACAATGATTGATCAAGAAAAGCTGGCTATTCGAGAATTGCTGGAGAACTGGGCGTTATGGAGAGATGCGGGGGATTGGGAACGGTTTGCCACGGTCTGGCATGAAGAAGGGAAAATGAATGCCACCTGGTGCCAGGCGCCCGCTTCGGAATTCATCAAGCAAAGCAGGCACGGCATGGAAAACGGCGTCAACATCCTGCACTTTCTGGGCGGCATCACCGTGGACCGCCATGAAAACCGCGCCGTTTCACAAACCAAGATGACCATCTCCCAGCGCGCGGAGGTGGATGGCGTCTTGTGCGACGTGCTGTGTACTGGCCGCTTCTACGACTTTCTTGAAAAGCGCAATGGCCAGTGGGGCATCGTCGAGCGTCAGCCCATCTATGAAAAAGACCGCATTGACCCAGTCGACCCCAGCGTTCGGCTGGAACTGGATCAAGGTCTGTTGCAACAGTTTCCGGTTGGCTATCGCCATCTGGCCTATTTGCAGAGCAAAATCGGCATGCAGGTCAAGACCTCAATGCCCGGCCTGCTCGGCGACGAGGTTCAAGCGCTGTATCAGCGCGGCCGGGATTGGCTTGCAGGCTCGCCCACGCCGTAATACGTCTTACAGAAGCTCAACGATAACACCCCACAACAACAGCAGGAGCCATCGATGACACGTAAACGCTTGCCCGTTCTTACCGCTCTCCTCATGCTTGGCGCCGCCACCACCGTGGCCCAGGCTCAGTCCGCTGACAACTGGCCCAACCGGCCCATCAAGTTCGTGGTGGGCTTTGGCCCGGGCGGCGGCACCGACATCATTGCCCGCATGTTCGCGCAGCCGCTGGCGCAAGCGCTTGGCCAGCCCATCGTGATCGAAAACAAACCGGGCGCGGGCGGCACGGTCGCAGCGGGCCAGGTCGCGCGGGCAGCGCCTGACGGCTACACCGCGTTCATCATGAACAACGGCCATGCCGTGTCATCGATCATGTATCGGTCCCTGCCCTTCCATGCGGTACGGGACTTCGCCCCGGTTTCCATGCTGTGCGAACAGCCGCTGGTGGTCGTGGCCGGCCGCAACAACGCGCCACGCCATCTGGACGGGCTGATCACGCGCGCGCGCGCCCAACCCGGCGTCCTGAACTTTGCCAGTGTCGGCGTCGGCAGCACCCAGCACTTCGCGGCCGAACTCTTCAAACAGCAGGCGGGCATCAATATGGTGCACGTGCCCTACAAAGGCACGCCCCAGGCGGTCGCTGCCACGATGGGCGGCGAAGTGGACATGCTGGTTGAAGTCGCCTCGCCCATCCTCGGCCAGATCCGCAGCGGCGATCTGACGCCGCTGGCGGTGACCTCACCCACCCGCTTCGCGGGCTTGCCGGATGTGCCAACCGCCCAGGAAGCGGGGCTGGCCAACTACAACGTCACCACCTGGTATGGCGTGGCCTTCCCAGCCAAGACCCCGAAAGCCATCGTTGACCGGATGAACGCCGCCATCCAGAAAATCTCGCAGGACCCCAACCTGATCAATCAGGCCATGAACGCCGCATGTCAGACACGCGCCACATCACCCGCGGAGTTCGAACGTCACTTGAACAGCGAGATCTCTCGCTGGGAAGCCGTTCGCAAGACCGCCAACATTGAACAGCAATAGCAATAAAAGCGGTCCGCCCCTTAAGCGCTTCGCGCGCCCCCCTCAAGGGGGCGGCACTGACGGGCTGGCAAAGCCAGACCCGCGGTGCCCTGGATAGGTTGAGCTTCTTCTGTAGGAGCGAGCGCTGCTCGCGAACCCCTACCCCTGGCCGATCCACAGCCCATCTCTCCCAGATTCGTGCAGAATTGCCGCGATCCGTTTAAGCTCTACAGGTTCCCGCCAGCGCACTTGCGCTGATGCCTTGCGTATTCGTTTTTTTCCATACCTGTCAATGACCGTCAAACCCCGCGCCAAAAAAGCGTCCTGGATCTCTGAAAAGCCCGAGTCCACCGCCACCCGTGTTGAACGCCAGATCAAAGAGGCTGTGCTCAGTGGCAAGTTGAAAGCCGGGGAAGTGCTCGGTTCCGAAAACGAGCTGGCCGCCCAGTTCGGCGTCAGCCGCCTGCCCATTCGTGAAGCGCTGAGCCGTTTGTCAGCGCTCGGCATCATCGAGATCCGGACCGGCGCGGGCGGTGGCGCGCGGATTGCCGAATCCGCCAACCCCAGCGCCGCCATTGAAGCGCTGGCGCTTCAGTTCCAGTTGGCGGGCGTCACCGTCGATGAGGTGTTTGTGGCGCAATATACGCTTGAGACCGCCGCCATCCCGCTGGCCGCCAAGGAAGCCACCGACGAAGAGCTCGACGCCATCGAAGCGGCCATTGGTCTGGCCGAAGCGGCCGTGAACGGCGGAGAACGCTTCACCCGCGCTTCATTGAATGTCCACCAGTTGATGGTGGATGCCGCGCACAACCACGTGCTGTCCGCAGTAATGCAGGCGGTCACTGCCGTCCTGTACCGTGCCCTTCTGAAAGGAACGAACGAGCAGACCGCCAAAGGCGTGGTCAAGCACCACCGGCAGGTATTGCAGGCGCTGCGCCAGCGCGACCCGGAAGCGGTCCGCATGGCTGTGATTCCTTACTTGGAGCGCGTGCGGCGCCACACCAACGAACTGTTTCGCGACGAAAACTAAACACGGATCATCGCAGCTCCAGCGTTGAGGAAGTTGACAACGCGCTCGTTCACGCATACTGTATGCGTGAATCGCACTCAGGAGACACCATGATTATCGATTGCCACGCCCACGTCAGCGCCCCCGTTGAGCTCTGGGCTTACAAAGCCACCCTTCTCGCCTCGCGCGGCACGCACGGACGAGGCGGCGTTAAAGTCAGCGACGACGAGATCCGCGCCGCTGCCAATAAAGCCGAAACCTGGCCCAAGGGGCACCTGGATTACATCCGTGACCACGGCACTAATTTCCAATTAGTTTCACCGCGGCCTTTCCATTCCATGCACTCGGAGTCGCCGGCCCGCATCATTGATTGGTATACCGAAGAGTGCAACAACATCATTTATCGGCAAACCCAGCTTTTCCCAGACACTTTTGCAGGGATTGCTGGTTTGCCTCAGGTCGCAGGTGAAAAAATCGAACGTGTCCTGCCGGAGCTTGAGCGCTGCATCAATGAGCTGGGCTTCGCCGGCTGTCTGTTGAACCCGGACCCATTTGAAAATGGCATTTCCGAAGCACCGCCGCTGGGTGACCGTTACTGGTATCCTTTGTACGAAAAACTGTGTGAGCTTGACGTACCTGCTCATATTCACGCTACGGGCTCTCGCTCCGAGCGCGTTCCCTACTCACTGCACTTTGTCAATGAAGAGACGATTGCTGTGGTTGGCTTGGTCAATTCGTCCGTGCTCACTGACTTCCCCGATCTGAAGATCGTGGTCAGCCACGGTGGCGGCGCAGCCCCGTATCAGCTGGGACGTTTCCAAGCACCGTCAGTACGTCGCGGCGCGGGGAATCTGTTCTCGGATGGCTTCCGCAAGCTTTATTACGACACCGTACTCTATACGGAAGAAGCACTGCGCCTCCTGATCAAAACCGCGGGCGTGGATCGCTGTTTGTTTGGTACTGAGTGTCCAGGCGTGGGTTCCTCGATCAACCCGGAAACCGGCCGTTCATTCGACGACGTCAAAACGATGATTGACAATTTGGATTTCCTGACGGAAGAAGACCGTCGGAAAATCTATGAAGGCAACGCCAGAAAGGTCTTCAAAATCAAAAAATAAGCGTGAGGGAAAGCCCATGGTGAACTCAACAACAAGCCCGGACGGCTTTCCCATCACCGTTCTTACCGGTTTCCTCGGCAGCGGTAAGACCACGCTGCTGAAGGAATACCTGGCTGAAGGCGCCAATCAAGATACCGCTGTCATCATCAATGAATTCGGCGAGGTGGGCCTGGATCATCATTTGGTTGAAGCCATTACCGATGATATGGTGGTCCTTTCTGGCGGCTGCATCTGTTGCTCCATCAATGGAGATCTCCCACTCACGCTAGAAAGGCTGCATCAGTCTGCTCAGCAAGGAAAAATCCCTCCCTTTAAACGCGTTCTGATTGAAACAACCGGATTGGCTGACCCCGCTCCCGTTATACAAAGCCTGATTCTGGACAAAAAAACGCGGGAACATTTCTACTTTGATCAGCTGATTTCCACCGTTGACGCCACACAGTTTGAACGCCAGTTAGCTCGTCATCTGGAGATTGAGCAGCAGCTGATGTTGGCCGATGTCCTGATCCTGACCAAAACGGATTGCATTTCTGACTCCCAAAGAACCCAGCTCATCCAGCTTCTAGGTACACTCCAGCCCCATGCTCCACTGCTGTCCAAACAGGCCGGTCAGCGCTTGGCAGACGCGCTGGAAATTCGTTGGGCGGACCCAGAGCGTCACTCGCTCGCTGCATCAAACGCAGCCGCTTGGGCACAGCGTCTTACCGGTTCCTTTTGCACCGATCCCGGCTGTAATGATGCTAGCCACTCTCACTTCGCTCATAACCAACGTTATCAGAGCACCGAATTCACCTTTGACGCTCCCTTAGCCTGGGAAGACGTTAGTGACTGGCTCGCCAGCCTGTGCTTTTTTCACGGCGAACGTATCTTGCGCATGAAAGGCATTCTTCAACTCCAGGATGAACCTAGGCCGGTGGTGATTCACGGCGTCCACCAAACCCTCTATCCCAGCGAGACCTTGGCCTCATGGGGCACTTTGCCGCGCCGCTCCAGCGTTGTCTTCATCACTGAACAGTTAGAAAAAAATCTGCTCACTCCACCATTCCAATAGCAGCGGGCGCCAGCCTGACGCAAAAAAGTCCGCTAACGCCGTTTCAGGCAGTCAGCGGACTCTAGGAAGATGGCAATCAGAGGCTTTTATTTATCTAGCATCAAGCCGTGCTTCTTCACGACGGCCTTCCAATACTCGAACTCTTTGCGGGTGAGCTCACCAAAAGCCTCGGGCGTACCCGTCACAACGCTGTAACTCTTGCTTTCCA
>Ga0172382_10012662_pt1 | contig 10968 bp, 9 predicted proteins | sample Leawel138RmetaG_FD_122245 | JGI IMG/M metagenome (GOLD analysis project Ga0172382, IMG submission 122245) | Leachate microbial communities from a municipal landfill in Southern Ontario, Canada - Leachate well 138R metaG | ecosystem: Engineered > Solid waste > Landfill > Unclassified | place...
ATTGCAGCCATCTTTGAAGTCATGGGCGCCATCATTGCCGGGGGCGATGTGGTGTCTACGATTCGTGGCGACATTATCGATATGAGTGCCGTGCCCGACAGCGACCATTTTCTGGCGCTGATGACGGCAGCGTTGCTGGCCGGTGCACTATGGCTGAACCTGGCGACAGCCGTGGGGGCGCCGGTTTCCACCACTCATTCGATTGTGGGGGCTGTGCTGGGTGCCGGTGTAATGGCCGGCGGGTTTGCCGCCGCCAATTGGGAGGTCATGATCACGATTGTGGCCAGTTGGGTGGTATCCCCGGTACTGGGTGGTTTGGTTGCGGCAGGTTTTCTGTTCTGGATCAAGCGGGCCATTACGTATAAAAGCGATATGGTTCAGGCCGCTCGCAAGACCGTGCCGATATTGATCGGGGTGATGGCGTTTGCGTTTTCCACGTACCTTATTCTCAAGGGGCTGAACAAGATCTGGTCGGTCGATTTCTGGTTGGCCACGCTTATCGGGGCGGTTATCGGACTGTTTGTCTGGTGGCTGACCGGGGTGGTTATTGCGAAGCGGGTCGCCACGCTGGCCAATAGCAAAAAATCAATTAATACGCTGTTCACCCTTCCACTGATTTGTGCGGCGGCGCTGCTTAGTTTTGCGCACGGTGCCAACGATGTGGCCAACGCAATTGGTCCGCTGGCGGCCATTGCTGATGTGGTATTGCGTGGCGAGGTATCAGATAAGGCGGGTATCCCGCTGTGGGTACTGCTGATTGGCGCGATTGGTATTGCCCTGGGTTTGGCCTTGTATGGCCCCAAGCTTATTCGCACTGTTGGGGGCGAAATTACCGATCTTGACCAGATGCGGGCGTTTTCAATTGCCATGGCCGCTGCGGTAACGGTGATCATAGCGTCGCAGCTAGGCTTGCCGGTCAGCTCTACCCACATTGCCATTGGCGGTATTTTTGGTGTGGGCTTTTTGCGTGAGCACCTGAAATCGAACTATTCAAAAATGCTCGAGTGGATCAAGCACCGTCATAGCGGGGCCGATAAAACCAGCGTCGAAGATTATCTTGACCGTTTTGCCGCAGCCGACATGGAAACCAAACAGGCCATGCTGAACGAACTGAAAGCGCACGAAGCCGATGTTTCCCTGACAAAAAAAGAGTACAAGCAAATGCGACGGGTGTATCGGGGCGAGCTGGTCAAGCGCACGGCGATCACCAAGATTATTGCGGCCTGGGTTATTACGGTACCGGCATCAGCCTTGATGGCAGCCGGTATTTACTGGCTGATTGTGTCGCTGTTGTAGTCAGTGACACGCAGGCCGAGCCGGCGTTGAAACTTGCCGGCGGGCGTTACAGCTGGTGCCCGCCCTGGGTTTGTTCAATGTACGCACCCCGCATGGCATAGTAAGAAGCTGCCGAACTGCGCAGGTTGTATTGAACCCCTTCAATGGCTTTTTGCGGGTCGTGTTCCAGAAACGCGGCCGTGATGCGTTGCGTCGATTCAAGGGATGACGCCCGGTAGGTGGGGTTGCGCAATGTGGCCAGGCGCACCGCTTCAAAATGCGCGGCCAGCCGGTTGATCATTTCGACCAGGTGCGGGTTGGGTACCTGGGTGATCCAGGTAGAGCGAAACGCGCTGTTGGCAGCCATGTAGGCAACGATGTCGTCGGCGTTGTGGGCTTTTTCAGAGGCTTCGGCCGCGATATTCATCAGGGCAATGGCTTCAAGCGTTGCATGCTTGCAGGCCTGCGCAGCCGCAGCCGGTTCAAGCAGCAGCCGAACTTCGAAGATCTGGGTGATGTCGGTTGGCGTAAACCGGCGCAGCACAAACCCGCGCGATGTCCCTTCAAGCAAGCCTTCATTTTTCAGTTGCATCAGTGCTTCGCGCACCGGCATACGCGATACCGATAGCTCGGTTGCAATTTCGTGATCAACAAGCCGGTCGTCCAGGCCGATTTCCCCTTTTTGCATGCGTGTGCGCAGGTGTGTGTATACCTGTTCGCGCATATTGGGTTTTTTGCCTGGTGCCCTTGGCTTGCGTGAGGGTTTTGTCATGCGTTTTCGGGGTGAGCCGCGGAAATGGTGAAGTGGCAGGTAGCAGCGTGCACGTCGTGACAGCAGCATTGAGTTTCCCGGACTTCAACACGATTGTCAAAAACCAGTTCGCCCACGGTACGCAGCATGCCAACGATAGGGTGGCATACCGGCCCTGCCGATGGCTTGGGGTAGCCTGCGGCAAACGGGCTGTTGCGAACCGTCAGTTCAAGCGTGGTGGCCGTTCGTGAAAATGACCATACCCCCCATCCCAGTTCGGCCGAGAACGCCACCATGGTGTCGAGCAGTTTGTTGACGTCGTTGCCCAGGGCATCGAAATAAGCGCGGGCCGATTGCCCCCCGGACTGCATGACCGAGTTTTCAAAGGCGACGAGGGCCTGTGCTGCGCTGGCGGCGTCAAGCCGGCTGAAGATGCCCATCAGGACATCGTTGCGGATGATGACGTAGCGGCGCGTGTCGTCAAGCACCTGGCCGTTTCCGGTATCCCAGGTCATGCGGTTGCGAAGTGATTGGCTCATGACGACTCCTGAATCCTTTTAATGCATAAATTATACTGATTTAATTTTTAGTAAACATATGATCTTTAAGGTTTTAATTACTAGGGTAAACCATTATCGACGATTTTTGATTGGAAACAATATACTGTTTTCGCAATAACAGACAAATGCGCTTTATTTCTGTTCGATAGCGGCTGCGGCAGGGGTAAGGGGTTCACATCCACAAAATCAAAAGGACATTCACGTGAAACTATGGCGTAAAAAAACAGCGGGCCTGGTCTTGGGGGCCTGTTTGGGCTTGCTGGGCGCAGGTGCACAGGCCCAGCAGGGGCAGGAACTGAAAATTGCGTTTCCGGTAGATATTCCTACCTGGGATCCGACCGCGGTCACTTTCCCGGCCGGGCAGTCCATCTTCAAGGCGGTATTTGATTCGCCGCTGTTTGTGGGTGATGACCTGCAGGCAGGCCCCCGTCTTATCAAGTCATATCGCTGGCTTGACGATTCGGGCACGCGTCTTGAACTGACGCTGCGCGACGATGTGTACTTTCACGACGGCAGCAAAATGACCGCCGATGACGTCAAGTTCACGTTTGAGCGGGCCATGAATACAAAGACCCTGTCGCTTAATGGCATGATGCCTACCGTCAGTGGTGTGGAAGTGGTCGCACCCGACAAGGCCATCATGAGCTTTTCTAAAGCGTCGCCAACCGCTGCCAAGTACCTGGGCTTCCTGTCGTCCTACATCTTGCCCAAGGCCTACTTTGAAAAAGTCGGTGAAGCCGAGTTCCAGGCCCGGCCTGTGGGTGCTGGCCCCTACAAGATCGTTGATTACAAGCGCGGTTCGCGCATTACGTTGGAAGCGTTCGACAAATACTGGGGTGGCAAGCCAAAAATTGACCGCGTCATTGTCGATATCGTGCCCGACTCGTCGGCCCGTGTAGCAGCGGTTGAATCAGGCCGGGTCGATATGGCCGTCCAGGTTCCTGTGCGCGAAGTCAATCGTCTGAAAAACAACCCCAAGCTTGAAGCCAAGGTGTATCCGTACAGCGAAATCTACATTCTGCAAATGCCCAGTTATGTAGACGCCTTCAAGAACGATCATGTACGCCGCGCCATGCACATGGCCATTGACAAGCAGGGGTTGTCGCGCGCCTTTTACAACAACGCGGCACAGCCGATTTCCGTGCTGGCTACCAAGGGTTCGCCGGGCGATGTGCCTGACTTTTCAATTCCATTTGACAAGAAAAAGGCCGCTGAAGAGTTGGCCAAAGCCGGCTACAGCGTTGACAAGCCGCTTGAAATCACGCTGTTCTCAACCAACAACACATTCCCGTCCGATTACGACGTGGCGCGTGCGGTAGCGCAAATGTGGTCACAGATCGGTGTAAAGACTACGGTTGAAGAAATCACGGTAGCCAAGTACCTCGAGCTGAGTCATTCGTCAAAATTGACAGGTGTCATGTTGTACAGCTGGGCCAACGCGACGGGTGATCCTGAAATTTTCGCCGGTCGCATTCTTGACCCGCGTCTGCGTTTTTCAACCTGGAAAGACATGGCCCTGGCCCAAGAGCTTGATGTCATCAATGCCCAGACTGACGAAGCCAAGCGTATTGCAGGGTATCAGGCCTTTAATCGCAAGGCGGCTGAAAACGCCTGGAGCCTGCCGGTGCTGCAGTCAGTTTCCACGGTGGTGCACAACAAGAATCTGAATGTGCCCACCTACCAGACGGGTTACATCCTGCCCCAGGAATACAGCTGGAAATAAAAAGCACCGTCAGGTGTTTCAAGGGGCGGCGCCTCGGCGTCGCCTTTTTTTGACAACGCAGTTGATTGCAGCAGGTAAGGCATGTCTTCAGGCATAGTGTTTCTTCTCGGGCGAAAGCTGGGTTCGGTGGTGCTCACATCCATCGTCCTGTCTATCGTCGTATTTATCGTATTGCGCATGATCCCGGCCGACCCGCTGGGCATGATGCTGTCCCCTTCAGCCACACAGGCCGACGCTGACGCATTGCGTGCGGCGCTGGGTCTGGACAAGTCGATTGCCCGGCAATATCTGGTCTGGCTGGGTCAGGCCTTGCAGGGCAATCTGGGGGAATCCATTTTCTTTCGGGCACCGGTGCTTCAGTTGCTGGCCGATACCTTGCCGGCAACGCTTGAACTGGCGTTTGTCAGCCTGTTCATGGCGCTGGCCATTTCGATTCCCGGTGGCATTATTTTGTACAAACTGAATGGCAAGAAAGGCGAGGTACTGGCCGATTTCGGGCTGGTGCTGCTGTTGTCCATTCCGTCTTTTCTGTGGGGCATCATCCTTATCATCGTCTTTGGCGTGTTGTACCCGGTACTGCCGTTCATGGGTCGATTGGGGTCTGATTTTGATGCGGGCGGGGCGGGGCAGTTCTTGTTGATCACGCTGCTGTTTTCCGGCCAATGGTCGGCCTGGTGGGACGCGCTGTCGCATTTGTTGCTGCCGGCATTGGCCCTGGCACTTTCGTTCAGCCCCATCATTATTCGCGTGCTGCGCTCCAGTTTGCTGGATACGGCCACCGAGCAGTACGTCATGGTGGCGCGCCTGCGTGGTCAGTCCGAGTGGCGGGTGCTGATGCATCACATGCTGAAGAATGCCGCATTGCCGACCTTGACGCTAATCGGTGTGCAGTTCGGTTTTCTGTTTGGCGGCACGCTGCTGATCGAAGTGATTTTTTCATTCCCGGGCATGGGCAACCTGATGGTGCAGGCCATCAAGAATCATGACCTTCCCCTGATTCAGGGTGTGGCCCTGGTGTTTTGCCTCATGGTGCTGACGGTCAACTTCTGCATCGACGGGCTGTATGCCGTTCTTAATCCGAGGCTCAGAAACGCATGAGTACTTTAGCTGCAACTTCTTCGCGCAGTTCTGTCGGCGCGTGGCTGGCTCATCCCAAGGTGCTGGTGGGTGGGCTGCTGGTTCTGATTTTTGTCTGTGTGGCCGTATTTGCGCCATGGCTGGCACCCAACGACCCGAATGCCCAGGATTTGCTGGCGACGCTGCTGCCGCCCATGTGGGATGAGGGCGGGTTGGCGCAGTACCCGCTGGGTACTGATTCATTGGGGCGCTGCGTATTTTCACGGCTGATTTACGGCAGTCGCCTGGCGCTGCTGGTGGCTGTGGTGGCGGCGACCGGTGCCATGGTGCTGGGTACGGTGCTGGCGATTATTGCCGGCTATATGGGTGGCATGTTTGATCGGGTCACCAGTGCCATCGTGGTGCTGTGGATGGCTTTCCCGCCCGTCGTGTTCTCGATGATGCTGATGGTCGGTCTGGGTACCGGCGTGGTTAACGTCATTCTGGCGGTAGTGCTGGTCGACTGGACCCGCTTTTTCCGTGTGGTGCGTGCCGAGGTACTGGTTGCGCGTCATCGGGAATATGTTTACGCGGCCCAATTGCTGGGGTTCTCACACGTGCGCATCATGCTGGCCGAGGTCTTGCCCAGTGTGGCACCGTTAATCATCACCTTGTTCAGTCTGCAGATGGGGGTGGCCATTATTGTCGAGGCCCTGCTCAGTTTCGTGGGACTGTCGGTGCCGTCCGATGTGGTGGCCTGGGGCGTGATGCTGGCCGATGGTCGTGACCAGATTTATCAGGCGGGCTGGAATTTGCTGGCCCCGGTGTGCGGCATCATTTTTGCAGTGCTGGGTTTCAATCTGCTCAGCGACGGTTTACGAATTGTTCTTGATCCTCGTCTGAAAAAGCGTGGGAGCGACGCATGAGCACAGTCCTTGAATTCAATAATGTTTCGGTCAACGTCAAGGTGGCCGGTACCGAAGTGGCTTTGCTTCGCAATGTCTCGTTCAGCGTCGGACAGGGGCGTATTCTGGGCCTGGTGGGCGAGTCGGGGGCGGGTAAAAGCATGGTGGGCCGGGTGTTGTCGGGGCTGTTGCCCTCGAACCTGCGTTTTGCCAGCGGTGAGGTGCGGTTCCAGGGCAATGTCCTGACCGGTCGTGATGCGCGGGCCTTTCTGGGCCGGCGTATTGCGTTCATTCCGCAAGAGCCGCTGTCCGCCCTGAACCCGGTACTGACGATTCGCCAGCAGATGTTCGAGCATCTGAAACATCTCAAGATCCCGCGGGCGCAATGGCAGTCGTACAGTGTCGCCCGTCTTGCCGAAGTGGGGTTACCCGAGCCCGAGGCCATGCTGCTGCGTTATCCGCATCAGCTGTCGGGCGGGCAGTGCCAGCGTATTCTGATTGCCATGGCATTTTCCGGTGACCCCGAACTGATCGTGGCTGATGAGCCCACCACGGCACTGGATGTGGTCACGCAGGCGCAAATTATCCGGGTGCTGCGCGAGGTTCAGCGCCGTCACAACACGGCGGTCATTCTGGTGACGCACGACCTGCGCATGGCGGCACATGTCTGCGACGAAGTGGCTGTCATGTATGCCGGTGATGTGGTCGAGCGCGGGCCAGCCGCAACCGTGCTTGAGTCACCGCTGCACCCTTATGCCTGGTCACTTAAAAATGCCACCCCCAGTCTGGAGGGGCCACAGTATGTCTTGCCGACCTTGGCTGATCTGATGCCGGGTCTGAAAGACATGGCTGAACTGAAAGGCTGCCGTTTCTCGCGGCGTTGTCCGACGCGTGACGAGGTGTGTGCCCGGACAGTGCCGGTACTTGAGCAGATTGTTGATGGCCATTTTGTGGCCTGTGCCGGTAATTGCCGGGCCCAGGCCGGTCAGCGTCAGCCTGAATTGCACGTTCTGCCCGAACCGTCCATCTCCGCCGCACAGCCCTTGCTTGAGTTCCGTGAAGTCTCACGGGTCTATCAAGGGCGCAGCAAGGGCACGTTGTTCCATGCCCTGCGGCCCTTGTCACTGACCGTTCGCCCGGGTGAACTGGTTGGTGTGGTGGGGGAAAGCGGCAGCGGTAAAAGTACAGTGGCTCGCCTGATGGTTGGCCTGATCGAGCCCTCTGACGGCGAGGTATTGATCAATGGTCTTTCGCGTGCTTCGGCAACTGCGGCACAGCAGGCCGAAATGCGCAAAGTCATCCAGATGGTGTTTCAGGACCCGGATTCGGCCCTTAACCCCCGCCGTACTGTCGAACGTCTGGTCACCCAGGTGCTAGACCTGCAGCCGGGTATTACACCGCAGGCCCGTCGTGAAGCCGCCGAGCGCCTGATGAACCAGGTGGGTATCGCCACAGATGCCTTGCACCGGTTCTCGTCGCAGTTGTCCGGGGGGCAGAAGCAACGCGTCAACATTGCCCGCGCCTTGTGCATGGCTCCGCAACTGCTGGTGGCTGATGAAATCGTGTCTGGCCTGGACGTTTCGGTTCAGGCGCTGATCATGAACCTGCTGCTGACACTCAATCGCGAACTGGGCATTGCCGTGGTTCTTATTTCTCACGATTTGTCAGTGATTCGTTACCTGTGCCATCGCGTGCTCGTCATGCGTGAAGGCTATGTGGTTGAGCAGGGCGATACCGAAGCCGTGTTCAGTAATCCCAAGCATCCTTATACCCGCACCTTGCTGGCATCGGTTCCCCCCGATGACGCCAATGCGGTCTGGCCCCGTGAAGTCGAGGTGGTTTAAATGACTAAAGTTGATTACAGAAATGATCCCCGGGCCATTGCCGGCCTGGTCAGCGATGGCCGAGTTCATCGCGATGTGTATGTTGACGAAACGCTGTTCGAGCTTGAAATGGAGCGCGTCTTCGCACGTGGCTGGCAGTATGTCGGCCATGAAAGCCAGGTGCCCAATGCCGGTGACTACATCACCACCACGTTGGCGGGTACCTCTGTCATCCTGGTGCGCGACACCGATAAGTCGGTGCGTGTTGTCATCAACCGTTGTGCGCACAAGGGGGCGCAGTTGGTGTTTGAAGACCAGGGCAACGCCGGTCGCATGTTGCGTTGCCCTTATCATGCCTGGAGCTACAAATTTGACGGTTCGTTGCTGGCCGTGTCCTTGAAGGCCGGCTACGAAAATACCGGTTTCTGGGAAAGCGAGGCGGCCGGCGGTTTGCCATTGCCCGGCGCTACGGCATCGTATCGTGGCTTTGTGTTTGCCCGTCTGGCCAAGGAAGGCCCTTCGTTCACGGATTATTTTGGGGAGGTGTTGTCGGCGCTGGACAATATGGCCGACCGTTCGCCCACCGGCCAGTTGCAGATTGGCAAGAGCTGTATCCGTTCAGTGATCCGGTGCAACTGGAAAATGTATCTGGAAAACATCAACGATACGGTTCACCCGATTTCCACCCACGAATCTGCGGCCGTCACTGCTCGCAAAGTGGGTGAGCATTTTGTAGAAACCGACCCGACGGCGCTGGAACAATTGCTGCCGTTTGGTTCGGGTTACGACTTCTACACCAAAATGGGCGCACGCACGCTGCCCAACGGCCACAGCATTCTGGGCACCAAGTTCAGCATTCACAGTGAATACGCCGATGTGCCGGGCTACCGTGACCAGCTTGTTGCCGCCCATGGCGAGGCACGCGCCGACGAGGTGCTGGCCTATGCCCCGCAAAACGTGGTGTTCTATCCGGGCCTGGCCACCAAGGGGTCGCCGCAGGTGATCCGTGTGTTGCGCCCGCTGGCGGCCAACCTTACCCAGCTTGAGGTCTGGGCCTTCCAGCCGGTGGGGGCGCCCGATACCATGCTCAAGCGCGGTGAAACCTACAGTCGTCTGGTGTTTTCGCCCATGAGCGTGGTGGCTCACGATGATGTTCACCTGTTTGAAAGCCAGCAGAAGGCACTGGCGTCGGCGGGTAACCCCTGGGTCAACCTGCAGCGCCAGTATCGGGCCGATGAAACCACGCAACCCGACCAGCAGTTTGAAGACGGCAACAACGAACTGGTCATGCGTAATCAGTACAAGGCCTGGCACGACATGATGATGTCGCCGGTAACAGGAGAATAAGACAATGCAGGCGACAGATTTGCACACTCAACTGGTTGATTTCGTTTACGACGAAAATCGTTTGCTCGATGATGGTCAGTATCAGGCCTGGTACGACCTGTTTGCCGACGACGGTGTTTACTGGGTGCCCATCAAACCCGAACACACCGATCCCGAAGCTCAGGTGGCGATCGCCCTGGAGACCAAAATGCTGCTGGCGTTGCGCATCGAACGTCTGGCTCACCCGCGGGCACATTCGTTGCAGCCCCGGGTTCGCGGCATGCATGTCGTGCAGCGTCCGGAGGTGCTGGTAACGCAGGAAGCGGGAACGGGTTACGCCAAGGTGCGCACGCAATTGGTCTACCTTGAGCATCAGGCCGGTCACCAGGTGGTTGTGGGTGCGCGTGTCGTGTACACGTTGCGGCCGGTTGACGCGGGGTTCCGGATTGTCGAGAAGCGGGTGGAACTGTTAAATTCAGACGCTTTTCTTCCTGCAATCCAATTGTTTATCTAAATGAAATCGTTTCAATCCGAAGACATGACCTCGTTTGCTGCTGTCGATATCGACGGCAGCATGGCCTACAAGCTGGTTTCCGGCCTGGTGGTACCCCGTCCGGTAGCCTGGATCAGTTCGCAGAACGAAGCCGGGCTGGTCAATGTGGCGCCGTTCAGTTCGTTCAATTATGTGGCGCACAGCCCGGCTATGCTGGCGGTCAATATTGCACTGCAAGATGACGGTACGCTAAAAGATACCGCCCGCAATATTCGTGAAACCGGCGAGTTTGTGGTCAATATCACGCCCACCTCGGCGCTGGATGCCATGAACCAGAGCAGTGCCGAATATCCGGCCGATGTCAGTGAAGCCCAGGTGCTCGATATTCCCCTGATGCCCAGTACCCAGGTCAAGCCGCCCCGGGTCGCGGTGTCACCGGCGCAAATGGAATGTCGCCTGACCCAGATTGTTCCCTTGGGTACGGGCATCAATACGTTGTACATCGCAGAAATTGTCGCGTTCCACGTGGCCAATACGGTGTACGACGGGCGCCACATCGACAGCGTGGCGCTTGACCCAGTAGCGCGTCTGGGCGGGCCGTTTTATGCCTCGCTGGGTGAAATCCACAAGCGTTCGCGTCCCAAGGCTGTATAAAAAAAGCAGGCAAATCAGTTACGATTCCATTCGGGTTTTTCAATGGAATTTTGATGCGCTTTCTTTCAGCCTTTTTTCTGGCGGCGGTTGCCGTTGTTTCGGGGTGTGGTAATGCCACAGATACGGCGGCCAGTACCTCTGCCCCGTTCGTCAAGACCTGGGTGCTCGAATCGGGTAGCGCTGGTTCGTCAAGCCTGTCGGGTACGGTACGGGCGCAGGTCGAATCGCCATTGGCCTTTCAGGTGCCAGGCCGCATTGTTCAGCGTGCCGTCAATGCGGGTCAAATCGTCAGGGCTGATGACACGCTTTTTCGCCTTGATGCCCGAGACCTTGAACAAGGGGTGCAAGAAGCACAGGCATCGCTTGACGCTGCCCTGGCGGCGCGGCGCATCGCCCAGGATG
>Ga0172382_10012664_pt1 | contig 10968 bp, 18 predicted proteins | sample Leawel138RmetaG_FD_122245 | JGI IMG/M metagenome (GOLD analysis project Ga0172382, IMG submission 122245) | Leachate microbial communities from a municipal landfill in Southern Ontario, Canada - Leachate well 138R metaG | ecosystem: Engineered > Solid waste > Landfill > Unclassified | place...
AAAAAATAGAAAAACTAAGAAACCCCTAAGCTATTCAATCAAAACTTTAAATTGTTAGGAGAATTTGTGATAAGAAAAAATAAAAAGTATAGTATAAGAGAAATATTTAACTGGATAGAAATTACTCCAGATAAAATAAGAAAATATACCAAAGAATTGGATGGGGATTTTATAAATCCTACTTCCATTAGATATAAAATTTTTAAGTTAAAGGGTGTGAAATGTGTAGGGTGTGGCGTCGAGGGAAAGTATTTTGTAAAAGAAAAAACGCCTGACAATCTACACTATCATCTAAACCTCTACGGAATAGATAAAAGTGGTGATGAAGTTCTAATGACCAAAGATCACATTATTCCATCATCTAGAGGTGGTAGCAATGACATAGAAAATCTACAACCGATGTGTATAACGTGTAATCGCGAAAAAGGGAACAATATTGAAATAGTAAGAGCTGTGTCTTGAAGGATATAATTTTCTTACTCTAAGTAGATAAAATATATCGGGAGAATTTGTATGAAAGAAAGCATTAAAGATGTTGTTTTGCGTATTGGAGAATTAAAGAAAAAATCGGAAAAATACTACGATAGATATTCTAAAATAAATAATCTCATCGACATAGAAATAGAAAAATTTAGTCATATGGATTTTTTGTTATACGCTTTTGATTTTTCTATGTATATTTATAAATTCAATGGAAAAAATTACCCGGGATTTAGGTTGAAGCAAAATAAAAATCTATCAGAAGAAGAACAAAACTCACTTAAAAAATTTTTTCTTTTTGTTTATGATTTTGATGATAGAGAAGAGCCTCAAATGTCTCTTCCATTTAAATCCGTGAACCAAGATTTCTTTTTTGTATATAATCACAACACCAAAGATTTAACTTTAAAAGTTTGCAGTATCACAGACGTTTATGAAAAGATTTCTAATATGATAGATCTAATTTTAAAAAGCGGGAATGAGGTAACAAACGCAGAAAGTGTCATGAATACTCTGATTTTAGAACAAGAAAATGCATTAAATGAAGGAACCGAAAATTTGATTTGTTTAAAAAAATTAAAGGAGAAATTTAAATGATTATTGAAAATCGTGGCGGCGAAAACTGTGAACCATTATACGAGGTAAAATTTAACAAGAAAAAGCATGAATTGTGTGTTAACTGTTCCGAAATTGATTTTTCGGGAACCAGAAAATGTACTCAGGAAGAATTCAAAAAAATTGAGAATATTTATAACGAAATGATTGAGGTTCAGCAAAAATACAATACTTTGAACGAGAAACTATGGGAAGCATTGGATGTTGATATTGATGATGATGGTGTTTATGATGCTGACTATTAAAAATAAAAAGGAAAAAGGAAAAAGTATGAAGATTAGAGGAGGAAACTTAAAATTTATTAAAATCAAAAATATCGTAAATGAGATGAAAGAGAAATATCCAGAGCTGGCAAAAGAACTAAAAGTCGAAAATATCAATTTTTCTGAAATAAAGAATTTGGATGATTTTATTTATGAAAGACTCATGGTTGTTCCCGAAGGTCTTGAGGATGAGGCAGATAATTTTATCAACAATGAACTTTTGAGAGAGTTTGATGAAATAACAGAGAATGGAAAAACTTACTATCAAGAAAAAACATTTTTAAATGTTTTTGAATAAGGAGATAAAGATATGACAAGTTCCTTAATATTAGTAATAGTATTTAGTATAGTTTCATTATCGCTGTTGTTAATTGTAATGGGACTCATATTAAATGTGCTTAGAATAATAGAGTGGGAAGATTTCAAATCAGAAAGAATTCTCGAAACAGCCATTGCTATAATATTTATTATGGCTTTGATCTACATAATGCTCTCATCTATTATATATCAATATGGATATCAAGTGGGTCAATCCGACTATTCCCTTGGAGAAATTGGATTCCAAAATTATAAAGGGAATGTAATAAGTATAAAAGATAAATAAAAAATTTACAAAAAGGAGATTTAAAGATGATAAAAAAATATGATTTAAACTTCAGGGATAAAAATTTACAGAATTTTTTGTATTGGTCAATAAAATACTTCAATTCTAATGAAAACAATTCTTGGTTTTCCGAGAGATACAATTCTCTTGGTATAATGATAAATCTTTCCGGAGGGGCAGATTCTCTAGCAGCACTATTGATATGTTATGCCATGAGGATTCCTGTTTCTTGTCTTATTCAGCCCACAAAATTTAATAAACCAGAATCTACAAAAAACGCAGAAGAAATTTGTAAGCTTTTAAGTGTACCATTTGAAACTGTAAATATTCAACCGGTATTGGATATATTAACTGATGAAAATGACTCACCTACGATAGTGGGGAATGTTGCCGCAAGAATAAGAATGATAAATGCAAGAAGATATTGCAATAAATATAATTATTTATTGGGAGGAACAGGGAATGCATCCGAAATATTTCTAGGCTATTTTACCAAATCTGGGGACGGAGATTGTGATATAGATATTTTGGGAACTACAATAAAAGAAGATGTATATAATACTATAAAATTTATATATGAGATTTTCTTAATTAAGCATCCTGAATCAAAAGAAATAAAGGTTGTCATTGATGAGATAATGAAAAATAAACCTTCTGCTGAATTGTGGGAAAATCAGACAGACGAGGCAGAACTAGGATTTCCATGGAGTGTTGTGGATGACTATATTATGAGTGACGAATTTTCATTCACAACAAAATATTCAAGAGAGTTGTATGATAAAATAACAAATATCAATAAAAGAACAGAACATAAAAGAAAAAAACCAGAAGTTTTATTGTCTGATAATTTGGATCGAACCAAAAAACAAACCAATATATTGTGTTTGATAGACTTACAAAAAGGATTTTCAGAACTTTGTCCTTCTGAACTTCCCGTAAATGGTGCTAAAGATTTGACTAAAGATATATATGATTTTTTAGAAAAAAATAAATTTTTTGATCTTTGTGTTGCTACTGTGGATAATCATCCATCGGATCATATATCATTTAACACTGAAGAAAGAAGAGATATCAATATAGCAAAATTTCCACCACACTGTATTTCAGGTACATATGGTCAGGAAATTATAGACGAAAATCTTCAAAATAAATACATCAACAAAGTATTTGAAAAGGGTCTAGATAGAGACATAGAAGAGTTCTCTGCATTTAATGGAAAAACAGAAAAATCATCTAAAAACATAAAATCTCTTATAGACTTTTTGGTATACACCGGAATTGTAGATGTTACTGGAACTAAACTTCTTTGTCCTCTAAATATATATGTATGTGGATTAGTTTTAGAGTATTGTGTTGTAAGCAACTATAAAGACATTACCACATTATTATCACAATTAGAAAATGCCGATAAATATTTGAATGTTTATATTTCAGATTCTTGGACTTTACACTTAGATGACGAAAAAAAGAAAGAGATTTTGAACGATCCTGCTTTGAAATTTAAAGATTTTTCTACAAGAAATTTCATCGAAAAGGAACTATAGGGAAATTTTGTTGTTATATTTTTGGAGGGAGAAATTATTCTCCCTCCATGACTTATGGAGGAAATATGAGTTTTTCTTTGGCGGCAATAATAATAGCTTTACTATATATTGTATTAATACCGGTTTTACTTTCTATAGAATCTATAAAGGAAACTCCTTTATTTGATTTTCTATTAAGATTTTATTTATTTTCTGCGATGGGCTCAACTATATCATTTTTAATTTTTGGGTCTTTATTTTGTTTTTCATATTTGATAAACACGTTCAATCTATAGGGGGGTTAATGACATTTTTGTATATAATAATAAATATTATAGTCGTATTAATAATTCACAATCTATATCTTATTATAGTAAATAATTTTTTAAACATAAAGTCTTTATTTATAAAACCCTCTGGTAGGTTAAATCACGAATATGCAAAGGAATACTATAAAGAAAGTAATTTCTTTTTCAAAGTCAAACACAAGATATTTGATTCATTTTTTATAAATACAAAATATATACTTTTTTATAATATTTTGGAGTGCATTTCCTTTATAATTCTTTTTAATGTTATAACACCACCATTGATTGTTTTTTTAAATCACTTTAATGTGAAAACATTTGAAAGTATATTGTTTTCATTTTTCATTATTGTATCTATAAAAAATCTCATCCTAAATTCCGATGTTATAAGTTCCGTCATCTCTTATATAATAAAAATATCTAAAGCTTCTGACAAAGAAACTATGATACATATTTTAAAAAGTACTTTATCGTACGACAATTATAGAAAAGATATTATATATCCCAACATTTTAATTGGGACAAGAATATCTGACGAAAACTGTAAAATGGATTGTTTTTTGATGAGTGTTCTCTTGGTGGAAAAAAAAGAAAAGCCTAGCAAACTACTTTGTGAGTTTACGAAAGTTGAAGGCGAAAAAATAAAATTCAATTGTGTTGTACTAAATTTTTATGATATTGTAGACGCCTTGGAAATAACACAACCAAAATTAGTTAGAGATATTTTGAAAGAGTTTAAGAATTTGGTTGTGAGTGGAATAATAAAAGAATTGAAAAGTGAAAAAATTTCGGAGGACTTATGTTCATTGTATTCGAAGGAGGAGAAGGATCTGGAAAGTCAACTCAAATAAAGTTGTTGAAAAAAAACATAGAACTTTGTTTGGGTCTTTCTGTAAAAACAACAAAAGAGCCTGGTGGAACAGGAGTAGGTTCTGATATCAGGAATATAACTTTATCTAAGTCTGTAGATCCGTATACATTACTATTTTTGAGTTTAGCAGATAGAGTGGAACATTTAAAATGTGAGATTTTAAATTATAAAGAGACGTGCGATATTTTAATATCAGATAGATACTATTATTCTACCGTCTCTTATCAAGGATATGGATCCGGAATAGATTTAAAGTATATAGATACTATACATGGTGGTCTCGGTTTTTTGAAAAAACCGGATATGGTAGTATATTTGGATATACTACCAGAAGTTGGTTTAAAAAGAGCTAAAAAAAGAGGAGAGTTGGATTCCATAGAATCTCAATCGATTTTATTTCATCAAAGAGTCAGAGAAGGGTATATAGAACAGGTCAAAAATGACCCAGAATTGTTTTTTATTGTTGATGGGAGTGAACCTATGTATGAGATAGAAAAATTGATTTTTGGGCACTTTATGTGTCGTATAGATAAAAATATATATCCGGGAGTATCAAAATGAATAAATTGGAAATGGAAGTAATCGATCTTAAAAAGGAATTGAAAAAATTAAAAGACATATACACAAAAAAAGAAGCTTCCCTTAAGAATACAATAAATTTACTTATGGAAGAAAACGAAAAAATGAAAGAAGAATTAAAAGAAATTCGTTTGGAGGAGATGTGGATTTAAAGAGTATTGTATATTTAGTATGGTGGATTAGTGTAATAATTTCTATACTAACTTCTATTCATAGTATTGTGACAATCCTTCACACTAAAAAAAAATACTAGGGAGTTAGAAGCACTACTGACAAAATGTTTTGAGGAGGGTATGAATAAAGGAGAGAATTATGATAAACTTCATAAAAAATTTATTTAAAAAAAATGATATTTTTGACAAAAAGAAGTGTCACGCCTTCATAGAATGTGTAAATGCGGTAGAACTAAAAAATGGGAGAGTGTTAAGATTCAAAAAAAATCCTTCTATATTATTTTTAATGCTATCAGACGGATCTTGGAAGTTCGGTTTTTTAGAAAATAAAGAATTGAATTTGAAAATTGAGGGAGAGATATTATCTTCCGTGATGCTTTACAAAACTTGGGTTAGAGAAAATTCAGTGGGGTTGGGGAATTTTGTGAAGGACATAGATCGACTTGAAATCAGTTGATAAAAAATGGGGAGATTTTGATATGGTGGATAAAAAGAAAAATTTCAATGTTTTATTGGATTATATAATAGATTCTTATTCTCACGACAAAAACAAATTCAAAATTAATATTATGGCTTTGTGTGAGCTATACTACGGAAATAGTATAGAAGAACGAAAGGTAGAGGGACTTTATAACAATTTCATAAAATATAAAAAAGGATGACAACCAAATGATAATAGGAAAATTTATTTTTGTTTTTGTGCTTATTTTTATAGGAATTTACTTTTTTATCAAGACCCCCATCGTTGGAGATTCCAAAATATTTATGAGCATCATAATCTTTTTATTTGTAATGGCAAATATATTGGCGGCATTTAGTATCTCCATGGAAAGGGAAAGAAAAAAGGTTTATATTTGTCCTCACTGTTCACAAGAAATAAAGGCAGAAGATTTGATAATAAAGGAGAACCTATGATAAAATATCATGTACTTTCATTTAGAAAAAAAAGAAACTTATTGTGCTCCAATGATGTGGGAGAAGTTTTGGAGTTCAAAGAAAGATTATTGGCATCTTATGAAAACAGTTATACTAAAGCACTATTTTTAAAAAAACTTCGTTTGTTTGATGAAGATGAAATTAAAGAGATAATTGAACTTGGTCTCGATACTTGTTTGTGTATAGAAGATATAAGTGATGTAATTTCTTCTAACATAGAGTTGAGTAGATTTGAATATACACTCAGTGATTTCGAAAAAATAGAAAAGGAATATTCTTTTATAAAAAAACACGAGTTTGAGATAGGTGGAAAAAACTTTGTGTCTTTTTTATACACACACTCATTTAAAAAATTTTATACCTACCCTCCAATAGTACAAGAGTGTAGAGGTATAACATTCAATTCAGATACAAAAGAAATAGTTTGTCTTCCATTTAAAAAATTCTATAATATAGAAGAAAACGAGGATAATGAAAAATCTCAATTTTTCTGGAATTCTGTATCTGGTGTTTTCGAAAAAAGAGATGGGTTTTTAATTTATCCCATCCTTGTGTCTGATAAACTTTATTTTAAAACCGGAGTCTCTCCATATACAGAAGAAGCAAAATACTTCAACGATTGGTTTAAAAAAAAATATAGTGAAAAATCTGATTTGTATAAAGTAATAGTCGATTGTATAAAAAATAAAATGACTCCTTTGTTTGAATTTGAATCGTTTAAATATTGTGGGATTGTTAGACCCAAAAAGGAAGGATTGTATTTTTTAGCAATAAGAAACATGTTCTCTGGAGAAACGATAGTAAACGATAAAAATAAATTTTATGAAAGAGTTTCATCTGCGATCGGATTGGAGAATTGTTCGAAGAAAATAGATATATCACAAGAAAAGGATGTTTATAGTTTTCTACGAAAACAAACTTCAGATTTAACCGATAGTGAAGGCTTTGTTGTTCATTTTCATGACGGAAGAATGTTGAAAATGAAATCAGAGTGGTGGTTGTTTTGTAGGGCGTGGTTTAGAAATAGAAGCACAAAGCGTCTTATAAATATTTATTTTAATCCATCAAAACTCGTAGAATGGTTTCCATCAAAGATATTGCATATGCGTGGATACAAAAATGAAAAGAAAATGCTCGATAAACTATCATCTACAATAGAATCTTTGATAATAGATCCGATATACAATAAAATTTATCACCTCAATTGTAGAGTGGAAAATATGAACAAAAGGGACGCTGCAGAAATAATAAAAAAATTTCACGAATCTAACTATATGGACCCATTTAATAATATAGTTTTTGGTGGTGCGTTTATAAAACAAAAAAACTGTAATTGTGGGGAGACCGAGATAAAAGAATATATTAGAGAAAGAATTTCTAAAAATAAAGTATACAGACAAAAGATAGAACAACTTATAGATGTCTTGATATAAACCTAAAAAATCCCCCAAAAATATGGGGGATTTTTTTTTCGTAATTCCTTCAATTAAAAATCATAAATCTCGTCTATAATACCATATTCCAGTGCTTCTTTGGAGCCGAACCAATGCTCTTTATCAAAAAGTTTATCTATTTCTCCTTTTTTCATTTTTGTCTTTTCTTTAAACATTTGTTTTACCATATCCTTTAGGGCAACTAAACCTATCATATTTTCTTCCAGAGCCTTTAGTCTATCGTAACCAAGCCAACAAGAAACGTCGTGGATTAAAAATCTACAGCTCTTGTAGGAATATCGTTTATCTCCAGATAACATTATAGGAATTCCCATGGATGCTATACACCCAGTTGAAACAAATGATATCTTATTTTCAGTTTCTATATTCCACTTATTTACAAAATCTATAATGGATAGTCCTGCATCTATATCTCCTCCATAAGAAAATAGATTTACTCTTATCTCTTGGACGATTTCAGATAGTCTAGGTTCATTTTTAAAATCTTCTACCATCTTGTAGAAAGCTAATAACATATCATCTCCAACGTCTCCTTTTATAGAAACGTCTATATATGGCATAACACCGGATTCTAAATTAAATTTATAATTAAAATCTGGATAATAAATACATTCCCCAATTTTTAAATCTCCACTTGCTAGTTTTTTAGACATTGTGGTCCCCCTAAATTTTATATTTTTTTATTTCAAAATCTTCTATACAACGATCCATCAAAACACAGTTTCCTTCTATAAACCCACAATGATCTTTTAAATAATTTAGAAAATTATTTTCATCGAAAGTTTTACAGGAATAAAGATCCAAGGAAAAAAATAAAGTATTTTCTTCGTTACTATATTTTATTTCTGGAAATGTGTGAATAGCTAAATGGGATTCCATGAGTATTATTGTTCCGGAAAATCCACTCATTTGTCCCTTTGTATTTATAATATATTTTTCTATGTCTTTATACATGTCTGTGTGCTTCATATTATTTTCGCTATATTCTTTGTATACCTTTAGTAGTAGATCTTGATTGTATGGAAATTTCACAACAACCGGAGGCATCAATATTGTCATATTTACTGTGTTTACTGCTTCTATTAAAAAATCATAAATTCCTTCTATTGAATCTAGTTTTTTATTTTTACAGTAGCCATCTATTATTATGTGCTTTCCTATGGTAGTTTTCATTTTACTATCCCAAAAGTATATCTGCGTTATCAGGAACCAATGTATCGACAAACACAGCTACACTCTTTTTATCATAGTTAACGCTTATAGAATCTAAATGTTTCAAAAGTTTATTAATATCTTTCACACTATTTTTATCAAATGTTTCTACATTTTTTATATAAGTGTCGATTGCTTCTATCAAAGCTGGTATAACCATATTATTAATTCTCCTTTAAAAGTAGTTCTAATCTTTCTATAGCTTCTACTGTATCTGGATCAAATCTTCTTATGTTTTCTCTATCTGCGTTGTTTATTAAAAACTTTAATTCCGAGATCATTTTATTTCTTCGTTCTGTAAATAATACTTCTGAAAAAGCACCATAAATATCATTGATGTCTACTAACTTTTCATTTTTATATTCTATACAAGTATTTGAAATTGATAATTTATTTCCGTCGGGTCCTTCTATAATGATTTTTTTCATTAGATTTTCATATAATTTTAATCCTGCGTTTGAAAGTTGGAATTCATGTGTTTTGGGTTTGGAATAACAGGGTGTTGGTTCTGGACAACTCTTATATCTTTCACATGGTTTTTTCATATTTTTTGCTAAAATATTTAATATTTCGTTATCCGACATCTCACAGAATTGTTTGATTTCTTTAGAAACATCTGTGGTAACACCCCAAGATTTTTTACATAATCTTTTTTCTAGAATGTTTAAAATTGCTTCTGCATTTAAAACCATATAATGATTGACTAAAGCAGTTTGTGGTATTTCTGATCTTTCTTTATTTTTGTCTTGTGTTTGAACGAAATGTTCCACGCCTATTTTATGTCTACAAAAATGAACACTTACGTAATATGGTATAGTCATTTCTACTTCTATCAAAACCGTTCTTATAGGACTATGTCTTCCTATAAGTAATTTTTCAAACAAAGATATTGGATTTTTTATTTCTTTAAATCCAGTTGTAGATTTACAAGCTGATTTGAATGAATTTAAATCTGTAATAATATTTATATTTTTTATATATTTCACAACCATCCCCCTTTAATCATACCAATAGCAATATAGACAAGAATATCCACATCGTTTCTTAGTTGACAATAATTCTTTTTTATAAGCCAAACATTTGCATGCCGGTCTTTGTCCTGATAGTTTTGGACTGTTATATTCCGATAATCCTAAAATATCCAAATCTAATTTAGAAACACAACCAGAGTCAAACTCCAATCCTTCGGCACACGTTTCCAAAATAAACATTTTATCGTATTCTAATTCCTTTAATTTGTTTATAAAATCCAATTTTCTTTTATTCTCTTCTTCTTTAGAAAAGTTATATAGATTTATTTCTAATTCATTTTTAAATCTGTTGACAACGTGCTTATATCTATCTAAAAACGAAAATCTTATTCTTTTTATCAATTTGAATCTTTTACATTCTTCAAAAACAGATAAAGCCAAATCAATTCCTTCGTCGGTCAAAAAAATAGGATCTATTCTTATTACCACATTTTCTGGTGGGAATCCACCTAATAACAAAAGACATTTAATTCTTTCAAACATAGTTTTATAGTCTGGTATATTGGGTTCTATTTTCGAGCCTCCGTATCCAGTTATAGACACATGTAATATAACTTTATCTTTGTGTTTCAATATTTCTGTAAAAAAATCCCCTGTTAAATTTTTGGTTATTATTATATTTCCTTCTAGAAGCCTTTTGGTCCAAGAAAAATCTAGTGATGGATCTCCTCGTTCTGTTACTCCTATTTGTTTAGACACAAATTCCTCCATTTATCTTATTTAAAATTTTATTTGTCCAATTTTGATAAAAGTTTTGCTTTTTCTTTTATAGAAAGTTTTGAAAATGAATCCTCCAACTCATAATTCTTTTCTCGTCGAAGAACTTTTTCTACACATTCACCTATTTCATTTAAAACTACAGCTTTTGATATTGTCTCCATAGCAAACCAAGTTCTGGGATTTAAAAGAAAAACTTTTT
>Ga0172382_10012665_pt1 | contig 10968 bp, 6 predicted proteins | sample Leawel138RmetaG_FD_122245 | JGI IMG/M metagenome (GOLD analysis project Ga0172382, IMG submission 122245) | Leachate microbial communities from a municipal landfill in Southern Ontario, Canada - Leachate well 138R metaG | ecosystem: Engineered > Solid waste > Landfill > Unclassified | place...
CAAGGTAAGCTCCCTGATGAAGAAATTTAAGTCCCCTGCATTCGCCGCAAAGGTAAACCGCGATTTTATCCGGGATGCCGCCCTGCATGCCGGAATGGAGCTGACACAATTTATGGAAATAGCCGTTTCGGCTATGGAAGGCATCGCCGGCGAGACGGGAATGGCCTGATACGCTTTTGAAAATATTGAACTTTAACCTGAGATCTTACGACCCGGAAACTTTTTCTCTTTTTTCCTTATCGTCTCCGAGATATTTATCCAGCAGATCCAGTAACCATTTGATATTGATAGGTTTTACGATCCGTTCCGCAACAGGTATTCCCTTGAGCTCTTTCACAACCCCGCTCCGCGATGCAGGCTGGATGGTAAAAAGAGGAAGGGTATGCGACAAATCATTCAGCAGCGGTAAAAAATCCCCGATGGCTTGCTTTTGCATATTCAAATCAAAAATTAGCAGATCGGGTTTGTAGCGTTCCGCTGCATCCGTCATATTTTCACTGCCGGATATACGGGATATCGAATATTTTCCGCTGAGAATGACATTTAAAAGCACAATATTACTTTCATCACTGCCGATGATCAGAATGTTTCTCTTCGTTTTCGGCACAGCACCTTTATTCTGATCTCCATAAAGAGGCTCGATATCTTCGATGCTGAGTTTCGCTTTCCGGTAAGCGATCGTAAAAATAAAGGTGCTTCCTTTCCCGGGTTCAGATTCTACGCGGATACTGCCCCCCATTTTTTCCACCAGTGCCCGGGATATGGCAAGACCCAGACCCGTACCCTTGCTGAAAGGATCCACCTGAACAAAGCGCTCAAAAATCTTTCCGTGCATCTCGGGTGCAATACCGATCCCGGTATCGGAAACGCGGAATTCGATCTGATCCTGCAGAAGTCGGTATCCCAGGCGGATATTGCCTTCCTTAGTAAATTTCCGGGCATTTGACAGCAGGTTCTTTAAGATTCGCATTACCTTGATCTTATCTATCTCCGCTACGAGTTCCGTTGCCTCCGTCAACCCGATATCGATACCGGAACTGATGATCATCCGTTCCTGCAGGATAAGGTCCGTACATAATTTCTGCAGATTACAGATCTCGTAATGCAAGGAAACGGAATCCGTCTCGATCTGGGATATCTCCAGAATATCATCGATAAGCTTTAAAAGGAGGTCATTGTTCTCATTGATAAAACTCAGGTACTTCCGTTTATCTTCCAAACTGATATTTTCGCGACCCAGCAGGTTGGAAAATCCCACGATCCCGTTCAAGGGTGTGCGTATCTCATGGCTGATATTGGAAATAAAGGCGGATTTTAAGCGATTGGATTCTTCCGCCTGTTTCTTTGCCTGGATCAATTCTTCTTCCTGGCGCTTCCGTTTATCGATGTTCATCATAAACCCGTTGATCCGTGTACCCTTCCCCCGGGCGTCCCGTCCGGAAACAACAGCGCGGATTTCGACCCAGATATCACGGTCATTAAAACACATCCGCAATTCCGTCTGGATGGTTTCGCATTCCCCGTTTATCGCTTTATTTATTCGTGACTTGAAATTTTCAATATCATCGGGGTGCACGTGCTGAAGATAATAATCTGAACTTTCGGGGTCTTCTGCAAGATTTTTGGGATCAATATCCAGAGCCCGCCAGAAACTGTCATCTTTCCTCAGAAGTTTCCGGGCGTAATCCCATTCCCAATAGGAGTTTTTGCTGATCAGCAGGGTTTCGCTCAGCCTTTCCCCGCCCTGAATGATCTCCTGTTCCTGTTTTTTTCGTATCGAGATATCGTTAATAATCACATAAACATACATTTCGCCGTTTTCTTCCAGAAAATTGATAAATATTTGAGCGTAAAAGGAAGAACCGTCCGCCCGGCGCAGTTTTCTTTCTATCAGGGTATCCTTCAAATCCAATAAACCGGCTTTGATCTTATCATAATCCTTAAAATAATTTTTCAGCGAATAGTTGAGGAAATCCTTTTCGTTCATAGCAAAAAGCGCGCAGGCTTGTTCATTCACCTCATATACGACACCCGTCTCCGCATGAAAGATCAACACGGCATAACCGGACTGTTCAAAAAGAATCTTGAAGCGCTGCGCCAGCTGTTGGGTCTTGGCACTGAGTCGGCTGCGTTCTTCTTCATAATACCGGTAACGGAAATGGTAGATCAGTACGATCCAGAAAAGGATAAAGAGAATAATGATCAGGCTCAGCGTAACCCAGAAAAATAAGGTATACTGCCGGTAGATTGTTTGGGGACGGTTGATTATGATTGAATTATCCGGAAGTTCGCTTTTCCGGACCTTCCAGTGCCGCATTTGCATCCAGTCAAAATAGTATTCATTCAAATCATCCGGTATCTCAATACTTGCAGGTGCCTCCCTTTTCAGGATCCGCACTCCAAGTTTCCCTGCTTCATAACCCTGGTGTTTTGCGCCGGTTATCCTGCCACCCAGAAAACCCTCATACAATCCCACACCCGTATTGGTCAGTACGGGTACCGGTGAGGAAGCCAGGATCTCTTTATAGTATATTGCCGGATCCCAGAATTGCAGTTTTCCGTCGATTTGCCAGATGGAAAATATCACGACACTTTTTTCGGGCAGGCCTCTTATAGCCCGGATCAGGTCCGGCGTGGTCAATCCTTTTGTACCGTCCAGCCAGATCCATTCAATATCCGGGAGATCTCTTCCGGCGATTGCGTTTTCCGCAGTCACCCGGTGAGAAATGCCGGTAGAGGAATTATCGGTAACGATAGCGATGTGGCGGGTCTCGGGGAACAGTTTTAAAGCCAGATCAATATTATCCCCAAACGGAATATTGTCCCGTACGCCGATGAACATGGGACAGATCTCCCGAATCGTTTCGGGTTCGCGGTTCACACCGCAGAAAACAATGGGAATATGGTGGTATTGGTGGCCGATATCCATTAAAGTGTAAAGAGCATCATCGTCGGAAACAATGATCAGGTCCAGATAATCCGGGGAATAGGACTCCATTTTTACCAGCAGTTTCTTCTTCCATATCTCGGGATCGAGGATCCGTTTGGTATCCAGGTTCTCTATATGAATTTCCGCATTGAACTTTTCCTGGTGAAAGGCTTCCAGTATCCCTTCGACAATACCGTCGGTCCAGGCATAGCCCTGATGATAAGAGTTCAGGATGAGGATATTTTTACGCAGATCAAATTCCAGAGCATTATAATTGAGCGTTCGTTGCGGGTTTATGATCGTATCCGCACGGAGTGGAAACACGCCGCAAAAAAGAAAAACAACAGTCATAAAGAGACCGGCAAATCGATTTACCCTGGATTTATCAGATCGCTGCATTTGCTTCCCCTATGGTCCCCTTTTGCATCTATATGCTTTCCCTCTCTCAATCCGGTTTAATTATAAGAAATATTTCACTTCTTTCATAAAATAAAGTTCACATCCCGGGGATCGGCGTCGCTTATGTGATTACGGACACCAAATGACTATGAGGATTTTCTCATCATTTGCAGACGTTCTTCAAGATGACGGCGGTATACGGCGCTTTTCAGAGGATTGCCTGCGACCCCGCTGCGAACCGCCGCTTCGGCAACGGCCAGTGATTCCTCGATAAATACCCGGGGATCAAAGGGTTTGGGGATCAGGTAATCCGGACCGAATTCAAAATGGGTTCCGCCGTACGCCTTTTCCACTTCCGGAATGCAGTTTTCTTTTGCCAGAGCAGCCAGGGCATGGGTAGCCGCGATCTTCATTGCCTCGTTGATGCAGGCAGCGCGCACATCCAGGGCTCCGCGGAAAATAAAGGGGAAACCCAGAACGTTGTTTACCTGATTCGGGTAATCCGAACGTCCCGTCCCTGCAACGGCATCCGGCCGGCTTGCACGGATCTGTTCATAGGCAATCTCAGGGAGCGGATTTGCCATTGGAAAGAGAACGGGCTTATCCGCCATGCGCCGGATCATTTCTGTGCTGACAATACCGCCGACCGACAGGCCGATAAATATATCCGCTCCTTCCAGGGCATCTGCCAGATCGCGTGCCTTTGTATTTGGAGCAAAATAGCGTTTCTTCTCATCCATGGGCTCCCTGCGCTCGCAATGAATGACACCCTTGCGGTCACAAAGCAGGATATTCTCGTGACGGGCACCCAGCTGCTCGTAATGCAGCGCACAGGATATGGCTGCCGCTCCGGCACCCGAGATTACGATACGGCAATCCCGGAGTTTCTTGCCTTGCACTTCACAGGCATTCAGCAAAGCGGCACCCGAAATAATGGCAGTCCCGTGCTGATCATCGTGAAAAACCGGGATAGGCATCTCCCGTTTCAGGGTCTCTTCGATATAAAAACATTCCGGTGCTTTAATGTCTTCCAGATTGATCCCGCCGAAGGTCGGCTCCATAGCCTTGACGATCCGTATCACTTCGTCCGGATCCCGTGTATCCAGTTCGATATCGTAGACATCCACATCCGCAAAGCGTTTAAAAAGCACGCCTTTGCCCTCCATGACCGGTTTTCCGGCTGCGGCGCCGATATTTCCGAGTCCCAGAACGGCTGTGCCGTTAGAAATTACAGCTACCAGATTACCTTTATTGGTATATTGATAAACGGCGGCGGGATCTTTTTCGATCTCCAGACAGGGTTCGGCCACACCGGGCGTATAGGCCAGACTGAGTTCTTCCTGCGTTTCGCAGGCTTTACTGCTGCGTACCGTCAGTTTTCCCGGCCGCGGTTCCGCATGATAGCGCAAGGCTTGTTCTTTGGTGATCATATCAACTCCGGAATTTTGCTGTTGCTCGTTATTCTACGCGAAAAAACTACGCAAATTCAACAGATATCACAAGTTGATTGCATGTCAACTCCGATTTTTTTCAACATGCTTTCGCAATGATGCTTACCAGCGGTAAGAGAGACCCAGCGAGCCGCCGATCCGGTTCGTTCCGTCCTCGTCACGCGTCCACGACAATACGGCTAGCAGCGGTATATCTTCGGTTAGTGTCCTGGAGTAGCTTAGCGCAAAAGACATACTTTGCAGCCATTCGTTGTTAAGCACGTTAAAATCCGTTCCCAGCACATGCATCAGCTGCAGGTAATTGTCGGCATCCCCTAAAAAATAACGCAGGGTCAACTGGTTTTGCCAGCTGATCCCACGGTTGATGATCATACTCAGCTTATCGCGCAGATACCATTTTCCGGGATAGGCCGCCCACGCAAATGAAGGAATATGCACGGCGAGGGAGTCAAAATGCATCAGCCTGTAAGAAATAGCCGCCTCGTTTCGTGTGCCTACGGTGCGAAAAAGTTCCGCCAGTGCATCGACGCGCGGCAGAAAAACGCCGTTTACTCCGGCCTGAAAGCGGGTGTTCAAATAGTATTTGTCACTCAGGGTGAAATATGCATCAAAAAGCGGTGCCATATCTGTCTGTGCATTGCGCCGGAAAACGTTTACTTCGCCGCGTATGATCACGCCTTCTCCGTTAAACTGATAATAAGCCTGTCCATGCTGCCAGTCGCTCTTTCCCCTGTCGAGCAGTAAATATTCATAATACATTCCCGCCTGATGGTAAAAATTTCCCGGAAAATGATTGGACTGTAGTAAAAGCGGTCCCAATTCGGTACTTTCAGCACCTCTCGCTGCAGCGTTTTCCAGTTCTTTGCGTGCAGATGTCGGATCCCTTTCGGCAAGTGCCACTCTGGCTGACAATATATAAAGATCCGGATTTTCCGCATCACGGAACTTCCAGCGTTCCAGATAAATGCGCGCTGAATCTGTTTTCTCCTGCCAGTAAAACACGGAAACCAAAGCATAATAGGCATCATTGTAATCCGGCGCGTTCCTGATGACCGCCTTCAGATCCTTTTCGGCTTCTTCAAATAATGATAAACGGGCTAGCAGCCGTCCGCGGAACAGCAGGGCATCCGTATCGCCGGGATATTGTTCCAGTATCTTGTTATAAATATCCAGCGCCTCCGGGTCCCTGTTGCCCTGATAAAATTCCCTGCCCTTTTGGTGCAAAGCCTAATAATCGTTTTCCGCGGCAAGCGGCAGCGTAAAAGCAAGCAGTATCATGCAAGCGAAGATTTTTCTGATAAACGATTTTTTTGACATTGTATCCATATTAATACCAGTTTTGATTACGCCTTAAATAGGACCAGGTTCCCTTGATCCGCCACCAGCTGTTCAGCTGACGGTAGCCGATATTCTCGATCAGGGCAAGTCCTATCAGTTTCAGCAAATGCCTGAAGCGCGGGTAACGGTGGAAACTGAGCTCTTCCAGTATCAGGGAAAATACCGACAGCGCCATTCCCAGGATGACCGCGACAAGTAGAAATGCAATAATGTAGGTTGTGGAAGCAAATCCTATCAGTATCAGGAAAAAGAATAAGAGATAGCCGCTTATTTCAATGATCGGACCCAGCATTTCATAGATAAAATAAAATGGCATGGCAAGCAAACCCACCGTTTTATAGCGCGGATGAAAAAGCATTTTAATATGCAGCCTGATGGAATCGATGAGCCCCCGCTGCCAGCGATCCCGTTGTTTCGCCAGTGTTTTCAGGGTTTCCGGTGCTTCGGTCCAGGCCACGGGATCCGGGATATAACGGATACGGTAAGGTATTTTTTTATCCGAACAATACTTGTGCAGACGCACGATCAGCTCCATATCCTCACCGATGGTCTGATGCCTGTATCCACCGGCGGCGACCACCGTAGAATGACGGAAGACGCCAAAAGCTCCGGATACGATCAGCGAAGCATTCAGCATATCCCAGGCCAGTCGGCCGCTGTAGAAGGCCCGGAGATATTCCATGACCTGAAAAGCGGCAATGATATTCTTGGGAAGTCCGACTTTGGTGATGTGGCCGTTTTTAAAAGTGCAGCCGTTGGCAATGCGGATAATGCCGCCGTTGACAATGGTGCGCGTATCTTCAATAAAAGGCAGGACAACGCGCGAGATGGAATCCTGTTCCAGCATCGAATCATTATCTATGGCACAGAACAGGGGTGTCTGGCAGTAGTTGATCCCCGCGTTCAGCGCATCCGCTTTTTTCCCGTTTTCCTTATCGATCAGCCAGAGATCCGGGTGTTTGCTGCTCCGGTAGATTTTTTTGACGGCTTTGGTTTCGAGAAAAGCGATCTGAGGCAGGAAGGCCGGCTGCATATCGAAATAATTCAGCATTTTCTCAAGGGTATCATCCGTGCTTCCATCGTTAATAAACAAAATGCGCATGTTGGGATATTGGATTTTTAACTGGCTTTCGACAGATTTTATGCAATTTTCGGATTCGTTAAATGCGGGCGTCAGCAAGGTGACCGGAGGCGCACTGCGCATCAGTAATTTATCATAGGGACCGGTAACTTCCAAATGCAGCAAATATCGTTTGAGTCCCCGTAAGGCTAAAATATTCAAGATAAAATACCAGAGGTTCAGTGTGATAAAATAAATAAACACGACATAATTAAAAATACGGATGATCTCCATGATCGTGAACAGCATATCAGTAAACCATTTCCCTGTAAATTTCACCCCAACGAAATGCCGCAATCCGATCTATCTCAATATATGGCAGTTCGGTCCTCAGGTGCAGTTTTTCGGCCGCATTAACGGCGATCTGTACTGAGGGATCGTTGAAACAGTGTTCGATAAAGAACACCGAGAGCCGTGGAGTGGCTTCTATGTATGCCCTTATAGCCGCAATACGCACCATCAGCTCGGCGTGTGCGGTGAAAGGTTTGATGAACGGCAAATAGGTTTCATCGGCGAACATTTCCATATACCGCAGCCAGGCGGCAAGCACTGCAGGCATCTGGCCTCCTTTGCCGAGAACATAGGCGGTCAGGTCCAGACAGCTCGCATCATGCATATGTTTCAGCGTTTCTGCTGCAACGATCAGTATAAAGGGTTTTTGATCTTCTTTTAAGATCATCTCCCGCAAATAAGGAGTAATCCCTGTCCCCATGTCTGCAGCGATATTGCTGATATAAATCGGACTGACAAAGGGCAGCCCGAAAAGATATTGCAATAACCTTTTTTTTATCGCCGGATCCCGTGCCATCCGCATTTCTATGATAGCCAGCAGAATAAGATCCTTATCTCTTCTGGCGATACGAATACTCTTATACGCTTCCTCCTGGTTAAATAGCGCCAGTAAATGAATGCCGAACAGCCGCATGTTGCGGAACGGGCTGTTTAAGAGTTTTTTAATGCGCCGCATAGACAAAGTACCGAGTGTTTGTAGCCGTTCTTTTTCTTTTCCGCGCAATACGGAAATATATTTCTCCAGATACATCAGATAGGGAATGGAGCAGTTGGCCCGGATGTCCTGAAATGCTTTTTCCGGAGTAAGACTCCCGTCCATGACCCCCAGGATATACGGGTCCCAGCTTTTATGCTGTTTTTCCCTACGCTTTTCTATCAATAGATTATGGGAACGGATATAAAAGGCAATAAAAAAAAGTATGACGGTACTGAATGTAAAAAAAACCAGCAATCCCAACAGCACCCAGAGAATGAAAGGATCCTCGCCGCCCTTCACAAAATTTTGCAGCAATGTACTGATTTTATTGATCATTTCAATTTTTTCAGGCGGTGAGACGTTTTATACGTGCGGATAATTCCACCGGAGAAAAAGGTTTCAGCAGATAGTCCCGAACGCCCGCTTCAAAGGCTTCACTGATCTCTTCTTCGTGTCCGTAGCGGCTGAGCAGCATAATGGGAATATCTTTTATAGCAGCCTCCCTGCGTAATTCTTTCACCATACCAATGCCACCCCCGCTCACGGCGCTGTCAACCAGAAGCGCGGCGATATCGTTCAGCGCGGGATGCGTAAGGAGCTTCTCTGCGCTGTCCGCCTTTTCTACAATATATCCTTCTCTGCTCAGACGGTGCCGGATCACATTCACGCTGACCGGGTCCGGATCGGCAATAATGATGTGCTTTTTCAGTGACTGATATTCCGCATAAAAGGCAATGCTCTCCAAATTCTCGTTGCGTGACATAATGATCAATTGGTTGATCATCCTGTCAACGGCTCCGACAAGCGGAAGCTCGGGACTCATTTTATCCAGTACGACACGCAATCCCGGCGTTAACTGTAATTTTGTAATATCTTTCATTTCTTCAAGATATTTCTTGCGGATTAGCTCAAGGCCTTTTTTTATTTCCAGGATATTTTTATCGGGCACAATAAAAACGATGGATTTTTGTGTCCACATGCTTGCTTTCAATTCCTGTTTGCACATCCCGCGCATCAGGCGGCTTAATACTGACATCAGCTTATCTCCCGCCTCCAGACCGTAGTCTCTGATGACAAAATCTATGTCTACGGGAGCGACGATCCCAAGTGCCAGCTCTTTGTTCACATCGGCCGCGAATTGCTGTTCCTTGCGGTATATGGCTTCGAAATCATTGCGAGGCATAAAACCGGTAACGGTATCAATACCGTTGTTCAGCAGGACTTTCACGTGCCTGTTGAGTTTTTCCTGTACGGTAGCGCGAAATTTGTCGATATCATAGGGCATTTCAAAATATGCATCCGCACCAACGGCATAGAAATCCAGTTTAACGGTCTTCTCCGGTAAATCACTGGTCACGACTATCGGAATATTCTGGGTTTTCACATTTTCTTTAAGGCTTTTAATGTAGATCCTTCCGCTGCCATCAGGGAAAAACGGATTAATGATGATCATGTCGAAATCGAAACGTTCCGTTAATGCGGAGGCTTCTGCCAGCGACGATGCAATCTGGTATTCGTCAAAGATACCCTTAATGTCAGCATAGATCGCCTCACCGTGATGACGGTGTTGTTCAATGATCAGTGCTCCTTTTGTATGTTTCGTCATATATGTTATCCGTTAGTGACTATAATTGATATTTATTTCTCTAATTTAAATGATTTTATCTGAAATTGAACCGTTTTTTTTAGTACATCATGTTTTTTTAACCTTCTTAATTTAATATATTTATTTTTAAATGAAAGAACAGCGATTGACGTTTAATTGACCGTGAAAGATATTTTTCATGATTTTCCGGGATTTTTTCACTACATTTTCGCTGTTTATTAGGAGTATTCTGTGCAATATATTAAGAAGCACCCGGTACTGGACATTCCGGGGAAGCGAGAAGTTCTTTTTACCTGTAACGGCAAAAGCTGCAGTGGACATGAAGGCGAGCCGGTTTCTTCCGCTCTGATCGCGAACGGTATCCATACGTTTTCTTATCACTACCGGAATCATCTTTCCCAGGGGATCTTTTGTGCTAACGGTCAGTGTTCGCATTGCACGGTCCTCATTAATGGTATTCCCCTGAAATCCTGCATTACCCCCCTGAAAGCAGGCATGGATGTCCGCACACTGGAAGGCTTGCCGGAATTGGCGGAAAGCAAGCGTAAACCCGGAAAATCCCGGTCGCTGAACGATGGCTGTGACGTTCTGGTCGTAGGAGGAGGTCCTTCCGGAATGACTGCGGCATTGGAGCTGGCAAATGCCGGTTTTTCGGTCATTCTGGCGGATGACAAAACAAGGCCCGGAGGAAAACTTCTGCTCCAGACGCATAAATTCTTCGGTTCCACTGCCGACTGTTACGCCGGAACGCGCGGACACCGGATCGCCGAACTTCTGGAAGAACAGCTGCGCGTACATGCCGGTATCCGTATTCTGAGCGACACCCTTGTTGCCGGTATCTACAAAGACCGCAAAGCAGGATTATTTATCGGCAACAAAAACTACGCTCTTGTTGATTTTAAAGGCCTGCTGATCTCCGCCGGTGCACGCGAACGTTCTCTGATCTTTCCCGGGAACCAGTTGCCGGGAGTTTTTGGCGCCGGCGCCTTTCAGACCCTGGTCAACCGTGACGGAGTCCGTGCTGCCGGTAAAATTTTCATCGTCGGCAGCGGGAATGTGGGACTGATCGCTGCCTATCATGCTCTGCAGGCCGGGATCAGCGTAAAGGGGATTTGCGATATTCTTCCGCAGCCCGGC
>Ga0172382_10012666_pt1 | contig 10968 bp, 10 predicted proteins | sample Leawel138RmetaG_FD_122245 | JGI IMG/M metagenome (GOLD analysis project Ga0172382, IMG submission 122245) | Leachate microbial communities from a municipal landfill in Southern Ontario, Canada - Leachate well 138R metaG | ecosystem: Engineered > Solid waste > Landfill > Unclassified | place...
CAACATTATTATGAGCTATGTAACGCAAGTGGTTACAAACTCATTTGGAGACGGATTATCGGCGATTATCGTGTGCATGACCTGATCATAGCCGCTCTCGGCAATGACTGCGATGAATACACAGCCACAAAGGGGGCAGAAGAAGACTGAGAGCTGCAAGCGGCGAACTCGACGGGTTTTTCGCGTAAAGCCGGCCTGCATGGAGACTCATGCCCGGTATTGACCCTGCCACATTTTATGAAAACTTAGTTATTGATGTTTTATCCATATTATGCATAATATTCTGTTTGAGCGTGGCCCATTGGGCTGAAAGGGAAGACGGTGCGAATCCGTCGCGGTCCCGCCGCCGTAACCGGGGACGAACGCCGCATGATTGCCACTGTCCTTAAGGGATGGGAAGGCGCGGCAGAAAGAATGATCCGGAAGCCGGAAGACCTGCTCTGAAAAAACCATTGCTTCCTCTCGCGGATTGGGGGTTGCGACATAAGGGTGAAAAACGGCATCCCCGGACCTTCGTCAGGTCCGGGGATTTTTTTATTCCACGCCAATCCGCAACAAAGGAGGTGATACATCACAAGCTGACAGATGAAATACAGGGCATAAGCATATAGGGTTGCCTCGGATCAAGGGAAGGGGGTTAAAAGCCCCCACCGCCCCGCGACTGTAATCGTGACGAAAGCCGTATGCACGCCACTGTCCGTAAGGGATGGGAAGGCTCGGCAAGTAGGATGATCGAGAGTCAGGAGACCTGTTCCGGCGGCATGATTCATCCATCGATCTTCGAGGGAAGGGAAGGGAGTTTTTATGAAAACAAAAATTATTACCGTATTTGTCGTTCTGGCAGTTCTACCTTTCGTACCGGCCGTTGCACATGCGGATGAACCAGAGCTCACCGTTCCGCCTGAAACTCAGGCCCAATCCGAGAATAAGGGTACCGGAACTCAGAGGAAAGAACATATCGATGAGATCGTGGTCACTGCGACCAGATTGAAAACCAGCGAACGTGAAGTGGGCAGCTCGGTCACGGTCATCACTGCCGATCAGATCCGTCAGCAGCAGAAAATCACCGTGCTTGATGTGCTGAAGGACGTGCCCGCACTGGACGTCGTCCAGTCAGGAGGTCCGGGGACACAAGCTTCAGTTTTTATCCGGGGAGCAAAATCTGAACATACCCTGGTGCTTATGGATGGGGTGGAAATGAACGATCCTTCGTCGGCGGGACGGTCTTTTGATTTCGCCGACTTGATGGTCGGCAATATTGAACGCATCGAGATCGTTCGCGGACCGCAGAGCACTCTCTACGGTTCCGACGCCATGGGGGGTGTCATCAATATCATCACAAAGAAAGGAACGGGCAAACCTTCCGGTTTCGTGTCGGCGGAGGGCGGTTCTTTCAAGACCTTCACCGAGCGTGCAGGGATCAGCGGTGGCACCGGGCTCATCAACTATTCCTTTGGCATCTCCCGCCTGGACACGGACGGAATCTCCGCTGCCGATGAAAAAGACGGGAACCGCGAGAAAGACGGCTACGAGAACACGACGTTCTCCACCCGGCTGGGGATAACCCCGGCAAAGAACTTCGATGCCGATCTCATCCTGCGATACATCAATACGGAGGCCGACATCGACAACTCCGGCGGTGCCGGCGGCGACGATCCGAACAATACGGCGGACACAAAACAGCTTTTCCTCAGGACGCAGGCGCGTCTTTCCCTGTTCGATGATCTTTGGGAGCAAAAACTGGGATTTTCTCTGAGTGATCACAGCCGGGATTATCGGAATGATATTGATGCGGATCACCCCAGCGATCTCGACCGAAGTTCCTATGACGGGCAGATTCTCAAGTTCGACTGGCAGCACAATCTCTATCTCCACGAATCGAACACGCTCACTTTGGGCATTGAAACCGAGAAAGAAAAAGCGAAATCCTCATACTACTCGGAGAGTGCGTATGGTCCTTATACAAGCACCTTTGCAGAGGAGAACGCCCGGACCAGCGGTTATTATCTCCAGGACCAGATCAAGACATGGAATGACTGGTTCACGACTCTGGGCATCCGTCTGGACGATCACAGCGACTTCGGGACCAAGACCACATACCGGCTAGCGTCCTCCTACCTTATCCGTCAGACCTCGACCAGGCTCAAGGGAAGCTACGGGACAGGGTTCAAGGCTCCCTCGCTCTACCAGCTCTTTTCCCTGTATGGCGACCAGGACCTCGAACCTGAGAAAGGTACGGGCTGGGACGCGGGCGTGGAGCAAATATTCTACCATGAGCTCATCACCCTTGGCATAACGTATTTCAAAAACGATTTCGATGATCTGATCGATTTCGACAGCGGCACATCCAAGTACGTGAACGTGGCGAAAGCTGAGACCAAGGGTGTGGAGACATACTTGTCCGCTCGGCCGAGCGACGATCTCACCCTGAGGGTCAGCTACACTTATACGGACACCAAGGACAAGGATACCGGGGAAAAACTCTTGCGTAGGCCGAAAAACAAGGCATCGTTCGATGCGAACTACCGTTTCCTCGGCAAGGGAAATACCAATCTGGAAGTTTTGTATGTAGGCAAGCGCGATGATTACGACTATTCATCATGGCCGGCCGCCCGGGTTACTCTGGGCGGATACACCCTGGTGAACCTGGCTGCATCATATGATGTCACCAGAAACATTCAGGTCACAGGCCGAGTGAACAACCTCTTTGACAAATATTATCAAGAGGTTTTCGGTTATGGCACCCCAGGGATATCCGGTTATGCAGGGATCAAGTGTTCATTCTAGCCGGCAGGACAGGAAGGGGACGGAGCAGACACCGGGGGTGCAGGGACATCGAGCCCTGCATCGATCTCGGTTTTATCGAAACCGGAATACCCGAGATTCTCGCGCACGCACAGCGAGGAAGGAACAGTGGTGCTTGAAGTTGAAGTAAGGATCGAGGGAAGACCGGGCAAGGTGTCGGTTGTCCATTCCAGCGGATATCGACGCCTGGATGATGCTGCGCTCAATGCGATCGAAAAGGCGGAATTCGTTCCGGCCAGGACATTAGGTAACCCGGTCGTATCGATCAAGCGGGTTTCTATCAGATTCAATATCAAAGACTGGGGGGAATAGGGTCTGTGAACGGGAATGACTCAGGCGGGATGCCTTTTCTCTATGGAGAAGCGCGAGATGGGTAAAAAGTTTGTTGCGATTCTGCTTCTGTTGATCACGACGATCTTCCTCGGAAACAGAGTCCTCCCCCAAACAAGCCGGAATAACCCGGGTGGACCTGTCCCAAGCCACACCCAGAGCAATGTCCGTCCTGTGCATACGCGGATCGTCTCCATGTCCCCGAGCATAACGGAAATCCTGTTCATGCTGGAACTGGGTAAAAATGTAGTGGGCGTCACCCATTTCTGCACATACCCCCCCGAAGCGAGATCCAAGCCGATAATAGGCGGATACAGCGACCCCAATTACGAGGCCGTCGTGGCCCTGCATCCTGACCTGATCATCATGCTGACCGAACATGCCGAGCCCCTCCGAAACCTGGAGAAGCTGGGTTTGAAAACCCTGGTGGTGGATCACCGGAATATCGACGCAATACTGAATTCCATCACTGCTATCGGTTTGTCATGCGGCAGGGAGCGTGAAGCATTGACCGCGGTGGGCGGCCTGCGGGCACGCATGGAAAGGATACGGCGTGTTATCGGCGGCCTTGTTCGGCCACGCGTCATGGTGACGGTGGGACGGAACATGGGTTCGGGCAGAATTGAGGATGTTTACATCAACGGCCACGGCGGGTTCTACAGCGAGCTCATCACCCTGGCCGGAGGTGTGAATGCGTATACCGGCGATGTCTCGTATCCCTCCTTTTCCGAGGAAGGGATCATGCGCATAAATCCCGCCGTCATCATCGACATGGTGCCCGATCTGGGGGCAAGGGCACTGGATAAAGATACAGTAATCCGCCAATGGCGGAACCTGAGCCGGGTGAATGCCGTGAGGAACTCTCGCGTGTACGTGTTTGGCCAGGATTATACAGTGATCCCCGGACCACGGTTCATTGATCTCCTCGAAGAAATGGCGCGGGCGATCCACCCCGAAGCGACCTGGAGTACCCCATGAACCCCCCGATTGTCGAATTCGAGCACTTTTCCTTTGTCTTGGAGGGCCATATGCTGCTCAGCGACATCAGCCTGAGTATAGACCCGGGCGAATTCGTTTCCATTATCGGCCCAAACGGCGCGGGCAAGACCACCTTGCTCAAATGCCTGGAGCGTATTCATCACACGAGTCACACCGGGATCAGGATTGCGGGGAAATCGCTGGCCGCATATTCGCAGAGGGAGCTGGCCCGGGTGGTAAGCTACGTGCCCCAGGCTGATGGCGTCTTACCTCTCTTTACGGTGGCCGAATTCATCATGATGGGGCGCTATCCCTATCTGAGCCCCTGCACACCTCCGAGAAAACACGACAAGGCCGTCGTTGCGGAAGTCCTGGAGCTGACCGGCACGGCTCAGTTCAGCCGCCGCCATCTTGCCACGCTCAGCGGAGGTGAACGGCAACGGGTATTCATTGCCGCAGCCCTCGCGCAGGAAGCCCGTATACTGCTCCTGGACGAGCCTGACGTTTTCCTCGATCCCTGTCATCAGAGCGAAATCCATGGACTTCTGTCGCGCATCAACCGCGAGCGCGGGGTTACCGTCCTGCTGATAACGCACGATATCAACCTGGCCGCACTCATCAGCGGGCGCATCCTGGCCCTGAAAAAGGGCAGTCTGGTCTATTGGGGAGATCCGGAAGGCTTGATGCAGGAGGACGTTCTGTTTGACATCTATGGAAAGCCCTTTGTGTTCGTCAAACATCCCTCGATTGGGAAAAACGTTGTTGTCACGGATGCGCCATGCTGAATTCCCGGTATAAGAAACGCTTTCTTCTGGGATTGACGATCCTGGCAATCGTGGTTGCCGTGGGAGCTCCCTTCACAGGCATGCAATTCATATCGCTTCGTTCCGTTCTCGACCCGGTTTCCGCTGGAACGGACTATGACATCTTCTGGCGGATCAGGGTGCCGCGCGTCTGCATCTCTTTCCTGGCCGGTGCCGGTCTGGCGATCAGCGGCATGGCCTATCAGGCCATGTTCCGCAATCTGCTCGCCACACCGTATACCCTTGGCGTAGCCAGCGGTGCATCGCTGGGAGCGGCCTGCTATGTGCATCTGGGTTTCATGTTCAGCCTGCTGGGCATCCCCGGCATATCCGTATTCGCCTTTTGCGGGGCCGTGCTTGCCGTGGCTTTTGTATACGGCATCACCATGCTCCGGGGAAAAAGACTTGCCTCGTCCACCTTGCTGCTGGCAGGCGTGGCGATCAGCTTCTTCTTCTCCAGCCTGATACTCTTCATCCAATATCTGAGCACCTTTGCGCATTCCTTTCAGATCGTGCGCTGGCTCATGGGCGCAATCTCGGTGGTGGGGTTCGAGCCCGTGCGCCAACTGACGCCGTTCGTTCTCTGCGGCTCTCTGGTCATCCTGTATCTCAGGCACGAGCTCAATCTCTTGATGGCAGGCGAGGATCTCTCCACCAGCCGCGGGGTAAACGTCAACAGGACCAGGCAGTTTACGTTCTTCGCCACCTCGCTCATGGTGGGCGGCGTGGTGGCGGTGTGCGGCCCTATCGGTTTCATGGGTATGATGGCCCCGCATATCTGCCGATTGATCATCGGCGCGGACCATCGTTACCTGGCTCCGGCCACACTGCTCTTCGGCGGCGTGTTCCTGACCGTGTGCGACACCATCGCACGGACCATCATCGCACCGGCGGAGATGCCGGTGGGCATCATCACGGCGCTGCTGGGCGGGCCGTTTTTCATTTGGCTGCTGGTCGGCAGATCATCCGACAAGTGGGGCATGGCATAAGTCCCTCGATGAAAAATCATAAGGAGGATAGCAATGAATAAATTCGACAAGGGCAGGATCTTGATGGCCGTGTGTCTTGCCGCAACCTTGGCCGTGCAAGCCAGGGCTACGGACCTGAACACGATCCCCGGCGAGGGACGAAAAGAACTCGTTGTGACCATCGATTACGGGAAAAGCAAACCTGCCCGGACCCTGCACGTCCCCTTGATAAAGGGGAAGACTGTCCTGGAAACCTTGCAAACCGCGGCGGCTGTGGAGACCCACTCGGTCGGGCCGTTTGTGTTTGTGATTGCCATCAACGGCATTGAAGGCAAACGGGGAGAAATGGCCTGGTATTATACGATCGATGGCAAGAGGGTGGGCGAACTGGCTTATACAAAGGTGCTCGACGGCACGGAGGGCTCGATGCAGTGGACCTATACGAAAGATGTCTGCTCGTGGACAGTGGACGGAAAGCCCCAGGCCCCGAAATAATGAGCAGCAGAAAAAACCGGACTTCCCGGGGAAGGCTCGGCTGTTTCGAACCGACCATGAAGGGCGGCTTCCCCTTCCGGCTCGGCACCACGTCGTATATCCTCGAAGACGACCTTGTGCCCAACTGCAGGTTTCTGGGGCCGCTGGTGGACGATATCGAGCTCGTACTCTTCGAGTCGGACGAGATATCGAACCTCCCAGACAAAGAGATCATCGATTCGCTCACCGGCATCAAGGCAGAGCACAGCATTACCTACACCGTGCACCTGCCCCTCGATACGGAACTCGGAAGCCTCGACGAGGAAGTGCGGAGACGCTCGGTGGAAAAGTGTCTGCGGGTTATTAAGCTCACTTTCCCATTGTCGCCCTTTGCCTATGTGGTCCACTTCCATGGCGAGATGCGGGGCAACGTCCCGGCCCGTGATATTACGGGGTGGTTGGATGCCCTGGACAAATCAGCTCTCGGGCTGCTGGAGTCTGGGGTGGACCCCTGTCTGCTGTGCGTCGAAACCCTCGATTACCCCTTCGAGCTTGTCGCGCCCATCGTGACCCGCCATGGCATGTCCGTCTGCCTGGATGCCGGTCACCTCGCCTTTTTCGGGTATCCCCTGGAGGAATACCTCGACAGATATCTGCCCGAGAGCAGGGCCGTCCATCTGCACGGCCATCGCGACGGTGCCGACCACAAGGATATAAGCACCCTGGAGCCCGGGGTCCTCGCATCACTGACGGATCATCCCTGTTTTGCGGATGACCGGGAGCGGGTTCTGACCCTGGAGGTCTTCGGGCTCGACGACTTCGAGCGGTCAATGGAAACCATGCGGAGGTTACGCACATGAACAAAATCACGCTCATCAGCGGCGGAGGCCGGAGCGGCAAGAGCAGGCATGCCCTGTCCCTGGCCCTCGGCTATAGCGGCAGGCGGGTCTTTGTCGCCACGGCAGAGGCCCTCGACGACGAGATACGAGATCGCATCGGAAAGCATAGAGCGGAGCGCGGAGACGCTTTCATTACCGTTGAGGAGCCTCTGGACCCGGCCCGGGCGCTCAAATCCCTGCCAGGAGACATCACGGTGGCCGTGGTGGACTGCCTCACGGTCTGGCTCGGCAACCTCATGCATCACCGCGGCAGCTCGAATGAAAGATACACGGAGGTGGACTCACTCATGAGCATCTTGAGCAATCCCTCCTGCAACCTCATCATGGTCACCAACGAGGTGGGCATGGGCATTATCCCGCACAATGACATGGCCCGCCGATTCAGGGATCTGGCGGGATGGGTCAACCAGGAGGCAGCCAAATTGGCGGATAATGTAATTCTCATGGTCTGCGGAATACCCGTCATGGTGAAAAGGGGTGCGGATGGGCCTGCTCGATGATACGATTCGCGAAATCCTGCCCGTGAACCGCAGCCTCGAACTGCAGGCCCGCTCCCGGCTCGACAGTCTGACCAAACCCAAGGGAAGCCTTGGAGACCTGGAAGATGTCGCGGTGCGGTATTGCCTGGCAAGGGGAACCCTTTTGCCGGACCTGGGCAGGAAAATCATCTTTACCTTTGCCGGCGACCACGGCGTAGTTGCAGAGGGGGTTTCAGCCTATCCGGGAGAGGTGACGCGCCAGATGGTTAAAAACATGCTCGCCGGTGGGGCTGCGGTCAATGTCCTGGCCCGCCATGCCGGGGCTGAGGTTTGCGTGGTGGATATCGGCGTCGCCGGTTTCCTGGAAGATGCAGAAGGTTTGATCGTGAGGAAAATTCGGCCTGGAACGGCGAACATGGCTGAAGGTCCCGCCATGACCGAAGAAGAGGCCCGGCAGGCCGTGGAGGTCGGCATCAACCTGGCCAGAGACGCTGCAAACCAAGGAGCAACTCTTATCGGCACCGGAGAGATGGGGATAGGGAACACTTCGTCCTCTTCGGCATTGCTGGCGGCCCTGCTGCCTTGCGGGATCGGTGAGGTCACGGACCGGGGCACAGGGATCGAGGGGAAGACTTTGGCACACAAGATCGCCGTTATTGAACGCTCCCTTGAGGTCAACCGGGTTTTATTCACCGATCCCTTACATACCCTGGCCGCTGTGGGCGGGCTCGAAATTGCAGGGATATGCGGTTTGATTCTGGGTGCTGCATCGAAAAAAATCCCGATTGTGGTGGACGGTTTCATCTCTTCGGCAGGGGCGCTCGTGGCCTGCAGGCTGTGCCTCCATGCAGCGGAGTATCTGTTCTTCAGCCACCTCTCGGCAGAGGGTGGGCATAAAATCTTCTTCGAGCATTTTCATGAGAAGCCCCTCCTGAACCTCGGCATGCGGCTCGGCGAGGGGACAGGGGCTGCCCTGGCCATGTTCGTCATCGAGGCGGCAATGAAAGTCTACGGCGAGATGGCCACCTTCGCATCTGCAGGTGTTTCACACAAGGGAGGATAAGGACATGTTCCAAGGTCTGGTCACTGCGCTGAGAACGCTGACGATCCTGCCCGTTCCCGGCAGGGATACCCGCGACCTGCCACAGGCATTGCCATGGTTTCCCCTGGTCGGATGTCTGCTGGGCATCATGCTCTGGGGCCTGGCCCTGGCATTCGACCTCGCATCCGCCGGCTGGCCCGCCGGGGCGGCCATCACGGCAGTAGCAGGATCGGCGGTCCTCACACGGGGTTTTCATCTGGACGGCCTTGCCGACCTCGCCGACGGTTTCGGCGGCGGCCGGGACCAAGAGCGGGCTCTGGCGATCATGAAGGACCCGCACATGGGTGCCTTCGGGGTCATGGCGATCGTTCTCGTGCTCATGGCCAAGTGGGTTGCATGCACGCGTCTTGTGGAGACGGGACTGATATCCTGGATCATTCCCGCGTATATCGTCTCGCGTTTGTCAGTTGCGGAGCTTGCTGCGTGTCTGCCGTATGCCCGCAGGGAGGGCGGCACGGCAGGGCCTTTCGTGGACAAGGCACGGCCTGGCCATCGGCTCATAGCCCTTGTGTCGGCTTTGCTTCTCGTCATGGCCTTCAAAGGTCTTTCCGGGGCACTGGTCCTTTTCTTCGGGTGGGCCTTGTGCCGTCTCCTCGGGGTGTGGTTCCTCAAGCGCGTGGGCGGGGTTACCGGAGACCTCTTGGGGGCATGCTGCGAGCTTGTCGAGACAGGGATTCTCATGGCCTGCGCCGTAGGGGGTACGGCACTGGAGCGGATCGTTCCTCATGGGGTGCTTCCCTTATGAACCGGATGAAGAAAAACCGGGCCCGGTGCCTTGCTGTCCTTGGCACCGGTTCGGACGTGGGCAAGAGCATCGTGGTCGCCGCCCTCGGACGGATCTTCAGCGATTTGGGCGTACGTGTGGCACCGTTCAAGGCACAGAACATGTCAAACAACTCGTTCGTGACCCTGGACGGAGGCGAGATGGGACGCGCCCAGGTCGTACAGGCCGAGGCGGCCGGCATCGAGCCCCACACGGACATGAACCCCGTGCTTCTGAAACCGTGCACGGATACCGGAGCGCAGCTCGTGCTCCACGGCCGGACCGTGGGCAATCGCGAGGCCGCTGTGTATTTCAAGGATACAAGTGGTCTCTTCCGCGAGGCCAAGGAAAGCCTGAGACGGCTGCGTGCCTCCCATGACCTCATCATCATGGAGGGGGCCGGTTCCTGTGCCGAGGTCAACCTCCGGGCGCGGGATTTCGTCAACTTCCGCATGGCCCATGCTGCAAAGGCACCGGTAATCCTGGTCGCTGACATCGACCGTGGCGGGGTGTTTGCCCAGATTGTGGGCACCTTGGCGGTCATCCCGCCCAAAGACCTGGCGCGCCTGCGGGGGATCATCATCAACAAGTTTCGGGGCGATGCTTCGCTCTTCCGGGAGGGCATTAGCTGGATCGAACAACACACCGGGTTACCCGTGCTCGGGCTCATCCCGTACGTCCGTCACATGGAGATTGATTCCGAGGACGGAGTGCCTCTGGATATCATCACCGATCCCCCATTCGATGCCGTGTCGGGCAAGTTTGCCCTGGCCGTGATCCGCCTTCCCCATATTTCGAACTTCACCGATTTCGCGCCGTTTGGCAGCGACCCTTCCTTGGCCCTGCACTACCTTGCCCGGCCCCGGTCCCTGCACGGGTATGCCGTCGTGATACTGCCGGGCACAAAGAATGTGCGCGCGGATCTGGAATGGATTCGGTACACCGGCTGGGTTGATAAGATCAATGCATATGCGGCCCATGGCGGATGCATCGTAGGGATATGCGGGGGCTACCAGATGCTCGGGACTAAAATCCTCGACCCATATGGCGTCGAGGGCTCACCTGGCATGACCGAGGGGTTGCGCCTCCTCGATGTGTCCACTTCCCTGACGAAAAAGAAGGTGCTGACGCGCGTGAAGGGTATCCGGGAAACAGACAGAGAAGAGGTGGAGGGCTACGAGATCCACATGGGGCGCACGCGCAGGGGTGCCGGGACGGATTATGCCTTCCAGATCATCGTGCGCCAGGGGCGGGACGTAGATATTTGCGACGGCGCAACCAGCCCAAACGGCCGTGTATGGGGGACCTATATCCACGGCTTGTTCGACCGCCCGGGATTCAGGACCGCCTTTCTCAAGGGATTGGAC
>Ga0172382_10012669_pt1 | contig 10966 bp, 17 predicted proteins | sample Leawel138RmetaG_FD_122245 | JGI IMG/M metagenome (GOLD analysis project Ga0172382, IMG submission 122245) | Leachate microbial communities from a municipal landfill in Southern Ontario, Canada - Leachate well 138R metaG | ecosystem: Engineered > Solid waste > Landfill > Unclassified | place...
GTTTCCGTAATCTAGTACTGGGCCTGGTGGCTCAATGTCATAGTCAGGCGAAGTATCATCCTGAGGAATTCTGATGGTAGAGTTATCATCGGGGTTATCACCAATATGAGGATAAGGATAACGATCAGTATTTCTTCTTCCTGGTGGAGTCGTTACCTTTTCAAAGACTCCGCAGAGAAGTGGGAAGCTAGCGTGAAGTCCTCTTTTATTTGAAAACTTCATCGTTGATGGAAGCTCGGCATTCTTACTAATTCCTTGAATAATAGCAACTTTCCCTCGAAAATCAGGTTCAGTACCTTTTTCGATTTTAACAAGCTGATCTTCCAGGTTGATGTCATCTTCCCATAGATCATCAAGAAACTTTTGATATGAAGCAAGTTGTGAGTAGTAGTAACTTCCAAATGAATCCGAAAGAGGATGAATATTAGCTCCCAACCATTGAGAGTTAAGATCTGCATCAAGCGGGATAAGAGTATTTCCAACTACTAATAATGCCTCTTCTTCATCAATTACGCCGTCCTGGTTAAGATCATCCGCTAGATTCGGACAGCGGTCTGCTAAGTGAATAGTTTGTTCGAAAGCCGTTTCTGCAGTAAGGGCATTTCCAAAGAAACGTACATCACCTATTAATTCGTCACCCTCTAAAGAAAGAGTGACAGCGCCATCAACCGGTCCAGAAACTTCAAGATTGATGGGAAAGAGTTTGGCAAGATATTGCCCTTCAGATGTCTCAGGAGTAACAAGTGGATCTTCAGTCTGTTGTTCAACAGAATTTTTTAAGTGCTCTTTCTTTTTTGTAGAACCTTCATTTCCACAAGAGATAATCGTAAAAGTAATAAAGATACTTAAGAGCATTTTCATATACTTCTCCTTAGATATCAACCTCTAGGGCATCCTTATAGGCTTGAATGACTTCGATGTGATTCCATGTGTTTTTTACTTTTCCATCTCTTTCAAAGTTTTCCAGATCAATGGGTTGGTAATAATACATGTTTGTTTTCATGGTATAGCACCAGCCGGTCTCAGGATAATTGGCATATTCTGAATAAAAATCAATGAGTGGACATTCCACTTTGTTTCTCATGAAAACATCAGTCCACTCTTTCATAGTGAGTAAACGTTTTGCATATTTCTTATCAGCTATTCTCTCAATGACATCTTCATCGGATGAAATATGAAGCATAGGCGCAACATGAAACCACCATTGGAAATCATACTTACGAATGTATTTTCTAGTGAAAAATATCCATGCCTTTGAAGAATAAATTTGATGTTTTATTCTCCAGGAGTAACTCCAAACATGGGCGCGATTAAAGCATTCAGAGTTATTGGTTTTAGTTTCTAACTCTGAAAAAAGTTCATGACCTCTCTGGAGGTTCGGGATGATTGTAGGGAAATAAGTTTGAAATAAGTCTGAGTAACTTTTTATTTCTAATGGTATTTCATTGAATTGAGAGGAGAAATTCACAGCAGAGATGAGTGTAATGATGCGATCAGTTTTGAAATGAAATTTATAGGTATGGCCAATATCAATACCGTGCAAAGATTTATTGGCCTTCAGAACGGCACCATTCTCAAGATAGATTCTTGTGACGTCTTCATCATGTGAAATATCAACAATGGTAGAAGTCATTGTTTGTGCCAATGCATGATTAAAAATACAAAGAAAAATCAAGATAACAAATTTCATGTCAGAGACCTCCATATGACGGCCATCATTCTTAGCATCTTGAGCTTATTAGTCACCTTAAGCTCATCATAATCTTTAAGGTTAATCTCAAGGGATCCTTTAAATAGGGAGAGCGAAGAGCTTTTTGACTGTACGAAGAGGGAGTGGATCACCATTATAGGTGCTGATTGGAGGTCCGCTATGATGCAACAAAATGTCGATTCAAATATTAACGAGGATTTCACATCTTTTGATCGGCACGAAGAAGAGATTCCACGTAAAAAGAAAATTATGGTCATTGATGATGACGTAGATTTTAGACTTATGGTTTCTGAGATATTGGTTGACCATGGTTATATCGTCACGACTGCAAAAGATGGAGAGATTGGTCTAAATCAACTACTACAAAGTGAAGATAGACCAGATTTAATTCTGGTTGATTTGATGATGCCTGTAAAAAATGGAATTCAATTCCGGCGCGAACAAAATTATCTGAAGGAAATTGCCGACATACCAGTGGTTTTTGTTACAGGTGAGGGAATTATCGACGGAGAATTGTGTATTCAAAAACCTTTCGATCATGAGGAGTTTCTTGAGCTTATTGATAAGTATATTTAAGTTTTGGCTTCCCGATTGCTACATGAATCGTGAGGAGGAAAACTCATGAAAAAGAGAAAGGAAAAGACTAAGGTAGAGAATCAAACTGAACAAACTGAAATTGACAATGAATTAGAAGATATGAATGGGATTGATGGTTACTACTTTACGGGTGAAGTTAATAAGCAAACTCTACAAGATAATAAAGACCCCGTAGGAGAGTTTGATCAGTTTGCCTTTCGCCACTCTCACTCCGTTGCTGAAAACTATCATGGACCTCCAGAGTATACACTAGAAGAAAGTTGGAGAGAGTGGGATAAGTTTTTAAGCGACGATTTCTCTAAAGTAGCAGGTCCTTCCTATAGAGACCAAGCACATGAAAAAGCGAAAAAAGAAGAAATCAGAAATCTTCTAGAAGATACCATTGAGATGGAAAACTTAAGTATTAACTTAATTGGTCACAATGTGTTTGTATCCGGCCGAGCGACGACAGAACTGAATCACGAGCAAATTACTGAGCTTATTAAAAGCATAGATGGTATCGAAAATGTGGTAAACCACATTCAACTTAGAGCTTTCTCTCCTCATAAGGGGCCCCAGTCTATCATGAAAAAAGATCTGGGACTTGAGGGAGGAATGTATGAAGCCTGATCCTGAAGAGGTGATTGGAGAATCAGAATATAGTATTAACCAAACCTTACCAATTGATATGAATGATGAATATATTTCACTAGCATTTAATGATTTTACTCACGATTTAAGTGATGAGGAAATTCGCTTTAATGCCTCATATCTTCTTAGAGTGCATCAAGAAATTGATGCCGAAGATGTTACATTGGAATGTGAGGATGGCGTTATTACCCTGAACGGAGTCGTGGATAATGAAGACATGAAGATGTTGTGTACACGGCTTTGCAGTGTGGTACCTGGGGTAAAAGATGTTATTAATAACCTAACTTGGTTTTGATATTGCATTTAATTTTCCCATGAGGAAAAGATTATTGATCATCATCATTTTCCTTTTTTTCTTTTCCTGTGGAAAAAAGGCCAGTCAAGAAAGCGAACTGCTCCTACTCAATGAATATACACACGAATTATATGAACTCTCTTATACCGGAATTGATTCTCAATATCATTTTGAAGGAAGTGTCGAGATCGCAGGAGCGGGACTTCATCTCAAGATCAACTCGGATAATCTACGTAAGGGATATCTTTTTTTAGTTCTCCACTCATCATCAGATTGTGACTATTTGGAGAGTTCCAAAGTCATGTGGAATCTTAATAATAACTATATAAGAAATGCTGACTTTGAAAACGGTTTTTCTATGGAGGAAGGACGGGTTAAAAAATCCTTTGACTATTATCTGTTAACTCGGTTTCTAAGAACTCCTAAGAAGGGCTTTTACTCACTTAGAGAAGGTGAAAAACTTTCCTTAGAAATGCGAACGCTTCTTTTCTACTACTCAAGCAATACTGTCATTAAGCCTCAAGAACTCATCTTAATGGGATGTGCAGAGTTTCACTCTACATAATCTTCTTCGAGCTCTTGGAGCTGACGTTGATTATCATCTTGCCAAATTTCTTCATCATACTCTTCATTGTAAAGAACTTCTTCTTGACTTTCTTGAATATCAATCAACTCTTCTTCAGAGTACTCATCTTCATTAATAGGAGCTTCTTGGTAGTAATCTAGCTCTGGATTAGAAATATCTTGGGCAAAGCAGCTCAATGAAAAAAGCAAAGTAAAAAAAACTAATTTCATTTTCATCCTCCCGGTATGTCAAAAGACCTGCATCTTGAATGCCAAAGTTCAGAAGAGTTAAAGGGTAAAAATGCCATGTGGCTTGAGCATTTTGCCTCCTTAATTTGTCCAGTAGCCTTTAATTGAGAAGAAGAGGATGGCGAGCATTTTGCTCTGGAAACAATTTGACCAGGAGGTTGTTCATGATTAGGAATACGCGACATTACATGGCCCCTGTTGGCCTTCTTGGAGTGACTTTATTGATGCTGGCCTGCGGACAAGAGTCTTCTGATAAGTCTCATTCTTCAGCTTCTCCCAGACAAAATGAGGAGAGTCGAGAAGGGACTATGTATCGGGCCCAGCTTCTACCGCTCAATAATATTGTTGCAGGAGCATCTGCTGGCATTCTTGATTGGGAAGTAAGATCAGCAAAAACTAAGGTGACTCTAACCATGACGAATACTCCTGAGGACATGGAGCATTTTCAGGCCATTCATTCCGGCAGCAAGTGTCCAACGAAGAGCGCAGATGGGAACTCTGACGGAATTATCGATATGGCGGAACTAGAGAAAGTTAGTGGAAGTATGCTTTTTCCTCTTGATTCAGACCTTTCATCTTTAGAACAGGGGCATTTTTCCCGTTCTCGATCTAACTTTTTTGGAAACTATGTTTATTATTCTGAAGCTGAGAACCAAAGACTTCGCTCAATTGCTTCAAGTCAGTCACCGGAAAACCGCGTTGTGGTGGTTTACGGAGTAAATCAAAGCTATAATCTGCCTTCATCTGTTTTTGCTAAAGAGGGTAATCGCCATCGATATGTTCCCATTTCTTGTGGAGTAATTAAAGCACGTCCGCAGGAAAGTCTCTTCTAAGTTTAAATCTTAATTGAAAACTTTTCATGCCAAGAACCTCGGGTTAGAATAATTTAATTTCTAACATGAGGTTCTTTTATTATGAAAATTCTTTATTCACTTCTTTTCTTGTTTTCATTCAGCTCTTTAGCAGCAAATCCAGTTGTTGTTATCGATACTAATTTTGGAAAAGTTGAAGTTGAGCTTGATGAAAAGAAGGCGCCTGAAACAGTTAAAAACTTTCTTGTTTACGTGGATGCTCGTTTTTATGATGGGACGATCTTTCATCGCGTGATTGATAACTTTATGATCCAGGGAGGAGGGTTTCTTCCAGGGATGAAAGAAAAGACAAATAAAAGACCACCTATTAAAAATGAAGCTAAAAATGGCCTGAAAAACGATGTGGGAACAATTGCTATGGCCAGGACGAATGATCCGCATTCCGCTACCGCGCAGTTCTTCATTAATGTTAATGACAATGATTTTCTTAATCATAAATCAGAAACGACTTCCGGGTGGGGGTATGCTGTTTTTGGAAAAGTAACCAGTGGTATGCATGTGGTTAACAGAATTAAGAAAGTGAGAACTGGGAACATGGCAGGACATGCCAACGTTCCCATGGATGAGGTATTAATTAAATCAATTCGTAGAAAATAATTTAAAGACTTATAGTTTTTTCTTTCGTTTCTAGATAGTTTTTTGAGAAGTGAAGGAGTTGACCATCTGAAAAGTCCTCCTTCGCTTCAGCAAAAAGAGTACTCTCTTCAAATTCGACATGTTCTTCGATGCTGTATTTGATCTCTTGAAATAATTCCAACCATTCTTCAGAGTTAAACTCAAGCCCTTCGAGCATTTCAAATGAGTCTCTTACTTGGCGATGTTCAAATTCTGCATCATCCGCTAGAAAAAGAGCGTTATCGATTTGTTCATTTTTAAGACTCGCATACAAAGTCAGTTCTTCTGCTTCCATGTGAGCGAACAGTTTTGTTTTCATTTCTTCGAAGAACTTTTTCTTCGCTTTTATCTCTGGTGTTCTGATGATGCGGTTAAGGAGCTGAATAATCTCAACATGCTCGCTTTTAAGTATCTCAAGTATATTAGTCTGCATTTTCTTTCTCCTCACTAGGAACATCATAGCGATAGTTTCTTATATCTTGCTCTTCTTGTGGAACGGACCATTGTCCACAGGAGTTAAGCACAGCAAGTAGGATTATGAGCTTTATCATGATCTCCTCCCTTAAGACTCATTCTAGAAATTATAAGAGGGATCGAACATTTAAGAGATTCTAAAGGAGTTACTTAATCCACGGCACCGTGATTTAGTAAGACTTTGCCGATACAAAGAGCAGTTTGGGAGGGCCTATGAAATTACTTATTCTTTCTTGTTTGTTATTTCTAAGTTCTATAATTGAAGCGAATACGATTACATCAACTATTCATTCTTTTGATATTGATCCCAAGGGTGATGATCACTTCATCAAGTTGAATTCAGGTGAAGTGATCTTTGTGAATGATTTGAATGTCATTGAAGAACTACAGAAAAATAAAAAAAATGAACTAGTCGAGTTCAGCTTAGATAAGAATAACGAACTCGTATATTGGAACTCTTTATCAGTGGAAGAACCTGTAGAGTCTTTCACTGATAAACCGACAACTTCACCTGTCTATCAACCGACTCTTATTTCTGGAAAAGAAAACCTTATGGCAATTTTCCAAGGACTGAGAAAGGACACCAGAAGAAGATCTGAGTGTTATCATCGAGCTTATGTCTGGGCCTATGAGGAACATAAAAAAAGTAATCGAATGCTGACGAAACACTTTCTCTTTTTCACCAGAAGATACATTAGAGAGTATCGTTATCGCTGGTGGTTCCATGTGGCCCCTTCCGCTTTATTTGCAAACGATGATGGTTCTCAAGAGTTCATTATTTTTGATAGAACATTTATGAATGGACCGGCCTCTATTAAAGAGTGGACTGACAGCTTTATTGCTTCCAGGAGACATTGTCCGGTAGTGTATGTTTATTCTCACTATAACAATAATCAAGAATCTCAGCATTGTTATCTGATCCCTACACCAATGTATTATCTACAACCTTTGGATATTGAAAATTTTGAAAAGAAGGGAGTAGAAAAGCAAAACTTTGTTCCTTGGGATCTTAACCTTTCTTATCGAAAAGGTTTTACCGGACCTCGATTATAAATCAAGTTTCACGGCAAGATCCTCAATGAGGTAGCCAATCGCATAGGGAACGGAATGTTCCCTATCCTTGTTCCACTTATGGCTATGACCAAATCCTAATTTATGCATCCATTCGTGCATGAGATTTCCGGCCACTTGAGCAGGTGTATAGCGATTGAAGTACTTTCGATTCATCCAAATGCGAGTTGTATGAGGGTAAGTGTAGCCAATGGTTTTCGACGAATCTTCGTAGAGTTCTAATTCCACATCCATCGTATTGTTCGCCTGACGATTTCCTATAATCTCTGCTCCTAGAAGGATGAGTTGATAGATTTCTTCGTTAGTGTAATTGTTATTATCATTAAATCTCTTCTCATTCTTGAAAGTGTATTCAAGAACAAGGTCATGAAATTCATCTGAATTAATAATGGTTTTAATAATGTGAACGGCTTTATTAACTTTTTTGATATCGTCTGCAGTGAAATTGGTAAAACTGATGTTTGTTTTCCAATTTCCTGCAATCGCCCGATAGGGAAGTGGCTTCTCACTTTGAGCTTCTTTGAGATAGGTTTTATTGTGAGAGCAACTCACAAAAATGACCAATAATGAGAGAATAAGTTTCTTTTCCATCATGTCCTTATGAGCTTCCTGCTCATTGTGCCTTACTGGTAATTAGGGACAAGCCGTGAGTTTTTTCCTAAAGTTGAGCAATATCTTGCGATATGCCTTTGGCCATATCTTTTACAATATAACCTAGAGCATAAGGTACTGAATGCTCTCGCTCGGGAGTTTTCTCTACGGAGTGATCAAAACCTATTTTGTGTAACCACTCATGAAATAAGTTATTGGCCACCTGATAAGGTTCAAATCTATTTAAAAATTTTTCGTTAATATAAACATGGGAAATATGCGGATAGGTATAACCAATGGTATTGGACTGATCGTCTCGGTAAAGAACCAGTTCCAAATCCATATTACCGTTAGCAGTGGTGTTGCGACCAACCAGCTCTTTTCCCTCTATGATCTTTTGGTAAATTTGCTCATTCGTTAAGCCAGCATTATCTTTAAATGTGAATTCGTTATTGAAGCTCTTAGAGATAACTGCTTGTTTAAACTCTTCGGAGAGGACAATTTTTTTAATCAGTTCCGCTGCTTTAAATATTTTTTGTTCCTGTTCCTGATTAAACCCTTTTAGTTTGAGAGTAACATCAAAGGCATAGCTTGAAATTGGTAGTAAAAAAATTAGTGAGCAGATGATCTTGATTCCTAGCACTTGCCAATCCTCCCCATGAACCATTAGTTAAACTTAATTATTTTGACTATGCCAAAACCGGCTTCGCTCCTTCAAGAGGCTAGGGATTTAAGATTGTTGGTAAGTTTATTGCTCAGGTTGATTTTTAAGATTTGTCTAAGAATAGTGATATAAAACATTCAAAATCGTTTAAAAATCCGAGTTTTTGGGGTAGGTTTGTGCGCACAAAAAGGATTTCTGATTATGGCCTATGAAAGTTCGTTTAATAAAGATTTTGCCCGTAAGTTAGCTAAAGTTGAAAATGCTGAAGCTTTTCTGGACAGTGAACTCGCTAAAATGAAGGAACGTGCCCTACAACTTAATGCTGCCAGAGAACATATGTCGAAGGGCTACGAGTTAGTGCTTGAAGGTCTGAAGATGGCCTTCCCTGAGCTGGATTTAAACGATAAGAACCTTATCGGTACTCCCAATCGCATGGCACGCGCTCTATTAGAGGTTTGTTCCGGAATGGGGACAGATGAGAAAGAAATCTTTTCTACTACTTTCCCGGCTGAAAATTATAATGAAGTGATTATTCTCAAAAATATTGATTATACCTCACTTTGTTCACACCACTTCTTCCCATTTACAGGTAAGGCCCATGTGGGATATTTGCCTGACACTCATAATGTTGAGGAATCTAAAGTTGTAGGTCTTTCCAAACTTGCTCACATTGTCGATTGTCACGCTCAGCGTCCCCAGCTTCAAGAGAGAATGTGTTCAGGAATTATGGAATCAATTAAGTCAGAACTTCGTCCTGCAGGTGTTATGGTGGTGATTGAAGGAAGTCATGGATGTCTTTCATGTCGTAGTGCTAAGAAGGCCAACGCAACGATGATTACTTCTGCCCTTGATGGAAAGTTTAAAGAAGATTCTAAATTAAGAGCAGAGTTTTTAAGCCTAATTGGATTAATGAAACAATGAGATATTTAATTCTTTCTCTTGTCATCAGTACTTTTTCTCTGCCGGCCTTTAGTCAATGCAAGGTCTATGGGATTTCTGATTCTCCTCAAAGGCTTAATTGCACTCTAGGTCAATTGAAAATTAATCTGACGTGTAAGAAGAATTCTTATTTTTTAAATCGAGAGAAAGTCTCCTTGGCCTTCCATATGGAAGTTGAAGAAGGGGCAACTCCTTTAGTCTTTAAAACAACGAGCGGAAAGACGCTCATTGTTCTGCCAGAAGATAACATTCTCGCAGAGTATGAAGATGGAAAAGAATATCATCAAGGAAGCTGTACCAAATAGCTGACTTCTATTTTTCTTTGTGGACATATCGTCATTAGTATTTGATCAGTGAGAGTTTCGCCTTTCTTCAAGCTCACCGCATAGTCCCCATCAATTTTTTGAATGAGGTTTAAAAGATCTCTTTCAGTAGTATCTCTAAAGTAATACCGGATACATTCAAAATCCTTTACTTCAAGGCAATGTTCTTGGATCCCTTGAGTTCGCAGTTCTGCAATTTGCTTTTCCTTTATTCTTTGAAACCCTCCTTCGTCGACAACCAAGGGAAGAGTAGAAGGGATCTGGAGGAAGACATTTTTCATATTTTTTAAGCGCAGATTTGTTTTGGCCTTACCTTCAATTTCTAGTGTTATTTTGCGGCAATTTAGTTCCTGGGATAGTTCACTCCGTTTAAGAGAGTACTGAAAGTGATTGGAGAGCTGTGGTTTTAACAGATTAAACTCAGCAATATGCGGATCGCTGCACGCTATGGTCAGAAGAAGAGTGGCCAATAAAATCTTATTCATTAATAGAATTATCCCACCAGTTAAGGTGGAGAAATTCTAAAGAAAATATTAATGTAAGTGAAATTGAGTGAAACCAAATGTTTAAAAAGCATTTCTGCATTGAAGGTCAAGGTTCTTAGCGATTTCTGTCAGTGTTTGCATCATCATAATATTAATTTTTGTGTCTTCAATGATGTAGATGATTTCAACTTCCCTGCCGCAATCAAAATAATAATCTTGGTAATGATCTAAGAGCTTTAGAAGGTGTGTTTCTACCTCATTGGCCGCTTCCAGAGTTGGAAGAACAAGTTGGCAATTCCTCTCATTAACACTGAACTCTATTTGCGGAATTTCAATGGCGTTAATTTTACGATGAAGTTCATCAATATTTTGAGATAAGTTCTGACAGGATGTGCGGGCAAAAACTGATGAAGTCATGAAGAGAAAAACGAGAGGGGAGATTAGTCTTAACATATAAATCCTTTACTCTCATTCTAAGTCATTCTCTTCTAAAAGAAATTGATCAGTTTTTGCCCCTCCTGTTTATTTATTTAATTCTGCTTGGGCCTTTCTAATAATGTCCATGGCCTTAACTAAAAGTCGAGCAGCTTCTTGTGGAGCGTGAAAGCCCATAGAGTTTTCCGCTTCAACATAGTCGATAAGGAACTGGGCCTCACGGTGAGCATTTTGTGCTTGAGCAATTTTTTGCTCAGATACCTTTTGCTCTTTAGCCTTTGTAATAGCGTCAATAAGCTCTACCACTGCGTTCATGGCAGTACTTCTCATTTCCATATGACGATCCTGAATAGTCTCCACTCTCATGCGAAGTTCATTTTCAGGGGCATGGTGACAGGTCTGACATGACTTATTGATATTCAATAGAGGGCTTCTCACTTGGTGGTTAGTA